>Ga0307982_1003203_pt1 | contig 13117 bp, 15 predicted proteins | sample OrgLakmetagen989_FD_201847 | JGI IMG/M metagenome (GOLD analysis project Ga0307982, IMG submission 201847) | Saline water microbial communities from Organic Lake, Antarctica - #989 | ecosystem: Environmental > Aquatic > Non-marine Saline and Alkaline > Saline | place: Antarctica: Organic Lake... | reverse complement strand
CCACTCTACCCCCACTAGAGGAGTAAGGCGTATTTGGTTGGCTTGCGTGTTTATGTGTCTCTCGTTTGTTGACCAACTAATAGGGACTTGAATGAGCACAGTATGATTTATTCGATATCAGCAGGGCACAGCAGGGCCAAGAGGGTATCTCCCACGCACTTCCAGGCCCGATTTACCTCCAACCGATTTAAATATATCTTCCATAACGCAAGGGCTGAACTACGAACTAGAATCCTCCAAGATTAACGGATTGTGAACTGATTGTGATGCACATGAGATACCAGATACCTGAGCACCCCGAAGGGTGCTCAGAAAACACGTTAGCTTTGCTTGGTTTTTTCGCGGCGCCGAGAAAAATCTGTGATTTCCCTTATTTTTACGAACTCAACATCAAACAAACATCCAAGCTAAAAAATGTCTGAAACGAAACGCTAGTCTAGGCGGTGCCAGTAAGCTGCCGCATCTAGCAAGTATTCGCATTTAATAAACAGGCGAAAGAATGCGGTTTCTTTCGATAGTGCTTATGTTCTTTGAAGCGCCGGCACTTGCTAATACTTGTCTGAACAAAGACTTTACGCTATCAACAGCTCGTCGCCATGCTGAGAACTTGATGGAACCACCACAAAACCTGAGCGACCTCGCTGTTTTCAATTCCCCTCTTTTCGCGGGGCGACGGACGCTTGAAATTGGCGGCCCAACACCGTTTGCTGAATCCTTTTATTCTCTTGTGGCCGAAGGTCAAGCGAGTAGTGACTTGTTCACAAATGTCGTGTATCCATTGGTTCCTCCTCCTGCACCTGGCGATGGAGATCCTTTCTTGTCGTCCTCGGGTCGCCGTCTCGGCACATGCATCCGGCGTCACGGCGCTCACCTGCATGGTTTGAGCAATCGGAGTTTCGAGCTCATCTTCGCGTCTCATTCGCTTGAACACTTCTTAAACCCCGTTGCGGCTTTAGTCGAGTGGGATCGAGTGCTGGCTCCCGGAGGTTTGCTTTTTCTGATTCTTCCGTTTGCTCCGAAGACTTACGACGCAGATCGAGCCGTGTCGTCCGCGCAGGAGCTGCTTTGGATCAGCAGTGATGAGCAAGATTCCCAGTCTGAATTCGTGATGAACGCCCGTGCGTCACGGTTTGTGAAGGAGCGGCGCTTGATCTGGGACTGGCCTGGAAAAGTTGAGCGGCCTCCGGGTGCCGACAAGCGTCAGATGACACCTACGCAGCTTCGAGCCAGCGTGTTTGGGCGGTGCGAAAGTGTGACACAGGCTGCAATTAAAGCAGTGAACGGTCCTGCAAAAGCTCAGGAACTCCTTGCTCTACAGGCGGCTTGCGTTGCCGAAAGAAGAGAAACGTGCGACGCGGCCAACGACAGCGATGCTTGTCGTAGCAGAGGGCACGGCGACATCATGACTAAGGAGGATGCAAATTTTCTTCGAGCCGATGAAGAGGAGGCCTCTCTCATGGGTCATACAAGAGAAGGCTGGCTAGTGGACGAGTCAGAAGTGCACTGGCACGTGTTTGACTTCAACCTCTTGGATGAACTTACCGAGGGCTGCTTAGGTTACAGCATCTTGCACCGCGGATTTCAAGCCCCATACCACCAACTGGTTCTTGCTCAGAAACCAGGGCGTACATAATCTGGAAGTAAGGCTATGTCTTTGGGGCCGATTATTTATCGCACCTGAAACGGAGCACGCTTATTCGCCCCACCTCCACATTGGTCCTTATTCTCATAGATATAAACCAATTATCAACCCTTCCATATTGGTATTCTTACGCTTTAGCATTATTGAGAAACCTTGGAGCTTGGAGCTGGATCTGGATCTGATCATAATGTAAGGGCCTACGCTTAAGGGCCGGTATATTACTCATTTATAACTAAGTCAACAACTTGGTTACTTGTTCTTATTCCACTTTCACTTTCCTGCTTCCCACAAGCCAAATTCGGTAGCATCTTAATAAAGTCAAATGGAGAATAGAGACAAGGACGAGGACACAGGGCACGGACACAACAAACAACAGAGACGTAGCCGTAGTAGCACAATAGTACTAAGTACACAGATATGGCTGACTTGGGTTTGGGTTCTTTTCGGGAACTCACGAATACAGCCACAACCTCTCTTCTTCTTCAATCTTCAACAATTAATTCCTTCGACGGCAACTGCGTTTCGCAGGAGGAGACTCCACAGATATTGGCTCACTCGCTTTCGCCTCTCCGTCACCAATGTCACCTCCTGCTGAATTTCCAGCTGCTTCTAGCAGTGCACTTTGGCTTGAGTTGTACGTGTCGACCCATTTCCGAGCCATCTCCACCGGTGCGTCACTTTCACTCGGACCTTGCAGCACGAGTGCCCAGAGGGCAGGGTGCGCAGTGAGGTGCTCTCGCAGCGCGTAGCTGGCGTCATCTTTGCGGCATGGATTCGGATCGTTGTAGAAGCGAACAGGCAGCAAGCTCTTGTGGTAGGCTTTCCCAACAATCCCTTCTTCGCTCTTTTGCTTCGCTTTGAAGTGCAGGCCCCACTCCCAGGTGAAGGGAAACTTCGCCGTCTTGTAACTCCAGCCCCAGGCACCTAGGGCTTGAATCAGATTGCCCCAGTCCGCAGTCATGGGCGTTCCTTGCGCAAGCTTCTCGAGCACGTTGAGCTCTTCGCTGGTGACTAAAGCGACGCGGTTAAGGCCTGCGGCTTGAGCGGAACGCTTTCGAGACAGTTTCAGCTCGAGGGCTGCTCGGAAGGAAGCTCGAATCTCTTCAGCTGCGGCACCAGTGGTGGAGGCTAGGAAGGACGAGGTACCCGTAACACCACTGCTAGCACTGACAAGCGCTGAAGATAGCATGGAGCTTTCAGGCTCCTGGGAATGCCAGAGGTTGCACGCTTCCCACGCCGCTTGACTCGCAGCAGAGGACGACGACGACGAGGAAGATTGCGATGGGCTACTTCCTAGTGGTTCACCGTCGAGGAAATCAGCTACCCCGGTTGGAGAGGCACGCTTCGCATCACTTGTGCTTTTGTCGTCAATGTCACTGATGATGTTGCTGTTGCTGTGGTTCGTCGATGCCGCAGAAGCCGTAGGCGCTAAGACCGGGGCAAGATCTCCCACAACAACAAGCTTCCCATCGACGAACATGCATGGAGCGCAGTACGCGACACAAGGATTAGGCGCAGCTTGAAACCATGCTGCATCACGAGCAGAAGCTTCAGCTTCGGAAGCAAAGACTTCTGACGATGATGATGGTGAAGATGACGATGCTGCAGCTGCTGAAGGCGATACCAGTCCACCGACGCTGCCACCGCTGCTGCTGTCGCCCTGTTCACTCGGAGCTACAGCGGCTGCAGGAAGAGGGGCGTGCTTGGCGTGTTGCTCGACGAGGCATTCCTGGAGTTCTGGAGAACCCGCAGCCCACACTGCTATTCCACCGCCTCCTACTTCAGCGCTTGCAGGCGAGGAGGAGGAAGAGGACCTATCGGCGTTTTCGGTGAGATCATCAACAGGCTCTCCGTGTTTCATGCGCGCAGCCACCAACGAAGGTCCGAGACGGCGGAAATCGCGGCTCCAGCGCTCCCCACTGATTTTGAACGCGCCATGGCCGTGCATCTGGTTGGCGTGAAAAGCGCCGCGGTACTCGGAATGTCCGCTGACGAGGTGCCCGTATCCCTGTAGGGTCTGTGCCAACCAGAAGGAGCCGACAGAAAGAAAGGAAAAACAATAGGTTCAAAAACAAATTACAGAAGGAACAGTGAAAAATTATGGAAAGTATGAGTGAAACAAACGTCAGCAAACAAAATGCCAGCGATGACCTCGTTTGTTCTTACCCCGTGCACAAAGTTCCCGGAGTAAGTTTTTCCGCTCGCGTAAGTCAGGGTTCCAACACCGTGCGGCTTTCCGACAGCGATATCCCAGCCTCCTTCGTACGACTCGCCTGCCCATGCGCCATCCACCACTTCCACACGGGCGTTCGTGGTGTCTGAAATCGGCTCAAACTTGACACAGTTCACCAGCTCCTTGGTGTGAATGCCGCTGCACAGGGTGCTGGTTCGAATGAGAGCGGCGTGCTTGGCCTTCTCAGCTGCCTCAAGGCGAAGTTCAGCTTGCGCTGCCTGGTCTTCCATGCGGGCCAAGTGACTGCGGGCACCTTCGCCAAGGTCTTTCGCGTCTACAGTAGGCCACTCTTCAGTTGCCTGTGCAGTCGTACGAAACCACATTTCGCCTTTCTCCACTTCGGACGTGCGCTTGATGAATCCGAGCCGGCGGTAAAACTTTTCGGCCCGAGGTGCCGGGTTCCAGATGCGTACAAAGCGACCTTGCCATTTCAGGTGGTAGAGGGAGCGGAGGAGTTTCGAGCCAATGCCCTTGTTCTGGTGAGCTCCTTCCACTTCAAGGTGCGTGAGAGCAACCGTGTTCTCATAGGAATCTTCAGAGTACGATGCTCGAGCGAGGAGTGTTCCGTCTCCCTCCCTGACTGTTACACATGTGAGGCTAGTTCCAACATCAAATGATAGTGACAGCTCGTCGCGCCCTTCGAAGGCGTCAAGTTGGCGCCAAGTAATGCCAGCCATTTTCAAAAATCACACGAGACACGAAGAACAAGCGGGAACGAGACGCGAGATGAGAACAACAAACTCAAGAAGAAATAATGTTGTGTCATCTCGTCATCTCCCTGTAATGATTTACAGAGGGTTTGACAATATTGTTGACTAGACTGGGGGCGTGGGGCGTGGGATGGGTGGGCGTGGGCCAGGCCAGGAAAGTGTCAACATGGCATCTTGATGGCAGATGGCATGGTGCTTTGAGTAACGCCAACGCATAAAATGGGTCTAGCTAGCAGTCTAGCTAGCGACCCAGCGATTATACAATAACTAGTTCCAATCCTCCACACCTCGAGGCACATTTTCGGAGCCATGAGCATTCCAGCAGCATGGAGTCGAAGTGTTATTGTTTCAATGTTGTGCGCTTGGTTGTGCGTTGGAGCTACTCGTGCCACTAATTACACGAATTTAGGAAAAGCTGGCTTTTGTTTCGGCGCGGACAATTATTACGCCGGCGATATATCGAGTGCTGAGGTACATCAACAAGGTGGCAAAGAACTCCTTTCATTATCCCGTCGTTGATTTCTAATAGTTTCAGCAGCAAAGCCTACGCCTGATTTTTCTCTCGTATGCTTGTTTTAGGAATGTTGGACGGCATGCGAAGCTCACTACGAGTCAAGTTCCTCTGAGTTAGTTGCAATCAATTGGGATTGGAATTATTACACCAGTTGCTACTGTCAGGTATACATAAAATGAGGAGGAGCGTGCGCGCACCATGTGTGGTTGTCGTTTGGTTAGAACTTCAGATTTGCGTCTGTGCCCGTATCTCTTTCTCTTTTGGTACCCTCATCACTTTCTCCTTCGGCACTCTTTTACTTGTTTTCTCCAGAACGCGTGTCCTTGCCTTGCCGATGAGGGTGGCGATATGACGCTTCTAGTAGCCGACAATTTCCTCAAGACCACCACTGGTGCTACTTCTCCTGAAGTATGCACCAATGCACCAGCAGTGATGCCTAGCAACGTCGGCACCTGCGAATGGGGCTCTTCCTATGCCATGTTTGACGACTACACTTCGGCGCTCGCGTGCTGGGATGCCTGTTGGGAAATTCATGGGGACGAAACTTGGTGCGTAGCGGTGCTTTATGTTTCTATCGTGTGATTGTGATCAAGGGCCTCGCCAAAATAGCCTCAGCGATCACTACAAGGGTTTCAATTGTTGTAGTTTTTCTGTTTCGCTAGACTTTCTCTTTTAACCCATTGTTTTCTTTGCCAACTTGGTCTTGTTGTTTGATTTAACAGGGCTGCTGCTTGGAAGGGAGACGATGGCTCATGTCGATGCTATGTGAGGCTTCCCTATACTGCCAATTCTGAATCTTTTTACCCTTTCCATTTCGACGCAAAAATGCTTTCGTTTACGATTTTTGTTGATTTCTGCCTTGTTCTCCTCCTCCTTCTTCTTTTCCACTACTTGGGCCCAATTACTCGTCTTCGTTGCCCTTACTATTTCTGTGTGCGAATATTGTATTAGGACGAGTGCGAGTGCCGCACCGGACTGGAGTACAATTACATCCTCGTAACTCAGTCGGCGATTGCAGCTTCTGTAGATGAGCTCCCCAAATTGTGCGACAATTCTTCCAGCTCCGACGACGTGAGCCCCTTAGCAAAACCTTCAAACCGCATGGGAGCTCTTTCTTTCCTCACATGCTATGCATTTCAATCTTCGTGTGATTGCTTTTGCTTTTAAACTTTCCATGTGCATCCTCTTTCTTCTAATCTCTTCTTTACCCTTTCTTTCTTCTTTTCAGCAATCTCCGAAAACGACATCAACATCTTTTATTTTTTCTCTCTGATTTCTCGTTCGCAGGATGACGACTTCCCCGACGATGACGACAGCGATTACACCTTCTTGATTGTGGTAAAATTCGACCGTATATACACCCCTGACTCGTATGCTACTTCTTGCCAATTCATGTGATTTTTTTTGTTGTAATTTTAATTTTAAGATGTCTACTATATGCCAATTTAGTATACTCGCGCGTAGTTCATGATTTACGTGCGTGCGCGTGCCTTACATGTGTGCGTGTGCGCGTATATGTGCTTGGTTCGGCGCCATTGCTAATTTTGCACCTTGCTCGTTTTATACGATTCCACTATGTGCGTGTCCAGTTCAAGTAGCGTCGTTGGAAGCCTCAGTGTGGGTGGCTTTTGTGTCTTTTTCGTGAAATCGGTGCGTCGTTGTGTCTTCTTTCTGTCTTTTGGCGTGTATTGCATCAATTTATTTTATTTGACCCCCCCCTCCCCCTCGTTTTCCTCCTTTCCGACCTCTATTGAAATACATGTATTAATTCAAACCACCCGATATGAATGTTGCTGTCTCTTCTTTTTCTGCGATCACAAACACGTACTTTTTGTATTTCGCGTGCTCTCGGTGCCCTCTCATCAGGCTAATAATGGAAGCGGACGCATGGAACTTTCTTCACCTTTTCAACGCAACAATTCGTTGGATGGTGGGCAGGTATGTATGCTTAATGCAGCACATGTTTCATTCAGGAGGCGAGACAGCATTTCATCCACATATTTAGTTTGGATAAGCCACTACAAGTCTTTTTTTCGAATGTCAATTCCCTCATTTTATTCGCTTCGTGGAAAATCTGTGTCCAAAACACTTCTACGTGTTGTCTACAATAATAAAAAGAATGTCATCGATATTCCCTTTTTTTTTTCTGTTGTTTCTTTAAATCGATCTCTCATGGGAACTCACACGTTGGTTATGCCTTCATTTGACTTCACCACACTTGCTTGCTTGTCCCTATTTTCTTGTGGTCTATTCACTTTAGGCCAATATGACGACAAGAGGAAGCAACCATGTAAATTTCTCCGGCAGTGAAACTTCTGTGGTTTGCCCTAATACAGTAGATCCTGAAGAAGTGGCAGCTTATGGGATGTCAGCGTATAAGGTAAGTTCATGATTGTGAGAAGCAGAGGAAGGGAGAGTGAGTGAGCAAATTTAGAGTTGCACTTGATTCTGATCAAGAAGTGATTCGATTGAAGATAGTTATCCTGAGGGCGCACGCGTGCTTATCGTACCCTCTTTTTGAACGTAGAAACACCCGTTTGTCTGCGTGCTTACGTACTTTTTTTTCTCACGAATTTGTCAACGTGTTTTGCTTGTTTAATATACATATATAATGCTCGCCGCCTGCTTACTTGCCTCTTTACTTCCATTGACATTAATCTTTGTCAAAACAGGTGCCAACTACTCACGAAAACCTCGTTGTGGAAGCAATAGTGGTTGCTGACGAGCCCTCTGATGATGGCATTTTAACTTCAAGTTACTCGCCCGTGCCGTCACCCATGCACAAGACATCAAAGGGCAATTTGTAGAGTTGCTTTAAGCCATCTTGAAACGATGTCCTAATTTTACTTTGTTCAGGGCCTGCAATGACGAGCACCTCGTGTGAGATTGCACACTACTGGTGCAGATTTGCTGCAATTCTATCTGTCCTAGAGCCACTGTTGCACATGTTCGCCGCTGCCTAGTGCAAAATTTGCTTCGAGCCCAAAGACTGTTCAGAACGAAGGAACCGCGCTGTTCGTCTTTCTACGTCGGAAATCCGGCTAGGTTGGCGTTTTCGGCTGCTTGGGCAGTAGTCCGGACGTCTTTTCGCCCCCTGTTTTGCTTGCTCTGTGCTCTGCCCGATGACTGATGTACTAGCTTACGTAAAATTATGAACACACTGACGCACAGAAACACCCGGCCATCAGCCACTTAGGCCTAGGACTCAGGGTTCTTACAGCAGTATATTGTGTCACTGTTTGCCGTAAGCGGGCCAGCTAATGTCTGGTTGTGATACGATACAGGAACTGACAACTGACAACAACTTCAACAAGTCAGCAGGCAAAATAATCGACGACCCGGTCGGTACATACAGCGGCCCATCACTGTTGCGTGCTGCCATTCACAATTGAGCACTCGAGTTGCTCAAGGACACTTGCTGACGCCTCGGAATTGAATTCCCCTGAGCGTGATGTCCCATCACCCACAGCCACCGAAGCGCCGTTAGCCGGAGTCGTCTAGTCTAGTCTAGTTAATTCTCTCCCAAATACAAAGAAAGACAAGTACACAGCAGTCACAGAGGCACATAAAGAATGCACTTGAGCTGCAAATGCGCTAGCGAATTCGCTCCAGAAGGCCAATTAAGGCTCCAACTGGCGCCTTTCCTCCGAACAAGTCGGCGGGACTGAGTGCTCGTTCGTGTGTCACGTCCCAGGTAGCCGGAGTCGCTTTTGGAGCAAGCTTGATAACACCTTTCAGTTCTCCCTTAAAAGTACTCATCTTATAACGTCTTTACCGCGTCGTTTGGGCCCGTTAACCGCTTTGAAGTCGTGCCAATTGCTAAAGCTTTAAAGTTGTGTACAATCACATCACGATAAAAACAAAACAAAGAGATTACATTAGGACCAACCCCTAATATAATTCTTCTCTCTCTCCCTCTCTTTCTCTCTCTCTCTATCTCTCTCACGACTTCTTTCTACTTTCTACTACTCGCGCTGTGGAGTAAACAATAGCTCGATTGCAATGGTGGCTGGCAACCCCATCTGTGATAGCCAGCGTGCCATTTGCGGTTAGTCAATCCGAAGAATCGTTTCCCATATGCGGTAAGCTCATTAGCCCAATTTCATAACGGTCAACACACGACTAAATACGCCGTTGCGGAAATGCGGAAATTGGAACACGGCATTCTAGAAACTTCTAAACTGGAATATGGATCGCATGCCTGTAAAGTTCAATAGCTTAGCTGGTGAGTACACAGGCAAAAGGTCTGGGGCTGGCGTTATACAACAAAATGCTGGCTGCGTGCAATCGGGCGTAATTAGCGTCATTATAGCGGCTGTGCAGCGGTGTAAGAGCACTAAACGCACACTGAGGCCGGTCTGATGTATGAAGCAATACATTTGATATAGAATAATCCGATAACTCTCCGTGGTTGTTTCTCCATTTGGTTTGTATATTATATTTTGGTTTGTCAGTAATGATCGGGCAGGTTATACTGCAATTATTATGTCAAAAACTCCCCAAGACCCTCTCAGAAACGGCCCAATTTAGCGCCCGTATGATTTTTGGATCCAGCATCTTTGTTGCGCTCTGTGAGTTCCAGGGCGAGTTCGGGCCATAGAATCGTCACAGTCGAATGCTGCATTCGTGCCAATTACACTTTCTCGTTTTTCGTGCATATTTGGCTCGGACCAACGTAATAAACAATTATTATCTCACATAGATGTGCCCAAAATAGGGTGCTCGAGCGAGTTGTTTTCCGTCTTTATGTCTAGCGTCTCTGAGTCGGAGACGCATATGAGGCTAGGTTCAACCTCAAATGTAAGTGATGGCCTGCCACATCTTGCAAAGGCCAGGTAAAGCCAGTTGGTTTCAATAAATCCGCGGGAAAAAACGAGAAAGTAGGAGCGACATCAACGAAATCATAATTCATGTCAACTCGCACGGTTTATGTTAGAAAGGGGTCATTCTGTATCAGTCAAGAATGGGATATCGCTCCTCTCTGTTATCGCACTACGGCACTGAAGATCTACATTTGCACTGTAAAATTCTGAGAATGTATGTGAAAGCGGTGTGTTGTCGTGATAGGATTTGGGCACCGAGAAATATAATTTTTGGCGATGATTTCGCCCCTTTGCCCTCATCCCTTCACACGGCTATTTCAAATATTCAATTAGCCAATTACCCTGACCTTATGGGCCTTTCTAGGTGCCTACTTGCCTTCTTGGCGACCATAGTAGTGTTGACGACAAAAGCGCACACACGGAAGAACGAAATATTTCTCGGGCACACTACTTTAGCACTTAACCATAAAACTGGATGGCGAGATTCCCTTTCATGTGCCTTTGCGGACTCACTTGAGATAAGGTGATGCTCTTGGTGGTCTAGTCTAGTCCAGTGTATACTCTCCCAAAAACAAAGAAAGGCAAGTGCACTGCAGTCACAGAGGCACTTGAAGGGTGTATTTGGGCTGCATATGCGATAGCATGCTCGCTACAGAAGGCCAATTAAGGCTCCAACTGGCGCCTTTCATCCGGACAAGTCGGTGGGGCTGAGTGATGTAGTTAAAAATGACCCATGTACTGACTACTGATTGCTGTACAGTATTCCGGGAATATATGCGTTGTTGTCCTTGAAGTGCCATAGCAGAGGATAGGTCGGAGTTGAGATTGCGGACTTACTCGGATACATGTGAGTCTGTGCCTGAACACAATCAAATTTTTGTTCGACCTCGCTAAGTACCGCTTCTGGAGCGGAGAAGCAACTCCTGGTGTTCGTAGGCCTGTGTTCATTCGTGTTCGCACAGCCTACAGCATTGCAGCTACGTGATCCATACTTCGTTAGCAAGAAAGAGGACAGGCGGTGCTGAGATCGGCTGGCGCCCGACGCCTGAGAAAAACATTGTGACGATGCCCAGCTGGGGGCAAAAAATAGCCCAGAGAATTGCTTCGTGGATTCGTGGACCTGGGACGTGACACACGAACGAGCATTCAGCCTTGCCGACTTGTTCGGAGGAAAGGCGCCAGTTGGAGCCTTAATTGGCCTTCTGGAGCGATTTTTCTAGCGCATGTGCAGCTCAAGTGCATTCTTTATGTGCCTCTGTGACTGCTGTGTACTTGCCTTTCTTTGTTTTTTGGTGAGTACTGGACTAGACTAGACGCACTCGAAACCTGTGCCTCCTTCCGAGAATTAATCCTACAGGGTTAATTAGAGCAAAGACGAACATTGCATTACGCAAAAGGGCACTCAGCCCATTCAGACTTGTAGGATTCACCAAAACACAGCTATATGCCACTTGTTGTTGTTGTTTCTTTGCAATTGGGGAGTATAATCAAATCTAATCAAATGCGCTGTTGTCCAGTGAAAGAGAACATTATGCTTTCTCCTCAGCCAATCAGAGCTAAGAGTGAGTGGCGAGTCGGCACAAATAATTCACGTGGCTTTGTTCCCTGCTCTGCCGTTGCCCTCGCTCAGGTGAGTGCTCAGGGAGCGCAACAATAAGATAGCACTCCAGACGCGGCCTGTTTAAAGTGAACAGGCAGCACAAACGAAATGACGAGGCGCCCCTCGTTCCTTATACACATTTTGGTTTGGGTGCCAGCTCCTACGAAGAGTTCATTCGGACGGAATTTAATCCGAAAATTCCAAACATGCGACACGAGCACCACGGGGCTGGAGAACCAGAAGCCTGGTGGCTACAGGGGGGAAAGTAAGTTACAGCCAGTTGCTGGTGAAAAGAAGCACTCACGTTAAGAATTTGAGGGGCCAAGTTCAAAAATATTAATTTGAAAAGGAACTGAGGGGCGTTGGCTCCTGTTTCTAGAAATGAGGGCCTTTCTGCCCTGCCTGTCTGCTGGTTGCCTAAGAAACTGAGGGGGCTTACGCAGGAATCCAAGAAACTGCCTAAGAAACGAGGGGGCTAGCCCTCTTCCTGCTTTCTTATCACCTGCAAGTCTAGGGATGGCTCAAACCATATATATGGTAAAATGACCTACGGTATATACACGTATATACTCGTGTATATCCACATACTACTGCGTGGCAGTATGAAAAAGAAGAAAGTGAGTGAACAAGAAGATGTTGTTCTCATGTACACAGAGCGTGGCTTGTCCAAAAGCTCACCAATTAGTAAACGCATCATCAACGACATTTTAGTTGAAGAGTTTTTGCGGCCAAATGTGATATTTTTAAGCCGACTGAGTCTCCGTTCACACGTTGCACAGCCATTGTTTGCGTCCAAATTGAGGTCTTCACAAGATGTTGTTCTCATGGAGGTGTGTGACGGAAGTGCAAGGATGGTCTCGGCACTCTTGATAGTGGAAATCTTGCGTATGGAGGGGGCATCGTCGAGAGCGACCAATAGGGCCGAGCGAGGGGGTGGAGCGGGGGTAGTACTGACTGGAACAGGAGGTGGTGGTGGGGGAAGGGGGGCGTGGGAGGGCGGCAGGTTATTGTAGGCGTTGATGTCAAGTGGACCGGAAAGATCGAGGTCAAAACTAACGTCGTTTTGGGAGTTATGGTCGCATAGGTGGACTACGACATGCCCCACCCATAGCAGAAGCACAGCATAAATGGTCTCAAAAATACAGAGGAGAATCAAAGAAATCTCACACGCAAACATAACTAACCATAACTAACTCATAACCAATAAGCATTTTAAGTAAGACAGCGAACTCGGCATGCGTCTTGCCCACAGACATCTCTAATCAATTGAAGCGAATAATTACATCCAGATATAAATAAAATATATAATAATTGGAAATAAATTATATATTAATTATACAATAAATATATTACTTAATGTGTCACCTGTCACCGATGTCACCCGATTTCAAAAGTTTTCTCAGGGAAGGCAAAATAGGAATACTTTGGTTTTTGCGGTGACATCGGTGACATGGTGACATTTATGTAAGATTGTATAATTATTAATAAACAGGATACACCCTTACACACCCTTACACGCAAATTCAAAAGTATTCTCAGGGAAGGCATTTTTGGAAAAAGTTTGAAAAATGCGTGTAAGGGTGTGTAAGTGTGTA
>Ga0307982_1003202_pt1 | contig 13118 bp, 15 predicted proteins | sample OrgLakmetagen989_FD_201847 | JGI IMG/M metagenome (GOLD analysis project Ga0307982, IMG submission 201847) | Saline water microbial communities from Organic Lake, Antarctica - #989 | ecosystem: Environmental > Aquatic > Non-marine Saline and Alkaline > Saline | place: Antarctica: Organic Lake... | reverse complement strand
CCCATAGTTTGAAGCATGCGTTAGAAGCGGCCCAACAGGAGGCCCGCGACCGGCACAAAGAGCACGCAGCTGCCCTCGAGAGTCTGAAAGCCACCCTGCAAGCAGAGAAAGTAAGGGCACAAGAAGAAGTGGAGAAGGTGCGCTCTCAAGCTCAATCCGACCTTCAATCGGCTCTCGATCAGGCAGCTGCTCGTGAGACTGAAGCTGCGGCATCAGTGGCTGCTGCACAAGAACGCGCAGCCGCCGAATTGGTACAGGTAGAAACCATTGCGAAAGCAAAATTAGGCACTGAAACCAAGGCAGTTGCAGCGCTACAGCGAGAGCTCGAGGTGGCCAGAGACGACCGTGCTAGAATAGAAGCAGCGAGCGCGACCAAGGAAGAGAACTTGGGAAAACAGTTGCGCACGGCTCTAGCAGCGGTGGAAACGGAAAGAAAGCGCTCTGACACGCGCTTAAGAGGTGCGATAACTATGTACTCAAACGGGAGAGAGAAAAATATAGAGAGGGAGGTGGGCGATTCAATTTTGTATTATTTCTTTGAAATACAGCTTTGTGGCAACTTGCGTACAAGTAAGCGTGCAAGTCAATGGCTACCGCTTTGGAGTGTGTCACAAGAGTTGTGATTTTTGCATGTGTGTGCTTATGACAACCCAGAATTGAAAGAAGCGTCTGAGAGTGAAGCCTCGCGGCTTCGATCGGAAGTCGCCACGGAAAAGGAACAGCTAGCAGCGTGGCGCGCCCAAGCAGACGAAGACCATAGGAGAGCCTCGTACTATTTAGACCAACAGGTATTTTAGAGACGTGTGCTTCAAGACACTGCCTACCATCCGTAGTCTTTTGACACCTTTCGAATCCCATATTGCCTATTTGAATGAATGGCATGTATTGTTGTATCACAAACTTTTGATTGCATGAGGCCGAAATATCTTTGTTTCGTTGCAATATCTGGGCTCCCATCGACACACACATACAGGCAGCAACTTTGCAGTCACGAGAATCGATGCTGGAAAGCGCAGCAGCGACCACACGAGCAGGAGCTCAAGCGGCTGCGGAGACTCAAACACGCGCCAACGAGGCTTGGCAAGAAGCGTCGAGAGCCAAAGAAGAGGCCATGGCCGAGGCTAGGGCCATCGAACAGCGCAAAGCAGTGGACGCGGCTGCTCTAATACAAGAGCGCAGAGAAATGGAGCGGGGCGCCACCTTACTCATGGAAGCTCGAGAAGCAATGCAGCAGGAAATGACGCGCGCTTTAGAAGTCAAGGCGCAAGCGCACCGTGATTTGCAGGCTGCCTCTGAGGCCGAGGCACGCGTAACTGCGGAAAGGACGTCGATCCAGCAGCGTATCACGGAGGCGGCCGAGGCAGCTGCGAAGCGAGAGTCAGCGGCCAGAGCGGAGGCTGAAAGCAGGTTAACCAAAGAACTCGCTGAAGCAACGGTACGGAGATTCAAGACTCGTTCGGACTGAATTTCATTACACTTTTGAAAAGCTTTTTCCTGTGTTTCTTTTCTTCAACTGGATGTATGCGTTGTTTCTTATGTCTTGAGTGTTTACGTCACATGCTTTTCTTGTTGTGTGCCCTCTATCAATCAATGCAAGGCCGCAGCTGAAAGTGCCAAGGCAGCTGCTGTGGCTGCGGAAACTAAAGCTGACGCTCGCCTCAGCGCTGCTGCTGAAACGCGTCAAGCCGAGAAATCCAGGCGTGAAGCAGCCGAAAAGCGCCTCAAACAACAGGAGGAAGCGTCCGAAAAGGCCTCGGAAAAGCACGCAGCAGCTCTGGCCGAAGCTTCGGCGGAAAAGAAGAAGCTAGAAGCGGTTGTCGCAAAGGAAAGCAAAGCTCGATCGGCTCTAGAGCAGCGCGTGCGCACGTCGAAGAGTGACGTGGAGACCTTGAAGCAGAAATTGGAAGCGTCAGAGACGGCTGCGCAAGCTGCCGCCAAGGAGTTCAAGTTGAAGGAGAAAGAAGCAAAGGAGCGCGACGAATCTCGGCGCCGCATCGAGGCAAAAAAACATGCAGAAGAATTGAGGCAGCTCGAAGCGCGTGCAGCAGAGGCGGCTGCGAGTGCCAGTCAGGCTGCGGCGGCCGCCGAGAAACGGAAAGCTACGGAACAGGCGCTGCGGTTGAAGCAACAGGTGGCTGCAGCGCAGGCTGCGGGTGTAAGTGAAAAACAGCGCCTTGAAGAAGACTTTGCTCGAGTGCTGGAGACGTCCCTGGCGCAGGCCCGCGAAGAGCACCAGGCCCGCGAAGAAACCCTCATGGAAAGCGTCACGCAGCTTCAAGGTAGGATGTGCATATTATTCACATTCAAATTCATTGCATTTATTCGGGTGGTGAAGATTTTGAGCGTTAGATTAAGGTCCAACAAGAATACAACAGCAGCAATCGATTATAGTACTGCTTTTTTCGAGTCTCATTTCTCGTCGACTTGACCTATATTTCATGACTCGGGCGAATGTCGTGATTTCTTCCTCACATACACCTCTGTCATGATGCGCAGGCACCCTCCACTTGGGCCGGGAGGCCGTGGTGGCCGCAGGCGAAGAGGCGGCGCGGTGGCGGTCGTCCATGCTCAGAGGGCGCATTGCGGGCCTCACCAGAGCCACCTTGAACGCCTGGAAGGGTTTGAGAAGGCGGCAGCTCACCCGGGCTCTAGGGCGCTGGCGGGGCGCAGCGTGGCGCATCACCCACGCCCAGGCTACGGTCAGAGAACAGCTCAGCCAGCGCCAGCGGGCGACTCGAGCGATTGCGGCGTGGGCGGCGGGGAAAGGCCGTGGAGGGTCCGTTGACCGAGTCTTCAAAGTGGCGCGGGCTTTCGAGCGGTGGGCAGGCCAAATGAGGGTAGCGCGCGCTGCCGCTGCCGCGGCGGAGGCCGGCCGGGAGCAGGGCATCGCTGCAGGGAAAGCCAAAGCAGCCGAAGAGGCACATCAGGCCGCTGCTTCACTCACCGCTGCCCATGCTGAAGAAGCAGCCCAATTAGAGGCCGCACGGCAGCTGGTGGCGGAAAAGGAGCGCGCTGCCGAGGAGCGATGTGCCCGTGCTGACGAGGCGGCTGCCGCTGCGGCCACTGCGCGTGAAGCCGTTGACTGCCGTTGGTTGGAAGTGGAAGCAGCGGCGACCGAAGCGCGCTCCATGGAAGCCAAGCTGCAAGCAGAGACTGCTGCTTTGCGGGAGCGAGAAGAAGCCGCCACTGCTGCGGAAGGCCAACGGCTAGCTCGCATCAAGGAATCCGAAGCCGCAGCTAGCGAAAAGCAGCGCGTGGCCGCTAGCGCACAAGCAGCGGCAGCGGCCGCCGAAACCAAGGCTCAATCCGAGCTAGCGGTCTTGCGTGAGCGGGAGCAGGAAGCTGAAGCACGAGTAGAAGCGGCTCGTCTAGAAGCCGCACAAGTCTCAGCGCGATTGGACGAGGAGCGAGCTCAGGCAGCGGTTGACTCACGAGCCGCCCGAGCGAGGCTGGACGAAGCGAGCCGAGCCGAACAGGCGAGCCAGCTGGCGGCCGCTGCTGCCGCGCGCGCCTCGGCCAGGCAAGCAGCTTTGCTGGAAGAGCGAGAAGCAGAGACCCTGGCCCGTCAGCGCACGCTGGAAGCGAAGGAAGCAGCGACCGCAGCCGAGCAGGCGCAACAGGCCGAGTGGATGGCCACGCAGCGCGCGAAGCAACTCGCAAAAGACGAAGCCGCTGCTGCAGCCGCGGCCGCTGCTGCTGAAGTCCAAGCACGTGCCACGAGCCTTCGAGAGGAAGCTGCGGCAGAAGCCAAACGAGTCGCAGCGTTGGAAGCATCCCTGGAGTCGCGAGCCGAAGCGGTCGCCGCGCAAGCCAAGCAGCTGGAGGAATCCGCCGCGGCGCAAGCGCAAGAAGCAGCGAGTCTGGAGGAGGCCAAGCGTGCCCTGGCGGCTGCGAAAGCGGCAGAGGCTGAGCGGCGGTTGGCCGTCCAGCAAGAAGAAGAGCAGCGTGGGGCCGCGCACGCAAGAGCTGTTGCGGCGGTGGAAGCTGAAAAGGCAGCCTCAGCCGCAGCTGCCGCAAAGACACGCCAAGAATTAGAAGGCGCACGAGCAGCTTTAGAAGCCGAGCGAGCCGCTGTAGAAGCCACCGTCGAAAGCGCAGTGGCAGCTCGCGAAGCCGCGATCGCCGCACAGCGCCACGAGTTGACGCAACGCGCCTCGGAGCTGGCCGCCGCGACGGCCTCCGTAGAAGAGCAGGCCACCAGCAGTCGAGCCAAGCTCGCCGAAGAGCGGACCAAAGTGCTCCAGCGCCGCGAAGCTCTGGTGGCAGAAGAGGCCGCCCTGAACCATGCGCGCTCGACGCTGAGTGAACAGCAGCACGCGCTGGAGAAAGCTCGGGAGGAGCTCAGCCAAGTGGCCTCAGCCGCGCAAAAACAGCGAGAAGACGATCTAGTAGCAGAGGTAATAAGTGGTGATATCATTTAAAGAAATGTCGATGGAGAGGATTTGGGCAAATGGCGAAAACTGAGGCAAAGTATAATGTATTACAACTTTAATTCGTGTCGTGTCTCTCTTTTTTCTTTTTACACTCACTCCGCTCTCGTGTTTTCTGTTCTACGTGTCTATCTTTCTTTCAATCAGGCGGCCCACCAGAAGTCTCTGGAGGAAGCCCAGCGCAAGGCAGATGCTCGAGAAAAGAAGCTCGTCAAGCTGGAAGCTGAATTAGCAGAGTCGAAGGCTCTCGCTCTGCAAACAACGCAGGTTTTATACTCAAATTATTGCTGCTGTGGCTGCTGCTGCCCTTGTTGTTAATGCTGCTTAAAAGCGGGGCAGTAGAAGTATTGTCTAAATGAAGAAAAGTGACTTACTATTATGTGTGACCATATTTGCATTACTTTATGCTTGCGGATGCACATTTTGCGTGCGCATATAAATTAGAGAATGGCTGATGACGAAGAAAAGTTGGGGGCCAAAGCGGCCTCGCTCAAGGAGCGCTTGGACGAGCAGCAAGCGAAGCTGAAAGCGGAAAAGCGCGCGGTAGCGAGCGCGTGGGCGGCGCAAAAGGACGAGCGCGAGAAGTTGAAAGCCGCGGCCGAAGCTCTGAGGCGCACCGAGTTGGAATGGGCCAAAACCAAAGACCACGAAACCAACGCTTTGACCGAAACCAGGTGATAATACAACTTTTCATGTTATTCGTTTAGTTCTTGGCGAACATACAGATGAGGGCATTGTGTTGTTTTTTTATATCGAAATTCTTTTTGATTTCCTTTGCGCTTTTTGTGCCGCCACATCCATCACTTCTTCTTCCTCTTGTTTTCTGCCTCCCCATCCTTTACGAGGCGGCAAGCGGCCGACGAGTTGCATCGCGTGAGCCAAGAGCGCGCCACTGCCGAAGCCGCCGCATCTCGATTGCGAGACCAGTTAGCCGAAGTCCGAGCCTTGGCTGCAGCCGCGGCGGCCGAGGAAGCGGCGCGTCAGAAAGCTTTAGCCGCTGCCACTTCCGCCCTAGAGGCCGACCGCGCTGCCGTAGCGCAAGCTGCTGCGTCAGTGCGCGCAGACGCAGACGCATTAGCGGCCACTCAGCGGGACCTCGCGTCCCAAACGCTGCGAGCGGACCAGCAGCGCAGTGCGGTAGTGCAGCGGTTGGAGCAGCAGGTGGTGGAGCGCTCGGCGGCGCTGGAAGCGAGGGAGGCAGCGGTGCGCGAGGCGATGATGGAAGTGGAAGCGAGAGCTGGGGAAGAGCGGCAGCATTTCGCGCACACACTGGCAGCGGCCACGGTAAATGAAATAGAGAAAGTTTATTATAGCTTGTGAAATGCATATCAGGCGATTTCGAATCTAGAAGCTGTGTTCATCATAATTTCTGTATTCTATAATCGCGCACATGTGTGCCCTTTGAAGGCGGCTTCTCAGGACGAGGTCTCAGCTCGGCTGGCAGCCGCAGCGGCTGAACGCGCCCAGCACCAAGCTGTGCTCCTAGAGAAAGACCGAGAACTCTCCGACACCAGGTTGGTGAAGTAAAGTACAGAAAGTACTTCCAAGGAATTCGCAGAGTGTTCTCATTGTCTAAATTAAATTCTTGTGCGTCTATCGATAGGCGTGCTCTTTCTGAGATGGAAGCTCGTTTGCGCGAAGCGGAAATGTCAAAAGCACAATTAAAAGCTCCTTCCTCACACAAACAGAATAACTACGATGCAGTAATACATCATCATGTCGCGGCGCCCTCTCCTAGTCTGGTTGCACCACTGGTAGAAGAAGCTTCTCATCACCATGGCAGCGCTCCTTTGTCCCTCGCGGATTTAACTTCCACAGTCGATGGTAGCATGATGCATCTCCCTGAGGTGGCCCATGCCACGTCTTCGCCAGCGCATTCGCCGAGGATACGCCGTGGAGGTCAACCGCCTAGCAGGTCCGAGTCCCACTCGCCCGAAAAGCGAGCGGCCGCTGCTGTTGCTCGAGTGATGCTGCGAGTCTCGGGGAGCTTGACGCACGAGATGCTGAGGGACCGAGTTGACGTCGTAGCAGAAGGTGGCAATGGTGGCAGTGGTAGAAATGGTGGTGCTGCTAGAGAAGATGGTGATGGTAATGGTGGCAGCAAGGGATTCGTTGAAAAAGCATCTACGTCGACGCATAATCCTCGAATAGAGCTAGGCTACGAAAACGGTCAAGGAAGCGATGGTGTTGCTGGCCACGACGACGAGGAGGGCAACGAGGAGGAGAACAGCGGCAGCTCAAGCTCGTTGGACTTGCCGTTCCACGGTGCGGGGGCAGTGGGTGAGTTTGGCAGCCAAGGCGACCTAGGAAGCATGTCGCCGCCGCATCCTGTGCGCCACCGCTGGCCGGAAAACAACCCGAGGAATGGCGGTGGGATGAAGGGTGGCAGTACAATACCTCCGGGTGGCAGTGGTATTGGCGGTGGAGTGTCCTTCCAATCCACGCAGAGCACGTTAGAGCGGCGACGAGACGAACTCCGGCTTGCCATTCAAGGGCTCTCCGTGCAACTCACGCTGGCTTTGTCAGATGACGAAGGCAGTGAAAGCAGCAGCGGCCGCCGAAGTAATAACGACGAGCAAAACGCTGCGAAGTCTAATGCTCATGACAGCGACGAAAGCGGGAATGCAACTCGGCAAGCGCTGACATTAGAACTTCGACGGAAACGCGCCGCGCTCATAGAGGTAGATGCACTCCTCGAGCGGCTGCAAGGACCTGTGAGCTCCAACAATGGGACCAATACTTTATGAGGACCGCATTTATGTCAGTCCAATGGTTCGATATTTGGGGCACCTAGAAGCCCAAACAGAGGGGGGAATTGTAATTGCTTGCCATACAGTATAGTGCGGTCCGCTGGTATTCCTAATCCGAAGTAGATGGGCATATCGCATTTCCAGCGGCCGAATTTGCGAGAAGAGATATGATTATGGCCATTGAAAGCCCGAATGCCAGACGGGCCAGCAGGGACTTACTTGGAACTCACCTGATATCGATATAAAATATTCATTTCCCTTTCTCGTATTGATGCACCACTTTATAGATTACAAAAGTCACTTCGAACTTAATCTCTAGAGGGGCCTACGCCTGTAACTTAAGCCGAATCAATGAATTCGCTTTTTCTTGCCGTTTGCCGATTTACATCTGTTTACATTCCCGTGTGCTCAAGCAAGGAATACTATTGCCGTTACCAAAAGCAAATTTCGCTACCCATCAGCTAACAAAAATCCTCTCGTATCTTGCATCTTCGACATATCGAAGTATATCCTCTAAAGCCTGTATAAACAATAGCGTGCTTTCACATGGGAGACTGAGGTTTCAGACATTTCAAATACCAATCAATTTTTTGAGGAGTTCAAGCCCGCCTGAAAAGAGGCCAGGCGCCTCTGTTGGCGTGTTTCCAGAAAACGAGGCCAAGTCAGCAGCGGTCATGGCCACGTCGCCGCTGCTGACACCGTCTCCGTTGAACAACGAAAGTACCCAATTCAAAAGAGTGAAGATAAGCCATGCTTGAGTAGCAATGCCGAGGGCGCCGCCAATGAATGCAGTCAATGAGAGGCCACGGACATCCGAACTCAGTGACTCGAGCACGCGAATCGAGAGTTCTTCATCGCTCGCTCCATTGATTTCAATTTCTTTCCGGCTGCATAATTCCGAAAGTGTGAGAATCCGTCCACTTTCTTCGTCGTCTTCTAAAAGTGTTAAAATAACGGTCGCTATATATCCCAGGAATACTTCAGGCTTTTCGGACAATTCCGTGAATAGCACCAAGAGCATTTTGTTCCACAACCAAACGTACTCACGCTCTTTATCAGAAAGTGCACGCAGATCAATAGGACCTTTGATCCACGGTAATACTATAAAATCATTGCCGCTATCTCGTTGCGCTGACGGTCCCTGATTATCATCCTCTGCTTCTTGAAATGCGACCCGCAAACCAGTGACAATCGCAGCATTTTTGTTCCTGTTAGCCGAATTCAAGTCGGACGTCAAAAGCAAGTCTAAAAGACTATAAAACGAGTCTGCAAGTAAGCCACCACGTTTGTTATTTGAAGCTTGTCTATCGGCCAAAGCTTTGGTCCCAGCGTCATCAATTTTCCGCGTGATTTCTGTAAGCGCTCCTTTCAATTTGTTCACGTCGATGAGACCGTCGGAGTCGCGAACTTTTTCAAGGCCCTCCTCCTTTTTAGTGAAAGCCTCATCAAATAGGCGGCTCGTTTGAACCACAAAGAATTTAAACAAAGTAGCTTCATACCCCGAAGAAACTGAGGCCCGACCTGAATCACTTGTTTTTATGAACTGGGGCCAGGTTTCGAGTACCATCTCGACTTTTTTGCGACTGTCCATTACATCGCTGTCTATGTATCCAACTATGGCATTGACTGAGTCCTTGAATTTGGATAACAATTCCAGCGATGGCTTAGATTCTAAAAACTCCGCATATTCGTTGAATTGGTCAGAAGGCTTATCGAATGCTGCTGGGTCGAGGCGCAACTTAGCCAGGGCCGCCCGTAGACCTTCAATTTCAGAGTTAACCTAATGGAGTACGCCACTCGTGAGTGTTACAAAATAACAGATGAAGAGCACATGCGTAACTAGTAGGAGAAGTTTCCAAGTTTCAATAGCTCGTTCACTAGAACTTTGTCTTCCTTTGCTGGAAGCTTACCACATCAACGCCGTTGTTGGACGAATCAAAACTCTCTACGCGGCTCAAAGGTAGCCGTCGAAGAGCTCGCCGTTGCCCTAGCCCACAGAAGCTTCGCCCTGGAACCAGGGTGGCTACTGGGTGGCACATTGAAAAGAGAGCTAGCGTAAAGGCGGCGCGCACCATTGAAATCAGCCGAAGTCTATATATATTATTCGATGCCTACAAGTTGCTAGTAGTTACTCAGCCAACGAAGACAAGACACTCAAGGCAAAAAAGGAGAAAATTTTCGGGAAAGTGAAAAAAAGAAGTTGCGGTTGGTTGTTGGTTGCTGGTTGGTGATTGTTGGCGTTGTATAGACGTTGGATTGTCAGAGTTATCTGTAGGCCGCAAGGCGTAAGGCTGCTAGAAGCAGTAGCTAGCTAGAAGGCCGATAGATATTGTCGAGAGCAGATTTCCTACAGAAAAGCATCAAGCAGGAGTTAGGAGTTGCGTAGTATACTTCCTTGCGTGGAGTAGACCATTCAGCAGTCTTTCTCTAATGGCTTGGTGATATAGGATGAAAGGCTTATAGATACTGTATTGACCCTAGCTAGTTACAGTAATCATTGGCCCTCTGCGACATCAGCTGCAAAGCATGGCGGAGCCACCACCGCCTATTCAACAGTTCGGACGGTATGATGGCCATGCCAAAAGCGCGCGTACTCAAGGAGGTCTGCATGCGTCGCGCATTCAACTTGGCGAAGTAGTCGATCTCGCTCGGCGACCACCGCTGCGCTTCCAAGTAGAAGACGACCATATGCGCCTGTATAACTCCATGATAGATGTAAGAAAGGCTAAGATGCACTAATCGTTAGGTATTCAACTGGATTTATCCACCTGCTTTGCTCATTGTTGTTCGCACCCATGTTTGTTCAAAACTCGCAGTCAGTGCCACTCTCCGTCGGAGAGATGGTAGACGCAGCGTCGGGCTTTATGGATATGTCCAAAGAAGCTCAGCAACAGCAGAAATCCCCTAGTAGCGGTTTTTTGCGGCGTCGCAAGGACATAGTGCCAGAGCGGCCGCTCACTTGCCCCGGTCTGCACCCTCGCAAGCATCCTCTGTCGTCGCACCCTAGCCTAGGCGTGCGCCCCCCTTCCAGCCCCACGATTCCACTGCCGCCGTGGCAGCCCCCCATGACCAGCATCGAGTACGCGCACCAAAAACCTTTCGAGAGCGCTTTCTTCGAGCAACCGCTCGCGCAGCCGTATGTCGTGGGCGGGGTCTTGCCGAACAGTTCAGGGCATTTCACGGAGCGTCGGCGCGATGGGACCGGAGTGTACACCAGGGCCCACGCAGCGCAGTCCCTTGAGGCCTTGAGCGCCAACCCTCATCGCCCCACGGACTGGGCGCAAGAAAACTTGCACCATCGGAACAAGAGCTTCCACCAATTAAAGGTACATTCTCACTACAGTAGCATGTTCGCGTACTCAGTAAAAGTAGTCACTGAAAGTTCCTTTCCTCTGTTGGAGTCTATATCTTCGAGCAATGGTGACCACCTGAAGTCACTATTTTTACATTATCAGATAGCGAGTGAGTGGTTGTAATCTGTGTGATGCTTGATGATAATTTAGATGTACCGAAATGAGTGACGTGCATTTCGACCTCTCATTGGTGCAACCAGATGGACAGTGTGCCGGACCTCTCGGATGCGTCACGCCTATACGTGCCCACAACCAAGCGCCTCACCTCCAAGGACGCAGACGCTGGCGACGTGCTCCGCGCCGAAATCGCCGCCATTGCCAAAGCTCGGAAGCAGTTTCAGCGCGCCAACTGCGGCCTCACGCAGCGGTCCCGCCTGCGCGCTCAAGAAAACCGGGACACCCAGGAGGCTCTGCGAATCAAGCGAGAAACCGAGGTGCAGGAGCACATCGCGCAGCACAATGATAAGCTCCTCACGTACCGCATCGCCTTTGACAAGTTCGACCGCGACGGCAGGTGAATAAAAATCTTGGGTAGTTGTAGTTGTGTGCTGTTATTCGCTTCAAAGTGATGTAGGAGCAGGCACTTACTCTTTTAAGTAGCAGTATTGTTGAGATGGCAGAAAACATACGAAGTGCTCACAGCTCTAAGTCTGCCTCCTTGCTTTTTCTCTCGTGAATTTTCTAGTGCAACCGCTTACCTTAACTTCCTTGTTTTGCATGACCTTGTCTTGCTGCAGCGGCTCCATCGACGTGCAAGAGCTGGGGCAAGTGTTGCGGTTCATGGGCCTGTCAGTGCCTGGCGCGGCTCAAACCGAAGCATCAGTAGATCCGGATGGCTCCGCCTCATCTTACTCCTCGTCGAAAGCTGGTTTTGCTTCTAAAGTCGACTCCACTTCTTTGCGAGCTGACTCTTCGGAGCTCAATGCGCTCACGGCTCTGATGGCCCAATACGACACGGACAAAAGCGGCGAGTTGAGCTTCGACGAATTCGCGGCGTTTGCGCGAAGTGCTCTACAAGATCCTCAGTCCAAGCCCATTTTCCTCTCCAAGCGAGCTCTCAAAAACAGCGTGAAAGCAATTACAAGGACCAAGGCGCTGAGCTCATAAAAATACCATGCACACATCCATATCATTTCCTTGTTCCTTTCTCTTTCTCGTTTTATCATCTAAACGAAGCCTGAAACTAACTTTCGGCTGCTGGCCTTCTTATTTACCTAGGAGCAGAATTCAATTCATAAATCATATCTTTATTATGCATGCCAGAGAAAGGCGTAATGAAACCCGGGCGTGGTGTTAAGATAAAGGGCTTCGAGCTACTCGGCACTTGGCACTCCCGCGTTTTCTCGTGGATAAAGCCGAATGCCCTATGCTGGCTACTGCACAGAAACAACTGCACCATCTCGGCGAGAACTTCTGGGTGCTGATTTCTAAATCTTATTATCCCCTGTCAAAGAAACGCGTCTCTATTTCTACTTCTATTTAGACCTCGTTGAGCGGGCCTTGGGCGTGCTATTGATTCACAAACACCACCTCTCAGCCAGCGCAAACAGAAAGAAAGCCCTATCTTCATTACATCAATTTCGACTGCTTCTTCGCTGTACTCGAAGTAGACGCAGCAATTCGGTCCGAGTAGATGTTGGGTACCTTGCTGAATGCGATCACCGCCAAGAGCAACAAGTGTGACGCTTGAAGAATGGCCGAAGACTGAGGGGTAGCGGGGTAAACGTTGAAGGCATACTCGATGCCAGCGCTGACAAGCAACTTTCCCACCACCGGCAGAGACGGGGACGCCCAGGCGAGCAACGGAATTTGGTGGAAGTACCTCCAATTGAACAAGTAGACGAAAGGGGATTGGTAAGGGGAAGAAAGGTAGCTGAGTAAGAGGCAGCAATGCTGTCGCAAAAAAAATAACACGCAGTTATGTTTCGCAATTATCAACACATCGAATTGATGAAAAAGCGAGCGAGAAACGAGTACAGTGCGAGCATTTTAATTGACGGGGAAATGCTCTCTTAATCCTTGCGCACCAGGAGTAAAATTGGTAATGGAGCGTGCGCGCGAAGACTACTCCCACGAAGTTCGACACGAAGAGCGTGTACACGATGTAACTTGGCGCCAAATCCGTTCGCTTGGCGCCTTTCTTCGCCCCTGCTGCTATATTAGCATTAGTAGCGGTAGCAGGCCATTTGTAGAAGAAAAAGAACGCCCAGGTGCTCAAAGTCAGTGCTAAGAGCGCTACTGCGAGAGGCTTCCCCGTGAACACCTCTTCAGGGAGGAACTTCCAATTGACGGTCCATTTGAACTGATTCACATAACGAGAAGGGTGACAGATGAAAAGGATGCAAAGGGCCGTCATGTCGGCTTCTTAGAAAAAAGTCAAAAAGAATACATTCTAGAGGTCTCATGAACTTAAAATTAACAGCTTGCTATGATGTCAATGATCAAGTAAATAGAGCAAAGTGCTGTGTTTTGTAGGCAAGTACCATGAAAACGCGGCCAAGGTCAAACGCGCCTCGGAAGTACTCCACTGGGTAGGCCATCAAGAACGGCATCGCAAGCACAACTTGTATGGACGCGCAGATAGT
>Ga0307982_1003201_pt1 | contig 13118 bp, 17 predicted proteins | sample OrgLakmetagen989_FD_201847 | JGI IMG/M metagenome (GOLD analysis project Ga0307982, IMG submission 201847) | Saline water microbial communities from Organic Lake, Antarctica - #989 | ecosystem: Environmental > Aquatic > Non-marine Saline and Alkaline > Saline | place: Antarctica: Organic Lake... | reverse complement strand
GGCCTTGCGCACGCCGCTGCCGCTGCAATGGCTGAGCTGCGGGAGGAGGGGGAATGGCACGAGAGCGATGAGGACGACGTTCGGAGGGCTGAAACGCCAAGGCTGGGGGGGCTAAAATTGAATAAGGGGGGCAAAAGGGGGTACGTGGACCCCACCGGTGACATCGGTGCCAGGCATATTTCTGCCGAAGTGGAGTATGAGAGCAGCGATGATGAAGCAGGCAAGGCGGGGGGCTACCGTGGTGCCGGCTCGGCAGTGCATGGGGGAGGGGTGGCAGGGGGGGGGCTAATACCCATCGAGGACGCAGCAGCTGCAGCCAGCAGCAACCTCCCGAAACGCATCAAGACAGTGATGAGCTTCCGGGGGGAGGTTGCTCCCGAAGACCAATTCGACGCAGCAGACCTGGAGTACTTCCCAGCGGCGTGCGCAGCGGTTCCAGGCTGGGACAATGGGCGGGTGGCTGAGCAAGTGTACTACATTGGCATCATTGACATCCTGCAGCAGTACAATTTCCGCAAGTCTGGGGAGAATCTGCTACGGGGCCTGCAGTATGACCGCAGCCAAATCTCAGCGGTGGACCCCAAGACATACGCTGAGCGCTTCGTGCGTTTCATGGACGAAAATAGCGAATAGCTTCAGTGGTGTGTGTCTTCGGCACAGCCGGAGTGTTGCGCTTTGAATTCAGTGTTGCTAGACGCAAAGCGATGTGGCAGCGGGCCTCCCTGCAGGGTGGCGCATCGGCTGGCCTTTTCAGTGCACACCAGCGTGCCCATGCTGCAGGCTGCCCTGATGGTGCCTCCGCAGCTGGAGCTGCCGGCGCAATGGCCAAAGGCTGCCTTGGATTCAGGTCATGACCTAGCCATTCCCAAGCGTGCTCCCATCTCAGCACATAGCAGAGCGCGAAGCATGCTCGTAGAAGTAGCCCATGCATTTATGGGGTGGGGCTCCTATTTCGGACGGCGGAGGGCTATGCTGCACCAGGCGAGGGGGGAGCGGCTTGCGACGGAAAGTGGGCCCAGCTTTGCCGTGACCCCCCCCGGCTACCAGCAGGATTGGTGCGTGCCTGGCGCACTGTGCATAACAAACAGCTAATGCATAAAATTGATGCTGTTTGGCACTGCTGCTCTATGCACAGCACGGATCGCTGCACAGAAGCGTGTGGCTTGCTCAACACGCCAAACAGACCAAGCATAAACCGCTGGCACAATCAGACACAGTCGGCCACTCACGACACACACTAGCGCCCAGTTCAATGGCTGACGGTCCAACAGATGGCAGAAGCTTCCCTGTGTCTGGCATTACCAATGCACGTATCATGTTCACACCAGCAAGCAAGTCTGGTGACATTTCTGCAATGAAGCAGCTACTGCAGGTGGAAGGCAGGAACGCTGTAAACGTCCACGAGAACAAGAGTGAGGCACTGCGTGAGATATGCAAAGGTAGCCATCATGCAGCTCTGCAACTGCTGCTCTCTTTGGACGGAGAGCGGCGCATCGAGGTGCACGACCGTGGGAAGTACGCACGTCTGTTGCGTGCACTGGTCGACACTCCCAGGTGGTGAAGGAGCTCCTAGCTCTGGAGGATGACCGCTGCATGGACATGTACACTGGTCTTGCTTTCCGCTACGCGGTGCTTAGTGGCAGCCTACCCACAGTGAGGGCCTTCCTGGACCTGCCCGCCCTCCGCGCCGTGGATGTGCACGCGCAGGACCAAGCATGCTTCTTGTCAGCAGTGCGCAGGCAAGACACACCTATGATACAGTCAATGCTACATGCGCCTGCGGGCCGGGCAGCGCTGGTAGGCTCCTTCATCAGCACTTTACTGCCTGCCGACGATATCGCCGACCACTCGTTCCTGCAGCAGTGCCTGCCGCTGCCAGATGACTGCACGCTGCTGGCATGTGTTGTAGCAACCCGTCAAATAATACTAGACCACTGCTTGGTGCAGCTATGTGACCCCCTTGCACCCCCCATCGCATGGTTATACGATGCTAGGCCAGAGCGCCAGGCTCTGCTCAAGTCCCACCCGTCAACCACTATCTTGTCAAAGCAGGAGTGTGTGGCTGCCCTGCAGTACCTGCTGCGGTGCGCCGCCTTCCCGGCTGCGCCAGACAGCATCACTGTGCGCAGCGCCATCCTGTGCCCCCCCCCCACGACCCCCTCCAATCGGCCATGGGGTGCCTACTGCGGGAGATGGTGTGGCGGGGCATCACCCTGTGGACATCTGCAGTGCGGAGGAGAAGGTGTCAGGCGATGATGGTATGCTGGTGCGTCAGGGACGGCGGGGGGCTGTGCTGCACAGGAGGGGGGGGGAAGCGGTAGGGCGACACGGGGATCAGGGGGGGTAGCAAACAAGCAGCAATGGGTGTGGGCCTGCTCGGCAATACAAGCGCCATTTGCCAGAAATCGACTGCATTGTGTATGTATATGGTGCATGCCCATCTCACCTGCCACGTTGATGCTGTGAAGCCCGGTCAAAGAAACACCTGGCCATTGCGCCGAAGCATTGCATCAGGATCATCCGCAAGAGGTGCTTCTTTTTCGTTCATACGAAAGAAGAAAAGGGCTAAACGTTTCAAGCGCATGGAATGGAGCATGATCACGATAGACCTGCTGTAATGCATCATTCGCTGGAAGGCATCCAGAAGCAATTTCTCGCTGCATGCATACGTGGCCAGCATGAAACCGTGGAGCTCCTTCTGAATGAGAATCTAGTTGACAGCCTGAATGGTTCCATCAAGATCGAGAGTGGACTGGTGGCAGCCTGTGCTGCTGGGCATGTTCATGTCGCCTTATTTCTTCTCTCCCTCGATGGAGCGCACCAAGCTGACGTGCACTGGGACGACGAGGCCCCCCTTCGAGCAGCATGCGCCCACAACCACTGGCAACTCGTGCATAAGCTACTCACACTACCAATGCCGCAATGTGCATCACTTCAGCGGCTGCTCAGCTGGCATTTAGAGGATTTCGAAGCGTACTTGCCGAAGTTGCTTGCAGCCATGCAAGCTGCACCGCTTGACCCGTCCACCCTGGCGCGAAGCGTATTTGTGAAAAGTATGCACACCCTGCATCACAAAAAGGCATTATCGCAGTCAACGGCCAGCAGCCCTGCCGGCGCTGCTTTCGACTGGGCGCTGGAGCGACGTACGCTGAGCTGTCTGGGGGAGGGCCTCAGGTGCAGTGCCTCGGGGGCGTTTCAACAGGGGCACCCACTCATGGAGCCGTGCTTGGCAACTGTGCTGCGCATTGCTGTTTTCCCTGCAGTGCCCGGCAGTGCGGCGCTCATTGCCTTGCTGCATACGTACGATGGCGCTGGGCCGCGGTCAAGCACTGTGGACCCCCCGGGTGACGACTGCCCGGCGCCTGCAGCTGTACAGCGAACCATGGCATATTTACTGCGGGAGATGGTGTGGCGAGGAATCGCTGTGGATACGGGCAGCGCTGAGGATGAGGGGGGTGGTGATGTTACTGTTGGGGGGGGCAGTATTAGCGCCCTGGTGCGGCAGGGACGCCGAGGGGTTGTGCTGCACCGCAGACAATTACGTGCCCCGTGATGGGCGCTTTGGTGGATTCAGGAGGGGGTGTACAGTCTGAGGCGGGCAGGACACGCAACTGCCTTCGGGCAATGTGTGGGGTCGCAAAGGCGTGCAGCAGGTTGGCGCCTTGACGAAGCCTGTGAGCTTATGACTGGCAATGCCTGCACAGAGCCATATATGTGTTGCCTGGTTTTGTGAACGTGTAGTGCAAGTTGGCCGGACCTCCTTAGCACAGATGGCAAGCTTTCACCAGATGCCTGGGGGGGCGGCTGCAGCTGGCCAAGATTGCGTGTCAAGTGAGATTCGATCAAAAGCCCATTCGACCAAAACAAGCAATGGATACTGATCATGATACCATGAATCAAACTGGGGTTCAGTGCAAGAGCACACGATTCTCACCGAGGCCACGCTTGGCGAGGGCGGCGGCATGTACAATTCCGTCAGTCCTTTGTTCAGGTGGCGTCTCTTCGTGCTCATCCTACGGTGTTCCGTGTTCCCCGAGGCGCACAGCGGGGACATGGCACAGGCCCTGCTGCAGGCCAGCGCTCATCGAGGCACCCCCCACAAAATGGCACCACGCTCCGAGGATGGCCTGCCCTGCGCCTTATTCGTGTCTCTGGGTCGGCAGCTACGGGAGATGGTGTGGCGCGGTGTCGCGTTTGAATTGCCCGGGGCTGGGGCACAGCGGCGCACAGCTCAGCGGCTGGTGCGTGTGGGTCGCCGGTGCATGCTGCTGCGGCGGGTAGCAGGGCGAGTGGGGGCATAAAATTGGCATAAGTATATGGGAGGAGCGAATGGTGTAGTTGCAGCATGAGCTCGCTCTGTTTTGAGGGGGGGGCGCTGATTGAAGCCACGCACCCCCCTGTACGTTGCTGCTCTCGCTCACAAGCTTTGGCACTACGTTCACGACATTGTTGCCTGTTGCAAACAATCTGGTATGTGTGTGCACCGGGTGTTTGCTCTGTCTGTGTGCAAGTCGCGGAGAGTGCCGTTACCGTTCAAGGATTGGCAGCTGAGAGATTTGCCGGCATCCGATTTTTGCACTTGCTGGCATAAGTTCGCAATTAGGAGCTGCAAACCTGCACCCTGTATCCTGATTCATCAATTGATCACATGGATGAAGCGTTGAATCTTGCATTTGAGCACGCCTGCGAGACTGGTCAAGTGGAGGAAGTGAAGCGATTGCTGGCCAGAGATGATCTGCTGAATGCAATCGATGTCAATGCTAACGGCGGCCAAGCGTTTAGCCTAGCATGCTCAGGAGGACATATTGATGTAGTGCATGCACTACTCCAGCACACCGGCCCTCCCCGTATTGAAGTTAGTCACGCAGATTTGACAACAGCGTGCAGCAAAGGGCACTTGCCTGTCGTGCGCGCACTGCTCGCCCTGACCGGCGATCGGCAGGTGGACGTGAACGCTGATGGTGGCACTGCATTGACCATGGCATGCGCGCGGGGACACACCTATGTGGTGCGTGAACTGCTCGCCTGCGCAGGGGCCCTCCAAGTTAACGTCCACCAGCTGGAGCAGCGGGCACTGCTCGCGGCCCACATCAACTTTGCACGAAGCGCTGTGCGAGAAATGCTGCTGGCTCGAGGGCAGCACACTGCATTCCCGCATGCGGTTGTGGGCGCAGATCTGCGGCGTGTGGGCCCACCCCGGGGGCCCGGGGCACTCCTGGCTGCCGCCTTGGCTGAAGCACTGGGCAGTGCCGACAGCCCCCCCGCCAAGGTGCAGCGACACCAGTGTACGATTGCACTGCATGCACTGGTCGAGTCCCGGCGGGACAAGCCTGAACCACAGAAGGCGATCCCACAAGGGCATCGCCAGTCCCCAAAACTGAAGGTATACCGCCTTGCAGCGTGCTTGGAGTACTGCGTGGCGTGTGCAGTGTACCTGCCATCAGCCTCAAATGCACTGCGGGAAGTGCTGCATAGAAGCCAGTGCGTTGAGGGGCTGCGGCTTGCTGCCCAGCTGCGGCAGGGGGTGTGGGGGGGGGCTATCCTGGATGCCAGAGCAGGGGAGGGGGTGCTCACCAGCAATTTACCCCCCCCCGAGCAACTGAGTGGTGCCTCATGCTGCCTGCTGCGGCGTGAAGGCCGCTGCTTGGCTGTATTGCACCGTGTGGCCTCCCGTGCAGCTGCGGCTGCCTGCAGGGGAAGGAGCTGAGAGGCTGCACCTGGAGGCGCCATCTGCCGTCTCCGGCCGGCCATCTACAGTTCCAGCGTATATGGGCGCTGCTTGAGTGGGGTGTGCTTTGAGGCGGGCAGTAGGGTGCACATACAAACACACCCCTGCTATGCCGACAGCCGCCTTCCACCTTGCAAGCATGCACTGCGACGCCACCCCACCATGAATGCGCCAGCGAAGGGAGTGGCTACTTGAACGTGTGGTGTGTGCTGATGTATGGGCGGAAATAATGCGAAACTTTTTCGGAGCTTCGTCGTCACCTTGAGACGTGCAGCCGCCTCCCTTTGACAGGGCTGGGTCTCCAAACCAACACATCCAGAAACGAGAAAGCAGCTAGCGTTCAGACAAATAAAAGCTCGAGCTTGACATAAATACACAAATAAGGTGCCTGCTTTTGAGCCCACTGCTTCTGAACACTTTTGTGGCACCCTCTTTGACAGTGATATCTGAGAATCAGTATGCTCCGATCAGTCTCACGCTTTGCAACAGGCTCGGTTGCTGTGGCCATGCTTGCACACCGTGCAGGTGGCATGGCATACGCCTCAACTGTAAATGATAGTGATCAATTGCTGGAGAAGCTAGGGTAGGTTGCAGCTCTGAGTCCTGGACAATGTGCAGGCATTGTTCGAAACACGCGAGCAAGTCCACCACGCCGAAATGATTCTCAGAAACGTCCGAGTATTCGACGCCCAGAAGGAAGCTGACGTGCAGCTCAAGTCACTTTGGAGCGGCGATAAGCCTGTCGTTATAACCTTTCTGCGCCGATGGGGCTGCCCTCTTTGTCGGTATGTTGTGCCGAGGAACTTTCCTGCGAGCTCCGCACGCAACGCAATGACTGAATTTACAGCATGTGGTCTGAGGACCTTTCCACAATCGCACCAGACTTGAAAACAGTTGGAGTCGAGCTGCATGGTGTCGGTACATCGCGCAAAGGCTTGGATGAGTTCCAAAGCGTGCAGTTTTTGAAAGGGAAGCTCTACGTGGATGAGGACGGCGCAGCATACACAGCGCTGAATTTCAAAGAACTTGGACTTCTCGACGGTTTTGGACTCCTGTCACCCGCTGCTCACAAGGCGTACATGGAGGCTCGCCATCGGCGAGTCCCGGGCAATTTCGAGGAAGCTGAGAAGGGAATGCAAATGGGGGGCACCATTGTCATCTCGCCAAAGGGGGGCAAGGGGGGGCAGCCCGCCATTGTGTTCATGCACTCACAAACAGGCTACGCCGACCAGCCGGATCCCCAAGACATCCTCAAAGCAGTGCAAGGGGCCCTCAACGCCAATGAGGACATGGGCCCAGAGGATGACTCAGAGGAGGCCAGCAGCCGGTAATGCCCAATCCCGCGCTTCTGCGCTTTGATGTGCACGTTCATGTAGAGCTGTGTGCACTGCTCACGACAGCTGTACGTCGCCATCAGCATCGGCGCCTGCAGCTGATGCCGTGTGTGCGGCCCCCCCCCCCTTGGCCGCGACCATCCCCCGCATGGTGTCCACCTTGCCCTGCAACTCGGCAATGGCAACCTTCAGCTGGAAGGAGCTGTCCATGGCCCGTGTCCACTCCCCGGCGCTGCCTGCCAGCAAGGTGCCCTTCTGGGACTGGGTGGAGCGACGCGCCGCGTTCACGTCATTTGAGGATTTCTCCAAGCGTTTCAGGGCTGCCTGGGTGTGTGCTGCGATGCCCTCCAGCTGCTGGGCGTGTCCCTTCCAGGCCGCTGTGCCGTACTTGCCCAGTAGTTCCAAATTCACAGCTTGGGTTGTCTGGACTTCCAAGCGCACTCTTGCTTTGTCTACAGCTGCTTGCCAGGCCGCAACATCGCCGTCGTCCTCTGGCAGGATAGCAGCATTGTAATGTGATGTGCTTATTGCTGCGGTCGTGCTGGGAGCCTGGCTGCCTCCGGTAGCAGCCTGCTGGGCAGCAGCTACCCGGGCATATTCCGCCTGCAGTACAGCAGACCCGCCAAAAGTCGGCTCCGGTGCTGGGGGCAACAATTCTAAGTAGTCCCGCTTGGCAAATGTTTTCATTTCTGCCTGCACCAGCTCGTTGACCTTTTCTCTCATACCAGGCTCATCCAGCTGCACATTCAGGTAGAGTTTCATGCGGTATTTGATGCACGCAACGGGTGCCGTACCTGGTTGTCGACATACGCCAGCGCATCCACATGCACACCATTTCGTGGCTCTGCCAGCACATGTTTGCCTGTAGCCAGTGCTGCTACCAGTTCATCAGAACTTGATGCCATTTTGGCTGATGATTCACGAGCTTGGTGGATTTCTCTCCAGCTTTTTGTGCAGCTCTGTGGACGTTTGCCTGGAGTGAAGACTCACACCCTGCAGACCGAACATGCCGAACAAGTGAAATCAAAGTCTCTGGTTGTTTTGACGGGTCAACGCCGCGGGCACGGGTAGTTGAGTGCACCCCCGCTTGCCCCCAAATGAATTCCCGTGTGTGCAAGCAACTTGCCAAGCAAGCTGATGGGAACACTGTAACCTTTACACAACCTCTGATAGTTGCCCGCATACCTACTACTTTGTACAGTCATGGCTGCTGCAGACACTAGCACTATATCAAGAGCAAGCAGTTTGGAGGAGCCGCAGCTTACCTCATGGCATGTCGACCCAGCAGCTGCAGCGCAGCTGAAAGGCGTTCAACGCCGGCAGTACAACTCCCTTGTGAAGGAGCTTGCAGACCATATTGTTGACCTTGGGAAGGAATTGCGGTGCCCAGTATGCTTGTCGCTGATGGGCGACCCAACGCAGTGCCCATGCGGCCACGTCTTCTGCAAAGACTGCATTCTGCAGGCCTTGGCTATTGCGAAGCACTGCCCCTTGTGTAGAACAAAGTGCACTAAGCGAGAGCTGTCTGTATCGTATGTGTATGAAGGCATCATTAACACTTACCGCGCGATACAGCCGGAAGGCATGGATGTTGGCAGTGAGGTACGTGGCATGCTTTGAAATTTCTTGGCTGCTCCCAACCTCGATTTTCGCATTTGCAGTTCACACAGCCAACTACATTTTCGCAAATCTGTGGAGCAATGATTGATAATCAAAATGATTCTTCCTTTGAATCTGCTCAAGGTGTCGGAGCCGTGGCATCTGGAGTGGGCAATGCTGTGCCCGATGCTGGGCAAATGCACAGCCCGAAGTTGAGCACAACTGCAGCCAGGGCCGCCACTTCAACTGAATCCTCTGCGCATTTATTTGACTCAGATGAAGATGATGATTTCATTCGAGGTGGCACTTCTGGCCCTCAGCCGGGTGCACTTCCGTCTCTGCCAGGCGGATCCATGCCAGTGGCGACAGCAGGCCGCTCTGCCAGCAGGCCCAGACACTCCTCCCGCCACCGTGGTGGCGAGTCTACCGATCGAATCAATGTCAACCAAGGCAGCCCTGCCTCAGGGGCCTCACTGGCCCCCCCATTCCCCCCTCCACAGCCCCCCCAATCCCCCCCCGCACAGAACAGCGCACGAGGCGGGCGCAAACCCCAGCGGGTGACTGCAGCAGCCACTGCCCGCCGCAGCACTCCATCATCATCATCGGCTGCAGCAGAGGCACACCATGCTGTGAGGCTGGCGGAGGCTGCTGCTGCCGCTTCCGCCGTGCACCAGCTGATGGCAAGCGTGGTGGTGCTAGTGGAGAATCTGCCACGCCAGTACCAAAAACAGCTTGATAAGTTGCAGGGTGCCCTTGGGGATGATGTCATGCGCGTAACACATACGTGGTCCCCCGGAGTCACACACTGCATCGTGCCGGTGAAAGCCGTGCCTGACCCCAGGGGGGGGCCAGTGCTGACAGATGAGGGGGGGGGCAAGCGCCGTCGCTCAGGAGGCCAGGGTGCAGTCCAGGCTTTGGTGGCTCGCCGTCGAAGTGACGCGTACCTGTTGAGCCTTGCGCATGGAGCAGAGTTGGTCACACCTGCCTGGATCTCGGCAGGTGTGGCCGAGAAGCCATATGTGTTGGTAGCAGAGGCACCCTATCGTCTGGCTGGAGATGAAGAGAGCCTCAAGAGTGCAGTCACTGCATCAGCCCTGCTCAACGCTGGCCCGCCTGCGGCATTGCGCACAGTGGCGGCGGGTACTCCGCGGCCACTGCAAGGCTGGAGCGTGGCCATGTGTGGGCTGTTTCAGTACCCAATTCCGATCGAAAAGAACACAGCAACTCTGCTGCAGGCCATGGGTGCTCTGGTGCTGCTTCCTTTGTCTGATATAAGTGCTTTTGGTGCATTTGTCGGAGCAGCGTGCAGTGCACTTGCCACTGCGGAGGAGGGCAGCAGCTGGGGGAAAGCATCGCAGCCTGGTCTGGTGCTTTTGCTCGACGACTCCAAGGACCCATGCGCGATTCCAAAGTTTTTGGAGACGGCAGTGAAGACAAAAACTGTTGCACAATTTGGCGGCCCGGTGTATGCGCCATCAGTTCGTTGGCTGCTGGATGTGATATGCAGCTACACTGCGCTGGATCCAAACCTTCAAGAGTTCCAAGCTGTACACAGAGTCACTGCTGCAAGTGCTGCCCAGCACACCTGAGCAAGTAGCAGATTCGTGACAGCAAGTTGGTGCTGCTTATGTTGCTTATCTAGCTGTAAGGATGTTCAATACATTTATCCAACGCGGCGCGAAGTCACACTTCGAGCAACACTGGCAAATAATCAACAGACGCTGATATTACCGCACGCATGTAAAATCTTCTTCAAAAAGAGTTGCAAGCTCTCTCTGAGACATTCAAATTTCCATGGGAGATTTGAGTACAATCAAACGGCGTGGTACGACTTTGGGTTGGAAACGCCAGTCAAAGTCGTACCACATGCCAAGAGCAAGCTTAGTGGGCCATGGCCCCAATGAAAGCGCCAAACTCGATTGGTTTGCGCATATCTGGCGTCACTGTGTGCACTTCAGATGTGGAATTTTTGTCGTGAATGTCAAAACACAACGGCGTGTCGAAAATATTTCTCTGGGCGCGCTCAGCTTCAGGCGCATCGAACAAATGCTCGTTTGCACTGGCAGCCAAAACGTAGGCACCTGATGAAAGGCTCATCAAAGGTAATGCAAGTTGCACAATTTTGTTCATGGCGGAAGATTTGGGCAAAGTGGAAGTTGTGCCGTTATAAGCGCAGACTACCGGTAGTCCTCGTTGTAGGTTGACGATATGGAGAGAGGGGGAAATTGGGAATCAATAGAATGGGAATGCTCATAGTACGGAATAAGGAAAATGCAACTCCTGAAACTTTTGAGGTGCCCGTCACAGCTCGGCAAGCTCACAGATGTAGACCCCCCCCCGCCGCCTGCGTTTCGCTGCTCTGTGCAACCTTCAGCACGCCTCAGCACTTTTACAGCATGACCAGCCCTGAGGCTGTATACTTCAACAAAGGGTACGCTTACAGCACCCGGCATCGAGGAGCTGCACGCAGGTCGGTAGTTGCCAGAGAATGGTGGGGGTACCCCCCTACACCCCCCACAGCACCCAACACCGAATGAGCTGCAGCTGATGCACGTGCATCGCTTTCAAGGTCGCCTTGTACTGCATCCCCTGCCAAGCTGTGCTTGCCCAGTAGTGCACGCTGCACAGTGCGTTTCACCTGCCCCTCCCGACTACGCTCGCCCCCCACAGCCCGAACACGAAACTCCCGCTTGAAGTGTTCCAGTGTGCCAGCTGCAAACAGCGGGTCCTCTTGAGCTAAATGCGTGAGGCCCCTGTAGTCTCCCCACGCCCCAACCCCCCTCAACTGCCCGTGGCGGATCATGGCTGCCTGCGACTGCACCTCAGCGTGAGCACGGTGCAAGTGGTCTGCCCCCAGAAAGCCCGCAGGGGAGCTGTCCATAACTTGAAGTTTCACGGGTGACGTTGCTGCGCGGCAGGAGGTCCCTGCGCGCGATCCCACCCCGTGGTGGGGGGGCACTGGTGGCGCCACCCCCCCCCTAGGCACCGCAGGGGGCACTGCCCTGGACTTAGACAGCACCCGTTTCACAGCAGCCTGTCGTCTTTGGGCAGCCAGCTGGATGGCATCTGCCTCTGATCTCTGCTTTGCGCGGTGCAAGATCTCGCTCAGCTGCTGCTGGCTGAGGCCTTCCGCCTCCAGTTCTGCTGCCCGCAGATTCGCCAAGAGACAACGAATGCGACGAAGCGCGTTCAAACGAATGCCTGCAACATCACTGCCGTCGGTGCCCGGGCCAAGGCGGGGCATAGCGCCCTGGTCACCCCCCCCGTACCCCCCTTGCGCCTCTGAATGAGCAGCCATCCACTGCGCTCTGCGCAGAAATGCGGCACGCGTACGGGCCATGGCTGCCTTAGTTTCAGCACTGGCATCTTGGTCGGGTGTGCTGGCTAGCAGCAGCTCTGCATGCCGAGCCAGCTCCTCGGGGCGGTAGTACAGCCACCGCAGTCCCGTTTCCGCTGAGCCCAGACGTGACACCCCGCCCCCCAGCTTTGTTTCTGTAGAGCGGTCGCTAGGCTCACCCAAGCGATCCCACCATCCATGTTCTTTGCCGAGTTTCCCGGTAGTTGTCCAGGCAAAGCGCCTGGGGGTAGAGAAGGTCACTTGCCGCGGGCCTTTCGTGGGGGTCGCTGTGCGACCGGCAGCAGGCAAAAAGCGAGAGCCACTCACTGGCTGTACCACGAAATCAGCATCCTGCACGAGTAAAGAGTGTTTAAATAATGCCAGTTGGTTGCTGAAGGCTTGCATGGCAGCACATAGGGCAAGGTGCGACTCACTTGCGGCCGTGGGACGCTACAGCCCCCGAAGTCGGGCTCAACAGCTTGAAATTCACCCACTGGCCGCGAGAGCGGTGGGACAAATGTCCCCCTGCCAAGGGGCGACTTTCGATTTGCAATCATATCTTCCACGGTTTCGTTCAGAGTTTGTTCCGCTGGGCTGCTTTCCGCTGCCCGAGTGCTTCGTGCACGCTGCGCTGTGTCTGCCTTGCCTTGCGAAGCAGCACAGCAAAACAGCCCAAGTAAACACAGGAGTTCAATGCGGGCTGGAATGCAGATTAATCACAGAACTGATGTTGAGGAAATGGCTGGACTTGCACCAGCAGCACGAGCAGCAGAGCGCATGAAGCATGCCCTTAGGCCCCCCACTCGCCCGTGAGACCCCCTCCTCGTCCACTTGGCAGGGAGTCGGGATCGGAGGCGCCTGAAGACAGGCAAGCAAGAAATGGCAATTTATTGTGGGTCGATGTATATCGCCCACAAGGGGGCGGGTGGTCGGGAAAATTGCCCACGCAGGGCGCTCAAGGCGAAGACCACAGGGCTCCTTGGCAAAGGCTCAAAAGGTGCAGGATCAACAAGAGTGATCCCAGCTGGCACATCACAGACACTTTGGGAAAGGCCCATGAGACCCCCCTTGCAGGTCCCTGCCCATTCCCTCGTCGGTGTCCTCACTCCGCTAAGTACCC
>Ga0307982_1003200_pt1 | contig 13119 bp, 10 predicted proteins | sample OrgLakmetagen989_FD_201847 | JGI IMG/M metagenome (GOLD analysis project Ga0307982, IMG submission 201847) | Saline water microbial communities from Organic Lake, Antarctica - #989 | ecosystem: Environmental > Aquatic > Non-marine Saline and Alkaline > Saline | place: Antarctica: Organic Lake... | reverse complement strand
CTTCTTTGCTGCTGCACCTCAGACGTTCACATTCGAGTCTGCCATGACCAGCCAACTGCATACGCGCACTTAAAATTCTGCAATGTAGTGCTGCTGTCTGCCAAAAATGTTCAAGTCAATGCTGAGCAAAGGTTTTGACGACGGTTGCTAGCTTATCAGCTGAAGACCTTGCTACTTGACATCCAGCAAGATGAAGGAGGTACGCCATAATTTACGATGAACAGGGCGCAGAAGGAAGTAAAGATTGAATGTATTATCATCTCATCTTACGATAGCTGAACAGTGATAATTGCTTGTAACTCTGGATATTTCAAGGAGGTTGCGCGGAAGTGGCGAATGCAGATGGCTCTCGTTGCGGAGGCGACTACAAAGTTAAATGCCGCCGTTCACAGCATTAAATGCCGCTCTTGAACAAGCACGCCGCCTACGAGCCTTTTGTTGAGTAGCTTGACGTACACCTTAAGCAAGCTCTTTGCTGCTCTATTCTCCACGGTGAGTGGCAATATTTGAGGTCTCGGAACCGTTGATATGAGGTGGATTTTTTACGAGCCCATTTCATGCGTCAACCGAAGTTTCCAAGAGAGAAGCCATGAATTAGGTAGTGCGCCTACCTTTCTTGCATTTAGGCGCAAATCAGATGGAATGTTGGCAAATGCGCAGAATTAGCCAATGAGGATGCTCAGAAAGAGGGTTCTGGGGCACTGCACTTCAAAGCAATCCAGGGAACCTGCTCACTCTAAGATTCGAGGTTGGCGCCGATGGAGCGAAATTTGGGCTAGCATCTTCTTAATTCTTAGCGCAAATGCGGCTATTAGGTAAATTTTTGTTGTGGGTTGTTTTCTAGCTCGGGTTTATTTGGACGAATATCTGACTGAAATAAATCCACGTGGAATTTTTTGCCTCTCCCCTTGTGTTTTTAACTTCAAAAACGGCGGATTTAGCGCGCTTTGCGTTCAGGGAAATTAGGCCATCCTTCTAAATTTTTGCACTCAGCGATAATGCCAATTTCTAGTAAGTTTCTTAAATTAGACTCTTATGTTTCGCTTTTTGGGATTTCGCCTCTAGCATCGCCAGTTACATTACAGGGGGATGATAATTTCGCTCCCATTTGCAATAATATCCTTTGCCCCAATGGGCCGGAATTAGATTACTAAGAGGCATAGGAAATTCAAAGCCACCAATATTAGGGGAGGGGAGCCTACTTAAGGCTTTTCGACGGCCAGCTGCATGCATACCCATATCGAGGATCGAGAGTAGCACAGGCACTGGCTTATCACTGTGTGACGCGATGCACGGGAAATGGCATTAGGGTCCTTCGTATTATCACTTAGGCCGCAGAATCCATAAGATATCTTTGTCTGAAGGAAAGCACGGTATATTTATATATATATATAATAATCAATGAAGTACGTACTTCTATGGTACGTCGAGCATTCCAGCAAACACCTTCCACGTAAAGCCAATGCCCCAGTGGCCCAATCATAAGCAAAATAACACAACCAAATATCGCAAAACGAGAAGAAACTTTTCGCGGGGCTTCACGTGATGCAGCCAATCCCACTCATGATTTTCATATATTTTCGTGTTTCCTTCTGATTGTTTGGTCTCAATCACTTTAAAAACATGCATCGGGAGACTATAACAACAAGTGAATTCACCATACATGTCTGTTCGAATTCTCTATCATTTTTTATGCAGGTTCCGTGTCTGCTTTCGACGGCATAATTGGGCCTAGCAGAGGCGATATATCCGGTGTGCCCGCGTGTCCGTGTGTTTTATTTTTTTTCAATCTACGGCACATATCAAATTGTATTTCATAAGCGCAGCAAATATCAAGCACTCGTTATACGTAAAGAAAGGCGCTTCGAAGCATTCATTGAGGTTAAGAGTTGAATTGCTCTTGATCTCCTATCTGCTGGCTCATTCCAGATTTTCAAATCTATCACTTTCACTTGGTTTGGTTCTTGACACCCTCAATTCGAGCGCGAATGGCTTCTACGTCACCAACGTACCGGCCTGTTAGCGGTTCAATAGCATCAGCGTGCGGAATCGGCTTTACATTTTCATCGAGTTCATAGCACAATGGTATTCCGGTGGGAATATTCAGCTCAGTGATTTGGTCTTTGCTAATGCCATCCAAGTGCATCACCAAAGCCCTGTAGAAAGTAAAGAGCACGTTATTGAAAAACGTAGGTTACAAAGGACGAGAATAAAAACAAACAAGTGCGAAGTCAGGTTAAATTTTGTCGCACTTACACTTACCGGAGACTATTTCCATGCGCTGCAATTAGTGTCCTTTTTCCACTCTTTATCTGGGGCACGATGGTGTGTTTCCAATACGGAATAACGCGTTCTGCTGTGGTGGCGAGCGATTCAGTGGTCGGAAGCAACGCTGGGTCGACCAATTGATACCTTTAAGATCACACAGCAATAGTATTAAAAGACGAAGTCTAAAACATCGTAACTATAAATTAACTTTCGACACAGTCATGAGGATGCTATGTGCGGTCTATAATACTGATATTTACCTGGGGTCGTTGCCGGGGTAGTGCTCCGAAGTTTTATCAACTTCAGGAGGTGGAGTATCATAACTTCGACGCCATATCAGCACCTGGTCTTTACCATATTTGTCCACGATGTCCCGCTTGTCGAGTCCCTGAAGCGCACCGTAATGACGCTCATTCAGCTCCCAAGCTTTAATTATTGGTATCCACAAGCAGTCCGTGGCTTCGAGAACTTGCCCACATGTGCGAATAGCACGTTTCAAGTAGCTTGTGTAAGCTAAATCGAATTTGAACCCTGCATCATTGAGTAACTCGCCGCCTTCGGCCGCTTCCTCGTGCCCGCGAACTGATAGCGGAACATCACACCACCCCGTAAATTTGTTCTCGTTGTTCCACACACTCTCACCTGGCGGTTGTCGAGTTGGCAAAATGGAAGATGTTAAAACCAGAAGCATTGATCAGAGTGCTGCACGCTTTCTCGATGCACTCGTTACATACTCAAGAAGTTGCTGACCCATGTTGCAGAGAGTTCAGAAACTTCCTTGTTGTTCTCTACTATTTATGGTGAAGCCATGTTCTCTTAATGACTTAGTACAAGCTTTAGAACTACCATGTCGAATGAGAACCAAGGTATACTTCGTACGCAATACTTGCACAAGCTCTAAGCGACGGGAGGCGACCAACGGGCGGCGAAAGGAACAGACAGAGCGTAGGAACATTTTTTTGGAACAATCAACAACCATCATCAACATCGTAAACAAAAAGATCGACAACCGGGATGACGGTGGACTTATCCGTATGAGGGCATGAAATATTTCCGTACTTATATTGTGTCGTCTCGTCGCCTCCAGTAAAACCGGTAGCCGTCACGTCTGGGGTTGTCTGCTGTCCCTGCTCTCACTGTCTGTCATACAGTAGCCTGTTAGACTAAGGTCGTTTTTTGTCGTCAGGGTAAATGAAAACTGGTAAAATGAAATTCATTTTACCATTTTTCGTGCGGGCCCCGAGGGGCCGGAATTAGAAGGCTAACAGGTTTTGGTCATTTTACCCTGACGACAAAAAACGACCTAAGTAGCTAGCTACTTCATCTTGCAGTATTAGTGCGTTGCGTGTTGCATGGCCTAGCATTTTGCGCTGATAGAATGCGAAGGGTTTTTGAGTGAAACACCTGCGTGCACGCTGCAATTCGAAGGGACAAGTACGTAAAAATTATAGACACTTTCCTTTGCTCATGTCGGCATGGGCATATGCTGACCGCGAGCTTCCCTCTGAGGGCGTTGACTGGGCCAAGTGAGTCGATCTTGCGTTTTTATAATTGCTTTGTAGATTGAAACTGTGTCGTATCAGGCTATTGCAGGCATGCGAGAATGAGATCGCTATTCCATGCCTTGAGGTGGCTGGCATTCGCTTGCTAAGCTCTCACATATTCCCGTTCTTCTCAGGCTCTCGGCCACAGCCGGCGTGAATTTTGAAGAGCTGCGCATCAAATATGCTCCAGGAGGGCCAGGCAACCCTAATCCTCCGCCAAATGCGGCAAAGGAGCTCACACCCGAAGAAACTGAAGCAGCGCAGCAGCTGAGCGAGAAGCTTGACTCTATTCGAGCGTGCGGCACATGTATGGGCAGCGGCATGGAACGCTATACGTACAATATGCAACAGCGCGAGCGCACATGCGAGACTTGCGATGGAGACGGCTTAATAGATTTGCGACCAGCCAGTGAGCGCTCGAATTCTGCCGTGTCAGCAGCAGCAGCAGCAAGTGGAGTAGGCGATGAATCACAGGATTCAGTAACACCCGGAGATGCCGCGCAGGAGCACTCGGAACTTCCCGATGAACCACCTCCGGTCTTGTTTTGAGGATAACCGGGATTTGCCATTGTTGGCAAGTGAAAAGCATGCAAATGGTCGCACTCAATGCAAACGGCGATTGTGACCAATTGAGCAGAAGGAATAGAATTGGAAAACATTTGAAGATTTTATCGTTTTGTAACATGCAACTTTCGTTTGCGCGTTTCAATTTTGTGCCTACAATTCGGCAATGATTGCGAGGTACAATTGGAAATTTCACCGGGATGCTGCATTCATTTAAATTTCTAGCTATGGAATGGGTAATTAGGCATCACGCTTCGGCGAAATCCCAAAAGCGAAAAGGCCACTAATAACAAGATGGGAGTCAGAAAAGCGCGTAATCAGAGGAAATTGTAGTTATAAGTATAACGTATAACTTTGAAATAAACTAGGAACTTCAATGAATTTATATGTTACAATTCAATATTTTAATCGAGTAATCCATTTATTGTGTAATACAATTTTTAATTAGTTTTTTTTGAATAGTATGGGTTTAGAAACTGGGATCTCGGGTGATGCAGAACTGGCGTTGTGGTAGGCGCTGGTAGAAGCAGTGCCTTTAAGACCTATCCCTTTTATCCTGCCTGCCTCGCAACGCCGTCATCACAGACGAAACCTCAAAGATATTCCTCATCACCGGCGTCCTTTAAGCCGCTCCATGGCTGCCACAATGTCGCCGCCCACGCCACCGCTGCCTGCAGCCTGAGATCCAGGCACAATTATACGAGGCAGCTTCTTCTCGTGGTGGTGGTGATGGTCGTGGCTGCTTGACGACTGGTGAGACCCGAGGCCAGCTCCCAGGCTGGTGAGTTCAATGGGGGGCCGCGACATGGGATCTGCAATGCGAAGATAAGCGGGCAAATGGCGACTCTTTTCCCGCAACTTCGGGTCACCTACCGACACTAGAGAAGACCCTCCGCTTCCGATTCCTTCTGCGCTGTGCGTGCTGCTGCCTCCACCACTAGCGACTCCGTGCACGTCTCTCACGTTGGCCAGCACCGAGAGCACCATTTTGTGGTTTTGCTCCTTTTCGCTGTGCAGCTTTCTCCCTCTCGAGCCCATGGTGCGCCCGGCTTCGCGCCTCAAAGCTTTCTCTTCGCGCGCCGCTCGCCGCACCGCCTTGGCTTCGGCTTTTTCGCGCTTGCGCTCCTCGCGCATTCTCCTCGAGGGGTCGGCAGCGCGCCTCCTCTGTAAGGCGCCCGCAATCGCCGCGTTCACCCGCTCGGTCTCCGCGTCGTTCAGCACTTCCACCTGTACTTCGAGGTCCCATTTCGGGTGGCGGCACCCCGCGGGGGCGTTCTGCTCCAAAAGGCCAATGGCGCCGCCCCCCACGGTAAACATGCGGGCGCACCGGTCGGTGGAGGAGGTCAGCACAGCCGTTGGCAGGCCCTCGCCACTGCACACTTTCACAGTGGTGATCACGGCCCCGTGCGCGGCCTCGGACCCCCACACAAAGGACACCTGTGACGATCCCCGGCTCCTCGCTTGGGACGGAAACTCGCACATACTTCTGGCTTGATCCACGGTGAAGGTCTGCTGCGCGGCCGGTTTCACACGACGTCGGCCGCCGCCCACTGACGAGGTCTCCAGAGGAAGCACTTTCAAAGAGGCCAGCATGGCCTGCAAGCTCCACTTACGCAAATGTCCGCCTTCGTCGCCCGTGTACAGGCATTCTACGCTTGAATCCCAATCTAAACTCGTCACCGGCGACGCGTAAGTCTGTTCGATGGGGAAAAAGTCCGGATGGCGCACGAGTGGCGCGTCTGGTATTCCACCAAGAGGCAGCGGTAATAAGGGGGCAGAAGCGGGCGCTGGGACCTTTTTTTTCAGGGCCTGCTCCTGTTCTAAGGCAATTTCTTTGGCGAGGGCCATGCTGGCACGGATGCGCTCGTTGCGGTCAATCTCTGCGGAAGGCCGGTTGTATTCTGCGCCTTCTCCTTGGTTCTCCGCGGGTGTGAAAGGAACTGCAGCCTCGTCGGCCGCTGCAGAGAGGTACGCGTCGGACGGGAGTGCATTGGTCCATTCGGCCACGCACAAGCTTTGAAAAGGCGACTGCTGCGTGCCGTACACCCGCACCTTGGCATCCGAACACGCCAACGCGACGAAGGGATAGAGACCCAAGAAGGACATGGCAAGCACTTCAAAGTCTCCCGTGGGGACCATAGCGTCGCATTTGCCCGTCTCGAAGTCCCATAACCGCAAGCCGTCCCCGCCGCCGGTGACGCACAGCCCACTGTCAACCATAAACGCCAGCGCGGAAAGGTCACCCTTGTGCGAATGCTGAGGGTCCAATTCCCGTAAAATTGTGCATTCTTCGATGTCGTTCTCGTCGTAAATGCGCACCTAACACACACAGGGGCAGAAACGCGTAGCTTATGATGTGACAAACGTGCAGTCACAAAGTGTGCGGATTGACTACTACAACCACACCAGTGCCTCGTTGAACTTACGGTGCTATCTTGGTACGCGGCCAATAGCGCCTTCGCGTGATCGCTGTAAGCCAGTTGCACCACTGGCAAATGGTACTGCGGCGCAAAGGTCTTCATTTTATCGCCGTTCCGGTAGTCAAACACCCCAATAACGCCCGAGGACTCCCCTAATATAAACTTGCGCTGGCGGTCGTCTAGGCACAAAGCGGTAATCTCCGACGCGACAAGCCCTTTGAAGATGCGCTTCACTGTGCCAAGAACAGCGTCCCAGATCTTCACGGTGTGCTCTGAGGCAGTCAAGATGGTGAAGGAATCGGTGTTGAAACAGGCCAGGCGCACCTAACAAGGAATAGGAGACAAGGACGAAGGTCAGGGAAAGTTGAAAAATGTCAATGAAACATAACTCGAAACCTATGTAATTGTTGGGAGAGCAGAAGCACGCACACGGTGCAAAAGACGTACTACTTCACAAGGACGAAAAAAAAAAAGGGCACTCTTGCGATTCACAAGTTACCGCGGAGTCGTCTGAGACGGGCTCTTCTTTCAACTTGCGCACTTGGTCGAAAAAGCTCAACTTTTTGCTGCCCGCAATCAGCCGGTAGTCCTCGAGCAGCGAATGCGAAGCAGCAGCATCGCCGCCGTCGTCGTCGTCCTTGTGGCCCCCCAAGTTGAGGGCGTTGAGCATGGGAAGCTTGGCGTGCGCGAAGCAGCTGAGGCTGCCGGTCAAGTCGTCCAGGTCGCCCGGCTCGTGGTCCGTCGTGAAGGTTTGGATGCACTAATATGATGGGTAGAAAAATAGAAAGAATGAGAATAAGACAAAATAAGGAGAGAAAGTTAGTATTTACAGGATAATTTCAGGGCATGTATGAACTGAACAGGACGAAAGATGCAACAAACTTTACCACATACGTTATCTTTACCTGAAAGTTTCTCAAATCCCAAAGCTTGAAGATGCCACTCGCGTCGGCAGTGATGAGCTCGTGCGTGCCCTGTACGGTCTCGCAGCCTACCAGAGATGCCCTGTGCCCTTTCAGGCGGTTCAGCAGTGTGCTTACAAACGGGGACCAAATGAAGACGTCATGGTCGAAACCGCTGCTGATCAACAACCGGTGCGTCTCGTTGTACGCAACGCTGTTGACTCCTTTGGAGTGCCCGACGAGCCGCGCTGTTTGCTGCTCGGTGTATGTGTCCCAGATGTTGATGGTGGTGTCCAGGCTAGAGGAGACAATGCTGTCGAGGTAATCGAGGCTCAGCACCTGAAGTAGCGAGGAGATGAAAGAAGGAAGGCAGGAAAGTAGAAGGCAGGGAAATGAAAGTTGTAAAGAGGTGCTGCATTGCGTGATACATGTGTAGTATCACGTGCCATGCGTAAACCCAAGATATGTGAACACGATGGTGGCAGCCTTCTAAGACCTGCGTCACGATGTCGGTGTGCCCCTCGAGGCACGACTTTTGGTCCCTTGTCTCAACGTCCCATGCGTTCACGCGGCCTCCCACGCTGCCGCTGTAGAGCAGGCGGTGCGCGGGCTGCCAGCACATGGCCAGCTGGGTGTCTGGAGTGGGCCACATGCTCCGCTGCTTGTAGCGCAGCTGGAGAGAAGGAGACCACACACAAAAAAGTACAAAAGGGTTGTGGAGGAAACGCAAAGAGAAGCAGCGCAACGAGATTAGAAAGTCGCAGAAGGAAAGAGACTTCAATAAAAAACCTTACCAAAAAAAAATAGCAAAGGGGAGAGCCGGAAACATGCACTGCCAAGCATTCACCGCACCTTTTGGCTGAATTCGCCGCCAACGTTGAAGGTGACCATGGTGGCGTCAGCGCAGGCAGCCACCAAACAGTGCAACGGCTCCACGTAACAAATGCCCAAGGGCACTGCGGGGCACCGCATGCAGGCTTGCATCTCGCCGCTGCGGCTGCTGTACAGGGCGATGTCGGGGGAGTGGTTCTCGACGCAGGCAAACTGCTTGAGCCTCGGCAGCACGCAGACGTGGTCGATGGAGTCGCGGTGGCGGTGGTGGCGGTGCACGGTGCCCATGCTCGTGATTTGCAGCGGCTTGTTGTGGCAATAGTCCGGGATTCGGTCCATCGACTGCAGTTCCTTGAAGGCAGCTGCTTTTTCGACCATAAAGCGTGTGAACTCTTCCCACTCCATGGACTCATCCCCATTCACGTCAACTTCCTTGAACAAATCGATCAAGTTCGAGGCGAGCTCCCGTCGGTCCTGCGCCATGGGACCCTCCAAAAACTCGTTTGGTAAATTGTCTTCCATGATTTTGATGAAGTCATACAAGTCCACGGCGTCGTTCCGCGCGTCGAATTCTACTTTAATCCGTTCCACCTTAGGATGGGATGAAAGGGGGCAGGGAGGACTAAGTCAAATAGGTCATGATACCACTCTAAACGATGCCTTCAGAAAAAAAAAAGAACGCCCCCCTACAGCTATACATTAAGATGCTTACCCGTTTAGAGTCAAGGGACGTCATGATTCGCATCGAGGTCACTTCACGAGACGACTTTTTAGCTGCAAAGTTCGACCGAGGTGACGGCGGCTCGACGGCGGGCTCGGATGTCATCTTCGCATGCGCCATGGTCTCAGCCCAGAAATTTATCTAAAGGCGCCAGCTAGAAAAGTCTACAGGATCAGGGTTGGGAATCGTTATTAGGCAAGGCTACTTATATTATCGCTATAACGCTATAACTAATTAAGCGCTATCGGTCAGCTGACCGCATCGCATTTAACGAGCAACGAGCCAACGAGCACACACCGCTGCCTGCTCCGCTCTCGCTCGAGTGAGATTTTCAAGCAACATATTGAATATTATATCAGGGTATGAGAGCAAAAAAAAGCTGCGAACGAAGAATGACGGCCACGCCACGCACAGACGAGGACTACCGCGAAGGCTACTGCAAGCTACCCAGTTCATCAGTTGCGGAGCCTGTGCATCAGGAGTCTAAAAGAATGCAAATTTTCGACCACTTCGTAGACAGTTGTCCAACAATGATTTATCTTGAAGTGCTCCCGAGCTAGCTTTTTGGTCTGTACTGTTCTGTAGTAGCTTCTGTAAGGGACGATTTTCTGAGGGGGCGTTTCCTAGATCGCAGCAAACATGCGGCGCCTCGTTACTGCTGCAATCTTCCTGTCGTCTGTTTTCGGTTCGACACATCCTACCCCACGACTAGCTTCGAAGCTAGTGTCGGTGGGTTCTAGCTACGCCATTGAAGAATTGAATGTTGGCGGGCACAGTGTGGGCGATGTCATCGTTGACACAGGCAGCTCGGACCTCGTTGTCGTCGCATGTGGGCACCCACATCAGGGCAAGCATTGCTACCCAACAAATAATACTGCTCCCGTTTCGTCCCTTGCATCACCGTGCGTGACTTTAGTAGAAGATGGCAGGGATTCTATCACCTATTTAGGGTGCTTCACCGAGGAGGCAACCGTGAAGCTTTATAGCAATGCTCCTACAGAAAGCGACTCTTTGAATAGTGGTACTGCTGTGGCTCGTTCATCGCCTTTCATCGTGGCCTCAAGCGTGAATCTGACATCAAGAGGACTTCATCCATGGGAGGGAGCGGGCGGTCTCTTGGGTCTTGCTGGCGTGGGCCTCGCACAACACACAAGCACAGAAGGCGACACCCTCTTTACCCAGCTAGTGCGTAACGGATCTGCTTCGCTGCCTTCAGCCTCCATTGATGATAAAGATGGGGAGGGGGAACCGCAGCAGCAGCAGCAGCAGCAGCAGCGGCTATTAGCAGGCTTAGACTTTCGTGCGCCGATTCTTGAAGCATCTGTCGAGTCGGTCATGCATCTGGGAGGAGTGAGCTCTGCTTACCCGTTGCAATGGTCAGAGCCCTCGACCGAGGCCGCGCTTGATCCTTTGGGGGTGAGCACTTTCCATTCTTTGAGGCTTCACTTTCCCTCGTTCTGCGGAGCTCCCCTGCTGGGTGGAGAGTCCTCGAGCTGGCCTGCTATCGTTGACACCGGCTCCGATTGCCTGGTACGAGCCTGGTACACACATTCCTGGCACCTCTGTGTATCAGCACTGTGGTTTGAAAAGTCTTCTCTTTTATATTTCTTGGCAATTCTACGATATTCTTTATGTGCTCTCCTACTTGAATTGGTATCTCCGTATCTCTGTCTGTGTGTTTTTCTTTCTCTCTCTCTCTCTCTCCCTTCTCTCACAAGAGCCTCCCGGCTGAGCCCTTCGATGCATTCTTGTCATGGGCTCCTGTGGCCTACTGCGGACAAAAAGAAGGAAAGAGCGGCCAGTCGAACCGACACTTGTGCTACGTGGACTCCTCTACAGTGCAATCCGGCCTTCCGTGGATCTCCTTTCAAGCGACAGGCGGCGGCGGCAGCGCGGGCCTCGTGCCTCCAAACTCCATGAAACGCGGTCGGTCTTTGGAGGGAGGAGATGATGGCATGCGAAATCAGCTCGGACGGTATATGCGCTTTATAGCTCTCTCCTTCTTGTCAGAATTCATGGATAACCACTATTCTTAAGCCTCCTATAGGCCAAATTGAAAGTCGACACGAAAACTATCTCCTCTTGCCTTCTCTTTCTCCTGATCGTGTTTTTCTTTCACCTTCGTATCCTTACGACTTCGTACCTCAAGGTGGTTACACGTGCCCTTAGAGGCCCTTTTGCTTGATGTCTACGATGCGAGCGGACGACAGGCGCTGTGTGTTGAGCGAGGCGAACCTATCATTGATCCGTTGAGCAGCTATGATATGGCCACGGCTGCCACGGCCACCTCCGACGGGTAATGTAATTCACATGTAACCATGAATTATTTGGATGCTATTGCACAACATGCGCAGCCACTCGTGTGTGCAATCCTTATATACTCACACACGATTTGTCTGAATGAGTATAAAACCAATCCTTGCTAGGTCCTCAGTGATGGAGGACGACCTCGCGTTTGACGACTTAACAACCAGTGCCCAAATCGAGGCGCCGATTCTCGCTCCCAGGTAGTGCCCTCAAATGCTAAACTCACATGTGCTTCTGCAAATGACGTAACGATATGCTTTATTGTGATGTGAATAGCCATTCCTCCTGTGTTGCTTGATGAGTTTTCTTTCTTTTCTTGCATCTGTTTGTGCTGCTGCAGGTACACGGAGCCGCCGCCGCGCATCGTCCTCGGATCCCTCGTGCTTCGCGCCCTGTACGTGGGACTGGATTTGGACAAGAAAGCCGTTGGACTGTCGAACAAATTGGACGCACCTTACTATGAAGCCCTGTTTGAAGAGGAGTTGAGCCACACCCAAGCAACGAGATTGGCCGCTGCGGCTGCAGCTCCAGTGGCGGAGGCTTCATCAGATGGTGACGTGGTTGAAGCTCCTTGGCTCATTGGGTGTGCGAAGGCAGTGGGGTGCGCGGGGTGGGAGCAACGATCGTTCAGCGGCTCCAACACGTGCGATCTTCCCGACTGCGATGCATACTTTTACCATGTCTTCGATGAGGTATCAAAGCGTACCAAAGCACTGAGAACATTTGTGCTGCATTCTTTTCTGTTGTTACAAGTCTGAATGGAGTCTTGTTTCTGAACAGATGTAACAATTGACCATTTTATTCCATAAGAGTGTTCCTAGCGATGTGCACGATGCTCCTGTTCACATACGTTGAAATTATATCTGACGATTGGATCAACAGGCTACTGGAGTATGTGTGCCCTCGCCTACATCTCGCGTGTTCATTGGATTCACAGTGGTATTGCTCGTGCTCATGGAGCTCTTTGCTTGGGCGACGCGCACTCATCTCGGCGACCTGCTTGCCCGTCAGGTAACGGAGGGCAATCTTAGAGAACGAATGAGGAAAAGAGTTCGGGGAAAGTGCGCAAGTTAATTTGTGTTCTCCTTTCACGTCATCATAAGATTGATCTTTCAAACATCTCTCTTCTGGTCCGATGCTAGGTCGGGCAGCCACCGTTGTCTCGGAGTCGAGGTGGAGCTTGGAGTCGGTTTGCCGAGCGAAGTGGATTCAATGCCGGGTGGGCGTATGGTGGCGCCTGCGGGGTGCGTTTGGTCGACGGATACTTGGCGGCGAGGCAGCGGCGCGTCGAGCGAAATGCTTTGAGAGCACAGCAAATGCAGCGCCGCCTGAGTCGACTCAATCGCCGTGCAAATACGAATGCTTCATAATGCTCGAATTCAGCGCCAAAGCAAAAATTCCGTAGGTCCATTTGCCAATTGTGAGGTCTGATGCGCCGTTTTACGAGTTTAGATAACCCAATTGGCTCTCCTTAGCTTCAACCAAGCAAACAAGAAAGCCATAGGCCTTGAAGGGTTTTATCCACCTGCGGTCTACCAAAGGCCAGTGGAAACTTTTTTTTT
>Ga0307982_1003199_pt1 | contig 13121 bp, 19 predicted proteins | sample OrgLakmetagen989_FD_201847 | JGI IMG/M metagenome (GOLD analysis project Ga0307982, IMG submission 201847) | Saline water microbial communities from Organic Lake, Antarctica - #989 | ecosystem: Environmental > Aquatic > Non-marine Saline and Alkaline > Saline | place: Antarctica: Organic Lake... | reverse complement strand
GCAACATGCTAGCGGGCCGCTTGTGGCCTAGCGGTCCGTCCCTATCATAGAGCTTAACCCATATATCTTCCATCAAACGCCACGGTCGCTACTCGTGGTCGTCTTTTCAGTGTGGAGACAGCAGACTCACTCCAAATTAAAACCTCCTCATGAATGATGGCTGATGGACAACTTGAGAGTATATGGTCACAATTGCTTTATGCAAAAAGGGCACTCAGCCCAGTCAGACCTGTTCTGGAGGTTACACTTTTCCTGCTACTGCATTGTACAGGGCTGTTTCTTTGTTTCCGGGGAATATTAATTAGACTAGACCCAGACCCGACGCCGACTGGGATCTGGTACTGGTACACTCCTGGACCTTCAGCGTACTGCTCACTAGGTTAAAAGATGATATTCGTATTCATAATTTTTATCCATATCAACTACTGAGAAATGGGAAAATTGCGTTCTTGGGTTCGAGCCATATTTAACATGAGCAAACTGAAATCAAGACCAAGACCAAGTCTTAACTAGCCCTAGTTGTCATAATCACCACATTACCGAGTTCACCAGCCTAATCGACGCTTCGATGGGTTCATTGAAGTTACAGAAGTGTAACACACTTCACACTTTAAAGCACTTTTTAATCTTCAAATATAAGCGACGTCCGTAGTGCGTGCTTTTGTATGCTCGACCAAACAGCCTTGTACTGCTCGGTGGAGTTCACAATTCGCCTCGCCAGCTCACAGTCTTCAGGCATTTCTAATCCCGTTCGCGAATCTGAGGATGTCGATACTTCTCCTGCACTCAGATTGCTGCTCTCATCTGATGCAATTCCTCTGCTCATAGATACTATTTCCTCGACATTCGAGAAAGACTCATGCGCTAGCCTAGGAGTAGTCGAAGGTGGGCCGCTTTGGAGGAGTGGCTTCCGATGAACCACGACCTGAAAAAGGCGACAGAAAGCAAACGTTATATTAAGAAGTAATTAGTATAAGTTAACGCGGGGAATATCACATTATTTGTCACGGTGCGCTGTGCCGTCCGTCGCCTGAAAGCGGCTAACTCAGCTGCCTTCTTTTCTTCCCGTGCGCGAGTAGCCGCAGATGCTAGTTGAGCAGCCTCTAGTGCATTCATGAATGACAGCTGTAGAACTGTACAACCTTGCTAGAGGGTGGTACTATATTACTTCAGTTGGCTCTGAAGCTATTGTTGTCTAGACAGACTGCACGTATCGTGCATACCGATCTTGAGCCGCGCCGAGTCTATACAAAAAGCGTAAAAAAAGCTCCATGTTTAAAATTAAACTACTCTAATATATTTCATCATGATGTAACCTCCTTCACCACGTCATCAAATAATATCTATCACTTTTACTTGAGCATCACCAGTGCAGTGCTCATCCTCACAGGAGTAGCCCGCTTCTCCAACTATGTTCCGCCGCACCATGGTAGCCACCCTACTCGTACCTGCTGCTGCCCTTGCTCCTGCAACGGCTGCTCGTGCTGCCTTTTCAGCCCGTGCGATCGCTGCACCTCGGCTTGGCAGCGCAAGTCGCCTAGCAATGACTCCTCCTCGAGGCTCCGTCCGAATGTTTGGGCTGTTCGATATGCTAGGCGGCGGCTCGAAGGACACTTTGATCAAACCTGAACAGGTTTGACTTTTTACGAAGTCCAAATCTCTTTTGACTTAAGTGTCGTGAAATGTGCTTCTAGTTTCCACGCAAATGACGTCTCCTTCTCCTGCTCTTGACGCGGCAGGCGCTCCCAGGCCGCTCCACTCAGATGCCCGGCATCGAAGGCAAGAGGCACTATGTGCTCGGCAAAGACATGCAAGAGGTGAACACTATGATGCTTGTTGAACTATATCTTCTCGTCCTGATTTCTTTCCTTCCATTTTCATGGACACTTTAAAGCTTCAATCGTACAACATTAACAGGCAGGAATGTCATCAAGCACGTGCATGTTTTTATATTATTTCAATCCGGGTAGAATGCTAGACAAGGCCTTACTTCGGTATCCCTTTCCATTTGATCTTTGCAGGTGCCAGAAGGCTATAAGGTAGCCGTCTTTGCCAACGGCTGCTTTTGGGGCTCGGAAAAGGGCATCTGGCGCCTGCCTGCTGGCATTCATTCCACTGCCGTAGGCTACTGCGCTGGCTTCACCCCAAACCCTACTTACGAAGAGGTGAGCATCATGCTCTTCCGTACTTCAGAAGATTGCAATCCATTAGATCCAGGCATTTCTCATTTGAATCCATCACTTATATCTTGCTCTTGATATGTTGGTATGCACAATTTCCAAGGTTTTGCGCGTCACCTGTTCCCATTAACCAAAGTCAAAGTGAATCTTTACATTACTACCTCTGTCGTTGACGTTGCAGCAATTTTGGCCAATACTGATACGACTGTTTTTCATTTGTTGTCTTGTCATCGCATACCATATAGGCGTGCAGCGGCGCGACCGGCCACACGGAAGGGGTGCGGGTGGTGTACAACCCGAAGGAAGTGTCGTTCGTGGACATTTTGCGGTGGTTCTGGGAAGCCCACGACCCCACCTGCGGCATGGGTCAAGGCAACGACCGCGGCACCCAATACCGGTACCGTAGTTGTAGGGCACACGCGTAGCCGTACAGCCTATCTTGACACCTGGTGAGCATTTCATCAGTTACTCTCACGAGGGCGCGTTGTCATGTTATTCGTTTTCTTTTTGCTTGCCTCTACCGTCGCCACAGGTCCGGTTTCTACTACTTCGACGACGAGCAAAAAGAGCTGATTTTGGCGAGCAAGAAGGCCTACGAGCAAGCTTTGGGCAAAAGCATCACCACCGAAGTCGAGCCCGCCTCCAAATATGACAAATACGGCGGCCTGTGGTTCTTTGCCGAGTCATACCACCAGCAGTACCTGGCGAAGCCCGGCAGCCGCCCGTACTGCTCGGCGCAGCCTCAGGGGGTGAGCCTGCCCCCCATTGACACCTGGCCAGACCTGGCCCCGGAATTGGCGGAGAAGCACGCCCCCACCCTGCCGGAGCCGTTCTGGAAGAAGTACGGGTCGAAGCGGGGCTGCTCGGTGGTGCAAGCCAGCAACGAACCGATTGAGCCGGGATCGTGGTAGAAAAGAGAGAAATTAGGGATGCGATGGGAGGCCCCTGGACAATCCCAGCGACCTCGCTTGCTCATATGGCCTTTTTTTAATTCGAATTTCATAATTCTAGTCGACCAGATATCCATAATGGTCCATGAGGCGCAGCTAGTGCTGGGTTCTTGCGTTCTAGTTCTAGCCAGCAAGCCACTCTGGCTTCAGACTGTAGACTTTAGATTGAGAGGCAAAAAAGTCTGACCTTGAGACAGGTGGCAGGTTGGGAGATTGGAGGTAAGCCAGAAAGTTGGGTAGCTGGCAATGGGCTAATGGGCAGGTGGGTTTATGTTTGTTAAAAACAATCCTTTTCATTTCTAGGAAAGTACAACCTAGCCTTTGCCTAGCCTTCATCGCCGTCCCTCCGTCCTTCTTAGCGCGCTTCGGCTCTTTCTCTGCATAAAAAGCCTCTCGAGATGCACTTCTGGGTTCATTTATGTACTCGTCAATCATTTTTTCCGCCTCTTTTTCGAACTGCTCCTGGTTCTTCATTCTTCAACTCGAAGACCGTGGTGGCCAAGTACTGTGCCTTCGAAAATATCTCTTCATTCTTGATAAACCTTAATCCCATAGTTTCACGGCGCCGTCCCATCCCGCGGTGGCCACCCACGAAGGCTCCAGCGGGTGCCACTGGCAGTCAATGAGGGGCCCATCATCGTGGCAGCGGAACCGCCGCAGCTGCTTGGTGGACTTCCAGTCCCACACAAAGAGCCGCCCTTCGCCGTCCCCGGATGCCATGTACCGCCCATTGGGGGAAAACGTCATTTGGCACGCAAAACCCGCGGACGTGTGGCCCTTGAACACTTTCTTGCGCAGGCGGCGAAACCGGTCGCGGGCCCCGTAGACATGGATCTCGTTGTCCATGGAGTTGGCGGCCCAGTGCTCTTGGGACGGGTGCAGCCCGGTCGTGGGCACGGCGTGCATGGTGGGGTCGGAAATGTACTTCATGGGCACCGGCAGGCCGTACTCCCAGATCAAGATTTTCTTGTCGTCGGAAGTCGACACGAACCGTTTCCCGTCGTCCGTGAACAGCACCTGTCAGTAGACGATGAAACGAGTACAGGTAGATGGGATCGATGAATGTAGTTCATATAAGTAGCAACAATGTATACTTCGAAAAATCTGAAATTTTACGAGGGCAACATTCTCAGCTATCCTGGCACGATTTTTCTACTCCATCAACCTTTACAGCCAGTAAACATACTTCCGTGTATCGAAGGAGGAAAACGAAAGAACATTATTCAAGGAGAATTTTTCTCATTGAATTTATTCCTCTTACCGAGTTCACGGCCTGGATGTGGTGGTTGTACTCTTGCACGGTCTCTCCGCTTTTCAAGTCCCACTGCCAGAGCCGGTTGTCGCTGCACGCCGCAATGAACGACGAGTGCTCGGTCGGGTGGAACCGCGCCTGGTACGGCACCTGGTTACAGGGTAGTGTTTGAAACAGAAGAAGTTGAGCCAACACAAAGAATAAAATAATACAAATGAAACGATATTGCCAGTTCCTCTTCAAACATTTCTTTGTGTTCTTGTTTTCTTAGGAATTGTCTTCACTTAAGCGTCGCACACCAAGTACAATTTGTGCAAAAAAAAATTGACGAGTCCTTCATGGTGATGGCTGCTGCCTTGTACCTTCCGGTTGGTCAAGGTGCTGATGCACTGGCCCGTTTCGGTGTCCCAGTAGCGCATGAACCGGTCGAAGCTCGCCGTCAAGAAGTGGCGCCCGTCGTGGGAGAAGTTCGCGTCGCGGATCCCCGCGGTGTGGCCGGAATAAGAGCGCTTGCACGCGCGCTGGTGGTGCGCGTCCCAAATTTTCACCTGCGGAGTAGACGTGCGCAAAGAGGAACACAACAGGTGGTAAGAAGAATTAACCGTGAGAGAGTTGCTAGGGTGGAATGATGAAGAAAGCTGCGCTCTCTGAAACCATGGTTCAGCCACCAAACGTGTGCCCGTTTATGATAATCTCTCGCCATTTCAATGCACTTAAGTTCAAAATCTACCTTGCCGTCGTAGCTGGCGGTCATGAGCAAGTGGCCCGTGTCGGGGAACCACCGCAGCGCTTGCACCCCTTTGTCGTGGCCCTGGTAGCGGTGCACCAGCTTCTTGGGCAAGTAGCAGTCGTGGACCGAGTCCCCCTCGGCCGAGAGCGGACGCAACCCCAGCGGAGGCGCGCACCAAGGGCGGCCCTGGTAGTCCACTTCGGTGCCCTTCTTGCCGTAGAAGTGCGACGTGGCTTCGCCCGCAGACGTGTCCTTAGTGTGCCGTGCGGGCAGCAAATGGCTGCGGGGAGAGGTGGACGGGTGGAAATAGAAACGAATGGGTGAATGGATGAATGGACGAATGAAAGCATGGAAAATGTGAGAGGCACAGAATAGATCTACGAGAGAGAAAGGAAGGGAGGGCTGTTAGTCGAGGTAAGTAAGGAAACGGGAATAAAGAGGCGGGAAGCCCGCGACACCTAGAACGTTAGTTGTTCTTCAATGTGCTTTTCCTTCTAAGCAATCGCGCACCTGAACTTCCGCTCGTCCCGGCGGTCCAGATCCGCGTTCACGTCGAACTCGTCCTCGCGCTCCTGCTTGGCAGCGGCCTTGGCGGCGCGGGCCGCGTCGTGCTCGGCCTGTCGGGATCATCATTATATTAGGGGGGGGGGGAGACCCGATGGTCGAGAGAATGATGTCATAAGAGCCAGAAAGTGCCGGAAAGGCTGATACCAATGCAGAGCGACGACGACACGAGGCATTTAAAAGAAGTACATGGTTCAAGCGGCTAGAAAGCATGGGCAAAACACGCACATTTGACACTAGACATCAATCTAGTTCCTTGCTTCCTACATCATTTACCTCTATGGTCGCCAGCAGTTGGTCTTCTTCCGACTTGTACTCGGACCACGGCCCCAGCTCCTGATCTGGGTCGCCCCCTAACTCGAACGCGCGCGCCGCCTCTAGGCGGGCAGCCCGCAGCGACGCCCCTTCGCTGTTCTTCTTTTTCTTGCCGCCGCCGCCTCCGCCACCGCTAGCACCGCCCGCAAGTGGCGCTACAGCAGCTTCTACCGTCGTTACGACGGTGCTGCTGCTGCCGCTGCCGTCATCTCCAGCCTGGCTGTCGGCTGCCGCGGTGGTGGTCGCAGTAGCGGTTACTCCGCCCACAGGCGAGCGCGGGCGCTTGGAAGGCAGGGCGCTGTTCACGGTGTCCCCGCCGCTGGAGTGAAACTTGCGCGCGTCCCCCACCACTTCCCCACTGGTGCCCACGGCGTAGCCGTAGGAATTGTAGGTGTGGAACTGCTCTTCGAACGCCCAGGGGGCCACGTGCGTCGGCTCGATGGCGCCGTTGGCGTGCGCGGCGCTCCCCAAGTGGGGCATGAAAGAAGGCGCGTGGTACGGGTGCGCAGGGCCCGCCGCGGGAGCTGCACGAATATAACCAGGAGGCAGTGTTGAAGAGCCAGGAAGAAGGACAAGGGGGCAGAAGAATGGAGTGTACTTCTCGGGGATGGCTACTATTCTATTGCTACGCACAAACTTGCGCACCCATATATGATGCGCCTAGTTACATACAGCCCCTCAAATAAAAATCCTTCGATAGAGTAAGCAGTGCGCCAGATGTGTGTGTATGTGTGATCGATTTACTTACCCATGAGTTCTGCCTTGGTAGGATTGTGCTTCAGCCCTTCCATTGCCTTCTTAGGGTCGAAGATAGCCAATTGTCCCTGATGGCTGTGCTTAGGTAGCGCACCATACACATGAGGCGCAGCGTGCATGGGAGCAGTGACCATTTTCGGCTGCAAATGTCCAACATTCAGCATTGGTGTCGCCTGCAAAGCATGTCAATCGATGGCATTCGTTTAGCTCTTTGATTTTGGATGAGAAAAGTGTAATATTTCGTGGCGTTCTCGACGCATGGAGTACTAGCTGCTTTAGAGTCTACTTACTGGCGTGGCGTCGTTGTCATCGTCGCTAGTGTAGCCCTGCAGCAAGTCCATGGTGCGCTCGGGCGAGCGGGACAGCTGCCAGTTGTGGTGCAAAAGAACTTACTCGTAAAAAGAGGAAAGAGAATCTAGCGTATATATTAGGGGGAAGGCTCAACTCACTAGTTCTTTTTCGTGAATTCTGCAAATTCTGCACGAATAATGGCAAAATTCTTCATCGCTTCACAACAACACAGCACAGCGACACAGCAACACCATCCACTTACTTCACGGCTTCACGACTTCACGACATCACGGCCAACGTGATCTCATCCTATCGGAGAGTCTGCGAGCTTTCGGCAATCTCTCTACAAAATGTCAGGCCAGCTTTCTCAAAGTTTTGCTGCTGCCGCACGGCATGTGCAGAAAGAAATCAGCGGCAAGCTTAGCGAGGTAAGTGCCTTGAAAACGACTTATCCTTGTGTCGTCCGGAGATATGTACCATATCTATTCTTTTTCCGTACAACGTAGCTGTAGAAAGCATGCGACCTAGCCCAGGTACAATTTGTGTGGCGAGTGGGCTGCATTCTAATTCTACATATTTCTTGTTTGTCGCTGTGCTTACGCCTCCTAACTCATGCAGGCTCAGCTCTTGTCGCTGTTTGGGCTCTACAAGCAAGCCATGCAAGGCAATTGCCCTTTCCCGCGGCCCGATCCCTCCGTGGATCCGGCCATCGTCGCCAAGTGGAAAGTCTGGGCCGATTGCCACGGCTTAAGCAAGCAACAGGCGGCTGTGCAGTACATCGCTACAGTCGTGTCGTACGATCCCGCATGGGAGCCGCCGGGCGGGCTGCCTCCTACTTCACCTGGAGGCAGCATTGACGGAAGTGGCACGGCAGGGACGCCCGCTAGCCCAGCGTCACCATCACGCTCGGGTGCTGCTTCGTCTCCTGCTACTGTAGCGCCTAGTGTGGCCTCTCCCCCTAGCGCAGGCAGCAGCGCGAGCAGCAGCAGCTTGATGAAGAAGGGCACGCACGCCAAGGCGATGGCAGACCTCACAGGTGGCCTCGACGACGACGACGACGAAGATGACAATGCAACAACTTCGTCACAAGCATCTCGGAATTCTACAGTTTCCTCTGCCTCGTCAGCTCAGGCAACCCAGCCAGCGCCATCCCAGCAGTCTCCAAAGAGCTCGACCAGCAACATCGGCAGCAGCGGCAGTCCGTTACCCGCGAAGTCAGCTCCGGCAACGGTTGCTCCTGCTGCTGAAGCGCCTGGGCAGTCCACTCGGCTTTCCACTTCCAGTAAAGCGTCGACAAGTGCTGCTCCCAGTGCTAGTGGTGGCAATGGTAGTAGCGGGGCTGCTGCTCTTGGCTCTTCGGGTGGAGCGGCTGCTAAGGCTAGTGCTGCCTCAGAGCAGAGCTCGTCAAGGGAGTCCACTTCTTCTTCTGCTGCTGGCGTGGTGGCATCACCCAAGACAGAAGAGCTCACTTCGCAGGGCGCGCCGCCTCTGTCGCCAGGGGCCGCACGGACAACCGGACCAACAGGGGCATCTTTGGCGCGCAACACGAGCACCCCGAGCCGGAGTTCGTCGGACGGCATGGAAGGGGTCCTGTTCAAGCAGCGCGCACACTTTTCCGGGTGGCGGCCGCGATTCTTCAAACTCGAAGGCCAGGTAAACGACGAAAACGATATAGAACAAGTTGGTCAATGACGTCAGTTCTGTCGGCAGTGATCACGTTGTTGTGTTGCGTTCCTCTGTTCGCGTGCGTGCTCCTGCGTGTGCTTGTGCTGGTGTGTGCTCTTTGCATCACTTGTGCTGCATTGGCTGACAATAAACACACTGCAGGTGCTTACTTATTTCCTCGACCGCCAAGACCCTACCCCGCGCGGAACCCTCTTTGTCGAGAGCTGCACCATCGAAGTGCCTCCTGACGACAGCGCCAAGAAAGCGAAAGTCGCTGGCGTGAAGGCGCCCCCGGGACAGGTGAGGCATGGACGTCTTCTTGTGTTTTTCATAAATTGTTGCCGCCTCTTAAGTATTTGGTTAAGTAATACAATCTCTTCTTTCACATCGTTGCGTGAGTATGTTTCGAATGCGATTTTCCGTGTCTCTCGTTTATTTGCAGGGGAAAGGAGCGGAGTACTATCGTTTCTGCATCAGCCATGAATCGGCTTCGAAAGAGAAGTACCACCTAGCCACCGATTCAACTGCAGGCCGTGACGGTAAGAGAACGAGGTTCTAAATAGAGCAGGGGTCTCGTTTATGAACCAAGTGCTAAAACAATAAAGCGGAGATTACAAAAATTTCTACCTCATCTTTAACACACATCTTCTTCTCTCTTTCTCATTTTCTGGCGTACAACCCACCAACCAATCACAGCGTGGGTCGCGGCGTTGCGGGCTGCTTCTCAGCTAGCTGCGCCCTGCATCTCCACCCACGACTCCAGGCAGCGCAACGGCAGTGGCAGTGGCAGTTTTGCAGCCACCAGCCACGCGTCCTCTCCCGACCGCCCGTCGCCTTCCTCTTCCTTCAACTCGACGACCTCGTCCGCTCCTGCACTTGCATCTTCGGCTCAACCAATCACCGGCGCGGGTTTGGCCGTGACGTCGGCTCTGGGCGCGAACAACGGCGCGAGCAACGTGCCCATGGCGCAGGTCTGAGCGTGTGCGTATGCGGGCGTGAAGTTGTGTTCAAATTCACTGTCACGGAACTCACTGAAGGCGTCTTTGCCTCGAGTCTTTTTCCTCCTTCCTGAGAGTCAGAAACCGTTTCCCTTGGTTGCACCTTTTTTTGTAAGTTATCTTATTTGTGTCACTGGTACGTATCTGTTGTCAAACCTTTTGTTTTCTTGTCCGTTTCCACGTTGGCCTGTCGTCTTTTTCGTCTTCTTCTACTTCTTTCCATGATTTTTATATCATATCAGTGGGCGGCGGTGGAGCGCTGCTTGCGTCGGTTCATGCAACTGGCCGACGAAAATCCCGACCAGGGCGGGGGCTGGACTCCTTTCGGAGAGAAATTGGGGGTAAGAGACATTGTCAAAAGTTTCTCGAAAGACACATATAAAAAAAGAAGAGAAAGCGACGTGTGCATGGCCTCGAATTTGTTTTTTGTGTGCGCGATGAACGCACCAAGTCGTGTTGCACACGTTTTTTCATATAGCACATTGGACTTGTTTACGGTACTACCACATCGACCACATGTATGCTCACGTACATATGCTTGCTTTCCTCGTTCAGGTGCGCGGCTTCAAGCAGTCGAAAGGCGGGCCCCATGCGCTGGTCCGAGGCGACTCTCTGGTGCTGGTGCCGCAGCCGCTTGCCACCGTGTTCAAGCTCCTGTGGGACCCGGGGGCGAAGGCCAACTACGACGCTCAGCTCGAGAAAGGGGCGCGCGTTAAGGTACTTATGTGTGTGTGCATACATGTATTGTGGTGCATGTGGACGAGAGTTAGTACATTCCGTTTGGCTAGACTATGCCTCATTACAGGAGAAGTGTTGTTTGCAAGTTTTTTCAAAGGCAGAATCTTTTTTAACGATTCGTTTTGGCGCACTTTTTGGCGTGTTTTACACCTCTACTGATCTTCAGGTCTTCAACGCGCAAACCTGCGTCGACCACTTGACGTTGAAAGGAGTGTGGCCGACGTCGCCTCGCGACTTCTTGTCCACCGTGCATTGGCGGCTCGTGGGGCCTAATGCTCTAGCCCTCGTAGCGGTTGCCTGCCCGGCCAGTGCCCTGAGCCCCGAGGTGCGACGTGCGTACCCCCTGTGCGAGTCCGCAGCAGCGGAAGCGGCGGGTTGCGTGCGCGGAGAGCTGATCATGGCAGGGTGGCGCCTGAAAGAAGTGAGTTAATTGAATTTGAAGTGTTGTATGGAAGAGAGTATGGTGGGAACACATGAAGGAGACAAATAAAAGGGTTGGAAGGATTCGAGGGCTGCAAAAGGGTTGACGAGGATGAGGTAAGTGGGTTATGCCATCAAGAGAGGCAAAAAAGCTTTGAAATGTTCATTTACCTTTCATGGTTTCACTGCTTCCACTTCATTGATTTGCTTCGTTCTTTCCGCCGTTGTCTCTTGCTTGCTAGGTGCCCTCCTCTACCCCAGGCCAGCCCCCATCCACCGAAGTCACCTACCTAGTCCAATCCGACATCAAGGGCAACGTGCCCACCTCGGTGGTGAACACGGTGGCCCAGCAGCAGGCTTTCATGGTGGCGGCCCTTCGCAAAGAACTCGTACGTTGAAGTGTCTTTTCTCGGTGTTTTTCTAGGTCCTGTTTACTGATGTTGTAATCCTTGTCCTATTTCCTCGTGCTTTCTCCTGAATGGACCTGCCTCTGTACCTCCTTTCTTCTTTAAGTGCCCTACTTATTTCTCTTCCCATTTCCCCATTTTTGTTTTCTCCCCCTACTGAAAGGAGGCTAACCCCACTGCCTACGGGCCTCAGCCGCCCGGCTCGCCGCCCGTCACCACCTCCACTTCTGCCCTGTCGACCCTCGCTTCTGCCGTCAATGAGACTACTTGGGCGTGCAGTGCTGACGCGCCGTCGGCCGCCTCGCAAAACGCCGAGAAGTACGAGCCGTCGGCATCTTCAACTTCAACTGCAACTGCTGCACGCAGCGGCAATGGCAGCGGCGGTGGTTGTGCTTCAGCTGGCGCCTCAAGTCCTGCTTCTGCTTCAGTCTCCGCTCCTGCCACTGCTGCTGCTGTCGGAGGCGGCGCCATTGCGCAGCCAAGCAAGAGCGGCCCTGTTGGGGGCATGGCTGCACGAGGTGGCCTGACGTGGCAGCACTTGTGCTTGCTGTTGCTGCCGTCCGCGGCGTGGGTGACTTTTGCCACTCCTGGAGCACGCGCGATGGCGTTCCTTGTAGCCTTAGCGTGGAGCTTTCGAACGCTGATTCAGGTACAGGTTGATTGAAACTATTAAGAAAAGAGCGGTGGAGGTCTCTGAGATAAGACAGTAGGAAAAGGAACGAGAATTATGAATGGGTTCAAGATTCTCGTTGCTTTTTTTTCTTGCAAAACTAACGATTTTTGTCTCTCTCTGTTCGCGCCTCTCTTTCTCTTGTATGTGACGTACGCACCCACTTGCAGTTGCAACTCGGTCAACCCGTGGCGCGTCGCATGGTTGAGGGAATCTGGGGCCCGCCAGCGGCTGCTGCAGCTGTGTTTCGGTACTATATTCGTTCAAGCTTCTTGATTGATTGGTTTCGACGTGACCAAACTACTACTAATATTATTACTACTACTACTACTACTATCATATTATTTGATGTATGCTTTTCGTACTCTTTCTTTAATTCCTGCTTCGTGCTTTTTTTCTTATTGGGGGGGGGGATCTAAGGGCTGTGTCGTGTGTTCATTGAACTCTGTTAGTTAAGTGGTTAAATCTGAGAGCCCCCTCAACAGTAACCCTCTACTTATTTTTTTTGCCCTCAACATTTACTCTCAGGTTTCCGGTTGAATTGAAGCGCTTGTTGCGGTACATCGAGACCAAGCGGCAAGTCGCCAAAGAGGAGATCAACGTGACCCACGTGACCATGAAAGCGTGCGCGGTGCGCGTGCCTCCCTCTTTTGTTTGCGTTCGTATGTGTGCTTCAGGGCTATTTCGAGAGAGTCCAGATCAACGTTTTCTTTTTTTTCGTTTTCTTTAAGATTTTTTTGGGGGGGCTCTACCGTTTTATCCCAGATTCCGTCACATTTGGCGTGTGCATCATCTCTCTTCTTGGTCTTTGTTTAAACCCATCATCAGGTCGCCCTCAAGGAACTGCCTCATTTGAACGGCCACCTCGCTTTGGGGCAGTTCCACCCGTGGCCGTCCGCGGACGTGGCCTATCTGGCCCCCTCTTCAGGCGGGGGAAACTCTAGTGGAGGTGGTGGCAGTGGCTCATCTGCTTCTGGGAGTGACGCGTCGGGAAGAGGTTCTATCTCTGGGAACAGCAGCGGTAGCGGTAGCGGTGCGTCGTCGTCTGCAGTTGACGGTGGCGGTGCGGTAGGCGCGATGCTTTTGTCAGGCTGTGATCGTTTGTCCGTTGGCACCATTGCCGCTCGCCTCCGGGCCGCCGCCGAGACCAACGTCACGCGCAGCGAGCCGTACGCCGCCAACCGC
>Ga0307982_1003198_pt1 | contig 13121 bp, 12 predicted proteins | sample OrgLakmetagen989_FD_201847 | JGI IMG/M metagenome (GOLD analysis project Ga0307982, IMG submission 201847) | Saline water microbial communities from Organic Lake, Antarctica - #989 | ecosystem: Environmental > Aquatic > Non-marine Saline and Alkaline > Saline | place: Antarctica: Organic Lake... | reverse complement strand
TAGTTGCTCATAATGCTAGCTAGCCGCTAGCCGCTACTGATGCTAATGCTGGCTACTGCTACGACTAGCTGCCACTGCGACTAGCACAGCCACTCCTATACTGCTAATGTTGCTGCTAAGTTAACACGTTTGCAGAGCCTATAGGTGTGGTACAGAAGCTCCAGCTAGCTTCTGCACTGAAGCTACTAGTAGCTGGAGCTATAGCTGGAGCTAGCTAATAAGCTAGAGCTGGAAGCTGGAGAAGCCCTTCTGAAGTGTACTGTAACAGTAGCTGGCTTGAAAGGCTTGGTAGCTTGGTAGCTGGAGTACATACCAGCATACCAGTATACCGTACTCCCGGCAGACAGAAAGGGTCATTTGGGGGGCATCGGTCCCCTGTAAAGGCACTGCCAAATCCCAGTCGCGGAAATCATGTCTGTGTGGAAAAAAAATCCCTTTCCGCGGAATTCCCGCGGGAATCCTAACCTCCTACGCTAGCTACAGATATAAGTAGCAGCTCATCTCATAGCTCATAGCTCATAGCTTCATAACTTAGCATAGTTTTACTACTGCGAGTAGTAAGTCAAGGTGTCAAGGTTACAGGTACTTGTATTTTGGCGCGCATACCGTTAGCGAGCTGCGAGATAAGTTTGGTAGCCGCGAATACAAGGCACTGGCTAGTTGCTGCTGTAGCCATTCTTCTTCCTGTGGGATCGTGGCAAGATCGTGGGCTACCCCGTGCGTTTGTACAGTGGCTTCCAGTGACCAAAAGGTTGAATATACTCTTGATTTGCGGCCCTTAACGCTCCTTCAGCTGCGCAACTTGATATAATTCCTCTCCGCGCGTACAACATCTATAACTGCTTGCTGATATAGTTCCCTTTAGCACAACCAATAAGTTATTGGCACGCTGCTTTTATTACAGTACTTTGACATGCACTTTCAGACCGCCATACGACGCCCGTTTGCCCTTTTAGCGGTATCGCAACGGGCAAATGTCCTAGACTCCTCAGCGCTGCGCGATATTTGGAGCGCAGTCAAAGCACAGCCTGCATTCGAGGACCGCTCCTTTGACCTTGCTGTTCTCGGTGGCAGCGACTCTCGTACTGGCAGTGGCGATGCGAGCGGGCCGCTTCGCCGAGGATGCGTTGTGCGGGCCGGAAGCGGTGGCGTGCAAGCTGGCGACGTGCTAGTTACCGTGCCATGGGCTGCAGTACTAGCGGAACGCGTTGGAGACAGCCTTGCAGACCAAAAACTCGCTGGCCGTTTGTTGGCCGCCGTACGAGGCGCACGCAAGGACTCCATTGCTTCGGCCGGTCTTGAAACCATTGATGCAGCGACCGTGTGGCGGCTATACGAGAAAAGGTTGCTGCCACTTAGCTTTGAAATGGACGGTGCGGCATTCTGGGCACCGAATGAAGTGCGCGCGCTACAGCTTCCACATTCTGTTCAAAGCCAGCTCTTGGCTACTGGCGGTAGGTTGCAGAAACAGCGAACAGCCTTAGCGGGCAATTTGAAGCTGCCAAGTGGTGCGATCGCTGTGAGTGAGCGCGACGAGGTCCTTGGATGGTGCCAGCGTGTCGTTCGCAGCCGATCTCTCGGAGTGGACGACGTAGATGGCGTAGAACATGATAACCTTGATGACATCGTCGTGGCTGACGAAAGTAGCGTACGTGACGAGCAGGACGCAAGCAGCGAAGCAAGTGCGTGGCGCGTCCTGTGTCCGATCGTAGACCTGTTCAATCACAACCCCGAAAGCCCTGCGACGCAGGCAGCCTTCGAGGCGAGCGATAGCCTTGTTAGCCCTTGGAGACTCGTCCGCAGCGCTGACGGAAATAGCATAGAAAGCTTTCAACTCACGGCTCCTTACGGGGCATCCGAAGGCGAAGAACTGCTTCTGCCTTACGGGTACGCGCATGCGTAGAGCAAGAAATTAGCTGTGGGCGAAAAGTGTTGGCTTGCTTTTCCCTTCCCTTCAGAAATAACTGTGCATTTGCACTGTTTTTGTTCGTACTAGGGTGGAGACCAACTTGGAGCTGCTCTCTGCGTATGGGTTTCTGCTTCCTGGAGCCTTGAACGAAGCCGACTACGTTGAAATATTCGAAGTCTTCGGTGACTTGGTCGATGCCGTTAAGGCCTTCAATGCGGACGAAGAACTAAATGGGTTGCGAGCAGGCAAAGAAACAGTAGCATGCGAAGGGAGGGATGACAGCAGCACTTCAGCAGCGCAGCTGGAAGCTAGACTAAGCGTTTTAGAGGATCTGGACGCGTCTGCAGCACCGCTGGCAATACGCCCCGGTGCCCCAAAGGCGTCTGCCCACTTGCTGGGGTGTGCCGCGTATTTGCTTGCCTCGGAGCAGCAGGCTGCGTTATTTGAAGAGGCTTTCTCGCCCTCGGCAGGGCATTTCACGCTGCAGCCTGTTGTGGATACGACGGAACTTGAAGTGAGCATTACTGCCACTCAAGACCAGCACACGAGAAGAGAAGCAGGATGGCCAGCTCTCCTCGAGAAACGAGCTAGGGCAGTAGTGGCGATGCGTTGCCGACATCGGCTTGAATCAGCGCCTACAACTATGGCTGAAGACGAAGCTGCTCTTGCTAAAGTACTGGGGGGTGAGCTGCGCACACTGGACAAGGGCAGTACCACCACTAGGAGCAGTAACTCTGGGCACGGTTTTGACGATGAAGGAACAGCACGACGTAGAGAACTCCTTGCGCTTGAGTATCGACTCAACGTCAAGCGGCTGCTCGGTGCATGGAGCGAAGTGCCAGGAGAAGGAGAAACCCATAACACATAGATAAGCCCGAATAGATCTTTTCATCTCGAATACGAATGCTGATGCGCATCATTAAGATCACGTATTTATAGACAGGTCGCGGGGCACGCGGCTACATAACAAGATCCTGCGTTCAAGTATAAGAAAAGACTATAGCTATAGCTATTGGATGATCTAAAATAAATCTCGCAGCCACTCGCAGCTCGCAGTACGCAGTACCCAATTGCTGAAGAAATGAAGAGAGAAATAGCAGGTAAATCGAGCTTTATTGATTTAATTATCGTTCATCTTGTTTTCGGCTCTTGCATTTCAAAGGGCCATTAAAATGTTTTCAAGATCGAGGTTGGAGAGCTCGGATGGCGCATACCTACACGTGAACTGCCCTTGAAAGTCTTTTTCTGTAACCTAAGCGCGATCTCAATTCAAAAGAAGAAAGCTACCAGCTTTCGAGCCACGCGCTGATGTCGCCTCCTTGTGCGAGTCCCAGGGCTTCTGTGGAGGTCCCAGCAGGTGGAGACTGTTGCTTTTTCGACTTAGCGTTAGTAGCAAGCTTGGATTTGCCCAATTTCAATTTCTTAGCAGTGGCTTCTCCGCGCGCTCGGCGTCCAGCACGCTTGGCCCGGGCAAGCGACAAGTGCCGCGGAGGGTCGAAAGATGCAATTGCAGCTGGCTCGGCTTCGATTAAAGCTGGAGCAACGACACCTTCCTTCTCATCTTCGTTCAGATCCTCTTGTTCCACAGCAGTTACTTTTGGTTTCATGTCCACATCCTCTTTCGTGCTTTCTGCGTCCACTTGCATACCATAAGACTCGCCCCGCAAAGCTTTCATATCGTCCCAGATGAAGCGCCTGAGCGCTGCGCGTTGCTTTGGGTCACCTCGCAACCGGTGATCGCCTAATAACGGGTGCAAAGCTGCTCCGGTCAATGAGTTGGCGCCGTCTGCCCCTGGCGACTTCTTACCCACACGACTTTTCTTCTTGTCTACTAATGCTGCCACAGAAACAGCAGGAGGACAGGTTTCGTGCTGCTGGCGCACACATTCGGCAACCACCGCTGCACCCGCTCCTCTTGCACCATCGTTTGCCCCTTCGCCTCCGCTCATGGTCGTTGAGATAGTTTCTAGAGGTGGCAGGTCAACGAAGACACGGCGCAGCTTTTCGGCCGACAAAACTCGGTGCCAGCTCGACTCACGGAAAGGCGGTGCGAGGTCTGTCAGCGCCTCAGCTGGTGTCTCCTCATTTGCTTTGTCGTCGTTTTCATCAACATCCTCAAGTGTTCCGTCAGAAGGCAATGACGATGCAGCGGCCAATGCAATCGCTCGTTGCGCTCGTCCAAGGTTGTATGGCGCTTTCTTTCTGAAATGCCGCTTGTCTTGATTGTGGCCAGCTTGTCGGAACCGTCTTTCGGCGGCCAGCACCAGCGCAATTCGCTGATCAATGGCACTCACCGGTGGCGGCAGGTTGAGGTCTTCTGCTGTGCTATCAGAATCCATACCGCTTGTGTAGGAGCTCTGCTGGGCAAACGACCAATCCACAAGATTCAGTAGCGTTGCGGACGGCACGACCTGCACACTCCCTGGCTTACCCAAGCTGTTGTCAACCGCCTCAGCATTGATTTCAGCCTCAGTTTCCCTGCGCAGTGCAGCCATTCGTCGACCTTTGCCTGCGGCAAGGCAGCGTCCAGAGAGCTCACGGTCCGAGGTTGCTACCACCACGTTCAGACCTGCCTGACCATTGGGTTGGCCTGCGTACAGCCGTCGTGTCAGCGCAGCAATAACGTCATCTGCGGTGCGTCCGGCACCCGCAAACACCAAGTGCAACCCCTGGTACTCGAATGCAGACGCCTCGAGCCCATGGTCAATCACCACCAATACTCGCCCCTTTAAACTCGTGGCTGCTACCCATGCCGAGATCCGTTGCAAGCACGCTACTGACGACAACTTAAAGTTGTCCTTGCCTCGGATGTTGTTGAAGTCGAGCACCGCAGCAGCTTGCTCGTCGTTGCGTAGCACTTGGTTCAACCGGGGCTCGACAGTGTTGACAGTAAGGTACCGGGGCGGTTTTGCTTTCTTTTTCTTTTTCGTCGACGATTTTCCGACCGCCGTCGGGCGTGTGTAGAATAAACTCGTGCTTGATGGCCTAGATATTTTTGAGATTGGTCCAACGAAAGCGATAGCAGGAATACCCCAAGAGGCGCCGAGCACCGCTAGCAACCACTCAAACTTCATATTTCTATCAGTAATATGATTGATGTACTTATTTCGATAGAATTCCTTTTTGTCCTTGGCAATCCCACCCTGAATTTAACGAGGTGAATAACTCGTATCTAAAGCTAATTGATTCGTTCAAAATGATGCAAGCTTGCTTAATAATTTCAAGGCGAGGTATCACGACAATGAGGAAGTGGAGATAGAAGATTACAATGCTAGACCTTAAAAACGGAGCAATGTATGTACCCTTGTGGTTGGCAAAGGATCAAAGGATACTCCTATGGATCCAGACAACTCGCAAGAAATCGTTGATAGCTTTTTGTTGAACTTACTTCTCACCTTTTGAAGCGCGTTTCCCCCAAGAAGGGGATGTTGTGGACGAACAGGTTTGAAAAAGCTAACCGACGACTGATCGAATGGCCCATCAACGGGAGTTGTACAGTTAGGCTCGCAGAATAAGATGCAGCAAGATCATCGCAGCCCGCTCAGTGACCTATTGAATACACGACCCGTGTCTCCTGGCACGGCTTCCGCGCCTTCTGGTGCCTTAGCTGTTGTTCCTCGCGATGCGGTGGCGACCGACGAACATGGAGTAAGCCTTGAGGCACTGAAGCGTCGGCTTGGCGAAAGTTTACGCGACGGCGGCGCACTAGATGAGGTGAAAGCTCGATTGCGCGCGCAGTTTGTAGCGAAGCTGAACGGTACTCTTGAGCCGCCAGGCCAACGTGATGCTGCCATCGTGTTCGGAGCGGACGTGTCCGGAACGACGCCTCTAGACGCAGCAGCGCGGATGGCACATTCGCTCGTCGCGGAGCACTTGGTCTTGACAGGGTGCACCGCGTCGGCGTCAGTGTTCGAGCCTGAGTGTGGCTTGCGCCACAGGGGCGGTCTCAGCTCTCGACTCGACATTTTGGCCAAACTCGGAGTGTCTCCGAACACATCGCTTCACACTCGCCTCTGTGGCAAAGCCAGTAGTACTGGCAACAACGACACTAGCCCTAGCTCGTCTCTTCTAAGTGCGCTCGTTACCGAAATCGCGCGTCCCAACCCAGCCCTCGCCGTGGCTGGGGTCGCCACAGCACATTTCTGTGAAGCTTCCACGCAGACTCTTAGTGGTGGGCCCTCAGCGCGTGAGGCCTTAGATGAAGCATTACGACGTGCTGCTTCCGACCACGACGCGCGCGCCACGGTAGCGAGGCAGAGTGGCGCTGCTGCCGCTGAGGCTCGCGTTAGGAGAGCAGCGGCTGACGCTGAAGCGCGGTGCGAAGCGCGGTGCGAAGCGGAACTCGAACGGTGGCGGCGGCAAGACTTGGAGAAAATGAAAGTCGACGCACAGGCAGCGTACGCCACGAGTCTGAGTGCTGAACGCGCTGCTGCGGCATCTGCCCATGCAGCGCAACAGCAAGCTCTGCGGGAAAAAGTGGAGCGTCGCGAGGATGAGTGCCGCCGCGCAGTCGCAAGTGCCGAGGCACAGGCGTTCCACGAGCGGCAAACGATTTTGGCGGATTTGGAAGTGAGCCGCCGCAAGGCCACTGCAGCAGAGGCAGAAGCAGCACGGGGGCGAGCCGAGCTAGCGGAAGCCCGACGCGAAGTTGCGGCCGAGCGTGAGTCGCTGGCCATGGCCAGGCGTTCCCTGGCGCGCGAGGCAAGCGAAGGCGATCGATTGGTCGCAGCCGCGAGGGCCGCGGCCAACGAGGAAGCCCTGCGGCGAGTGAGCCAAGAAGTCGCCAGTTTGACGGCAGCGCGGGAACTCGCGGACGCTGAGCGACAGGTGAAACAATCAATTGCGTGCTAGCCTTTCTTACGAGAAGATCAAGTGTGTGCAGTTGATTATCTTCGAATTTCGTGAAAGAATTAGTTGCGTGCTAGCCTTTCTTACGAGAGGGTACGGTGAGCGCACTTGATTATTTTCGATTTTCTTTTCCTTATGTGACGGAGTGTATGCAGCCATTTTTTTGGCGGGGAGGGAGGCTTCAAGTGCTCTCCTTTCTATTCTTTGAATTCGTCTGGTATGTTTTCCTTAACATCAAACGCTCATTCTGTACTTGGCTCGCAGGCTTGCCATGCGGCCCGATTAGCGGCTGAAGCAGCCGGCGAGGAAGCGCGCGCTGCGGTAGCTCAAGAGCTGAATGCGTTGCGTCGGCGCGTGGAGGACGCTCACCTCAACGGCTATCTCGACGAGGGGAGCAGCGGCGGCAGCGGCCACCTACCATCCTACTATACTTCTACTCAAGCCGCTGGTGGTGTTGGCACGAATAACAATCATGCTACAGGAGCATTGGTTGCCACTACCACGGGCGAAGCTGCTACGGTCGAGATTGCGGTGCTACGAGCGGCGCTGAAGGAGTCTGAAGAGGAAGCTGCCATGTTGCGCGCAGCTGTGGCAACTTCAAGTAATCCTTCAACAGACGCCTCAGGGAAGGCTCCACGTCAAGCCAGTACAAGGCCGCGAATGCCATCGCCGACTGCTGCTCGTGATGCCCTGCTCAGGGTAGACACTGCTGTTGCTGCAGCTGCTGCGTCTTCATCGTCGTCCACTCCGCTGTCCAACTCCGGCCGCCGCAGCCCTACCAATGGTGCTGCTCCTCTTGCTTCCTCGTCTGCCTCCTTTGCTCGAAGCTCGTCGCCGCTCGGGCGCCAACCGCCCCTCTCAAACATGCGCACCTCCACTTCATCGCCTCTAAGCGGCCACGCTGGCGTTGCTGTGTCCACCCCAAACCATCAACCCCACAACCGCAGCAGCAATGGCGAGCACCCGTCGGTTGGCGAGGCTTTGGCGACCGAGGCCGCCAAGCATGCTGCAGAAGTTGCCGAGCTCAATCGTGTAGCGAGAGCCACCGAGGAAGCACTGCGCCGAGAGGTGACTTTGACTTTTACCTGAAAGCTTTCTTTAGCCTGCGTAACTCACTAAACGTCATTCAATTCCCTTTCCCTCACGATTTCTTTGTGTGCCTGGTACGCCTCAGTCAATAATTTCGCGCGCAACACACTTGGCATTCTCTTAATCGTTTTTTTGAAATCTCTTCTAATGCGACTTATTGGAATTCAGGTGCTGGCCGTGCGCGCCGAAGCAAGAAGTTCAGCGTCAGAAGCTCAGGACTATTCCCGCCGCCTAAGAGCCAGTGAAGCCGAATGCGAAGCCCTGAGAAGTGAAGTTGAAGGTTTGTCGGGCCTGCTCAAGGAACAAGCGCGTGCTTTGCACATTTCCGGCAGCCAAGCTCGCCGCCAGTCTGCTTTCGCTGGCACCTTCAATGGAGGAGGCAACAACACTGGCCGCCATAATGGTGAGGGCAGCAGTGGTGGTGGCAGTGGTGGCCAAGGAGGAGGGCCCGACTCCGATAGCGGTCGCGCAGCTGCCGCTGCAGCCCGTGCTGTGCGCGCAGAACTCAACGACTTGCGAGCTCTGATGGAACAGGCGCAGCAACATAGACCTGCTGTGAACCTCCTGCCACCACCTCTTCAGTCTCAAGCCCCGCCGCCGCTGCCACCTTACTGGCCCCAACAGCCATATGCACACGCTGCTCCGCCTGACTATCCAGCTTCTGGACACTATGCGCCACCGCCTCAACCACCACCTCCGACTTATGCCACCTGGAGTGCCCCGCAACAACAACAGCAACCGCCACAGCAACATCAGCAGCAACATCAGCAACAACAGCAGCATCATCCGCCTCAGGAGCAGCAATCAACGCCACTACCGCCACATCAACAGCGACAACACGAAGAAGAAGAACAACGGAAGCACGAGCCGCTCACGCCACCTTCCGCAGCTCCTATCATGCCAGCCAATCAAAGCCGTGCTTCTCCTGCTGCACCAGCGCAGGAATCGACGGCAGTGCACAGCACAACCACATCATCAGCCTCAGATTTGCCTTCAGCAGAAAGCGTAAAGGCACGGCCAGACAAAGATACACCAGGCGTAGCCCAGGTAGACGAGCGCTCTCGTGCACTCGAAGCAGCAGCCCTAGACTCTGCCAACGATGCTCCAGCAAAGGAAGATTGGAGCTCCACAATGGCCGCTGCAACGGCAGTGGTTGTTAGCTCCACAGCGAGAGAGGACGAGGTGCCAGTGGTGGATCGTGTAACGGCGGCACCAGAAGAAGAGCAAGTAGCGAGTGCAGCCGCCACGGTTTCGGGAGGAGGAGCAGGTGTCAAGGAAGAAGAAGAAGAAGTATTTACGGTTGCAGCGAAGGAAGTGGCGTCAGCGGCTCGGAAGGATCCAGGAGGCAATTCAGGAGTCGAAAGTGAGGCAGCCCCCAAGGTCGAGGAGGTTGCAGCCATTGAGGAGGACCCAGGCGTGGGTAGCGAAAGAACTCAAGAGTTTCCTGGTGCTCAAGCCAGCTCGACAGCAGCAGCGTCAGCAGCAAGAAAAAAGGAAATCGAGATTGTAGGGCAACATTTAACAGCGGCAGCACCCCCAGCAGCAACATCTGACGATGTGTCAACAATGTCAAGTCCAGGTGCTGCGGTTACTCCAGAAGCAGCACCATCAGCTGCGGCAGTCGAAGTAGTTCCAGGAGAGGATATTGAGGCATCGAGGCAAGCAGAGGTATTGGCGCGAGCAGCTCAGGAGCAAGAGGCGTGTGCGGCTGTTGCAGCTGCAGAGGCAGAAGCAATAAGACAAGCTGCAGAAGAGGCAGCAGCTGCGGAGAAGGCTGCAGCAGAGAAAGAGGAAGCAAAGCGAGTTGAAGAGGAAGCAGCGGCAGTGGCAGCAGCAGTGGCAGCCGAGGCAGTAGCAGCTGAGGAAGCAGCGGCAGCAGCAGAAGCAGTCGCAATCGCCGAAGCAGAAGCGCTGAAAAAAGCGGCAGCCGAAGAGGAAGCGGCAGCCGAAGCATTGGCAGCGAAAGAGGCCGCGGAAGCCATTCGGCGAGCAGAGGTGGAAGCAGAGCAACAGCGGCTCAAAGAGGCCAAGGTAAAAGGGCAATGCTCCTCCTATCGTATGTTTTAAATATGATTCGTTGAAGCTTTGTTTCAATGTCTGGAGCTTCCGCATTTGTTTGTGCAGTTATGCGCTTACAATGTGTTAGATCATTCGTTGACTGCAAGGAAAAAATATTCTCTTCTGATTTCAAAGCTCCATTTATTTCCATGCACAATTAGCGCTTAATTTCAATCTCTTTCCCTGCTTTCTATGGTTGGGTTTCTCGGTCATCATGACAAAACAGGCGGCTGAGCTTCGGGCCAAAGAAGAATTACGGCTCGCTGAACGCGCGCAAAAAGTCGCCGAGCGCGAAGCGGCGAAAAATGCCGAGCGGATCGCCCGAGAAGCCGCTTTGGAGCAAGAGAGGGAGGCCCGCCGCCAGGCCGCAGCTGAGGCGGAGGAAGCAGCACGGGTGGAGGCTGCCGCGCAGGAAGAGGCCAGGCAAGCAAGCTTGAAAGCCGCAGCAGAAGCACAAGCTGCTTCGGAACGGGCAAAAGTCGCGAGCGCTCAGGTGAATGCACAAAAAACCGTTCCTTCAATTTTCGCACCGACAAGTATATCCTTTTTCACCCCCCCCTGTTTCTTCCCATCTTGATTTTCCTCAACCACCGCCGCTTATGTGCTTATCTTTTTTGTTGGGGTGCTGGAAAACATTGTCTCTCCAGGGAGATTACTTCGTTCGAGCTGAGCAGCGCTTAAAAGAGCGCCGCGAAGCCGAGCGCCTCGCCGCCACAAAAGCAGCAGCTTCGTCGAAAGACACGCTGTCGCCTCTGAAACAACAACAACGACAGCCTTTGCACCACAAGAGCGGTGACAGCGACCAAGAAGACGTGGTCTCGCCGCACTCGGATGCCGGAGGAGGTACCGATAGGTCTGACGTGGGACGGCAAGACTCGGTGGGGGAGTACTCCGACTCGTGCGAGATTGACGTGCCGGTGTCGGATGCCGAACACTCGAACGAAAACGGCGGAGACGACTGGTTTTAGTGGGCGTGGAATTGTGCCAGGTTTTTTTTTTTACATGGTTACAAATTGAATGAAACAGGGCCAGCGCCTCAGTTGATAGGAATAGGAGCTCACTCAGAACGATACACCCACGGGCACCAAGAAAGGGATGCTTCAATGCGCATAAAACACTGGTTCTAAATAGCTTCGTTTGGCATTGCGACGATGCATAAGTATGCTTTCTTATCGCTCATTGCACAGTGACAATACTATAGCACTGATTTCCCTGTCACACACAGAGAATTGCCTCGCGGACCTAGGACGTGACACACGAACGAGCACTCAGTCCCGTCGACTGTCGACTTGTTCGGAGGAAAGGAGCCAGTTGGAGCCTTAAATGGCCTTCTGGAGCGAAAGTGCTAGCGCATGTGCAGCTCAAGTGTATTCTTTATGTGCCTCTGTGACTGCTGTGTACTTGCCTTTCTTTGTTTTTGGGGGAGTATTAACTAGACTAGACTAGTCAGCGGCCTGCGGCCTGCGGTCTTTTCTCTTTTGTCTTTTTGTTTTTGTCCCTCAGCTCTAAGCATATGTACTACTGACTTCTGTAGGATAATGGCTCGCATATGTGCGACACAGAAGGAAAAGAGACAGCACTAAGAATCCAAGCGAATTAAGCCAATCGGTTTCTCGTTCTGCCTGTATTGCTTACCAACCTACCATAGACCACAAGCTGCTCCTTGGTCTTTGATCGGCCTGCGGCCTGTTTCTATTGCAAAACCCGCTGGGTGCGGCTGCGATTATGATTGAGGACATAAATGGGTTTTGGCTGTGTTTTGTGTGTTGTGTTCTTATTCTTATTGGCGTTGCTGTGTTGGATGTTGGGGTGTTGGCTCGTTGGTGTTGGTGTTGGTGTTGGCTCGACTTCTCGCTCCTTCATCAAAGCACATATCATATTAGGGCATATTTCTGTTCTCCTTTTGCATGATTTTTAGCTGCAAAACACGAACACGCAAGCAAAATGGTGTCAACGGTGTTCTCCGTTTCGCTTAGTGTCATCCTGCTGTCTAGCACAGCTGTTGCCTTCCCACCACCGGTAATACACGCTATAATATAAGCATAAGCCAAGAAGAATATCTGAGAGTATGAAGATGCGTGTGCGCTGGTATGTCTTCTTTTATTTCTCTATCTATACGGTATCTTTATGGCGGCCTCTTCATACATTTGTCTGTAGCTGCTGAACTGACTTTAAAATTTCTGGGGCTTCATCTATGTTCTGATTCAGCACACATGCCAAATGTCAGCGCCGTGGCCGGCTGGAAACTCCTACCCGCCGGACAACGCCGTTCCACGGTAATATATATTTTAATTGATAAAGCAGAATTGGCTAAAGTATCTTGTAGGAAACGTCAAATCGATATCATAGGATATGACGCAGAAAAATCCCAAGAAGGAGCTATTTTCATAAGTACTTGTATTTGTACGCGGATGTTCAGGTACACTGTCGATCTGGATTTGCCTCAATCAGAACGCTGGAACGCTCTTGCGACATAATATGGCGCTGCGATGATTGACATGATTGATGCGTTTTTGGAGCACTTGGAAATAGGGCCCCTACAGCAAGACATTCCTGAACTACTTGAAGCAATTGGTGACCACGCAGATACTATTCTTACGCGCATGCCTTATGGGGATGAACTTAAGGGTCTTGCGACTTCTGCGGGTGCTGATATTGCTAAAGTTATCCTCTTCAATTTGGGGTACGATGAACAGACGCAAAAGGCTGTGTGATCACATGCACACCCAGATGACGCTTAAGTTGATTATCTTGTATGTGCTTGTGTAGGTATGAACTCATGGGAGCGTGTACGTCAGTGGTGGCTCAAGACACGAATGGACACACGATCCACGGGCGCAACCTTGACTTTGGCCTCTTCCTAGGGCACAATTTTACGGGTCCCAACGACAACTTCCAGTGGACCAACACGCAGCTCTTGCGGGACCTTACTGTTATGGTAGATTTTACCACCACTCAAATCAACAATGGCACCAGTGGTGGCGAAGCGCGCATCGTGCACAGTGACGTGGTGTATGTGGGGTAAGGCGCCTTATATCTCGCTGATTGTTGTGTTTACTTCAGCTTTCGGTGTCTATTTTCACTCAAATACTTCATTTCGTCTACGTCACACTTTCATTCCATTTTTTCCTGCACCTCTCTAGGTACGTGGGTACTCTCACGGGTGTCCAAAAGGGCGCCGTCACCATATCAGTGGACTCGCGCTTCGACGACAACC
>Ga0307982_1003196_pt1 | contig 13125 bp, 7 predicted proteins | sample OrgLakmetagen989_FD_201847 | JGI IMG/M metagenome (GOLD analysis project Ga0307982, IMG submission 201847) | Saline water microbial communities from Organic Lake, Antarctica - #989 | ecosystem: Environmental > Aquatic > Non-marine Saline and Alkaline > Saline | place: Antarctica: Organic Lake... | reverse complement strand
GTATCTCTTCGAGTTCAGACGACTTCAGAACATGAGGACTTGACGAACAGATAGACGGTGAACGAGACACGATAATGAATATTAAATCCGCAAGATGAAATATGTGCTGATCACTAGTCCTGAGCTATACAAAGAATTCATAGACGTGCAATGTCGGGCCTATTATGCCGCATCGAAGCTTACGACTTCAGTGATGATGAGAAATCCAATTCTGACGACGAGCAACTAGGGTCCAACCTTACTGCCTCGACCCAGTCCAGCGAACGACTAGCCCCCTTTAAAGCTCTGCACTTGGGCGTTGCAACTGACAGCTCAGACAGCGAACTCGATGGTGACGTTCACAATCCACTCTATGCCGACGGCACTGCCACATGGGTGATGCTCTCAAACTTGGTGCAGCGGTGCAGCTCGAGCTTGAAGAACAATGAGCCCGTGGTGGATTACGTGGTGGAATCCGAACGGTGGGTGCCTGTACCAGCCAAGGGCGAAGACCATTGGAGTCGCAAACACTTGTGGCCGGTAGACTGGAAGCCATGTGAAGGTGTTGGCTCGGCGCAGTCCCCCAAACTCGCACAGGTTACCAAGTACCACCTTGCATCGGCTAGCTAGTTCGGTCGTGCATGACTCGTTGACAGCTCAGAATTAACTGACGCATTTCGGTATAGTCTATAAAATAACACACTATATGCATTGGGCTCATCTATTTGTATTGCACTTCTCGTATTAGCACTTGGCGTTGCGAGGTGCCGTGTGGGCGTCAGCGTCACCCTTGCCAGATCCTCTGCTTTGGGACTGGGCCGACCCAACATGGGTGCCCTCGGCCGACAATCCTGACCACTTAGCTGCAAACGCCGGGTGGTGGTGCGTGCTCTGATACGCTGTTTGTGTTTTGCATGCGATTGCGCTCGCCTCTACTGCGGGGAAGAGTGCAGATCCTTCATGATTTTCTTTTGCGGTCCTAGCCTCTCCACTGACCTGTTTTGTTGTTACTACGCTTGCTGTTTTCTATCATTCGCCTGTGTGATTGAACTTGCCTCAGGTATGGTACGCACTTCCCCAGCACTGACGACCGGGCAATGCGCGTGCGCAGCATGAGCCCAGTCGACTTGGGTCGGCCCCGGCATTTCGTGCGGTGCCGCCTCTGGTCGCGGGCTAGAAAGCGGGTCACGCTCGCGAAGACCTTTGCGCGCTTGAAGCGCCTGGCCTCAGTTGAAGCCAGCTCGTTGGCGGCAGAGGCAGGTGCAGCTCCTGCGAGTATAGGTGGACGTGCCAACGATTCGACGCAAGCAGAACAAGAGCATTGGGTTGAGACTTCCATTGAGAGACCTGATCAATTTCCGTACGGTGGGGCCTCCTTGGCTGAAGCTCTATTCATGCTTCGGCGTAAGGTGAATAGTTGCAGCGAGAGTAGCGACACTAGTAGCAGTAGCAGTGATCAAGGCACAGCGCCTCTGGTGGTGGTCGATTGCAATACCACTCCTCGCACCAATACTGGTGCCGAAGCGTGCACGGAAGGAGTTTGCAGCATTGACTTCGAAGTGGATGTAGAAGAATGGCTCAAGTTGGCTGCGGCTCTGGAGAAGGCACGCCGGGAGAAAGTGATTGCAAAGGCAAAGGCCGATCAAAATGTTCTGAGGCCAAAATGGTTCCAACCGTCAGTTTGGTAAGTTTCATTGGATGTACCACATAGCATGGTATGAATTATATGCGGTTCTTATACTTAATTGTACCAAGCCTTTTGAGGCATCAGCTGACCTTTGCGTCTTGACTGGCTTGCAATGATCACCATGTCAAGGTTTTCCATGGAAAGAGAGCTGGTGCGTGCTGCTGCTGTCGTGCGTGCCATGACCACTCGCAACTCCTCGAATCGCCAGCGCGTGCCGGTGGAGCTCCTGCGGCGCTGCAAAGGAGTGGCGGTGCTGCAGTTTGCGAAAGTGGGGATGGGCTTTGGGGGGCGCGTTGGCACTGGAGTGGTGGTGGCCAAGCGGAAACCAAAAAGAAGAAGAAGCAGCAGCAGCAGCAGCCGCGGCTGCGGTGAGGAATACAACCGTAGCCTAGACCACCAAAACAACTCTGGAAGCAGCAGTTGCGGTGGTAGCGCTGGTGGCGGTGGCGGTGATAAAGCCAAGCACGAGAATGACGATGTCAACAAGGATGATGACGACGACGATGAGAATGGCTGTGGTTGGACTGCGCCGTCGGCGATTCTGTTGATGGGTCTCGGCGGCGGCTTGCAAATAGGCGCTGAAGTGGGCGCGCTCCTGCTCGTGCTTTGGACCGACGCCGCCGTCGCTGCTTTCTCCGGCAGTCAACTCACTCTAGGCGCGGACGTTGGGGTTGCCCTGGGCCCCGTTGGGAGAGCTGCTTCGGTGAGCTTGTCGTCCGGCCGCTTGGACCAGCCGGCAGCTTCTTCCCCTGCGCCCAAATTGATCGAAGCGGCCCCAGCACCCTCGATTAGTGAAGGTGCGGTGACAACGGATGCGATCCTTGAGGCAGAGGAGAGCAAGAGTGGCAGGAGCAGGAGTGGAAGTGATGTCGAGGATGAGAGTTGCCACGGTAGTGAGGACGCGACCAGAATTCATTGTGGGCCGAGTAGCAGCGTTATAATGGGCAGTAGTAACCATGGTGAGAGGAAGGAAGGCAGCGACGACGGTAACAGTATAGATAGGAGTATGAGCATGAGCGACGAAGACGATAAAGGAGATTTGAGAAGAGTCTCCTCTGAGCCAAAAGGTGAGGAAGCAGAGCGTGAACAGCACGCTCCTGCTACCACTGCTGAGAAAGCTGGGCATGCGGAGCGTCACTTGCCAGAGAAGGCTGCCGAAAGCGGCAGCGAAAAGGAACAAGGTCGGAAGCCGGATTCTGTGGGTAGCGGAGCAGCCATTTTAGCGTATGCGCACCAGCAGGTCTGATTTCACGATGCAGTGTATAAATGCTACACTTGTGTGCTAGTGAATGCCTTGTCTTTTTTTTTTGTAAACTGAATTTTCTTTGTGCGCTCCTTCTCGCTCCAGGGACTCTTTCTCGGGCTTCTCACCCTAGAGGGCGCCGTAATCGCGCCCCGGCAAGACACAAACCAAACTTTTTACGGTTCTCCAGCAAGGAGAAGAGCTGCAGTCGATGCTGCCACCAACTCCGCTGCTTCATCTTCTGCCGCTTGCAGTTCTGCTGCTGCAGCTGGCACTGCGGCCTCTTCGAAGGAGCCTGGGGCCTTTTCAGGTCGTCGGCAGCGCCCACGCAGCGGCCGGTCTCCACCCCCCGAAGGATGGGCCACTGCAGCCCTGAACGGTACAGAACCTTCGCCAACAGAAGCGCAGCCGCTCTATGACGCGCTGTTGGACGCTTTTGGAGGTGCCGATGCTGACGCCCTCGCTTACGCATTCAATGAGGTTAATGCAGTGCAGTAAATCAGTTTAAATCAGTGCCATTGAGCCAGAGGCCAGAGATTAGTACGTTTTTACCCAATAAAGCACTATACTAGCTTAGGATATCACCGAAGTCGAGATATCCCTTGGAATTATTCCCTTATTGATCTATAATCTATAAATTACCCGGGTTAGGGTTAGTTCACAGAGGAAATTTCTGTCATGCATGCGAGAACACCATTCGAGTCACCGAATTCCAACTGGCGCTTACTTCCGGATCAACTTTCCTCTCCATGCCTAAATTCTTGCTTCTAAGACACAAGCATTGAACTCCACTCTCGGAATTCGGGATAATTTAAAAACAAAAATCCCGATTTGAAATCCTACAACCAACAAAGAAATCCAGGTGCTTTGGCTGGTCCCATAAGTAAGAGGCAAGCAAGAACATGCTAGATAATAGTCGCTCGTGTTTTTCCCTCTGTACTAATTCCTTGCACCTGGCACGTGACACGTGGCAGTTGGCAGGAATAAGACAAGACTAATCTTTAGTAAAATGAAGTCGGTGTTTCGGACGAAGGCGGGGTTTTTGTTCTTTTTTACCTCTATTTCTTTTTGTTTGTTGCTGGACGCCAAACGCCAAGTGAGCCAAGTTCAAACGTAAGCCACCAAGCCACCTGTTCACCTGGTAGCCTACTAGCTACTTGAGCTTGCTACATTGCTAGAGCTTACTAGTTTGCGAAGAGACGCGTCGTGGTGGTGAATTTACAGTCGCCTTAGCTACAGTAGCTCTCGGGAGATTGTGCGGGAGCAGTCGCAAGTTATCCCCAAAGAAACCAAGATACCATTGCTAGCCTCGTTGGCTAATGTTCGACATGAGCAAGGCAGCCGTTACGATGGTAGCAGCGTGCTTCTTGGGGCGAATATGCTGGGCGGAGTTTCCTACTAATCATCGCTTCGATCAATGGGAGGGTGTAGCTTCCGAGGCTCGTGCCTCAAGGGACATCCTCCTCACTCAAAGACTGCATAAGCTAGATGTGTTGCCCTCCTCGTTCACCGCTGCCGCATTCTTGGCCGACGACCCCAGTAGCGGTGGCGTAAACTGGCGGCGCGTGCACGCTTGGGTGGCACGAAAAGAGCACAAGCGTGCCCTTGAACATCTTGCAGATGTGTGGGTTCGTGCTACTCGCACCTCGCACTTGAAGCAAAGCCCTGCTCAGCAATTCGAGCACTGGTTGGCTACCTTTTGGATTGGCGTTGCCGACGAAGCTTTGCACAGCACTACTAGCGAATTAAGTGGAGCATCATCAGATACTTCTGCCGTACTCGAACGGGCGCAGCAGCACATGCAGCAGCTCGTCGCAGCATCGCCAGCGCGACAAGCAGTGCTGGCGTGCATAGGACTGCTGGCTCCTCATTCTGACCCATCTTCGCAGTACGCTGCGTGTAAAATTGCGATAGGGCACACTGACGCGCTGCCCAAGGGTTTGCGGAAGAAAAACAACCCAAAGAAGTCTTCCAGCAAACAGAAACCCTCTGCAAAGGAAGTCAAATCGTTGACAGCCTTTGGAAATTACTCTCGTGGGCTAGTACGCATATGGCGTGGGCACGCCATCCTCGATGCAATTTCGGCCGGCGTTGCAATACCAGGATCGCAGACCAGCAAAGTAAGTCGTAATGAAGAAGATCTATTTTGGTGGTCACGAACTAATCCGGATCTTTGCGATGATTTCGAGGCTGCACTCGCATTGGGCGCGCTCGACGCACGGCAGGGGCTCATAGAGTGCCGTTACTGGCTGACAAGTTTCGAGCGCCGTGCCAACGTTTTTAAAGTATCGAGCCGCCGTATCAGTAACAACAGCAGCAATACTCAGGCATCTGAGGACGGTAGTAGCACAAAAAGCGACAGTAGTGAAAAGGCTTTGCTAGCTCCAGCACAGGTGCGTGCGGTTCGGCGCCTCGAGTATGATCCAGGACCGAACCTTGCTGTGACCCTCGATGCTGCATGGCGCCGAGCTGCAGCTCGCGGCGAGCCTCTTGTGCTTACGGGAAGTATCGCACAGGGCAACTCTGGTGATTCCAGCATCGATATTGATGCTGATGATAATGCAGCGGAATACTCTACGAGTCAGATGGCAAAAGAAGCGGCGACTCTTGCATGGTTGAACGCAGCCTGCAGCGGTGCGGTGGCGGATGACTTCGGTCTGTATGGTCGAGGGGATACCGGTTCTGCTGACGGTGGCTTTTCGCAAACAAGCAGCCACACCTTTGGGGCTAGTGCCGACCCCAATGCGCCCCCTCCACCGCCCATTACACTAGGAGCTGTGCTTGGAGCACTGGGTTCTTCGCCTCGCAGTGACAACAACAACGAGGGTAGTGTAGACACCCGCCCACCTCCACGATCATCGTCACCGGTGTCGCAAGTGCAATGGGCGCGGTGGCAAGCGTCATCGGCGTGCCCACGCCTGCTGCCCTCGTTACAGGTGAGCAACTCTTCCACCGACGATGCTCGCCACCTCCGCGCTCCCGAGGGCTCGCCTCTAGATGCTACCCATGCGTGGCGCATTCCACCTGTGGCGGCATTTGCTTTTCGTGTGGGAGGCATCTGTTGGCCGGCCGCTGCTACCGAGGGCACCACTTCAGCTTCTTTAGATGACGTGGCCGCAAACACCGGCGACGGCAACTCTCATGCACCGATAAGCAATGGCACTGAGGCATCAAGCTCATTCGGCGGCTGTGCTCCAGTAAGCCCTATAGGCGCGTTGAGTATTGCGGCCTCGAGGTTGAAGCCGGAGTCTTCTGACCAGGCCGCGAGTATGCGAAGCACAGATCGACTGCATTTTTCGGCACCTGCGCTTGATTATGCCAACATCGACAACAGTGACGTCAGCGCGTGGCAATTGTGGGTCAATAATATTAATGACAAGGACTATGCATCTGGAACGAAGGCACCATCGTCGTCGTCGTCTCCAGGAAATACTCGTTTGCATGTGGATGCGCTAGCGTCTCACCATGCTGTGACCATGCTTTCAGGAACAAAGGTAGAAAAAGGCCTACCGACTGTACTAGGAGGGGAGAGTGTCTAGACTCCGCCCGATGTGCTGTGCATCCATTTTCTTTACATACTTCCTAATTTTTTGGGTCTCGCTCTATATCCTTGTCGATATTCGTCTTCCTTAGGAATATGTGGTGTTTCCAGAATCAGACAGCGACCTCCTGGGTGCTAATCCCTTTGCTGGTGGCTTTCTTCCGGCTTTCCCCGGTGAGGAACGCCCCACGGACACTGAAGAGATGCATCAGTCAGGAAGCAAAAACCGCAAAGGACATTCGCCAAAGCTGCCTCAGTATCCGGTTGACAGCGCCGCCGCAGCATCAACCCTCGGCGCAGCAGCCTTAGCTCTGCCATTGCCTCTTGAAAATGTTAAGGAAGATGAAGGAGAAAGAGGTCTTAAAGAAGGGAATCTGAAGGTATCCAAGGGAGCAGGGCCACTAGCAGCGAAACGGCGCAGCTTAAAGCGCATTAAAAAGCTAAAAAGCACAGCAAAAGGAGGCTTAGAAGCATGGGCAACTCAGCAGATGGAAGGCACCAGGCCGTGGCGCTTTGTGCTGCGGCCAGGAGACACTTTGCTCCTGCCAGCGGGGTGTGCCCATGCGTTTCGAGTAATAAGTGACCACAAGGACAGCAGCGGCAGCAGCAGCAGTCACAGCAACCATGGTGGTGCGGTATTTCTTGGGCGCAATTTCGTGGATGCATCGAATCATCGACGCGCTTTGCTCTCGGCTGCCAACGCTGCTTTGCACCCCCTCTTTGCGCCTCCTTCGCGGTCTCGTCAGAGTTTTACGCATAAAGGCAAAGGACGTTTTGTCGAGAAAAACGATGACAGCAACAGTAACGGCACTACGGACAGCGCCAAGGAGCCAGATCAGAAGGCTTCGTCGAATACAGCGAATAATGTAGAAATTCAAGACGACAGCGAAGTCAACATAAGCGGCGTTGAAGTGACTTCACATGGCAAATTATCTGGTGATGGCCACAATTCTAATAGTGAGACAGCTGACCCAGAGATAGAGTCTGCCGTTTCTGCAGCAGTCTTGTCCCTGTCATCATCAGCTGCAAGCGACTTGGAAGCAGTCGCACTGCTTGCAAGCTTGCCTTACCTCGCGCAACAGGCAGCTCATCTCTCTTGCTGCCGCGAACACACATCCATGCAAAGTGCATCGGGTAAAAGCTCAGATGATGAGGGAAAGAAAAACATGGACGGCAACAGTGAATATGGAGACAATACTTTAAGCTCAGAAAACGATTTGGTGAGCACTAATGTGACATGCCCATGGACGACTGCCCTTGATGCAAATGGGATGGTCACTGCCGTATGCATCGAAAACTTAGGCACTAAAAGTTCCTTTAACAACAAAGATTGGAGCAATGCGAGCTTCAAGGCATATTCTGCTGAATCATCACATTCGTGCAAGGGTACAGACTCTGAGTGTTGCTTGGCGTCGGTAGAAGCTTACTTGGCAAGTTGTATTGCAGCCAAAAAGATGTACGGTTACTCCTTTGACAAGACCATATCCTTGTTAGTGCCCTGGCTTGCAATTGGGGGGAGACCTGATGAAAGTCTTCTCAACTACCACACTCCAATTGCCGCAACGACAACGACTGCACCCACTTTACCTCCTCAAGGTGCTGGTGGCAACGATTATTTTACGAATGTTCATGAGTTTGAGGAACACGGTGGCAGCGGGCGGCGTGTAACTCACGTGATCAATTGTTTGTCAGCCGCAGAACATCCAGCAATAGCAGCTGCTTTTGAACAACAAAGCGACGGAACAAACAGCAGTATCGACAGCAATGGCAACATAAGCTTGAATGGCGACGCGCGAACGCTACAACTTTACCTTGATGATGACGGCGACGACGAGAAACTGTTGCAGGTTCTGCCGTCCGTTTTGGCTTTCGTGCGTTCTGCACTCCACCGCCCTCATTCTTCTGACATAACTAGTGCAAAATCACCACTTCCGTTGATCTACGTGCACTGCAAAAGTGGTGTCAACCGAGCGCCTTCAGTAGCCATAGCTCTGTTGGTAGCCTTAGAGCAGCGCACTCTGATGGATGCCTTTGCCCTTGTGCGTACCTTGCGCCCATCGGTGCGACCCAAGTACCTTGCGGCTATAAGCCGTTTCGAAGAAATGACCTTGAAGCAACCTGCGTCAGCGCCAGCTTTGAGGGATGGCCCTAGCTCAGCAGCATTCGCGCAACTCTACAGTGGACTCCAAGACGACCATTCGTCAGATTCTTCTTCTTCTGCAACCGCACCGCCAAGATTACCATCAGAAGATGAGAGCAGAAACATAACTGTGGCTCCGTTTCGAGCGTGGCCGTGTGCAGTGCCGGAGCTCACAGGATGCAATGGGAATATTCCTGAAGCAAATGCAATAGCTGCAGTACTGTCGCAGCAACTCCTTACTGACTGTTATGCTGTTGACAAAGTTGGCAAAACCATCGTATCAGCAACAGCAGCAGCTGCAACACACTACGGATCGACAAATGCAGCCCGCTCATCTGATGCAGCGGCAGCAGCTCTCCCTAGTGGCACATTTTGGCTGCCTGCGGGCTCATCTGGGCGTTTTGGGCTGGAATCAATGGTGGCACAAGTGTTCGAAGCGCACACGCGCGGAAGGAATGTGACAAGTAGTTTAGCTGGTGCAGAGTGGTGGGTGAAGTTGGGTGATAGAGCTAGCAGCAAAAGCAGTAGTACTAAAAGCAAAAATGGCAAGAGCAATCGTAGACGCAAAGGCTTGCAAAATGAAGAAGAAGACAATGGTGGTGCAGGATTTCACTTCGACTCTGACTCGACACTCCTTCGTGTTGCGCGTGTGCACCGCCACCCACCCCTCTCCACTGTGACTTACCTCTCCACTGGGAATACGAACAGTGACCCAGATTCTTCGTGCTTGAGTGGATCCCCTACTATGGTCCTCGACTGGACTGCACAACAACTTCGAGACCAGACAAAGACCGGTGCAGCAATTCAAAGTGCTGAGCCTCTTGTCAACGATACTGTGGATGCAAGTGGCAAACGCCGCCGTGCTTGGTTGGCCTGGCCTTCGGTCGGGCAGCACATAGCTTTCTACGGTCATTTCATGCATGGTGCACCCAGTGAACTGCGCCGCCAGATACCATGCCACGATGAGGGAACGAATCCATCGCGGAAAGATTCTGGTGCTGATGGCGTGAACGCCGAGTTGAAGAAAGGAACACGAGCACAAAGCAAGACGAAACCTTCTCTTGACAGCAAGGCTGCTAGTAGTTCACCTCGCGTGGTTTTGGTGGTAAACATTTGGCTTGTCGCGCCGCCATTTCAAGTGAGTGCTTTTCCAATATCCATGGCCCGAAACCTCAGCCAACCTGGACTTACATCGCTGCAGCTTGAATCCACAACTTCAAGTCCTGGCGGAGATTTACCTGTTGAGCGACTGAGCTATAGAGGGGGAGATCCTACGGTCATTCAAGTATCCTCAGACACGCCTCGCATGTCCCTTGCCATAAGCGATGCCACCGATTTTCAGGCTATAGATGGCAGTGTTGCAACGACTTCTTCAGCCCGAGTCGACGCTGCATTCCCAGCGGAAATCTTGAGGGGACTAGAAGCTTCCGATGCAACCGCCTTTGAGCTCACGTTTGCACCAGGGATGGAAGTCCGTATGTATGGATGACCCTTGCCGTGGCTTCATTCTACGTGTCACGTATTTTCCACATGGCCTAGCGCAAATTTGTTGTCCGTGTATGTGATTTCAATGGACAATTTAGTTTTGAATTAGGTTTAAAGGGCCTTTTATTGAATCATTTTTATGATAATTCGGAGCTCGGAGCTCCGCTTTGCAGATTGGGTTTCTGTTTGAGGTATGAGACATCGCGAGTTGCGAGTTGCGATTCACAAATCACACGCCAAAGCCGGGAGCCGATGATTCGGCGTAACACTTTACACGGGCGTCTACGTATATGTGTATATATCCGCGCAGCTAATACAAATAAACTTAGGCGCATCGCATGCGTGTACGCTTCACGCTTCTGCCCGAAGTATTGGCTTCTGTGCCATGTGCCATTTGGATTCATATTTGTATTAGCCCGAGTTCGATTTCGAGTTCATATAATACAACCAAGGGAGCAACCTATTTGCCGTGCTGCGTATGCGAAACACTAAGGGCATAAATTATAGTATCAATTATTTCTCCGTTCTCCTACGTGCATATTTCATTTCAAAATTCTAAATTGTTTATCTATCAGCAGTTTGAACTGAGCTACCAAGGAGCGGGGGCATGAAATTTGCGCCAGCTCTTTTCGTTCCTTCCGGCCAGCAACTGCGTCTGATCCTTTTTGTTTCTTATCCTCGCGGGGATTTTCAAGTGATGTGATGTGCGTGCTTTTGATTTCACTTCTCCATTGTCTCTATCTCTCTCGTTTCCTTCCACTCTAACAGCAGTTGAGCTCCAACTGCCCTTGACTTGACATCTTTACGCAGCTCCTGACCGCCTCTTCTCAAACCACATGTCGATGAACTCGTTCACGATCACTGGCTTGACGTCAATGTTCACGTCTTCGCTGTCTTTGTCGATTTGCATGGCCGCGTAAGCCGTCACCGCAGTGCCGCTCACCACCAGAGCGAGGAAGAAGAGCACCAAGTCGCACATAGGCCCGCCGCAGTACGAGAACCACGGCGCCAGGAGCGCACCAAACCACATGCCGGGCACCATCATCATGAGCCGAATGTACGGGGACGCTTCGAGAATGACCCAGTTGGCGAGCGCGGGCGCCAAACTCACCCAAGCGCCACAAACAATGGCGGTAGGCGCAGCGCGCTTGTGCTCGACGCCAAGGAAGATGGAAAGCAAAAAGAACGTGGTCATCCCCATGCCAACGCCAATGTTGGCCACGAAGATGTAGCCCGTGTTGAAGGTCAGCGCCCACACGATGATCCACTGGCAGAACGACTTGCAGCCGGGGGTGGTGCCGCCGGTGTGGGACGGGCAGCAGTATCGGTTCATGCCACCAATGCATGCGCCCACCAGCACCCAGATGGACATGAAGCACATGAAGCAGCCGAACATGAGGCGAATGTACGTGTGCAACAGGTTGATGTCGGCCTCGTTAAGGTCTTCCAAAAAGTCAAAGTCGTCAACGTCCTTGTAAATCGCAATCAACACGTCCTTCAGGCTTAAGTTGTTGGTGACCCCCACGGCGTAGCCAATCCAGGCAATTGGCACCAGCATGAAGATGGCACGGCAGATGAAAAGACGAGCGTCGCGGCCACACCATGAGAACATGCCCAAAATGCCGCTGTTTACGAACTGAGCCATGCACGCGAGCGCCAAGGTTTCTTCCGACGTTGATGTGATTTCGAGCTCCTCGAAGAGAGGCATGAGGATGAGGCCGCCTGAAATCGGCATGATGTTTGAGAAGATGCCCATCACGAGGCCGATGAGCGGCATGATCCAGGCGTACGGGTTTTTCTCGATGTACTCCTGCACGATCTCCGGCGCCGTTGGCTCTAGCTCGCCCTTGCCTCCCTTCGCTGCGGGTGCCGCCTTCGGGGCCGCTGCGGCAGCGGCAGCCGGCTCCTTCGCCAACAGGTACCGGTGCAACGCGCTGAACTCCACGCCCTCCTTGCCGTCGTCGTCGCAGCCCGGGATTTGCAGCATTTTCCCCTCGGGGGGAGGCCCGTCGGGCCAGCAGTCCGGGTTTTTGCCCATGGTCCGGTCCAGGATTCGGTCGAACCCGTGCTGGGTGTACTCGTAGTACGACAGCGCCGCGAAAATGATGGGGATGAACACCAGATACGAGCAGAGCGCGAAGGCGCGGCAGCAGCCGGCGGAAGATTCGCCGCAGCCGCAACCTGGGTCTTGGAGCTCGGAGCGGGTGTTGATCCGCAGGCCCTTCTTCTTCATTTTGCCCTCTTCTTCGTCCCACTCTTCGTCCGACGACGATTGGTTCATTTCTTTCTTCAGCTTTTCTTGCCGCCTCTTCTTTTCCTGCTCCTTCTTCTGCTCTTCCCGTTCTTTCTTCCGCTTGCGCTCTTTTTCTTCGTCCTTGGCCTTCTTCGCCGCCGCTTCGGCCTTTTTCTTGCGCTTTTCCTGCTCCTTCTTCTTGTCGGCTGCCTCCTTCTCTTTCGCCTTCCTTTCTTTCTCTTCCTTGTCTTCTTCTTCCTGCTTGGCCTTCTTCTCCGCAGCCGCCTTCTCCTTCTCTTCCTTCTTTTTCTTGTCTTCTTTCTCCTTTTCTTCCTTCTTCTTCTTGTCCTCAGCATCCTTCTTGGCCTTCTCCTCAGCCTTCTTCTTGTCCTTCTCTTCCTTCTCCTTCGCTGCTTCTTCCTTCTTCTTCTTGTTCTCTGCTTCCTTCTCAGCAGCCGCCTTCTCCTTCTCTTCCTTCTTCTTCCTGTCTTCTTCATCCTTTTTGGCCTTCTCCTCGGCCTTCCTCTTGTCGTCCTCTTCCTTCTTCTTGGCCGCTTCTTCCTTCTTCTTCCTGTCTTCTTCTTCCTTCTTCTTCCTCTCTTCCTCGCGTTTTTTCAGCCTCTCTTCCTTCTCCTTCTGAGATTCGCCCCTCTTCCGAGCTTCCTCATCTTCCTTGGCTGCCTTCTCTTCGGCCTTCCTCTTGTCGTCCTCTTCCTTCTTCTTGGCCGCTTCTTCCTTCTTCTTCTTGTTCTCCGTTTCCTTCTCAGCAGCCGCCTTCTCCTTCTCTTCCTTCTTTTTAGCTGCTTCTTCATCCTTT
>Ga0307982_1003193_pt1 | contig 13128 bp, 13 predicted proteins | sample OrgLakmetagen989_FD_201847 | JGI IMG/M metagenome (GOLD analysis project Ga0307982, IMG submission 201847) | Saline water microbial communities from Organic Lake, Antarctica - #989 | ecosystem: Environmental > Aquatic > Non-marine Saline and Alkaline > Saline | place: Antarctica: Organic Lake... | reverse complement strand
CGTTCAAGACATCATCTTCTTCTTCATCGTCGTCGTCGTCGGCTGCAGCGAAGCCCTCGTCGTCATCGCGGCCGCTGTTCACCTCTAAGAGAGCACCAGCCGCTGAAGTTCCACTAGCGCCCGCAGCACCACCAGAACCCCGCCCACCCTCGCCGTCTGATCCTGCAGATGCACTTCTCGCCGGCCTCGTGCTTGAACCTTGGTCAACCGTCAAATCTGCCCTCAGCGCGTGGCTGTCGAGCTTAGGGCGCAACGAAAGCGACAACAACGACGACGATGTCAGCGATGACGTCAGCAATGAGAGCCCCGGTAAGATGGGTAGAAAGCTTTTGGCTGAATGCGGCTTGAGCTGGTTCGCTGTGAACGTGCTGGCCGACATGCTGCGCGCTTTGGTTCACAACCATCGCTTGGACGTCGCTACTGCTGCCTTGAAATTGGTGCGTCGCGTCACCACTGCACCCCCCGTTGCCACAGAGGTGGAATGCAGCCGCCAAAACAAGAGCAGCAGTGGCTTCAGTAGCAGTGGCAGTGGTGGTGGAGGCGGAGGGTGCATGGGAGTCAACGACGGCGACGGCAGTGGCACCCCTGCCGAGTGGCGCTGTTGTTACGCTTGCCGTCACAAGTACTTGTGGCTAGTGGAGCAAGCGCAAGAGGCGGTCGCGGAGGCCTTGGGAAGCAAAGGGCTCAGGTTGCATGGTGTGGGTTTGCCAGACGATTGAGAAAAGGGTGGAAACGACTCACCTTCTACATGATCATTTGTCCTCGAGACGGCTTCGCGCTTCATTCCCTCGTCCTACCGTGCCAATCCAAGTCGGCTGAGTTGCACTGCAGCGTGGATCAGGTGCTGCAACTGTTGCTGCGCAGTGCCGTTGACAGTCGTGCTACCCTGTAAAGGTGGCTTTGAATGCTTCGTGCACGGCAGTTACATTTGTGGACATGAATGCAGTGGCAAAGGAGCGCACTCTTGATGGTTGACAGAAACATACAGCACGAATTCCCTGCCTTATGGCGGAAGTTGGGCGCTGTGACGTGAACTCGGAGCACAGAATAGCGAAAGCCGCTGAAAGCCGGCTCGTTGAAGTGCCGGCGGAGGTAACTTGACGAGCATGCGTGCCATCTCTAACAGGGCCATGTGCAATGCTTGAATACCTCAGAGTTCATTTGCCGAGCGTTTGTAAATGAATATTTACAACACGGAATTATCGTACGTTTGATTCGATTGTCGTGGCAAAAGCCGATGCAGCGCAGCGGCTGAAATCGCAAATCGCAAGCGCAATGATGGCAATGGCCTAGCTAGTTGTTATTTTTTGTTTTAATTGGCCTTTTGATATCTAAGGAGTCGTATCCATGGGAATTCTGTGCTAAGTTAATGATTTGTTTGTGGAAATCCGGTGCAAGTTACCAATCTGCATGTGCGAATGTTTTAGGGCAGTTATAGCATCTGGCACGGGCCGGTAGCCGTAGGGGCTTTCTGAAAGGGCTAGTAAATTTTGAGTTGCTAACTTAAACCCTAATGCAATCGAGGGCTCATCTATTGGATCAGCATCTAACTCAACGCCAATGAAATTACAAGAAAAACAGAGGACTGCAGGAGCAAAATTACGAACAAATAGTATGACAAGTGCAGCATACAAAGCATACAATGAAATGAGTGACTGAACAAGACCATATGCGTGGAAGCAGAACGCATTATTAATGTAGAACTCCCTGAAGAACACTTCTAGAAATAAAGGCCAAGGTTCAAAGAGCCAGAGAAGCGTTGAGTTTCCACACGCCGAGCTAACAACTACGCTTGATGTATTTCACATCTGTCGGTGTAATGAAGCACTTCACAACTCATCATTCACTGCACATGGTTCGGATTGCAAGACTGGCGAAGGTGCAGCGCCAACACCTTTCTTAGGCTGAAATCCCGTCAGCGGAGGGGTTGGACTGTTGTAGCCGCAACCTTCAATGCACCGATAGTAAGTCACGGGCGGCCACGGCGCCATATCTCCGAAATACCAGTAGCCTTGGTGACGGTAAACGCTCATGCCATTCTCGTTTACAAATTTAGGCGCGCCATCGAAGGTTGAGCTATCTTCAGTGTATTCTCCAACGAAAGAAGCTACGCCAGCTGAGCACACGTGCAGCGAAGCTGTGCATCGAAGGCAAGCCGCAGCCAACAAGAGAGCCCGCAACAGCATCATTGTCTGCTTTGTACTTCAAATTTGAAAGCTTCCCCCAACAAGAGGGGAGGGTTCGACGAAAAAACTATTCAGGGTAGGGTTTTATCTTGTAGGAGAGCGAAGTGCCGAGAAGTGCGAAAATATAACAAGGTAGCAACTTACTTCTTGCGCGAACTCGAACTGCCAAGAAGCTGGGTTCATGGTTCTTGTAATTAGTGTTAGTGACTGAAACTAGAACTAATATAAGCCCGAATTCCTTCTTGTTTAAGTTTCTTTGAGTTCTCTGTCTGCCTGAGACCTTCTAACTCCGGTCCCGCGGGGCCGATGTCATGTGATATAGAAGCCAGTTTTGGGCTGAAGTAAGTGGATAAGATCCAGCTCCCTCGGGGGGAGATACACAGTTCACGCATTCTGGCTCCTTGGGGCCTGTGTGAATAATCCACGTATATGTATTTCCTTCTTGTCACGAAGCCTGCTGCGCCTTTTAGCTCTGGGCTGAAGTCCCAGTGCGCTGGCAATCGACGGCGAAAAGTTCAACGAATAATAAGGCCGCATGAGATTGGTTTGGTTGATGTGTGTGCTATGGCCAAAAAGTTATAGGGGTAATATCACGCAGGCGGTGGCCATAAATACGGAGAGCCTACAGGTCTTCAGTTGCTGCAGGCATCTCGGGCTTTGCTACTGAGTCTCGGGAAATGGGCTTCTGAACCGCGGCAGCAGGTACTGGAATGATACTAGGGCGGCTGTATTTGTGTAGAAGAAACCTGCTCTGCTCATCGAGTGGTGGCATCGAAGACGCAGACCCTAAGATAATTACCGTGGTATCGTGTGCAGAATCAATTGAGGGGGAAGGGGGGGGGGCACTCAAGGATTGACTCAATTCGGTAGTAGGCAAGTTCAGAACTATGCCACCGCCGATAGATGTATGGGCGATGCCACGAGCCAAGAGCGGCAGTTGGATAGCTTCGGCGGTCTAATGGGCATGGAGAGACGTGGGTTGCGTATTGATCTAGGGCGCAACCGTAACTTGGAGAATTCCACTGAGTTCTTCCGCACTTGCAATGCCAAGGGAGCACATGTGTTCAGACAACAGCACCAGGGAGTAGCTCGCCGACGTGAGGACGTGAGGTGAACGAGCAGGGAGCTGGGTAGCATGAAGATTGCGTTTCGAGTCAGACTCCGAATAGCCGAGAAAGGAGTATCGAGAGGGCCGGACTCAAAGAAAATTATGGATACCGGGTGTCTTTATACCTTTAGAAGAAGGCGACGTCCACGAGGCCATAGGTTAATATATTTGGTACAAGAGATGGCTACAGCCTATGGTGCTTTAAAAAGTAAAACCCATTAAGTAGGGTGGATGGGCCCTTGTAATTCCAAGTGTTAGCCCTCGTTATCTGCCGATTAGCCTGCCGTATATTGAGGTAATATGTACACACATCACGACGTCGACGTCACCCTAGAAGCCACCGGGAGTAGGGAGTAGGGAGCGGAGGTCCGTAGGATTTGGGTGGGTTATAAACGTTTGAACTGAGGCCTGGTGTGTGAAGTGCTTGGCACTCCGAAAAGAGGCCGCCAGGTATTGCTGTACTTGTTGCCTTAGAATTTGCGCAATGCACAAAAGGTAGATCGAAAGAAGTAGAGACCGAGGTGCGTCGCAGATCTTGACAAGGAAGCACACTGATGACCCCTCACTGTACGCATGCGCCTCTCAAAGGCCCACTCGTAGCAGGTACATGGCCCAGCTCAAAAGGACGTATCTACGGTGGCGCCTGCTCAACTCCTCCGCCGATCCCGCCGCCGCCACCTACAGGGAGGGTATTTGAAGTCATGTCCTGGAGCTGCCCGCTCGGTAAAGTGGGGTCTTGCGAGAGGCCGTGGTGGTCGCCGTGGACTTGCTCGAAATAATGCACCTGTAAGGGGGGAGGGTGAGGCACAGGGCAGCAGATAAAAGTAGCCACCAGAGAGAAGGGCGCGGAGGAAGGAAGGAAAGAAGTGATCTTCACGTAAATGAAGAAGGAACGAAGTACGGAAGTGGAATGTAAGCAAAGAAAAAGGAAAGGAAGAGTCAAGAAATTCAGCACTTCGGCGTGAAGATTACACTCCAAACGAGTAACTTTAAGAGCAGGTCACATATGAAGACGAAAAAGAACGGAGGGAAATAAGGAAAAGAAAAAGGAAATAAAAAGCGTGTGAGTAACCGTCGAGAGAACGAGACATTTTTTCGTGCTGTCTTTCACGCACCTTGAATGAAATCACCACGAAAAGCCACGCGTGTAGCAGAGTGACGTACACCAAAAAGTACATGCGCGCATAGGCGTTGTTGCGCAGGTACACCCCCGCCAACAGTGACCTGCGGGATAGAATAGAAGAAAACAAAAGATGATCGAAATATGCATGCAACTGCATACGGAAAGGCAGTGAAAATGGAAAGTTACACTCAAGAGAAAGGAACACGCGTGTGCACACACAAGCACACACAAGCAGAAGTGACTAGAAAAATGAAAAAAATCAGTACCTCACTTTCTCATTTGTCCTTGCTCCCCAATTGGTGGTCCTTTGATTTCCCAATTCATCCTGTGTCCCCCTTCCAGACTCCTTTATCCTTTTTTCCCTTTCCTCCTCATGCCTCTCTTCCTCTCTCACCACCGGTCCACGGTGTCCGCCACTTTTGCCACTCGCTGGTGTTTCGCAAAGGGCGGCAAGCGCGCAATCCCGTTCGCGCTCGTGCTGGTGTTGTTGCTGTTGTTGCTTCCTCTTTGCCGCAGACCACTGCTGCCACCGCTGCCTCCCCCCCCTCGTGCCCTGCTGCCTTCGCCGCCGTTTTCAACGTCGCTGTTGCTCCCGTCGCCGCCGCCGCCGCCGGCCTAAGCAAGACGAACGAGAGTGGGGCAAAAGTACGTCGAATGACACAAAGGAAATTATGAAGGAAAGCCTTAAAACATGTTTACAAGTACGTGCAACGCACGCACAAATTTCATTTGAAAAAAATAAATAAAAGCACAGGCAGGAAGTGCCTATTTGTATGTGCGCAGGAAACAAGAAGGTGGATACGGGTTAAAGACATGTATAAAAACTTGAAAAATAGACCACGTTTAATATGCAGAGGGCCAAAGAAGAGACAAAAGGTGTACGAAGAGAGGTCGAGTATGAACAAAGCAATAAGCCCTTTCACAGTGCTTCTTGTATTCACCGGATAGGCCAAGTGCGCTTGTTGTTGCGACGCTTCGAGCCTCTGAATCGCTTGGTTGGCGGCCCGGAGGCGCGCGCTTAAGGCCGCTTTGCTACATGTAGCGTCGTCCAACAAAAGCTGCTTCTTCAAGAGCTGGCCGCTCATCGCCTCGAGCCGCTTTTCCGTGGACATCTGCATATCCGATAAGTATAGTAATCAGAAAAGAGGGGAAGGAAGGACAAGAAAGAAATCGCATAGTAAGGTAACGGGGAAGCAGGACATTAAAAAAAAAAGAGATAAAACGAGATGAAGGCATTCAACAAACAGAAAGAAATTCAACCAAATGAGAGAAAAAAAAATCAACAAAAAGAGACAGAACAGATAACCAAGTAAACTCAACTGGATGTATTAATCACTACCCATACCAAGTTTCAAGACCAAGACCTAACCTCACTGTTGGCAGCCGCCGACGTCTTCTCTTCGATCTCCTTCAGGCGGCTCCTCAACCTCTCGCTGGTGTCTTCTGCCTCGCCCAACGATCGGTTCAACTTCCGGGCTTTCTCGTCGTGGCTGCCTCGCAACTCACTGCGAGGTGTACATGTGCCACAACAGCAGCCGAAGCAACAACAAGGAAAACAAAATGATGAGGGGGGGGGGGGAGAGAGAGAAAGAAAATAAGAGTATTACAACAGATTAGTCCCTTTCACGTAGACACGCATACGCTCTTTGCCCTTTCACTCGCTTTCCCTTTTCATAAGTTCAACTCATTCTTACACCACAAGCGTCAAGATCCTTCTATAATCCTACGTGACCTACACCACTTGACGTACACATGTAGTCGTTTACCTCAGTTCTTGCGCCAGAGCTTTCACGCTTTGTTGGGCCGCGTAATGGTTGGCCCTCTCCGCTTCTAAGTTCAGCCGCAAACCATCGCGCTCGGAAATCACTTCGTCGAGCTCACTGTCGCCGTAGTTACTGCTGCCTCCTCGGTGGTTGCCTTTTAAAGAAGTAGAAATAAAGGAGGAATAGAGTTAGACTCGAGTGTCAAGTGTGAAAAGATCTCGTGCTAAATTGCAGAAGAGCAGGAGGGAACGAGAATAAAAGATATTCCAAAAGGAACAGTACAGAAAAGCGTACAAAAAGAGAGGAGACAAAGAAGAAGAACAAGAAACAGATTAAGGTTGCACCAAAGCAAAGGTCTATAAGAACACAGGAAAGCGATACAGAGACCAACTGAGGCCTCGCTTCCTTTTACCATCGTCATCGCCACCAGCTGCCGAAGCAGCCGCCGATGCACTCGACGTCAACTCCAGCACTTTCCTTTGCGCTTGTGCCAGGGCCGACGATAAGTCCGCATTGGTCTGCTCTAATATAGCTTCCCGCCGCTGGAACTCCCGCCGCTGCTGGCTGCTCAAGAGAGCAGCGGCTTCTGCCGAAGCTTCGACCTAATGTAGAACCATTATAGAATGAAAAAAAAGAACGCGTACATTCAGTTTTATATATCATATATCACTTCACAAGCGAAGAATGAAGGTGTGGCGAACTCTAGCTCGCTCGTTCACTCTTTCTCTCTCTTTTTCTCTTCATAGCCCCCCCTCCCGCACTAATTCCCTAATATATTATGTAGGACTATATAATTACCGATCGCAGCTCCATCCTCAGCGCTTCGGCCGACGTGTCGACTTTGCTCTTGGCATCTTCCAACAACTCTTCCAGGTGTACCATCTGGCGCCGCAAAGATGTGGTCTCTTTCTGGCTTGCTGTGAGGTCTAGCCTCAAGCCCGTAGCTTCCTTGCGGGCTTCCATCAGGTCTTTCTCGCTGGCGGCTGCTTCGGCATCGCGCTCAGCCAGCGCGGCCTGTGGTGCATGCACATTCAAATGATTGTTAAATCACATGTGCAAATAGAAGAAAGAAGAGTCAATCGGAGGAATATTTGAACATGCATGAGATGCAAAATTTAAGATTTGAGGAAAACGGAGAAGAAAATGGAAAGAAAAGGAAACAGGGGAGAAACACTTCTCAGCAACAACCCTCAAGAAAGCCAAGGCCTCAGCCGCTCAATGACCTGCATGGCCGACTTGTCCGAGGCTTTGGCTTTCTTGAGAAACTCCAGTTCCTGGCCCAGCTCCATTTCTCGCCCTACTCCCTTGCGAGTGGCATTGGCAATGGCGTCGCCCGCTGCCTGTGTGCCAACAATGGTAAGACGAAGCATAGCAAAGGGTAGCAAAAGGCGCAGTTTCGATAAGTAAGTGGGGAAGGTGTGGGTAAGAAAAAAATAATTACTTCAAGTTATAAGCAAATGATTATGGGGTGTAATGCATATTGATAATTACTTCATGACCAAAAATTCAAGAATCAAGCACGCTGAGGCTTCTTCTTCTTCTTCTTCTTTCATGCTACCTCCTCTTAAAAACCAACCAACATTCAGCGTACCTGGAGCTCTTCGGCCATGCCTTGGACCTTGTCCTCGGCGTCTTCCACTTCTAAAGCCAAGCGCTGGTTGGCTTTGACCAAGCGCGCAATTTCGCCCTTGGCCGCGGCCATCTGCTGGCTTTCGCTCTTGTCCGTTGAGAATATGCTGTCCATGATACTTCTAGCGGACCTGGACTTGGGCACTGTCTCTTCTTCCGCTTCCTGTTGCTGTTGTTGCTGGTGTTCTTGTTGTCCTCCTCGTGAGTTGCTTTTGTCGTCCACCGCGCCGGTTGGCTGTGGAGAAGACGACGACGACGACGATGACGATGAGGAAGACGAGGGAGGTACGGGGCCATCAATGGATAAGCTTGCAGCAGCGCCGTTGCTACCACTACTGCTGCTGTGGCTGCTCGCATGGGCGTTGTGGCTGTTGCTCTCTGTGGCGGCATCCAATGGAGGGCTTGTCGCGTGACAGGAGGCACCCGACGCAGTATCCGAAGAAGCAACGGATGCGCCGTCATCGCTTGATGGTGTTTCCGCTGATTTGGTACCATGCGCGGCATGAGCCGCTGCTCTCTCGGCCTGTGGGTGTTTTTTATGTCCGATGTGAAAAGAAGAAGGTGATGTATTTCATAACGTAATCTACTAGGAGGGAAGTGGCATCACGATTCTTATCAGTGAAATGCGTGCATGCAAATGCTAGGGAACAAGAATGAAAAAGTCACCTTTTCGGCAAGCCGTCTGGCACGCCTTTCGGAGATCGCATCATCTTCGCCAGAACCCTAGACACCATGATAACACACATGTGCGAGCATTTGAAAGGACGCTTGTAATTGCTAACACTCATTCTCAAGGGAGAAAAAAAAAAGAGGCAGTACTTCATTTGTAGAATCCCTAGTATTGGGATGAGTTAGCCCCCATAAAGGCCACCTAAACTTCAATTATCTGAGTCAGCAGTTTTGCTAGCATGCGCCCTGACCTTGATGGTGTCCTTGGTTGACTCGTCGAGGGCACTCAATAAGCTCGAGGCCGAACGAAGCACATTCATGCTAGCGATCTTTTATCAAGTTCAAAAAGTAGATAGGCACCTCGTTGAATAGGGTAAGGCTAATGGACGCTCGCTATGGTTATCCAAGCCCTGGAAGTGGGGCTAGTTATAGCAAGAGATGGGCTAGGAGCAGAAGGGCCTCTACGAGAATACCCCAAGCTGATAGAAAGAAATAGAATTGAGATTTTGGACGAGTTCGTCAAAAAAGTAACAGCTCCCGAGTTATCATTTTGGACTATAATATTTCTTCATGTGCCACTTTGGACCGCTAGAAGTCCATCTTTTCGTTTTCGGTGATGAGTTCGCTGATCACGTTGTGATTTTCAGCGACGGAGGGGCTAGACCATGCCAGCCGCCGAGAAGCGCTACACGTTGTTTTCCGACAAGAGTAAGCCGTGCGCCTTTTTCTTTTCGGACAAGGGCTGCAACAACGGCGACAAGTGCCCGTGGCCTCATACTAAGGGCGCACCAGTAGCAGCTGCGGCACCACCACAACCAGCGAAGTCTCCTAAGGCAGCTGCTGCAAATAAAGCTGAGAAACCAGAGAAGGCGCCGAAAGCAGAGAAGCCAGCGAAAGAAGCGAAAGAGCGTGTCAAAGAAGAGCCGAAAGCTGAGAAGGAGCACATTCGCAAAAAGAAGGAGAAGAAAGCAGCCGAAAAGGCTGCAGCAGCTGCGGCCGCTGAGGCAACAGAGACGGCTGCTGTTGCCGCAGCAGTAGCAGCTCCTGCAGCGAAGAATAGCAAACGTAAACACGACGACGTAGCTGCTGACAGTACGGTAGTGGTTGTGAAGGCTACTAGTGCTACCAAACCTAAAGCTAAAGCAGCAACGCCGAAAGCGGACCCGAAGCCGAAAGCTACTTTAAAGCTAGCGTCGCCTCCGGGCCTGGCAGGAGCTCTCAATGCGCACAACGCTGCTGCTCCCACAGAGCGCGAGACGACCAAAGCGGCAGCAGCAGCCAAATCAAAGACCATGCCGAAAGCAAAGGCTAGCGCTGCCACTCCAAAGCGTCGACGGAGCGAGGCAGACGACGCAACGGCCGAGGAGGATAAGGAGGAGCCTAAGAAGCCTCCACACAAAGTTCCTGTGCACAACCACACGCCTAAAGGCCAGACGCCTAAAGGACAGCCACCTAAGACCCAGACGCCTAAGGCTCAACCTCCAAAAGTTCAGACCCCTAAGCAGCCTCAGACACCAAAAGCACAGCCTCCTAAAGCCCAAACTCCCAAAGCTCAAACTCCGAAGGCACCTGCTAGTGCTGCTACTGGTGGTGGAGCACCCAACTTACTCGCAGGTTTGAAGTTGCCGATTGCGTCCTTCGGCACTCGCGGCGGCGAAGCAGCTGCGTCGGTTGAAGCTTCCCCGAAACCAGCAGCGGCCAACGGTGGCAAAGGAAAGGGCAACAAAAAGGAAGCTCCTGCAGCAGCAGCAGCGGCGGTGGCTACGAAGACTGAAACGAAGGCGAAGGTGAAGGCGAAAGCCACTCCTGCCAAAGCCCCCAAAGCCCCAGCTGTCAAAGCAGCAACCCCAGCGGTAGCAAAAGCCAAACCACCCGTAGCTGCAGCTGCTGCTCCAAAAGCCAAAAACGGCGGGAAGAAGGAAGCAGCAGCACCGGCGACTGCGAAAAGTCGGAAATTGTTAATTGCGAAAGCGAAGAAAGAAGAAGACGAAGAAGTTCCTCCTCCGTTGCCGTCAGAGTCTGAGGACGAAGAAGAAGAAGAAGAGACTAAGGATGAATCCGATGTGGAAGAAGAAGAGGAAGTGGAAGAGGAAGAAGCAGAAGAGGAAGAAGAGGAAGAAGAGGAGGAAGAGGAGGAAGAAGAAGAGAAAGAGGAAGACGAGGAAGAAGAAGAAGAAGTTGTGCCAGAGGTGGTGGTTCCCGAAGGCCCTTTTACATGGGATCAGCTTGTGGATATCACCACTACGCACACCCTCTATGACTCCCACTACACCGTCGAACCCGATTCTACTTGGGTCTCTTCGGCGACCCACGCCAACGGCCAAACACCTCAACGGAACGCCGACGGCTCCCCCGCCAAAAAACGCTCGAAAAACGCCAAAGCTCCTGCTGCTGCTGCCTCAACACCTCCCGAGCGCCCCTTCAAGGTTTTGGCGATGGACTGCGAAATGTGCGTCTCCGAAGACCCGTGTGTCCCCGGCAGCCGCAATTCCAAGGAGCTGGTGCGGATCTCGATCGTGGGTGGGGACAACGGCGATACGGTGGTGCTGGACTCCCTGTGCCAGCCGGCGATGCCGATTGTCGACATGGTGACGCAAATCCACGGGATCAAGGTATGCTAGTGCAGGTGATGGCTGTGGCTGTGGGGGTATGTGTGGGCATACGTACACTCGTGTGACTGTTAGTGTGGCAGTTTTTTTTATTCCGAAAGTACGATTCGCAAAAGTTTCGAGTACTTGGGCGTTCGAGACAAGTAATTCGAAACACAAATTCTCGACGTTGCCCTTTTTGCTTAGACGGTTGGTCTCACTCAATCTCACTCTGCGCCCTTGTGTGTGCGACTCATTACCACCGCATCAGACCAGCGACTTGAATGGCGTGACGTTTACGCTGCGGCACGCCCAAGCCGCGATGATGGCGCTGGTGGGGCCCGAAACGGTAAATAGACACTGAGAGAATGATCGAACGAACGAACGAAATAGCTCTACACCCGCACTTACAACCTTGAAAACGCTATTTTGAATTGCTAGCTATACGCTTCTAGGTTCAATGGCCGGAATAACATCTGTGGTTCCAATAGACTTGTTTTCTTCTACCCGTTAATGCGGTCATTCCTTTTCCTACTTCCCTACTTTTTCTGCAAAACTCTTCTTCTCTTTTTCGTCGTCATCTTCTTTTTCTTCTTTATTTTTCTCCATCTTCCCTCTTCTTCTTCGTCTTCACTTTTTTTCCTTCTTCTCCTCATTCATCGACTTCATCTTTCTTCTTCGTTCTTCTTTTTCTTCTCTTCAAGGTGCTGGTCGGCCATGCCTTGGATAACGACCTTAAATGCCTCAAGTTTCAGCACGACCGAGTGGTTAGTTTTAGCACACATGAGTGTCTGAGTGCGTGTTTGATGTTGACATAGAGATGAATAGGGGGATGAAAACACTCATCACCTTCTTGCCCTTGGAGAATGACCATCGTATGATGGTGACTCTGTTCCCCTGTACTTTTTGTCGATACTAGTCTCATGATATCCAAATATATCGAATTCAATCCAACGCAGTCCAATTGCTAAACCGATTACTCAACCAATTTTTGTCAGGTCGACACGGCGCTGCTGTACCGGTCCACCGAGGGCAAAACCGCGAGTTTACGGGAGCTGGCCATCGGCCTACTGGGCTCCGAACAGCAAGAACCCCACGACTCGGTGTCGGACGCGCAAATCGCTTACCGTTGCGCGGAGCTGGCGCTCACGCTCGAGGGCCCCCTGCCCCGGGTGGAGAAGTTTGCCAAGCACCTTCGACAAGGCCACGGCAGCCACCGCCACCAAGGCAACAACAAGAAGAAGAAGCTCAAGCGAGGCCCAGGCCCCGACCCCACGCTGTCCCTGTTGGTGCATCGCTTGCCGCCGGGCACGACCTCCGACAGCATCGTGGGCCTGATTTTGGACGCGGCGGAAATCAAACCGGCCGCGGTGACGGAGGTGGTCTTCGGGGCCGCGGCCGGCCCGACGGGTCGGTGCCACGTCACCTTCCGCACCGCGGTGCACTGCGGCTTGGCCTTCGACAGTTTACAGGGGCACATCGAAGAGGACCCCTCGGGAAAAATGGCGAAGCGGGTGTGGCTGGAAGCGCCCAAGGAAGGCGCGCGAAGGCCCCACATCAAAGTGCGCAAAATGACATAGGAAGCAGGCAACTCAACTCACGTGGTTTCAAAACCTGATTTTGATTGGCCTTGTGTCGATTGTCAATTGCCCTACTCCGGCATAGGTGCGAATTACATTTTTTTTTGTATCTTCCACCCTTTAGGAACAGGAACCTTGGCTCCGTAGGACGAAAAAAGGGGATTTATTTGCACGCCTGCGTATTGGGCCGCAATTCCGGATGTTCCGGAAAATTTTGTATGTTGTATCGGATTCGGATTAAATTTCGGGATACTGTGGATACTTCAGTTATTCAGACCGCAATTTCTGACGTTTTGGATGTTACGGAGATTTAAATGTATCGGACAGGCACCACAAATCGCACCCAAGTACCTCAGCCCGCCGATCGGCGCCCCCGAAATAAAACCAGTAGCCAATCATTTTTTAACATTGTTGCGTCATAAACATAAAAGTTACAGTTGTTGCGTGATAAACATAAAAATCATGTTTATCACGCAATAAAA
>Ga0307982_1003191_pt1 | contig 13130 bp, 8 predicted proteins | sample OrgLakmetagen989_FD_201847 | JGI IMG/M metagenome (GOLD analysis project Ga0307982, IMG submission 201847) | Saline water microbial communities from Organic Lake, Antarctica - #989 | ecosystem: Environmental > Aquatic > Non-marine Saline and Alkaline > Saline | place: Antarctica: Organic Lake... | reverse complement strand
ATGTCGCGCCTTTCACTTGAGACCTCGCGCGGAAGTGCGTCGCAATTCAGTGCCTTTGAAGCGTTGGCGCTGATGGAAGCGCGACTCTTCGGAATCAAATGGCGAGAAAGTCATCTCGAAGAGAGCCGGCGTGCTGACATGATCGAGTGCTGGATCGACAAACACGTCACATACTCAAAACATCTTGGCGGCTCTGCGGGCAAAAGAGAAAGAGCGATGATGGCACTCGATCAAGACACTGACACGCCCATTGGTAAAGTGTGCGAGCTCGTGCAGCGGTGGCACAGCAAAAAGACGAGGAAAAGACAGCCCGAACATTCGCAAAAGGCCTCGCCGCGATCAAAGAAGAAAGCGAGCGATACGCTTCCAGATCTGGCTGCTGCCTCAGCTCCTCAGCAAGAGCAACAAAAACTGCTTCCGCCTTTACCACCACCTGAAGAACTAGAGGCATGGTTTAAGAAGTTGCGCGAGTGGCGTTGTTCGAAGTGCAACGAGTCCTTCTCAAGTCCTTCCTTGCTGTACTCCCACACTGGCTTTTGCCACTAAGGCGCAAAGCGCTTCTTGCTTCTTCCAGCATCTTGTCTAGAATACAAAATAAGATGGCTTAATGGAGGGCAATTTGACCCGCACTCCCGAAATGAAAAGAAAAAAACAGAGAAAAACTGAGAGAGAGAAAGAAAGATCAAAGGGAGCATGAAAGCCCTACGCTATTTCCTATTTCCTATTTCCTATTTTCTGATTGTAAATTTTACATGAAGTAGTTGAAACTTATCAGAGAACTTAGTACGTATCGAATGTGCTTATTATCAAATGAATTGATAAAATAATTTACTATAGCTGACGATACACCGGCCTAGGCAGGTGCCCCTTCTAGCTCTTCGGTAGCTCCATAGCTCTAACTCACGAGACGAGGAAAAGATTTCCCTTCGCTGTGCAGTAATCATAAATTGGGACTAGAGCAGTGCTTTTAGGTATCAAATTTTAGCTTTATTTGGGCGCATGATTATCGATATGTGTGCGATGTGCCATGTGCCAAAAGACCCAAACTTCACAGACGACGATTACGTTTCAAGCGGCGGCTATGTGATCTACTGATCAACTAACAAGCACGCTTTTGAATGTTTAGGCTGAGGTTTCAATGGTGAGCTTTGCGCGCTTGTTGCCTTCACTGTCACTTTTCACTTCTACATTCTTCGCAACTGAGCTGTTGTTGTTGCCTTCTTCGCATGCAGCGCCGCAGTGATCGAGGCCCGCATCAATGAGTTTCTGGACCACGTCAGAGCCGAGGCCATTGTAGAAGTGCGAAAAGTGGCCCAACGCACAATAGAATATTCTGGCCTGCTTGGGGCCCGCATTCAGGTGCCAGCACAAAGGGTGCTTCGCGCCCATGAGACCACCCTCGTAGGTAGACTCGTCGACGTAGGCAAGCACTTTCACGTCAGCGTCGTCACATGGGTTGGAGGTGAAGTTGAAGAACTCGTCAGTGTGTTGGAATGAACTAGGAAGCGCAGCTAAGTTCACCGAAAAGGCATCCGCAACTTTGTGGTCGATGGTAACAGTCGCCTCTTGCACCACCGGATGATTGAGAAAGTGGGCACGAAAGGTTTCTTGAATGATCGGCGTCGTCGGTTGCATGTGAGTCAACCCGGATGCATCGGTGCCGTTCAAAAACGTAGCCAAAGCTGCATGAATACCAATAACTGCGCGGCCTTGAGCAATGTGGTCTTTCAAATAGGTCGAAGAGGGATCGAAAAATTGACCCGAGTTGTTTACGAGGATGATGATGTCAATGCCTTCAAGAGTTGAATTGTCTTCTAGATAGGCGCTTTCGTCAGTGACAATTCCTTCCCAGCCACGGCCGTTGACACTTTGCAAGAGCCAAGCTGCCGCCGCTGCTGTACTTGAATGCTGATAATCCACCATTTTCGTGAAGATGAGGACTTTTACCATGATTTATGAAGTACTACAGATACTGTAGTAACTGCTTACGAAGCTTCTCACCTGAGCTAGTCAGGTTTGTCTCGTTAGGAAAAAAAATCAAGATCAATCAAGGTTTGCGTATCATTTAAATTCTCTCAGGTCACCTCTTGCACCGGATGCCTATTACTTTTTTATGCAAGCGTATTGTAAAGGACTCGCTTGCTAGGCTTACGTACTAAACCTCGTGAGCTTCCCCGCCCGGATTCATTTTTCATTTTTGCGTGCAAAGGGGGGGATCGACAAACCTTCGATGCATTTTAAGTTGTCTTCTCTGATATATAAATTTAAATACCAATAGAAACGCTGGATTTGTTATTCCCGGCGGCGAAAATCTTGACGAAAGTAGTTCGATGAAACTGATGAGTTCATTTGTTGTGATGTTGTGTGATGTTGACTTGTCCCTAATATGAAGGAGCTACAATATGGACCGTGCAGTTTGAAGAAAAAATGTCAGCTAAAATGCGGGCTGCTGTGCTCTTAGGCGCTGTAACTGTATTACTGCAGGCGGCAGGCGGCGCAGGGGCGGGCTCTGCTGCTCAAATGACTACAACTAGTCTCGGAGGGAAAAGTTCCTCGACTTTATCACCCGAAGCATTGGATCAATCCGCGTTGGAGCTTCGTGCGTTTCCACAGGAACTGCTTGACGCAGCCCAACATCCTATGGGCCGCAAAGCAGTGGTTGCGTGGCTTCTCTTCCGCGAAGTATGAATGCTCTCATGTGCTTTTTCTAGGCATATTGTCTGTAGTGGCATCGAGGACATGCATGCTCTAGTTGACCGAAGAGATGTGGCAAGAACACTTTTTCAAACCTAACCCACATTCCTACCAGTACAACGTTGTTGTTGTGAAACATCCCTTGACGTGGTCCTCGGGAATAGGTCGGAGAAGTCTACGTGCCGTGCTTTGGGCTCTGCGCGGACTACCTCGCCTTGTTTGCGCGCCCTCTCACGCGTCGAGCTACGGCTGGATGGGCGCGCCAGGCTGCTTATCGCAAACCGCCAAGCAGAAAGGAGCAGAAGGTAATACACCTGTCGTGTGCTACGTGTTGCACAGTAACCCTCAAATTTTTAGTGGTATCTCTATTGGGATTATATGAGAAATTTTTGGTAGTGAGAAGCCACATAGTTTGGGGGGGTTCTGCAACACTACGCGTTGGCCTTTTCTTCTTGTGGTGTTCTTTCTAGGCTGGCAGCTGAACTGTCTTTCAAGTATGCCTCTTGTGCTAGGTTGTTGGATTAAGATAAGAGAGTGTAGAGAGGAGAAGATTGCTACTTGTGTTGAGTGCTTCATAAATCACACTCATCTACTCATTGCACTGCATTCATGCGGGTGTCGTGTTCTATTCTAGGCGGCTAATCAGCGGCGGAAAGAGCAAGCCACGTGGGCTGAGCTAGGACTAGACCGAGCGGAAGTAGCGGCTTTTCTCGCCACCCCATACGACCCGCTGGTGCTGGTGACGCCACGGTTTGTAGCTTGGCACAATTTAGGCGCACGCCAGACCGGCGGTGGGAGCATTCGTAGGCGTGTGCTCAATTCATCCGCTGCTGCAGCCGCTGCCGCAGCTACTGCTAGTGATGCTGATGGGCAAACTAGCGAGGACGGCGACGAGTCAAGCGACACCACCGACGGTGGCATCGGTGGCAGTGGTTGGGGCGCAGTAGGGCAAAGCAAGCGAGGAAAACAGGGCTTCAAAGTAAGTTTCAACCTTGGAGGAAGTACGCGCAAGACAGCTCCTGGCAATGGGGGGGCTACCAACGCAGGTGGTTCCTTCGAAGAAGTGACGGGCCGCAGCGCTGCAACCATGCCAGCTCTTCCAGCCTCCAAGACAGTTGACTCGACCAAACTTAAAGGCACTTCGTCGTCTTCGTCCGGTTATGTTTTAGGCCACGTGGACCTGAGCCGTAAGTTTAAACGCATGCTGGGAGGCACCAAAACCAGCCACAAATCGCGTCGAAACCAAGGAAGCAAGACAGACTCAAGTCGCCGCGATTACAGTGACGCTGCAAGCGAAGATGCCATCTCAGGCCTTGCGCTGGGAAGTAACGACTTCGAGAGCGACGACGAAGACAGTGAACTCGAAAGCTATCGCACTAAAACCAAGGAACGAAAGCTCAAGGATTCAAAGAGCCGCAGTTCAAGCAGCAACGTAAAGAAGAAGCTGGCTGTAGATGTGGCTACTACCGACGATGTGGACGACGAAGACTCTGACCAATCAGACGACCCTCTTGACGCACTCGTGCTGCGGCGGAAAACAGCAGCAGCTTCTTCTTCGACTACTAATAGTTCGTCTACCAGTGCCAGAAGAGGCGCCAAAATCGCTCGATCGACTCCATTGCATTCTAAACCTTCAAAAGCGGAGCCCGCTTCGAAGACATCAACTGTAACAGCACAGCCAGTAGTAATAGAGAAAGCTGCTACTTCCTCATCGCTATCAACGACAAAAGATGTTGTTTTCCCCGAGCCTACAGTGGCAGCAAAAACGGCAGAGAAGGTTTCTTCCTCGCAGCCTACGGTGCCAGAAGAGAAAGCGAAGAATCTTTCACCACTTGAGCCCTCGAATTTTTTCAAGAAGACAGAGAAGGTTGCACCATCTGAGCCCGTTATGAAGGCGAAGAAAACAGATAAGGAGAAGACTGCGTTACCTGAGTCCGTGACGAAGGTGAAGGAGACGAAGAAGGTTGCACCGTCTGAGCCTACAATAGCTACTGAGAAGGTGAAGAAGGTCGTTACACCTGAGCCTGTAGTGAAGGCAGAACAAGTGGAAAATATTGGATCACCTGAGGCTATAAAGAGCGCCGAGGTAGCGGAGAGGATTGTCACAACTAAACCTGCAGATGTTGTAAAGGAGACAAACAAAGGCAGTGCACGTGAACCTGCAGATGTGGTCAAGGAAGCAAAAGTTATTGCTCAATCTGACACTGTTACGGTATCGATTGACGCGAAAAGCGTCCCAAGTGCTGTGCCTGTAGTAGCGGCTTTTGAGGCGACGAAGGTGTCTCTTCCAGGACCTCAAGAGGCTAGAACACCTCCTTTAGAGGCAGTTGTCCTTGGCCGCAGTGCTCCGTCTCCTACTGTGCACACAAACCCGGCTGCTATTTTTCCCGCCATTCCTCGGCCTACGTCACTCACTAGCCCAGCTGAAAAGCTGTCGGAAGTGAGGGATGCAACACCAGTGGAAACAAGCACCAAGTCTCCTGCGGAAACTACGACGAAGAAATCCGGTGCTATGCCAATAGGTACTGAGAAGGAATCAAATTCTGCCAAAGCAACCGATAGAATAAAGTCGAAAGGTACACAGACTGCGATTGTAAAGAATGGTGGCTGTCTTGATGTCCCTACTACGAAAAGCATGAAGGCAGCACCGGTGAAATCAAAACGAAAGAAGCGTGCCGGAGTGCAGAAAGTTGCGACGACACAAAAAGTTGTGACCCCAACAAGAGCTGACAACACTGAATTAAAAGCTCCGTTGACTGCACCATCACCTAGCGCAGCTGGCAAAAATCCCACTGGTATGACGATAGATACACGGTTATTTTCAACCGACCGAATGGCGCAGAAAATAGTTCCGAAGCCATCCACGCAAAAGAGTGCAGCACGCAAGAAGTCAAAGGAAAACGAGGCGTCAACTCTCGGAGATTCGAAAGTAGGCACGCCATTTAAGCAGAAGAAATCACTTGCGACCGGCAAAGTCAACGTTGAGAGTGCGCCAAAACCTGCGGATCAAAGTGAGGCGAAACCAACGAAGAAAGCGGCTGCAGTGAAGCGAACTGCTGCGACTACAACCAAACCAGTGGCAACGAAAAGTTCAACGGCGCCAGTGTCTTCTCGCGTCTCTCCGTTGAATGTTTCATCGAAGCCCAAGCCAGTAAAAATAGAGCCAAAGGAGCGCAGCCAAAACTCTCAAGCGGCCAAAGAACTGGCAGCAAAACTTTCGGAGCGGAAGGCGAAGAAAAGCACGAAGTCAACCCAAAGTAACAAGGACTTAAGTGAGCCTTAATTGATGTTCGTTACAAATTGCCCTTCGAATTGCCTTGTGATGATCTCCTATTATTTCGACGGGCAAGTAGCAACAGAAGCATATAAATTAGAACACCACCATGAGAGAGGGAGTGGTTCAATAAAATTACGGCAGAAGAGCGACATAAAAAAATGATGCACAAGAAATCATCTTCTCCCCTGTAACTTTCCGAATTCTGCACTCTTGATGGCTCACGATCACGAACTCGAAAAATGGCTTCTCGGTGGCTCAGCAGTGGGCCAATGCTGGGCTGCTGGCAAGCTCGCGATTGCGGGGCCATTGATGTCTACAGTTAGCTGCTAGCTTTATCTTTTAGCAAAATCATACAGAAGATTACCGCCGCATCGTTAAGAAAGTTTCAAGGTTGGTCTCGTAAACTTCCGAGGAGGAGCTTACTAACTAACCGAGCGTAAAATTTCTTAATAGAGTCAAAACTTACATCCGTTTACTAATCAAGTTCTTTCGCAATCACATAAGCAGTGAAAAGCAGTGAAATTTGGAAAGCAAGGTAGTTTTCCGCCAATGCGATTTGCATGCAAAATTGTGATACTATTTACATGGAGGCGTCTAGCTTTGGGAGCGCCGAATGTCGGGCTGGAAGATCAGCGTCTCGATGGCGGCGGTGCTACTGATGGCTTAGCTTCATCCGATACTGTCACTTCTAATATCGAATGGGTGGAGCAAACCCTAGACGGCCTAGATGGAGAAATCGTGCCACTTGGTCCTCGCACGCGCTTCTTTGAGGCGCCACCCGAAGATGCCACTCTCGACGATGACTCGACTGAAGACACTATGCACGCTTCTGCAGAAGGCGATAGCAGCGCGCCCCTTAGCTACCAGCGTGGCTCGTCTTCCACAATGGCGCCTCCAGCAGAATGGGAGGAAGAAGACCTCGCGTATGACCTAGACGAGCGCGAAAGATATGACGCTAAAGAAGATGCTTTCGGGTATCGATATGGCAGGGATAGTCATGTCGATTATGGCAGTAGTAGCAATGACCAAGGAAGCGACTACGTAAGTGATAGCAGTGGCACAACTGACGAAGGTGCTAATGGCAATGGAATTCTTCCAGCAGCAGGTTGGGGTAGGTTGCGTGGACGTCTGGTTATGACCGAGGATAAAAAGCGTGTGTCTGGTATCGGCGAGGAGACTTATGAAGATGGAAGCCGGTAAACTTCTTGGATCCAACGCCACCTTACGAGCCTAGCATTTCTACTTCCATAGTGAATTCATTGGGATTCCTAAGTGTTGCAATACTTTGCTGATGATGACGTGAATTGACATGCTCTCTTGCTTCTCTTTGGTACCTCATTTGAAGTTATGAAGGAAGCTTGGTGCGCGGGCAGCGGCACGGTAGCGGCCGATTATGCTACTCAGAAGTCGCAGAAGGAGAGTGGAGCGATGGCCAAGAGACAAAAGCGTGCTACGAGGGGCAATGGGCCAATGGCATGCGGAAAGGATACGGGCGCTTTGAGTCAGCCGCATTTTCTTACGTCGGGAGTTGGTCGAACGATGCACCGAACGACCCGATGAATGGACGCATGTGGTTCCCAACTCAGGGCGCTGCCTACACTGGTGGTGTGGTTGAAGGCATGCCTGATGGTCATGGCGTGATGGAGCACGATGGCGAAGGTCAAAGTAGCAGTAAGCAAGAGGGCGGTGGTGGTTTAGGGTCAAGTGGGCTAGGAGGTGGGCGTTACGAAGGCAACTTTCACAGAGGCTTAAAACATGGGCACGGCACTTTTGTAAGTGCAGTAGGCGGACAGAATGATCACAGTAGTAGATGGGCTTATGTCGGGGACTGGCGGTTGGACCATCGCTATGGACTCGGTCAAATGGCCTCGGGTGATGCAGTGCGCGCTATTGTGCCAACGGGCTGGCCTTTGGATGAGGAACAAGAGGATGAAAGATCCAGCGACGCTGCTGCTGCTGACGAAACAGACTATACTTTCAATGACAGCAATCGGAGTGATGATTTCAGCAGCACTTGGATTAGCAGCAGCAACATCAATATCGATGAGAAAATGGACGACCATAGCAACAGCAGCCAGGGAAGAAGCGAAAGGAGTAAAGCGTCGAAGTCGCGAAGCGAACACACAAATGATATTGGTGCTGCACGCGGCACGCTATACCAGGTAAAGTTTTATTTTATTTTGTCATTTTGCCATTTCATATGGCTTCGTGGCTAGTCGTAATTATCTGTTGCTGCTGTTGTTCTTTGTTGATGTTGTTGCCAGGGAGAATGGATCGAGGGCGTGCGACAAGGACGCGGACAATTAGCGGACTATTGGCGTGGAACGCTCTTCATTGGCCGTTTCGAGCGTGACCAGCCAAAAGGCAAGGGTGTGCTGCGGCTTTTGTGCAGGGCAATAGCTGAAAAAAGCGCTGAACTTGGAACACGTTTGGCCTGTGAACATAGAGGGTCGCCGCTGGTACACGACGATGAAGAAGACGAAATTAGCACGCTGGGATTCGACAAGAGCGATCGTGGCAGTGCACTCCTTTACCGTGGAGAATGGGTGCGTGGTTTGCGAAATGGTTTTGGTGCGGGCTTGTGGCGTGGGAGCGGCGTAGGCGGCCTAGTATGGAGTACCTTAAGCTGGGCACATGCAAAAGGAGGCAACAACGGTAAATATGACAACCAGGCCAAGGTGAGAACTGCTTCTGCAGCGAAATTCGATAAGTACTACACAGGAACGTCGAATGGTACAGACTTGCTTGCCAGGAGCTTGCACAGTGACGATGGCGTGCGAAAACAACGGTGGCAAGCACGTGCTGAAGACGCTCAAATAACACAAGCATCAGGCAACAGTTCATGGCTTGAAGAGAATCCTGACAACATTCCATTCGTTGATATAGAAGGCAGTAGCACAGTAGAACTGAGCAGTGATAGTTTTGGCAGTGGCCCCGGTGGAGCACGCAGCGGTGGAGCGTGGTGGTGGTACGACGGTGATTGGTCCAACGATCGCCCAGAAGGTCAAGGAATTGTGCACCTCTTGCTCCCCGCAACCTCCGCGAGCTCTGCGACCTCTGCAGCCTCTACCACTTCCACTCCAATCATTCCTACCATTCCCGAACCCACTTCAGAGACTCGAGATTCGGAGTTTTCCTCAAGCTGGCTCCCGCTAGGCCCTAACGCTGGCAGTACAGCATGGGTGTATGGTGGAGCGTCGTGTAGGGGTGGCTTCATGGGCGGCTTGGTGCATGGAACGAACGTCACTTGTACAGTCAAAGGTCCAGCTGCCAAGCAAGCAGGCACTAAGGAACCTCTACCTTGGCCGCTACCAAGATCAACACTTTGTCCTTCTGCTAGCACTGATAGCCATCGAGATAATAGGACTTCAAAAAGCAGTCTGAACTCTGTCAGCAGCGACAATAGAAGCGATAGAAGCAGCGATGATAACAATGGTGAAGGTGGCGACGATGATGAGATGTGGATGACGGCGATCTTAGAGCGATACGAGGGCACAATGCGCCATGGTGTTCGCGATGGAACAGGTGAGCTCCTCATCGAGTACCAAACCTTCGTGAGTTGCAGTCATAGCGCTCGCCGCGAGGGCCAGAGCAACGGCAATAGCAGCAAGAACAATCGCGAAAGCGAAAACAAAAACGGGGTCGCCAGAAGCAGCAGCGGTGATACAGAACCATCTGGCGACGCCAATGCATCAGTTGAAATTGAAGGACTTAATGCGATATCAGTGTCGCGGACCTACCGAGGCGCGTTTAAAAACGGCGTGTTTCATGGCAAAGGCTCCCTTACTACGGTAATTACCGTTCAGAGTAGTGGTGAGCGTACGGAGGGAAGAAACGGAGCATTGGAGCAGCCATTGCTGAAACAGCAAGCGCGTTACGTCGGCAATTTTGCAAACGGCTTTTACCACGGCGCTGGTCGAGAAGTTCGCCCCGATGGGTCTTCGCACGAAGGTGAGTTTCGCAACGGTCATCCGCACGGGTTTGGTCGAGTGCAGTTCAAAAATGGGGACTCGGAAAGCGGCGTGTACGTGAATGGGTTACGCGACGGAAGGCATTTGTTTGAACGTGCCAATCCACAAAGCGCGTCGTTACCGAAAAGGAGTGGCAGCACAACCTCTGCTAGCAGCACTGGCAAGAGCAAGGCTAGCACTCGAGGTGAAGCACTGCAGACATCAGAGAGCAGTGAAAGTGGTGCGACACTATTCTTGCAACGATATCGTTTGGGAACCCTCCTTGGTGCTTCCACAGATGCAGATACCAACGTTGTCGCGAAAGAGGGAGAAGAAGAAGCTGCTGTTCGCAATACGAACGATGATACAACGAGTCAAGACCACGATAAAACACATAGCCAGCCCCATGAAGACACTGATACAGCGGGGAAAACATCCGCGCAGGATGATTTGCGGGACCTTGATAACAAGGCTACAGACAGAGCCACTTCTAGGCGTGCAAGTGACAGATCTCCTGTTGTGCCGCTGCCTGAGCCGCCGGAGGGAGCTGTTCCGGTGGCGTCGAATTTACGCGCCAAATCAAGCCGGGGCTCGCGCATTTTATAATCTAATTCGATGAACCCTTTCGTATAAGTAAAAGGCGTTGGCATTTGGATGGAATTCCCACGAGCCACATCGCTAGCATTATGATTTACGTAAATCGCAAAAGCAAAAGGAGCCGATGTTTGGCTATGTGTACTTAATACTAATACAGGCGACCAGAAACTGCTTGATGACTTGGTGTTATGGTAGAAATAAGTTTACTGAAGGAGAAAGACCTTATTATGAACCGCTTGTGCCTCGACATGTGATTGGAAAGTACTCTTCGGGCAAGTGGCATGGGTCATGTGGTGAATCGACTTCGGCAATAGCACCAATTTTGATTGTAGATGCATTCGAATTCGTGTCACCCAAGTCTAATTTTTCACTCAACTCTTGGCTCAACTCTCTTGGGGAAGTCTTGGTATCTATTTCCTCCGCCAGAGGATTGACAGCGGCAGTATTCACTTCAGGGGCTCCTACTGAAATTCGATCGTCAAAACTTGCTGTAGACTGTTCGTCGGTATTTGGTTGAGATTTCTCCATTGATGATGGCACTGACTTTTGCTGTTGCGGTTGCTGCTGCTGCTCGCGCGCGCGAAAGCGATGCGCGTGAGTGCGGCCGTTAGGGTCTCGAAGAGATGAACACGCAGGCACGAAATGAATGCCTAGCCCACGCCGAGGCCGCGAAGAGTTGTTCTGAGCGGAGCCTTGATGGAGCATAATTTCAAAAGAAAAAAACCAAAAAAGTAGTAAAGAACATAATTAGCGCGAACGAAATGTTTTATGGTGTATGTGGTCAAAATGAAATGTGCAAAACTTACGAACAATGCGCAGACCATTCTCATTGTGACAATCTAGTTGGACGATCATATCTTACTGAAAAATACACTTAAGTGCCTCTACCGTGCCAGGTGCGGCCGTCGTGAATCCCGATGCCCCCTCGGCGCACATTCACGGGTACTACATTAGGCGGGGGTTGATGCTCTTCTTCGCCCGCGTGGCGGTGCTTCTCGCGCTTGAAGGCTTCGAGCATCGGCCACATATGGGACTGCAATACCGAGAGAGGGTGGCAAAAGAAGGAGACGTTTCGGCACGATAAAAACGTCGAATAGAAAAAAGAGGGGTGCAGAGAGAGAGAAAGAGAGAGAGAGACGGCACTTGGAACTATAACACCTCAAAGACAGAAAGCAATCCGATTTATAAAAAAAAGAGGAGCTTCGCAGAATAAACGCCACCACCACCGCTACCCCACCTTGAGGCCAAAGAACTGAGCTGGAGCACCCCTCAAAGTGCCCGTGCCTTCCCCTGTAGCGTCCGCCCACCGATGAGACCCGGGCGCGTATTCTAGCGGTCCCACATTAGGGTCGTCGCAATCGTCCAAGGCGATCCACACTGTAATCACCTGGCCTGGTGGCGTCATGTCAAAGTAGCCGCTGTCTCGGTGGTAGCTTAAGGCCGCGGCTCCGGGTGGCTTGGCCCACACCTGATTGGACGAGAATCGAATATGGTAAAGATTGGCGCAGCATCGACGCAAACACAAAGCGAACAATATAACTGAGGGAAAATGGGATACGTAATATGCTGGTAGCACTCTAAATGTGACGTAGAGGGAGTGCCACTTCTAGCTAGCATCCTTTACAATCTTCCTAGTATTCCTTCTTTCTCCTTCGCAACCTCCTTCATCGTCTAGTCTATAAGTGCACCCCACAACAAGCCCGTGCGCCACCTGGTCGTTGGCGATCCGCGCTCCGCTGGGCCAACCCCCTAATTTGGCCACGAATTCCCCCAATAGGGGGGAGCACACGACCTCACGGAAGGCGCAATCGCACTTCCACACGTTAATAACCTTGAATTTATTTGAAGTAAAGAAGACAGCCACCGGAATAAGAATAATATATGACTCGGGTGCGAGGCATTGGCAGTCGCTTAAGGTTGATCCATGGGAATAAAGTCATAGCCAAAGGTTGGTCCATGCACTGCTGCTTCTTGCCTCGCCAAGCTACATGAGCTGATAAAGTCGTACCTGGAGGGTTCGCTTCGAAGGCCCGCCTAAAGGCGGTGGTGTTTTGCCCGCTTTGACACGCAAATCGGACATGAACTTCGGAGCCTTGTCGGGGGGGTGTCCTGTGTGTAAATGAGCAATTAGGTAGCGATACCGCGGTCAACGGGAGGTCAGGGATGAGGTTGGATGTTTGGACACGCAAGAAACGTTGTTGCCTTGCTCGAGCATACAGCAGGCAACAGCAATATTGTATAGACCTTATCTACACACGCAACACGCATATAAAGTGCTTGAAGAATTGAAGCTACGCTCATACTGAGAACCGACCTGAGTCATAAGTGCCTCGCAAAACCGCTTCCAGTCTTTCACACAAGAGCTCGCAGGTGCTTGCTCTTAAACCTTGTTTAAGGACTATAAACCCATTTTCCTGAAATGAGGTCTCTAGATTAGGCTCTATCACACGAAGAATAGCAAAGGGATCATTGCTAGCATCTTGATCGGGCTGAGCCACAGCAGCAGCCATTCAACTTGTATCGTAGATCGAGCCCTCAAGATAATAGTCAAATTTTACACAGGCTAAGCTGGGGGCTATTGAGTAGTCGCTAACTTCAGCATTTAGCTAGAA
>Ga0307982_1003190_pt1 | contig 13131 bp, 11 predicted proteins | sample OrgLakmetagen989_FD_201847 | JGI IMG/M metagenome (GOLD analysis project Ga0307982, IMG submission 201847) | Saline water microbial communities from Organic Lake, Antarctica - #989 | ecosystem: Environmental > Aquatic > Non-marine Saline and Alkaline > Saline | place: Antarctica: Organic Lake... | reverse complement strand
GTGGATTCCCGCGATTACCTTGGATTCCCTTGGATTCCCGGGAATTCCCGGGTATTTCGGGAATTCCCGAGGCTCTTTTCTTGAAGTGGGAATTCCAAAAGAACGACCAACGCTATGAAGCTAATTATGAAGCTCTTCCGTATTTTCTCTGCATGGTGAGAGTTTTGTGCCTTGCTGCGGCCAAGGAAGAGAGGGCGACGCGCGAGAGAGAAAACACATATCATAGTTGAATATCATTAACCCCTTGCTTACCCCTTCCCCGAATGTGCGCGTGGTAATAAAACTAGAACGGGATAGCGTAATACAACGGTCTACTGCAGTCGAATTCTGCTATGACACACCGGCGTAAGGTATGGAAACCACTTTGATATGTAATTTAAACAAACTTCCTAGTAATATAGTCAATTGAAACAATGCATGTTCTCCTGAGCAGATTGACTATAGCCCTCGGCCGGCGGCCAGGGTGCACATCGAGGCAAGCGCATCAAGCGTAAGTTGGGCACATAAATTATTGCCTCGATGTAAACCATATCAAAGTTCGCATTGCACCTAAATGAGGGCTAACTTTGGTCTTACTCAACGCAGGACGCTCAGCGAAACTTTTACGCCTCGACGTCCGGCCGCCGGGGCAGTAATTTGGCTCGACCGTCTGCAGCGTCTTCGGAGCACAGATTCACACACGCTAACGGCTATGGCAACAGCCGTCCCACTGCTGTAGCAGCTGCTACTTCCTCGTCATCTTCGTCTGCAGTGTTGGCAGCTAATGCAGCTGCTAGGTGTCAGAAATACCCGGAGAGAAACCTACCGGTAGAGGCGCCGCGGTCCCGCTCGAGTTCCTTTTCTCTCTTTCGCCTCATGGGATTTGGCAGCAGCAGCGCTAGCAGCAGCAGCAGCATAGCGAGTCGAGGGCAGCGAAGGTACGCCAACGACGACAGTGATGATGACGAGGACGATGACAGCGCTTACGTGACCAGCAATAGTATGGTGGCCTATGCAGCGCCGAGACGAGACCTTAGCGCAGGAGGCAGCGCGGCAGCGGCGAGCTCGAGAGGTGGTGGAAGTGGCGGCAGCCCGGCCAAGAGCAGCAGCAGCACGAGCAGCAGTGGTGCTGCCAGCAGCAGCAGTGGTAGCGGTGGGAAGCCGCTGTGTTGCGACGCGTGCGACGGGAAGCACGAAACCGCGGCCTGCCCGTACTTCAAAAAGAAGCGGGACCCCCACCGCGACGCGCAAAAGGGCAAAGGGCCGTCGATGGGCGGCAGCGGAGGCAACTTCACCCTCAAGACGGCGCGAGAAGTGCGCCAGCCGGGCGACGGTGAGGCCGTCATTAGCAGTACACACTTCAGAATAACCGCGAACTGTGAATACTCAGCAGTTTCCGTTCTGTCCAAACTCTTCTCTTTTGCCCTAGGGAACTGCCTGTTTCACTCGTTAGCGTACGGCCTGGGAAGCAGCCATTCGGCTTCCAGCTTGCGCAGAAGCATCGCCGCGTACATCGGCAAGAACCCGCAGCTTGAAATCGCGGAAACCCCCCTCAGCGACTGGGTAACAAGCACAGAAAAGAAAAGAACAGAGACACGGACAAAACGGACAAAAAGTGGGAGTTAGTAGCTTGGGTGTCGATGAAAGGGTAGAGCAACTTGGGAGACTTTGCCAATCATTGCTTCTCTCTCTCTTTCCTCTTGTCCCCAGTCCTCCTATGACCACCACCCACGCCCTCTCGGTGCTTTCTGTTTCCTGTGGTTGCCGTTGGTTGGGGTCGGCTTGTGCCAGGTGAAGTGGGACTCGCAGTGCTCGGCGGCGACGTACGCATCGCGGATCGGTCGCAGCGGGTGGGGTGGGGGCATCGAGATGGCGGCGTGCTCAAGAATGCTCAAGGTGCTCTTTCTAGACATGAGACCCACCTTCTTCTGCAGCTTTTTGTCTTCCTCTGTTTAATTCCTTTATTCCTATCGCTGAATTACTATGTTCCTTTTCCCACGACCTCCTTTTCGACTCGTTTTCAATCATTTTCAGTACTAAACTCTTGTTCGCCCATCGCAACTCAGGTGAACGTGCACGTGTATGAAGCGTCCCGGCGAACGAGTGGTTACAAGCGCATCAGCTGCTTCGACGCACCGGGCGCCAAGCGCACCATTCACCTGTTGTACTGCGGTGGGGTGCACTACAATGCCCTCGTAGTGTGAAGAAGATATTTCAGGGGGTAAACACACAAGGGCTTGGGAGAGGAGAAAGCCGCGGTACTAAACGCAGGTTCCTCAATTCGCGCTAGTATTTAGTCCTAGGCGAAATAACAGACAGCAATTTGCAAACCGTATCTGCTACTTGTAAATCTACCAATTGCGCGACGGGGGGCATGGGGCATGCACTTAGGATTATTATAAATAATTACGGCGCACGGCCCATGAATTTCGCCTTGCTATAGGACTATTTATGAATCGCCCGTTCTTGAATCCGTTTCCTAGCTCATATTAGCCTTCAAGTTTCAAGTCCTCATGTTTCATAGTTTCATGTCTTACATCTTAACTTACAATAATAGAATCAAAACAATTCTGAGTATCAGAATTTTCTGACTGTATCGAGATAAGACGAGAAGGTGATGAGAAGATGAGAACAGGGCTGGCAAAAACAGGAACAGGTGTTTTTTTAAAATTGAAAAAAACATGTTCGTAACACCTGTTTTTTACCTGGGTGATGAAAGAAACAGGTTCAATATAGCACTTCAGTACCGCAGTTGTAAGCACGTTAACCTCTTCCCAAGAGGGCTACCAGGGAAGCTTGGCCTCATTGGTATCTTGGTGGCGCGGGGGTGTTTAAAACACCTATTTTTATCCGAATCGTCCCAAACAACGTCATAAACACTATTTTTTATCTGGGTTGAAATGTTTATGCCAGCCCTGGATGAGAAGCATCAACGCAAGAAACTAATAACTGCCGAGCAACGCACGATTATGAGGCTGCTGGCTAGCTGAAAGGCAAAGCTTATCAGAGCTGCAGTTGTCTAGACAATCTACATTAGATGATACGTAATAGCATTATCTTGTTTGCCATTTGCGTGTTATGTATAGATGTCAGCTGTCAGGATGCACCACCATGCTTCTTCCTTTCAAATAAAGCTAGAGTACACATTCCGTGCCTCCCAGCTGACTGGCTGATTGATGGAGGAGGTTCATTCAACGGAATTCCGCTGTGGTTGCCCCTGGATGACAATACTACCATGGCACGTGGTTGCAATGAACCAAACCTACCGAAGCCAAAGGCCTCAGATCGTCGTCAGAACGTAATTGCGGTGGCCCAAAGAGGGGGATGCAGCTTCGCATCCAAAGCGATGACAGCGATGCGACTCGGCGCGATCGGTTTGATAATTGTAAATTTTGACTCACATGACATGATACCAATGGGCGCATTAGCTTCTGACAGCGTGAAGCTGTCTCAATTCTCCGCTGTAATGGTACCAAGTAATTGGTTACCGAACGAAGTCACGGCATCTTGGAGCACTTTAGGCGATGATTCGAATGTGCTAGAGGACAACAGTGTTGGATTCCACTACGAACCATGTATACTTAATGTATCAACTCAAATTGGTGGCAAGCTTGCCGCTGTAGCGGCTGAGCTGAGTAGGGAGGGGCGTAACGACGACGCACTTATGCAGCTCGATGCAGCGGTAGTTCAGCTTCTCTGTCCGCGTTTCTCCCAACATTTTAGTGAGATAGTTGACAATTCAAATTGGTTTTGTTAAATTATTAGGTACGAGCTTCTCCAAGTGACGTGTCGTTTCTTTTGCAGCGCCTTTGGCTCCGCCAAGACTTGTGCGCCTGGCATAACATCGAGCTCCTCGAAAAGGTAATTGTCCTTCGTGATTTTTCCGAGTGCTAAATGCTTTCATCGCGCTTCTTTCTTTTGGTCACAGGAGTTTGAGGAAGCGATTACAAAGTCTTTGTCAATTTCAAAGGATGAAAGTGTAGACTTCGCTGCGTTGTGTCCCAAACTTTCGCCATCGCTGGGACTTTCACCGAAACTTGTGGAGAGCGTTTGTCACTTACGTAGTCGTGAACTTGAGAGGAATGCAAATCTGTCGTGGAGTGCTGCCCAATTGGACACTAGCATAAGAACCTATGATAATGTTTCCATGGAGGGGCCTCTCCGAATCCAATACGCTTCGAGCTTCCTTCGAAAACGTCACCCATTACGGTACCTTTTGGAGGGACTACCTGCAGCTCACAGTGAAAGTGAGAGCAATTCATCGGTTGCTGTATCTTGCTTGCACATTCAGGGCCCAAGTGAAAGAGACATCTTGGCACTGAATTGTCCCAATGAAGTTGTACTGCATGGTGGACTCAAAACTCAAGTTCGACTGGAGCCTGAGTCGGTAGTCTCAGAGGTGTTTTTGGCGCGACGGGAAGGACAGCCTCATGTACTTATCGATTTGGACGGCCATACTCGGTCCACAAACCATCTCCCAGGATTACTGGCTTATTCCCTGGCCCCCGTTCAGATTCATTACCTTGGCACGCCACACTATCCAACTGCCTTACCAAATTGTCAATTCTACCTATCCTCGGTAGGGCTTACTCCGCCTGAGTACTACCCTAAATCATCTCGCGGTCATGTACTGAGCGAGCGCCTCTTGATTCTTCCTCATTACATGGTTTATAAACCACCTCAAGACGAAGTTATCAACGAAATGGCGCATACACCCTTTACAAGAACTGAAGAAGAACGTCGAACAAATGCCCGTGACCAGGAACGTCGAAAGCTTGGAATTGGTTCTGATTGGTTTGTTTACGCGTGCTTTAACCAGGGCAAAAAGATAGATGCCATCATGTTTTCAACTTGGATTGGGTTACTTGCGCGCTTTCAAGAATATTTTGGCGCTGACCAACGTGCGGTTCTTTGGCTTCCTCAAGTTGACAAAACTTACGCTCAGCAGAGTTTGAAAGGCGAGGCTGCGAGCAAAGGACTCTCGCCATCTCATCTCATCTTTTCCGGGAAACGGGTGAGCAACAGGGAAGAGCATCTGGCCAGACTAGCTGCTGCTGACGTGGCCTTGGACTCAGCTAGGTATTCCGCTGGAAGTGTTGGCGTTGAAGCCTTTCTCCAAGGAATTCCTCTTGTGGTACTAGCGAGTGACTCAAGCGTGGCATCTCGCCAAGCAACGGCCACAGCTCTCACTCTAAGCGACAACAGAAACCTACTTTCTAGGAAGCAAGTATTTTTTCAGCCGTCACTTCTCGTTGTAGCATCTTTTAAGGAATACTCTGACATTGCACTTCGCCTGGCCTCGAAGTTAAGAAGTGGAAACGATATCATTAGTCTGGCTCATGTCTCCTCGACCCATCTCTTGAACCAAAGCTGTGGAGCGGCACCTCACAAGTGCGCTCTAAAGTCAAACGATCGCGTAAGAGACATCGAGCGTGGCGCAGCTGCAGCGTTTGAGGCCAAGAAATCGAATGCCAAGGGGCATGTGTTTACTTCGAGATCGTCTTCGATGCAGTTCCGCGCCTGAACAGGAATTTGGTTATATTTCTGTATAGAGCACGCTTGTGACTTATTCTTTGTGTTTGTCTTCAGGCAACCCCTCGATTGGGAAGTATTTTAGATCTCGCTTGGACCTCGCTTTATATTTGCTTTATCTCGGGCCTTATTGCTCTTTTCGCGCTGGTGATATATGATTCCCGTAGATGTACGGCCTAAGGTCGGATAAGGGATAAACGCACTTAAATTAAGAGCAAGTATCTACAACCAAACCCAAGCCCGCTTGTCCGCTTGTATATGGTATATTGATAGAGCATAGAGAGCCATCCCTAATAAAAGAACCTGTGATTCGAGTACGTATAAATCGTGCCGTAAGAAGTAAGAAGCCATAAAAGTAGATGGTTATTTAAAGCAAAGGATGCTGCGTTATCGGTATTTGTAGCCCTGACACTGGACCCGGAGGTCCAGGAGTCTCCTTTTCCTACGCCATCATCAAAGGGAGGCAACTCAAGCAACCTTGGAAATTAGGCGTTGCTCGCCATGTCAGGGACGTCAATGTGGTCTGGCACTTGGCCTTCTTCGTGACGCAGCCACGCAAGCCGCAAACCCTCGTCGAGGTTGCGCACCCACCTTGAATGGGCATTGTAAAAGCGGAAAAGGTGGATACCGTTAGGAAGTAAGAGGCTGACTGGAGCTGGGATAAGCTTACAGCATGAGCAAGGTTCTAAAAAAAAGCACGAAAATGAAGCTATAAAATGGCTTAACAGTCAAAGCGATCCAAACCCCATGCATCACCCCCTCTTCTTCCCGCAAGTAATTATTCTCAGTCTCGGCCATATTGTATGGCATGCTCTCCTTCCAACGACAACTATGGCCCTACATTTTACCTGGCGGTATCGAAGAGTGGCAGTTCGTCGCGGCTTGATTCCAACTGGCTCCGCAGCGCCATGTATTTCTCGTCGTTCACCGCCAACATCACTGCGGTTTCCTCGTAAACCCACGGATTTGCCACCGCAAGCTCGCTGAGGCCTGCTGCGCACAGCGCGGCTGCGCCCGCTCGACCGGCGGCGCCGCCGACTTCGCTGCCGCTCGCTGCCACTGCTCCTACCCCTGCTCCTGAAGCAGCGGCGGCTACCTCGCCGCTGTTGCTCATGCTTTGGTCGGCAGACGCTCCTCCTGCTCCTACTGCTGTAGAAGCAGACGCCGTGGCAGGAGCCCCCACAGCAGTGGCAACTTGAGCGGCGCCACCGGTGCCCCGCAGTGCAACCGCAGGCGTGCCCGCCCACAAACTGTCGGCCACCCCGAGACTGGTGCCGTGGGCGCACCCACTGCCCCACGGCTCCAAATGGACTTCGCTGAGCCTGTGGCGCCACAGGTGCTCGGCCCGCCTCGCCGCAGCGCTGCCGCCCGCACTGAACCCGAAAGCCTCGTCCACGCCACCACTGCCTCCTAAGCGGCCGTCAACGCTTCCGTCTCTGCCGCTGCTGCTGCTGGGGTTGCCCCAGGGGAAATCGTCGGGCGCTAAGCCGCTCGGCGGGTCGCAGAACACGAACCGGTCTGCTTTCACGCCTCGCACGAGCGCTTCTGCCAAGAGGTTGGCTTCAACAGACTGAATGGCTTCTCCGCCGTCCTCTTTTGGCCCACCGCCACCGCCGTTGCCAACGCTGCCGCCTCCCACACTCCCATCGTCCATACCGTAACCACCACCACCACCACCACCACCAGCAGCAGCAGCAGCATCCAGTGGAGCACTGTTGCTGGTTGGCCTCACCAGCCACAGGCAACTGTTGGGCACCCGCTTGAGAATGCTGCACCACACGTCAAGCACTTGAGGCGAAATACACGCCAGCGGACCAAGGTACGAAAACACGAAGAGATCTTCGGGCAACCCGTAGTCGCTGCGCACTGGCCAACGCGCCACGTTATTGTTTCCTTCGTCGTGTTTGTTGCCTGCCTGGCTGCGCTCACCCGCCTCGGACGAAGCTGCGGCTGCCGTAGCCAGTTGCAAATGGTCCGGCAACAGAAAGCGCGCAGCCTGCTTGTGGTCGGTAGCGGCGCCGCAGTGCGGCAGGTACAGCATTCTCTCGTCCCAATACCGCTGCTCGCGCTCCAGGTCCTTGTAAAGAGCATCACAAAAAAACCTTGAGCTGTTTTTTTCAAACATGTTGATTTGCATAAATTAAGCACCAACAACTTTTCATCTTACACATCTCTGATCCATGCAAATTAATGAAGTCATTCATCTGTTTCTTGTTCTTAATTGCATTTTGTCGTGGTTACCTTGGGCAGTGTCACTCGGTCGGTGATGACGTACTGCACAGCGTTCGACAACCCCCTCGTGATTGGGCAGCCTGCGCTATAGACCACTTGCAAGGGAGCAGGCCGGAGCCCGAGGAGGGCGGGGGCACGAGAGGACCGGGTGAAGCCATCGAGGTCCACTAATATGTTCACGGCGTCGGAATGAATTTGGCGTGCTGCGTCCGCGTCGGAGAGGCCGCACAAATCGACCTAGAAATGCACGGATTATTCGAAGGCGGGTCAATAAAATTTCGAATCAGTGCGTTTGTTTCCTAACTGTCATTAGCAATAATGTAAGCGCAGCGTTAGACAGTGTGCGAGACAAAGAAAGAGGCAGTGCAACGGTCCTCTCGAGGTGAGACAGTAAAGCGAAAGAGGAAAAAGTGCTCGCCAATAGGCATCACTGGTTTTATTTTGATCCTTTTACCACTCGCTCGACGTTGGCTTCGATTTTGCGGCGCCACGGGCTCAAGTCGTGGGGCGCCGTGGAGTAGCAGGTGACTTGCACTTGGTCGCGCGCATGGAGAGTGAGGGCTGACGTCAGCGCGTGGCCCAGCGGGTGGTCGCCGAACCTAGAATAGAACAGAGGACGGAGTGGTGTAAAAATGGTCAGCAGTAAGCAAGCGAGCTTGGCGCATGTGGCAGGTTTCGGTTCAACCGTGCAGCGCAAAAGAATGCCTGGGGTGCATGCAATGATATGTGTGTGCACATTTTAAAAAAAGAAGTGCTTCGAACCCGCTGCTGAGGTAGCCCACGTGCAGGCGCTTCCCGCTCGCTTTTGGCCGGTGGCGCATCGGGAGTGGGAGTTCGTTGGGCGCCAGAAGGCCGGTGGCGCACGCGAAAGCAGACTGCATGTGCCGTCTTGCCAGCGCTTGCAGCAGATGGGGCGCGAAGCCTAAAGCAAGCGCATCGAACGGCTGCACCTAAAAATTAACAATATTGAGCAGCGAACGAAGGAAGGAAGAAACAAATAACCAAGAAGAGATTAGCAAGAATATCTTTCAAAATCATTGACACCCAAGAAGAAAAACGACGATTTTCAAGGTTCTCTACTAACCATTGCGTAAAATAACGTGAAGTATGGAAGAGATTGAGGCCAGAAAGAAGAATGATCTATAAACAACGATGATGCAAGCACGTACTCCCGGCAAAGAATATGCGAGGGCGCCCCCAGCTCCTGCACCAGCAGCGCCGCTTGAAGAAGAGGAGCTTCCATTCGCTTCAACTTGAGCTTTCTTGGCCCGTGCTGCGGCTGTAGCTGAGCCGGCTGGTTTTGTGCTGGAAGGTGAAGCAGCAGCAGCATCTAGAGGAGTTGTAGCATCGTTACCACTGCCACTACTGGCGCTGTTGTTCTCCGCAGCAGCAATAGCCAGAGTGTCACCTGCGAGGCCCAGTTCAGAGGTGACCGCTGCAACCAGGCGAGCCAATTGACTTTCTTCTTCAACACCGTCATCTTTTTCTGTTGTTGTTTCCAGTAGTTGCGGCGATTGTGACTGCAGTTTTTGCGGCGACGACGACGAAAACGACGACGACGACGACGGCAGCAAGAGCGCCTTTGGTTGGCTGCTGTTCGGCCAAGTGCAAGTTACCTGCTGCGCTAGGAGCAGCGTGGCCACGGCGCTGAGGCAGTCAGGATCTAAGCTGAGTGCTCGGCTGCAACAAGCCTGCGATGCAAACGGATTAGCGACAAACGTGCCACTGCCGTTGTCACCACCGCCGCCGCCGCTGTCGCCGCCGAGCACATCTCCGCCGGTGGCACCGTAAGGGGTTGAGTCGAGCAAAGCAGCGCCCAAGGCCGCGTAAGCTGCCGCAAAGGTGGGGCTGTGCTGAATGGCCGCGTGGAAGCATTTCACCGCGGCTTCAGGGCGCCCCTGGCACCGGTAGACCTGAGTAATTATGGCATGAAACATACGATGGTTTACATAAGGGTTGAGTGTGCAAATACACATTCGATTGCAGAGCGAGAAAAATGATGAGAAAGTGTGAGAGAGTGTGCGTGTGTATGACAAGTAAAAATGAGCAAAGGGGGAATGATGACCTAATTATCGCATCAAAATCGCACTTCAGCAGATAGTTTAGCATGAACTTTCTCTGTTGAAAACCATTGAACCTCATACACACACGCTTCCCGCCCACCACACACCAGCAGCACACACAACTTTCTCTGTTGAAAACCATTGAACCTCATACACACATGCTACCCGCCCACCACACACCAGCAGCACACACAATCCATTCATTCAAGCCTACCTGGCCCATGTTGCAGTACGCTTCGCTCAGAGCTGGGTCCAGTGCAATGGCCTGGTGCAAGTGCGCTAAGCCTTGCCCGAGCTTGCCGTGCTCCTGCAGCAAGGCTCCCAAATTGGCGTGGGCAGCGGCGAAGCGAGGCAGGAGCCGCGCCGCAGTCACGTAGCAGTGTACCGCTTCGCGCACCTTTGATGCGATGGAAAATATGGGATGTAAAGCACACGTTGGGAGGCATAGTAGATGAGTAATCATTTTTCAAGAACAAGCCATAGGTAAGCAAGTGAAGAGTCAGTACAATTGAGATTAGTTCGAAATCAACTCAGCTAGAAATCGAATACAAGCAGCCCACTCACCAGGCCTTGATCCCGGAGGGCGTTGCCTAAATTGTTGTACGCGTGCGGGTGGTCGGGTTTCAAGCGCAGCGCAGTGCGGTAAGACACCATCGCATCGTTCAGCGACGCAGGCCCGCCCCGCTCCCGCAAGACACACGCCAAAGTGTTGTAGGCGTCGGGGAAATTGGGGTCCAGTTGAAGCTGGGCGCAGAGCAGCAAGAATCGTCAAGGGAGATGAGGTGGATGCCCTCATACGAATCGATGAGCAAAAGCATGGAAGAAAGTGAAAAGAGGGACGAAAACGTATCTCTGTCGCACTTTAGTATGCGCGTGAATGCACGTAAAAGCAAAAGCATGGTCTCTCTCTCGTCTTCCTCTTGACTGCACACACGCACACACTCTCTTACCGCGTGCTGGAGGGTCGACGCTGCTTCGTCGAGTTGCCCCGCGTCCAGCAGAGCCGCCCCCAAGTTGCCGTGGGCCGCCGCGAAGTCCGGCCGAATCGCAATGGCGGCGCGGTAGCACGAGGTGGCTTCCCCGAGTTTTCCCTGCTGCTTCAAGGCGTTGCCCAAATTGCTGTACGCGTCGGCGAAGCGAGGAGCCAGGCGAATCGCTTCCCGGTAATACGCGACCTACAGTGTAGAAAATAGTAGTGCTATGTCAAGGAATTCTACAGGAAAGGATGCAAGATTGCATAATGCGTCAAATCTTTTTTGGGCCTTCAAGACAAAAGAATGAAAGAATCGATGAGTACTTCTGACTCCACTTCTTTTTCTTTCGTCTACTTGCGACGTGTGTGGGCGTCTCATACCGCCGTGGCCAAGTCGCCTTCTTCTTTGCAGACCCCCGCGAGGTTCGACCAAGCAATCGCAAACCCGGGCTGCACGCGCACGGCTTCCAGGTAACTGCGCTTCGCCATGTCCAAGCGCCCGCAAGCCTAGTGAGGATGATGGTGGTGGTGAGTCAAGCGGGTAAGAAAGCGAGTAGACAATACAAGAAGTAAATAGATCAAACGAGAAATTCAAGGAGCTAAAAATGCTCGTAGCAATTGAAGAAATTAATTTTGAAGCCGGCAGCATACACATATTGCGAGACCTCAAATCTTCAGAGGGGATGTGTGGGTCAAACCTTGTGCAGGTTTCCGAGGTTGACGTGGGCATCCACGAGCTTGGGGTCGAGGACCAGCGCCATCTGGTAGGTTTGAGCAGCCTGTGCAGCGTCGCCCAGCTAATAGAGCAGAGCAAATAAATAGAAGCATGAGAGGACAGAACAAATAGGGTTGGATTTAGTAGGCTTTCGAGTCTATGCAAATCAGTGTGGAGCATATCTAACGAAACTGATGATAAGGAACAGGCGCATGAACTAGAAGTCTGCTACGGTATTTTCCTAGGGTAGATTCTCTCACAAAAGTAGTTCATACCTGCATATAGCATAATGCGAGATTGTTGTATGCTCCGGTGTAACGTGGTTTCAATTTGATGGCCTTTAAGTAAAATTGCGTTGCGCCTGATAGATCGCCGAGCTCCTGTGATGGTACAGTGTCCCACGCCCATACATAGGTTACAAAAGCCAACGCGATTTTCACGTGGATGGCACAGACAAACAAACCTTGAGGGAATTTCCTAAATTAGAGTAGGCTTCTGCAAAGGTCGGGTCCACGCGTACAGCTTGCTGGCTGTAGAAAATTGCTTCAGAAAAGTTGCGGAGCTGAAAGTGGAGTGCACCAAGTAGGAGCAAGTTATCCGATCGCGCGGCATCAAGCGCGTAGACTTTCTCGCATACAGCCAGCGCCTCTCTGTAGCGCCCACTGTTATACTGTAGGTTCGCCACCTGCGTCAGCTTGACCAAGTCAGATGCGGTAGCTTGCGCCATAATGCACAAGCTACACGACACAACGACAGCCGAGAAAAGGCCAGCAGACAGGGCGCCGTTAAAATTAGCTACAGGGTAGGCCAAAGCTGCATAGGATCACAAAGTAGAATGCACCAATCACAAACCCCTGGCTTCTTATGGATTTGATGACTCGATTTTTTTTATTTTTTTGTGGACCCAAAAGGGCAGCCAGCAGAAACCAGAAACAATTCCTCTCACAACATTAACAGGCTCCGACCGAGTGGCATTAGCATGATGCCGCCATTAAAGAGAGCTTTGTCGTCTATTTTGTTGCTGTCCAGCTCTGCAGCTGCGTACCTTTTAGAGCAGCATTCGTTCGAGCCACCGTTTACGCATGTTGAGCCATCGGGCACCAAGTAAGATGCTTACTCTGAGATTTGCCTTCCTGATCGCCCGAGGGTATGAGGATATACTAGTGAGAAAAGAAAGATTGACTTGCTCTTCATTTCCTTTTGTATAGCATCGTCAGCAATTATAGATTTGCTACTCTGTGCTTTATTGAGTGGCTAGTTGGATTGCCTATTGGTTCCAACTTTATATTTGATTCCGAAACAAACCTTGCTGTATACCTAGGGGAGTGTCGAAGGATTGGAAGACTGCAGGCGTAGCCAGCGTTCAGAATAACTTCCTCCGCCTGACGCCAGATAGACAGGTTGAAATGTCGACATTTACTTAACTAGCCTATTTGTCACATCCCAAACCCTGTGCATCTATTCCTCTTACCAGTTATCGCGCATACACTCTTTTCTCACACTTTCCTCTTTTTATCTAAAGCTCCGCACGATCTTGCACTATCCTCAATTCGCCTCCTGTTCCTTGTCTTTCTTTTCATGGCGACCTTGTTAGAGCAAGAAGGGTGCTGTGTGGAGCCGAAAAGCGCTGGGCACGT
>Ga0307982_1003188_pt1 | contig 13139 bp, 10 predicted proteins | sample OrgLakmetagen989_FD_201847 | JGI IMG/M metagenome (GOLD analysis project Ga0307982, IMG submission 201847) | Saline water microbial communities from Organic Lake, Antarctica - #989 | ecosystem: Environmental > Aquatic > Non-marine Saline and Alkaline > Saline | place: Antarctica: Organic Lake... | reverse complement strand
CTTCGTTTCCGCCTGGGAAACAGAAACAATCATTCAGCCATCCAGGCCCGTTTCATGAGAAACGAAAAAATTATGTCGTGCTTTTTCCCCGGTTTCTCGTCCACTTCGGTGCACCCGGGAAACAATCCCTGAAAAGTCCATGTTTCGTTTCTTCTTATTTTCCGTGTTTCAACTTCTTCCCTACATCCAATAGGCCAAGTCTGTGAAGCGGTTGGTGGTGGTAACGGCTATGGGCGCGTCGGAGTCGGCGAAACGAGTGCCGTGGAGCCGCCGGTGGATGATGAAATACGAGCTTGTTCATGAAGGCAGCTTTCAAAGTGCACAAGTAATAATAATTTCATGATATCACATTAGTGCTGACTGGCAGAAATTCTGACACACACTTTTTTGTCCTCACTGATGCGATGAGAAGAGAGCGGATAAATGGCGACAATGGCTACGTCGTCTGGCATCCGGGTCATTCCAGTGCCAGTTCTCGAAGATAATTACTGGTAAATCCACAAAGGCATTCTATTTTTGAGTTCATGAAACCTTTCGATAGGGTATGCTCTCGATCTAGTACTTGGCATTCAAACAAGAGCACCTTTTTGGTATAACCCATCATCTGTATCTGAATCTTATGAATAACTACCTAACTTTCTGTCAATTTCTGCATAAAGCTACCTAATCATCGACGACGCATCTGGTATATGTGCTGCTGTTGATCCTGCTGAGCCATCGAAAGTCTTAGCAGCAGCCAAGGCCGCAGGAGTAGCCGTCTCCGTTGTTCTGACGACGCACAAGCACTGGGACCACAGTGGCGGCAATGTCGAAATGGCGAAAGCAATTCCAGGCTTGACGGTGGTTGGCGGCGAAATCGACCAAGTCGAAGGGTGCACCATGTCGGTGACGGATGGCCAAGTGCTGAAGCTAGGGAGCCTCTCTGTGACTTGCTTGCTGACTCCGGGCCACACCAAGGGGCACGTGTCGTACTTTTGCGAAGGCCCTAACGACGTGCGGCACGTGTTCACGGGGGACGTGCTGTTCATTGGCGGCTGCGGTAAATTCTTTGAAGGCACAGCGGCAGACATGCACCCATCTTTGTATGAAAAACTCGGCAATTTGCCGGACGACACCCTCGTGTGGCCCGGGCACGAGGTAATTCCGATGCCAACTCTTTTGTTGCCTTTTAAATTGCATCAGTGCTGCAGACTTTAATCATAATGATGGTTTAACATCAATGTATAAACAATCTTGGCTTTCTATTGCTATCATTAATTTCTCTCCCTTTGATTTCTTTCGCCTTTCTTTCTATGTTTGAATTATGTACACACACATTGGCTATGTCTACTCGTCGATATCAGTACACCGTCTCCAATCTGGCCTTTGCGACTCGCACAACTCCCGAAAATGCTGCAGTGGCTGCCAAGGCCAAGTGGGCTAAGGAACAACGAGCGTCGGGACAGTACACCGTGCCCTCAAAAATCGGCGACGAAAAACAGCACAACTTGTTCCTGCGCTGCGATTGTGCTGAAGTGCGCGCAGCGTGCAGCTTGCCGGACGGCGCCTCAGTGATAGACACGCTCGGATCCCTTCGCGCCCTCAAAGACAGCGGAAAGTGAAACGATTCGAGGATCTAGTACAATGCTTCGTTTCCCTCTTTATGTGCATTCTCTGAATTCGTTTTAGAGTTCGTCCTGCGCCCTGTATCTGTATTTCTAGTATCGGTGTCGCTAAGTGCTTGGTTTGGTGAATTCGTGAAAGCGAGAGTGAAATTGGGTGTTGTTGAGACCCAGATGATCTTTTGGAATTAGGGGCTATAATCGAATTTACTAATTCAGAAAACAGAAAACTGCGCCGATAAATAAAGAAATACCCCGTGAAATCCTTCACTTCATACGCGAGCCGAGGATTCCTTTAAAAAAAACCTCCAAATCAACGAAGAAGCAACTAAGTTTTCAGGTCGATTATTCAGATGTCACAACAAGATTCCCGGACTGAAAACTGAACGAGACCCTAAGTGCCGCGTGCTCCTTCTTGGGTGAGAAATGGAGCCAGTCGATGTCATACGTTAGGAGCAAGTCCAGCATCGAGCCCATCACCATCTTTATCCTCAAGCTTCATGGAGCTGAGTAAGTCTTCAAAAGTAGTGCCTGCGTCGTCGCTCAAATCTTTTTTGGACACGTAGTCGCCCTTGCGAGTCTTGACCCAATTAGCTTCCAGAAACTCCATCGCCTGGTGGTACGCGGGGGAGTTGCGCAGCCAGTCGACCTCAAATTGGGCCATGGACACTTCGTTGTTGTACCGCGTTTGTTGGCGCTGAATCGCGGCCGCGCGCGCCTGGTGGGTGGTGGCTCGCTTTTGGTCGGTGGAACGCGACTGCATGGCGGTGGCAATGCGATAATTGCGCTTCATTTGCTCGCCTTCATCGAATAACTCGTGAGTTAAGGTTGCCAAAAACTGTAAAAGTGTTCGGAAAGGTGCACATGAATGGGACGAAAAAACATGCTAGTATGTAGATGTATCGAGAAGTGCCTGTGCTTGCCAGGAGCAAAAGGGACATGCCCTCAAAGTGAAATGGCTCCATCAAGCACAACGAGAATCCGAAGATTTTTCAATCCTTGGGACCACTAGCGAGCAGTGACAAGAAAATTTTAACATCATTGTCAACCATTTACCTCGTTGTGCTCTTTCAAATGCACGAGGGTCAATTTCCCTTTCTCAGCGATGGCGACAACGTCGGTGTGCCGCTGCTGCAGCTCCACCATTCGCGGCGTTGGATCGTCATGACCCCAATCTACGCCAGCAGCCGTAGCGATGTCACGCACGACGTGCCGATTGCAGTTCATAACCACCAATTTCTCTGGAGCTTGTGGTAATTCACCGCTCGGAGGAACACTCATCGTCTGGCCGACAACAGCTGCAGCCTCTTCTGCTTTCTTTTTCATTTTTTGCTTTTGCTTCGATGACATTTTTGCTTTTTTTTTGCTGGCTATGATGGGTTTGGGACTGCCAGCTCCTTCATCTTTACAACCACTTCCGTCTAAACTATTTTGGGTGTCCTCGTTGACGCTGATGTCGTCGCCGTTCCTTTCGCATCGAACCGGCAAATCAGTTGCAGGCCTCATTGCAACTGCATTCGCAAGACCAAGGTCACTATCACCACTGCTGCCATTATTTCGTGAGGGAGGCATTGCAGCCCGAAAGGTTCTTCTCAACTACTGGACTACTTTCGTGCTGCTCTTAAACGAGCGAGTGGCGTAATGATGCCAACGGACAGGAGCTATTAAAACTTAATTACAGATCAAGGCCTCTAAAGCGCTAGCTGATCAAGTAGCCACCTTCTTGTGATACGTGGAGCACGCTGAATGCCGAAGAAGCAGCCGTAAAAGATTGAGAGTTAGAAGGCGACGAGGTGAGGGCGCCCTAAGATTAGCAAGCAGCTAAGAGTAGACGGTCGGCCAAAATTTACTCGTCGGTCGTCGGTCGTCAAGCCGTCGAGTCGTCAACAAAAAAAAATTACTGTATCTTTCGAGGACCCGAATTAGCGTCGAGTCAGATGGAAACCATGAAGTGTAGCAGCCGCGTGATGCTCGCGCAGATAGTTTTGGGCTTCATTATGCTACCTCACTTACTAGCTTGGCAAAGTACTGCAACCTTGCCGCGATTTTCGAGTCTCCTCACGCCCAGGCACTCAACGACGACTTTAGATTTGCCTTCAACACCCGAAACAACTTCGCGACCAAAGTCCTTGGAATGGCGACCCGAAGGTTACTCAACTTGGATATGGCGCAACGACGTAGAGAAAATGGATATCAAAGTCAACTATGTTGCCCGTGGACTTGGCAAGCCAGGTTGGGGTACCTAACCTTATCTTTTAAAAAATGCATCCATTTTGTTCTCACTTCGCGTTGCAGAACACATTCCTTCTAAATAGGCTGAGTCTCGGCATGAGGACAGCGTAAAATTGTTCATACGATTTCACTGTCAACTATGTCTTACATTTACACTCATTAATCCACTCAATACTGCCGTCAACCTTCACCTGTCCCTCATTCCCCCGCACACTGTCCCTTCTACTTCCACTCTCGAATCAATCTAGGGACACCTCTGGTGTTAGTGCACGGCTTCGGAGCGTCTGCGTTCCATTGGCGCTTTAATGTGCCCGCTTTGTCAGAAGACCGCCCCGTGTATGCGCTAGACTTGGTTGGATTTGGTGCTAGCGACAAGCCGCTCGTGGAATACTCTGCCGAGCTGTGGCGCGACCAAGTGGGAGCTTTCCTGAAGGAAGTCGTGCAAGCGCCAGCCATCGTGGCCGGCAACAGCATAGGCGGCTACACGGCGTTGCACGTCGCCGCTACTTTCCCCGAGCGCACGGCCGGCTGCGTGCTCCTCAACGCGGCAGGGAAATTTTCGGCGATGGGGGTGGAGACCGCCGTCGCAGCGGACGCCGCTGCTACTACTGCTACTACAACCGCGTCGTTGTCGAGCCAAACCGCAGTTGATGAAGTGGCACCGTCAAGCACCGCCCAACCGGCGCCCTTTGCTCCGATGGAGACTGTCAAGAAGCTGCTGGGGAAAGGCGTGGTGTACGCGGGTTTCTTCGTGACCAAGCAGCCCGCGCGCATTTCGCAAGTGCTCAAGCAAGTGTACCCCGTGGATCCATCCAACGTTGACGCCGAGCTGGTGGAGTCCATTCGCTTTCCCGCCGACTCCAGCCCCAACTGCGCCGAAGTGTTTTACAGGGTAGTGAGCCGCAACACCGCGGAACCGGACCCCACGAAGCCCCCCACGCCATGCCTCGACGAGCTGTTGCCGAGCCTCACCGCTGCCAAGACCCCTCTGTGGCTGGTGTGGGGCCAAGCCGACCCTTGGATCCGCCCGCAAGTCGCCGACAAAATCGTCCAGCTCAAGCCTGGCACTGTGCGTGTCAACGTGGCGGCAGGGCACTGCCCGCACGACGAAGCCCCTATTCCGGTGAACGCCGCACTCCGCGACGTTGGGGTGTTCGTCGACGCGGCAGCCTCAGCGGCGTAATGAAAGTCGCAGGACGAAGGAAGAGAGCAATCCCGACACTCGAGAGAGAGAGGTTTCTACAGAAGGCCTTTCACTATTCATTTATATTACTTATTTTGTCTGGCCGCTATATGGCCTTTTCTTTTCTGCCTCGTTATTTGACTTTTATTATTACGCCACACTGCGCTCTTCGCTATTCAAGCCGAAGTAAATCTTAAATTTCGGCGTCCGGGTTCTGGGTTTTCTATTCTATGGCTGATCGCTATGCCTATTATTTCTTGTTAGCGGCCGCCGTTCGGGTTCAAAGTTCATATGACTAGAAATCCAATGAAATCCTCGAAGGCCAATGGACCTTTCTTAATCCACCCTCTTTTTTTTTCCTTTTTTTTAAGAGTCCAGAGAGGGCGACTTCTGGCTTCAGCTTGAGGCTAGGATACGATTTACGCCGTAAATTACGCGTAAATTACGCAGGGAAGTGATTTTCACCAATTAGACGTAAATTACGTCACAAAAACCCGCCCATACACAAGTGACGTCACCGTACTATTTCCCTGGATATTTCGGGTGTAACTCATCAGCACAACCACTGATCGTAGGCTCCTTGGAATGGCATACATGCCGACAAGGCGTACCACTTCCCTCTGGGCAGAGGCCACGCCCGGCGCACAGCGTACAGGCAGAAATACAGTGCGCCAGTCAAATTGGAAGTAGAGAAGTCAGTTGGGAAGGACACAGCGCTACCACTACCAAATAAAACACCAAGAACCTGTCTTTTAAACGACTTCTACCTCGTGTATAGCACACGTAAATTACGCGTAAATTACGCGTAATTCGTGCGTGAAGTAACAATTTAGCTCGAGGCGCGTAAATTGCGCGTGTACGTGTACGTAAATCGCACCCTTGGCTTCAGCTTCAGGCTTCTTTTCTTTTCCATTTGCCATTGCCATTGCCATTTTTTTATTTTTAGGTAGTTCCAAAACTATTCCTGCTCTGCCTTTTAATTAGAACTCATACAAATGTCTCAAATTACTTATGATATATAACAGAATTTTATATAAACCCCCTACCAAAACCCGACATTCGAACCTCAAATTAAAAATGAAGGCAGCGTGGGGTTCAAGTATTATTTATTAGTAGAGCAAGATACAGTAAGTTGAGTTGGAAGTTAAATAGAGTCACAGCAAGATAGTAAGCTAGAGCGCATCCATTTCTTCAGCACTCAGAAGTTCGCTAGCGCCAATTGCAGCTGAGGACGCCCGAGCTTTCTCTTCAGCTTCCTTCTTGGCCTTTTCTTCGGTCTCCTTTTTGTATTCTTCTTCCTTCTTGTTCTTGTCATCAGCCTCCTTCTTTGCTATTTCTTCAGCTTCTTTCTTGGCCTTCTCTTCAGCTTTCTTTCTGTCCTCCTCTTCCTTCCTTTTTGTCTCTTCTTCTTTCTTCTTCTTGGCTTCAGCTTCCTTTAGTCGCCTTTGCCGTTCTTGCTCAACGCGCTCTTGTTCTTTCGCCCACTTTTCTGCCGCCTGTGCTTCCGCTGCGGCTTCCGCAGCAGCTCGCATCTGAGCTTGGGCTTCTGCTTCTGCACGCGCTTGTTCGGCTGCAGCGGCTTCTGCTAAGGCCTTGCGCTGAGCAGCGGCTTCAATTTCAGCTACGGTCAAAACAGGTGCAGCTGCACGCGCAGCCAATCGAGCTTGCCGCCGCGCCAGCGCTCGGGCTGCTGCTTCTTCTTCAGCGGCGGCGTTGGCGGCGTGCAACTTGGCGCACTCGTCCGCGCAAGTGAAGGGGGCGTGCGAGCAGTTGCTCACGGCAGTTTCGAGGTCTTGGCCGCACACGCAGCTGCCGCTCCAGTCTGAGCTGATGAGGGCGCGGCAACCAGCGTCGCGGCTGCTGTCCTTTTGCGACCGCCGTGTGCCGGCTTCGCACCTGGAAGTTGCTTTCCACCCTTCGCAGCCTGCTACTGGTGCACACACGTCGAGGCACGTGAAAGCTTGCCGGTACTCGTGGCCGCAGTCGGACAGCTTCTCGATGCGCCTCATGCTAACGGCGGTGCTGCTGCCTTCGCTCGTGTCCTTGTCCCCGCCACAGTCGCAGAAGCCGGCCCGGTTGCCGAGCACAGGCTGGCGGCAGTCCAAGTCAAGTTGCGGAGCACGAGGGCCCTCAGGATCGCAGTTCGCCGACGCGCGCCACGCGTAACACAGCACGGAGCCATTGGCTGCGCGCACATGTGAGCGCTCGAGGAGGAGATCCGAGCTTTTCTCCGCTCCTGTCGCATCCAACGTAGTGGCTTCTGCTCGCTGATTTTTCAGCTGTGGTGCAACAGCAAGCACCCATTGCCGGAGCGCTGCAGCGTCAGTACGGTCGCCCCAATATACTGAAGCCGGGCTCACGCCACTGTTGAAGATGATACTGCTGGTGTTTGTGGTGGAATCACTGCTGCTGCTAGTAGTCGACGTGGAGGGCGACGGTGGTGCGAAAGCTGCGACCCACGGCCAAGACGTAACGCCGTGAGCTGTGCAAGCGCGGGTGCCAGCACCGACAGTGCCGCCGCCGCCTTGATCACAATTTACGGCCACCACGCGAACACCTTCGTAATAGTCAAATTCGCGGGACAGCGCGTCCCAGGCCGGCCGTAACCGCTGGCACTCGACGCACCAAGGTGTATGGAAGAGCACCAATGTTGGACCTACGTGTTCTGCTGCTAGACCCGCCGAGTTCGCCCTCTGACTGATAGGGTAGGTAAGGCGCGCAGCAAGCTCGTCGCTATGTAACTCTGGAGCATTGCGTATGGACTTTCCGCGCGGCTCCCAGTCAGGCTGAGGAGCACCGCGGGCTAGACGGAGTCGTACAGTGAAGCTAAGAATTCCTAAAAGGTAGAATGAGAGCCGGGGCACCATAGTACAACGTATGTGGTAATGTTCGAAACCAGATTCTTGGAATGCGAATACTTGAATTATCGAAGGGAAGTATTGAGTGCGTTTCTTTTATGAGGCTTGCGGACAATTCTACTCTCCACGTTGCCGTCCGTTGAACGGTGACTACACAGTCTCGCTGCAAGTAGCTCTTCTGTTGAATACAGTGTGATGGCAAGCGAGAGTTGTCCTGAAAAAAATGAAATTTTTCAAGTCCAATAATGCAATCAGAACGTGCCAACTAATTGGCAATCGTTCTATTCAGCCGCGAAGAAAAGCTTAGCAGCGTATTTATGGGCGTAGGGTTTCAAAAATTGTGTACGGCAGTATACGGCTCCTGCGCTGCGTGGAATGAGAAAGAGGAAGAGTGGAAGAGTGGAAGGAGGATGGAGCACGAATTCATAATTTTGGGGAAAGTCAAAATAGTCTTTGAATCAACTTATTTTTCTCCGTCAGCATGCCCGGTTAGCTCAGTCGGTAGAGCGCACGACTCTTAATCGTGTGGTCGGGGGTTCGAGCCCCCCATCGGGTGCACATGTTTTGCTCCCGTCCCTTTTTTCATGCCTCGTGGTAGGTTACACTTCTGAGCTATTCTTGACTCCGCTGGGCATCGTCACCATAATCATCACGGCGCCACAACACCGTCTGACTGTCTTTTTTAATGAGGAAATAGCCCGTAAGTATGTTTTGGTGGCGAGTATTAATTGAGCTCTACTGTGCTTCCTAGTAACGACATTGCATTGCGCAAAAGGACACTCAGCCCAGTCAGACTTGTTCTGGAGGATTCATCAAAACGCAGCTTTATGCTATTTGTTGTTGTTTCTTTGCAATTGGGGAGTATAATCTAATCTAATCTAATCCTAGTAACGACTGAACCAATCTGGAAGGCGCCTTTGCCAGCACAAGTATGGCGACTGAACTCGATTATTACAAACCCGAATGATACAGGCGTAAGTCAAAAGTTGTGAAGAGGTTCGAGTAGTGTAAGTCCTCTTACATTTTGACCAGTCAAATTAGTTAGGAGGCCGAGCGACTCAGCCAGCTACAGCATCCGTAGCACACAACGGCAAATAAGTGTGACCGTCAGATGAGGTTTGAGAAGAGGTTCGATGGGACTGAGTGTCCTCTTACATATAGAAATCATAACGTTCTTTACACTGGCTTCTTACGGGAGATATGGAGCAGAACGTTGGATTCACGCTTGCCGAAAAGGTAATTAAATTTTAAGTCAATCAGGAGAGTGGAGCACTACAGTGGAAGTCGAAAGATGCACTGTATTCCCTCTCTGCCTGTTAGCACTCTAATTCCGGCACCTCAAGGCCCGTGTCAAAACGTACTCATGATTGGAGGGCAACTCGAGATGAACTTTATTGACTTTTCTCAATGCAATGGGACCTGAATCTGAGCCAGTAATGTTCGAATTGATGCACAATCTGCTGCTGCATACTGCGGGCTTCACCTCTTCATCTTTACATTTAACTTTTATATATGCCCGGGTTGGGACTCTAGAGTCTCACTGCCACAGTCCGAGTTGAATGTTAGATATCATACTCACGACATGACCATGGCGAATGGAAATTAAAACCCAGTCTTTTATCACACAAAAGGGATAGACCGATCTCCATGGTCTTGTGAGAACTGAGCCGAACTCCGTCACTTTCGTCTGCTTGCTGTTGGTCACATTCGTATGAATCGTTAGCTGGCAACTGGAAGGTCGACGGTTGCGACTGTCGATTAACGTGAGTTCGAGTATGGTCCTGGCAAGATCCCTTGGTCCTACTTAGAACTCGAACTCGAACTAATCTAAGCCTACAGAAGCGAATGCAGCGGGCAGACGTGTACGCACGCGCGTAGCGCGCAAGTTGAATCATGAATTATGCCTGTTGACCATCTACTTCCGGCCTCTCGGGGCCCGTGCCAAAATCGTTACTCTTATTGATCGCCTGAGAGACTTCGTAGTAGTTCTCTCCTCTGTGGGCGGGATATCTTCTTTTGAGCAGCAATCTCAGAGCATGGAAGGGCATAACACATGTCACTTTGGTTTGCTACCATCACTTCCATGGCCACTCGGGCATGTGTGCCGATTTCTTATTGGCTTCTCTTCCCAGCTAATATTGGCTGCTTCGCTTTGATTTTCTGCCAGTTTTCCTCCTATTTTTTTCGGCCCCTTGGGGCCTGTGTCATAATCGTGAATTGCTGTCATCGCTTCCATGGCCACTCGTGCATGTGTACCTGAAAAGTAGATTTGTAGTTTGATCTGTTTGCTCTTTGTGATACAGCTCTTTATCTATACCTGTTAGCCTTCTGATATCGGCCCCTCGGGGCCTATGTCGAAATCGTAAATAGGATATGTGTAGAGGGCATGGCCTTCAGTGCATACGCCCCCTTGGAAGTGGGAACTGTTCATGAAATAAATTCGGAACCAGACTTAGGTCTCGTCTGCGGCAGCCTCTGCTTCTGCATTGAAGAGGGCACCCCGTTGCACCGTCTCTTGAGGCCGCCGAGGTACGGACCTCCGCTTCTCCTCTGTCATAAATCTAGTGTCGCACCGGGGTGGCCGCAGGTGCGGTTTGTAAATGTCAAAAAGACTTCCGTGACGACGGGCTTCAGCCAATCAGCGCGCCTTGCGCCATGGCAAGATTTTTTCTGGGGTTTATCTATCGCTTATGGTGGAATATAGAGGTTCGAATGTCGTGCTTTGCCTATACCCACACTTTTCTATACCTGCGAGCCCCTTAATATCGCCGCCTTAGGACGTGTATACGAAAAAGGGTTAAAGGGCACCGAGTTTTGAACATACAACTAAGAGAAGGCCAAGGTGATTCTTGGTCATTTTCCTGAGGGCAGGGTCCAGACTCCATCTTAATCTTTACCGGGGCAAGCGGACAAGCGAGGGTAATTACTCCGCAGCTCGCTCTGTTTCATATTCTCCTTTGTATTTGTCCTCTTGGAACTGCAATTGATGCTCATTCCAGAGCCATGCCCGCACACGAGGACCCGCTACCTTGGCATTGAATTCGCGAATTTCTTTCCAGGACCAGCCAAGGCGTGGTTCTGTTGGTGGTTCTGGGGCACGCTCGCTGCTGCTGCCTCTGTCCTTTTTGTCGCTGCCAGAGTCTGTTGTAGTGTATACTTGCTTTCCGTACGCAGCCCGCAAGTAGCCCTCCACTGCAGCTACGAGCACATTCCTGGGAATGCGAGTCGTCGGAACATGGTCGGCGTCGACCTTCGCTGCTGCTGCCCCGTTGTTGCCGCTTGGAGCTGCTGCAATTTCGCCTGCATGTAGCGATGAGCGTGACGGCATTAGCGAAGCGTACCGTTCACTTGGGTGGCCATAGCGCGCAGCTTTGGTCAGTGGCTGGTCTCGCCACTCCAGGCGCAACAAGGGGCCAGAGTCTACAAACCGCTCCCCTACCCATACTGCCTCTGGATGAGCTTCTGGACTCCCAGCAGCCGCATTTGGGGAGCGACCGTGCTTGGCCTCAAGAGCGTTGAGGAGCGAAGTGAGCGGGAGCACGTCAACGCGAGGCAGCGTAGGGCGTGATGCGAAGTCCACAAAAGTCGTGTATTTTTGCTCTATTTCAGCTACAAGCCCACCATTTGGCGCAGTCACGAGAGTTAAAAGTACGTCGGCGCCGATGGTCGCGCTAAACAGGGCATAGTAATGCACGGGCTGGAGCAACGGTCCAACCACGACAAGCCCCACGTCGGGTACCCTGGTGATTGAGCTGTTGGCCACGAGCATGCTGTCTCGGTGCACGGTATCTCTTTCTGCTTGCCAGCTCTTTGTGTGCGCTCGGTTGGTGGCGTCGTCGTCACTTGGCATTGCATTGATATCTTCCCCACGGATCACTGCTTTAAAGGCCTTCAACACTGCTGGCGACAAGAAGTAGGCCCATTTGTCCACATCGTGCAATGACTCAGATGGATCTCCTTCATTTTTGTCGAAGGGCCTCCAGAAGCGCTGCATCTCCAAGGCATTGATCCAGCAGCACAACTCGAGTGCATGCGCTTCTTCCTCCTGACCCCCAAGAGTGCCCTGTTCGTCCACCACAAGTTCTCGAAAGTCACCAATGCGCGCAGCACGGCGAAACAAACTGTTGTATTGCAGTGCAAGCTTTGGTTTCAGCGCTGCCATCACAGACAAATAACCGTCGATGTCGAAGTGATTGCAGGACACATATTGCTTGCCGCGGCACAGCAACGGGTCCTTAAGTTCCAACGCGTTGAGTACTACATCCGTGGATGCATCGCCGCGGAGTGAGCGCGGCAGTGCTTTAGGTTGGCGGTGGTGTGTTAAATTAACAGAAACCGAAGGGTGAGTGCAGTCCACTACCACAATTTGGGCCAACATTTGTGCATTGAGTTCGTCAAGTTTGGCCCATGGAATATACTCCATCGCTTGCAGGTCACTCCGAGGGTCTTGCTTACGCGCAAACTTCAGGCACATGCATATGGTACATGCTCCTAGCAATGCAACCGTAAAGGTAAACCACCAATCGGAGTCGAATTCACCAACTGTTGAGGTAGTAAGCATCTCAGTGAAGGGCGTGGTCCTGTATCTGTATCAGTATCGGTAGTAAGATCCACCAAGTGAGAAAGCAGTTCTATTAGATTCCGGTGCAATTTGTAACACTAGCTAGCTAGCCTTGGGACTTAGAATGCCCGTGAGTATCAAGACAAAGCTTCTAAAAATGCGTCAGTTACCCACGGATTTGAAGGATGATAAGCCGACGAGGGTTAGTCTTGAAGCCACCAGCTCCTAAGCTTAGTAAATGAATCTTCGACTCTTCAGAACAAACAAGCTAAACAACTGCTAAACAAGCTGACATTTTTATATTCTAATTTTAATTTTTGACCCACGCTTGCTTTGTTGCTCGTTGTTGCTCGTTGCTCATTGCACCGTTGGAATTCGATCGAGAATACTGTAGAGACGGTCGCTCTCGAGATGGACTCACCCATGGATCCTGTGAGTGAGCAGGAGCCTCAGCAGAATATTCCGGTTCAACAGGAGGAACAGCCGCAATCTTTTACTGCACTATCAGCTGCCCTCATTGCACAAATAGCTGCTCATGAAGAAGTAGTCGTTGAAGCTGCTGCTCCTGCGTGTTAGAGAAAAAGTAATTAAGATTTGTTCGCGCTTGAAAAATGAGCTACAGTGACAGCATCGACGAGAGGATGCCGTACGAAGGAGACGCTGAAGGCGACGAGGTATATAGATAATTTTAACGACGCTATCAA
>Ga0307982_1003184_pt1 | contig 13143 bp, 10 predicted proteins | sample OrgLakmetagen989_FD_201847 | JGI IMG/M metagenome (GOLD analysis project Ga0307982, IMG submission 201847) | Saline water microbial communities from Organic Lake, Antarctica - #989 | ecosystem: Environmental > Aquatic > Non-marine Saline and Alkaline > Saline | place: Antarctica: Organic Lake... | reverse complement strand
CTCCGGCTGCTTTGACTCCGGCTATGGCTGCGGCTGTGGCTTCGACTGTCGCTCCTGCTGTGATTTCGGCTTTGGCTCCTGCTCGTTGAGTTGTCTCGACCTAAACTAGCACTATTGGCCTTGTTACTGCTCGTGCTTGGACTTTGCGGCCTTGGGCTCCGCCAATTCGAATTCGATGCTTTTAAAGACGATGCGCTCCGACTAGGGGTGTCTGAAGTAGCAGTAGCCGCAGGATTGCTTTCAGCTTCACGGCGGCTACTGTTGTTCCGGTTGCCTTGGCTTGGCCGCGATGGCGTTACTGGCCTGTTTGCAGGCTTGCTGCTGCTAGTAATGTTCGTGCTGGTGCTGCTGCTCGCGCGGTTATCTACTGGGGTGACCGCGTATTTCTGAGCGGAGGAGGCGCGGCGGCGGCTGGGCGTGATTCCTTCGTTCCTGGAAGGATTCACTCCACGCCTGAGCGAAGAGATCTTGTTCGATATTGGGGTGCGCTGCAGCGATGGCGCTGGCGGGGTCAAAGACGACGACGATGACGCATGCTTCGAAGGAGTCACCGTTGGTCTAGTGCTTGCCGCCTTCCTAGGAATAGTCGAAGGTTTCGCGACGATTCGGTTCAAAAACGAGCCGCTTCGAGCAGTCTTCGACGCACTAATGGCCGATCTACTGGGCGGTGACTGGGTGTTGTGGTTGTTGCTGCTGCTGCTTTTGCTGTGGTGCTCGTGATAATCGTTGTCAACCTTGCTATCAGGAGTATCACCTGTGGAAGGTGGTTCTGCCACTCCCAAAGCTGCTGCTGCTGTCGTCCAATCAAGAGCTGCAGCTCCTCCACCTCTTTGTTGATTCTCTTCTTGTTCGTCTTCATCATTGTTGTCTTCAGCTTCGCTATCAGAAGTGTCGTCGAGATCGGACCCACTTTCTTCAGAAAGCTTCTTGGCTGCACGGCCGTCACTGATCCGTTTCATGCTTTGGCTGCCTGCGTACTCGCTGGTCTCCGCCGAGAAGACAAACGAAGGTGGCGGCCGGTTTGGTGAGGTACCTCTCGATTCAGAATCGCTACTGCGATTGCTGTTGTTGATGCTGTCCTCTTCTAGTGCGGTCTCTTCTTCTCCTACGCCACCATTTCCTTCTTCTTTCTCTTCGCTCGAACTCGATGCATCATCCACTGTCGTCGCGTGAAGAGACGAAGTTGTCTGTGCTGCTTTGACATCAACCTCCTCACCTCCCTGATGGTCGCTCTTTTCTTCGACTACTTCGTTCGATTCGGTTTCATCACTTTCTTCTACAGCCTCAGCAGTACTGTCTACGTCGTCGTCGTCGCCGTTCTCACTTTCCTTTTCGTCTACTCCTTCGCGCTCGTCTTCTTCGTTACCATCTTCTTTCACGTCTTTCACAAGAGCTTCCCGAGCGAGGGCTTCTCTCTCATCAGCCTTAATTTGGGCGGGCGTGCGGTACCGGCGGCAGGTTATCTGAGCAGCCGCGTCGAGTGCAGACACGCCAAGCGCACGCACAGCAAGTAGGTACTCGCGCACATCTGGTTGCGCCAAAAAGCGCTGCACTCCGGCTGCTTCTTCGTCAATTTCTTCATCACTATCATCATCAGCATCATCATCACTGTCGTCTCCGTCTTCATTTGCATCGTTTTCGCCTTCATTCTCATCCGCAGCATCTTTTTCTGCCCTTTCAGTTGGAAGGTCTTGCTTGTCTTCCTCTTCTTCGTGGGAGACAATACGCCTGAAGCGCACCATCTCATCTTGCAGCTCATCCATCGTGAAGCACTCGAGCTTGTGGTAGCTGTTAGGATCTCCATTGCCCGAATAATCATCACCGCCTACACTAGCATGCGCGCTACTACTGCTACTACTGTTGCTATTGCTGCTACTTGCCCCACTGCTCCAGCTTACTTCTGAAGACGGAGCTAAAGGGGAGTGCAAGCTTGGGCGCTTCCGACGGCTAGGGTTCGGGCGCCTTGACGTTGTAGATCGATTAGCAGAGGTGGTACTGTTGCTGTGGTCACGTTCTGCTGAGCTCCATGCGTCAAAGCGGGGGCCAGCAACCGTAAACCCACGCGGCGTCAAGGGCGACCCGTTGTGGCTCGAGTGGCTCCAGTTGGCGCTGCTGTGGCTGCTACTATTGCTCGAATATGAACCAGCCAGCTCTTCCGTAGTCGTCTGGAGTTCCAACAACGCATGCTGCTCGAAGCTGTCCCGGCGGCTCAAGTTCCCTTCGTTGCTGCTTCGGCCACTGCTCCGGCCACTGCGGCCGCTGCTGCCGGCGCCGATGCTGCTGCTGTTGCTGCTCCGGGCTGGCCTTGACGTGAAGCCACTGCTGCTGGCGGCCGAAGCAGAAGACGACGAGGAAATGGCCGATCCAGCGCGCACGGTGCCTCCACTGCTGCTCCGGCTGTTTTGACTTTCGGCGCGGGCCGCCAAGTCTTTCGCAAAGGACAGTGGAGGCGGCGCAGCGCGAAGCCGCGAAGCGGGCCGAAGCGACCAATCCAGCGACACCGCGCCAGGGGTCTGGCGTCGAGGAGGCGTTGATTCAACTCCTTCGAGTGGAGAAACAAAGCTGTCTGTACGATGCGTGCTGCTGCTGCTGCTGCTGTCCCCGTAGTGTAGATCGCTTTCCTTAGGCAGAACGGTCGATCCACCGCTGCTGCTGCTACTTTTCTCGACTGCATCTGCTGCTGTTGACGAGTCTCCGGCCTTATCTCCGCCCGTGTCCCAGCTGGCTGCTGCTTCCTCAAACGAGTGCACCGCACTGGCGCGCACCGTAGCGTGGCGCACTCGGCTCACTGCGGCGGCGAGGGCATTCATGCGATGTTTGGCGTCGGGATGGCCTGCCAAGTGCGCGGCGCTGAAACAGCGCCGCGCGAGCACCAAGTCGCGCGTCCCTTGGCCGAGCTCGTCGACGACCACTGCGCCAGACTCTGCGTCGAAGCTGGACCTCCTAGACCTGCTGCCAACACCCACGCTACTAGATCCTCGTCGGCTGCTGCCAGCAGCAGTGCCACCACCAGCAGCACCACCACTAGAATCATTGCCTTGAGGCAACGGCAAATGCCCACCTTCAGCTGCACACCCGAGCAGCAGCTGCGCTAGTGTGCGGCCGTCGCCGCCGCGCCCCGAGCCCAAAGGATGGCCGGCCGCCACTGCAGCGGCCGCGGCGTGGTGCGCTCCTGCTGCCGCGCGCGCCGAGTAACCCGCCCCACCGCCACTGCTGTTGTCGTCGCTAGTGCCCACGTCGAGCTCGGCCCAGGCAGCGAGCCACTGCACGGCCCTCAAGGGCTGTGCAGGGAGCCGGGCTTCGGGCACGCCTTCAAAGAGCAGCGTGGCGTGCTTCAAGGAAGCCAAATCGTCGCCACCTTTGGAGGCTTCGGCCCAGAGCGCAGCCGCGGCGGCGAAGTCAGGGGCGCCGTCGTCGCTGTTCGGTTGTTTGCCGAGAGCGTAAAGCGACCCCAGGGCCGTCTTGGCCACCAAATCACCCTAATTTTATTACATGGGGTTTCACACCCATAATGGTTAGGGACACATTTGTCTTCAGTAAATAAGAGGATACAAAGAAGTCAATGGAGTGTACATGACCATACGGCACTAAGGTGAGGACTTCTACGGCATTCTAGGGGAATAGCCATACCTGAGCTGCAGCTTGCCCGAAGTAGAACGACGCCTCTTCGTTGCTTTGCTCTACCCCAGCTCCGGCCAAGTGGGCGAAGCCAAGCCGTCGCTGCGCGCTGCGGTGCCCTTGTGCAGCAGCCGCCATCCATGCTCTTCCTGCTGCCTCAGAATCCTTCGCAGCAGCAGCCCGGCAACCGGCCCAATAGTCTTCCGCGCCTTCGGCAGGTGTCGAGTCATACGTGATACCTACGGTGCTAGTCGTAGGTCTCACCTCATCTTCGTCGACAGGTGCGCTGAAAGAATTGGCTAGGCTCCCTCGACGCTGTTTCAATTGACTGCTGCGAAGTGGAGTTGCAGCAATCACCGAAGAAGGCCCCTTTTCAGAGCTCTTCGCCGCCGATGCAGGCGTTGGGCTCGATGGATTTTGAGTAGCAGCCGCGAGCTCCACGCCCAGCAGGAACGCGGGACCTCGAGTCGAAGATGGGCGGCGGGTTCCGTCGGCAGAATAACTGAATGCATCACAACAAGGAATACAAGCGAACAACGGCGATTTTTCATGAGAGGCGTGGGCTGCAAATATGGCCGGAAAACGAGGGGATAAATCTAAGCTGATTTACTGTTCATAGGGTCAAGGAGTGTGATCCAAAATACGTCACAAGTCTTGCGAACGACTCCTTAATAAATTGTACGTAAACGGAGGCTTTGAGAAAACTTCTTTCGAGTTGCTTACCGCCATTTCTGGGGCGATGGAGTGGAACGTGACATTCCTCTACTTATTTGATTCATGGGCATCCATTGTGGCTATCGAGAGTGGCAGAGACTGGCTCAGCATCCTTTGCTTGGGACCACCGCTATTACGAAAAGTGCTTAGATCCTCATGGCCGCTTCATCATCAAAATGAATCATGTCGTCATCACAAACACCGGGATCTCTGCATTCTGGACTTTTTTGTTCCCTCGGAAAATCCTGCTGAGAATGATGTGCTTTGCAACTGATCAACAGAAAAATGGAGCCTAGACTACCTTTAGCTATGAAGTAGATTTTTATGATGCCTGAAGCCTTCTCTGTTAATACATGTACGCGAACTGGCTAGTCTAGAGTATCGATTGATTAAGGCGTCTGCCCTCGATTTGCTTTGGAATTTATAAGACTTTGAATAGCACAAGCAAGACAATATCGCACCCGCCAATACCCCAATGCACTACGGTAGCTAATTACAGATTCTGTAGTACTAGTCGAGAGTGATTTGGGATGGCATTTTTAGAATGATATTCATGATGTAGTGAATAAACTTTTCCAAATCATCGTCATGAAGTTAATGTACCGCTATGTTGGTTACATCACGACTATTTTAGCTTTCCAGCTGTTAGATACGACCTCTATCAAGTGTCCTCCGGCCCCGGATAACTTCGATACGCTAGATCAGACTCCATCGCCCCCACCGTTACAACAGTGCAATGAACTTCAACAGCATGACAGGCAAAGCCCATTCGAAGCTGTTCAAGCGCGCCTCAAACGTTGCACTTCGACCACGGACAGCAGCGCAGGCACGAGGGCAGCTCCCTCTGTCGACGGCGACTGTCGTTGGCAAGTTGTTAATCTAGGCTTGGAAAAGACGGGCACCAGCGAAGTAGCAAATCTGCTGCGCTTGCTCAATATTTCTGGCTTATCCTTTGCCTCACCTCGTGGGGCTGCTAACGGTTTAAAAGTGCTGGAGCGCTGCGCCTGCACGCCAGGCGTTAAATTTGTGCTCACGGCTCGAAACTTGCTCGACATGGTAGTGAGCCGCATGAGTTACCATCACTGGTCGTGCCAAGAAACGCCAGTCGATAACAGCACTGCGAGGATCAGCAGCGACAGCAGTGGCAGTAGCACCGGTAGAGGCACCAGTAGCAGCATCAGCGGCACGGTGAGTACCAGTAGCTACGGATCACCATCCCTGGTGTTGTCTTCTCCGACCAACGTGACGCGCCACGCGCGTTGCGGCGGACAGGACCCGTCTTGCTGCTGGCGGCGCGACCCATGGGACTTGTTGCAGAGCTGGGTGCTGTGCCGCGACACGTACCACTTGCGAATTGTGCAGCTGCTCGCAGCGGCGCAGGCCGCAGACCGCCTCCTGGTCGTGAGCTTGCTGCACGAGGTGAGTGACCAAGTTTGATTGGGCGGGCGTTTATAAGAATGAAATATATGTGGAGAGACTTTGATTGATATCTAAATTCAGAGAAAATTGACGAGAATTGCAGTGTTTGCCAAGCTCGAGACCTTTCTTAGATAAGTAGGAGAGTCGTTGTAGCTGTGATCGAATCCATTCGCGCTCCGAAGTACTTCGTTTCAGACACCGATTCTCATTGCACGCTTGAATGAAAAAAACAATTCTTTTCTTTATATTTTTTTTTCGTTGAAACTTCTATTCTTTTTCCCTGTGATCTGTAAGGGCGAGCACCGCGTCTTTTCCCGGCTGACGCACTTCATCAAGCACGGGCAACTCCCGCGAGACTACGCCATACCACGTGGGCAAGAAGCCACCCTGCACCCAAACTACACGCTCGCTCACGCTTCGCACGGAAGAAAGAGCGGTGCAACCAACGGTGGTGGCAGCAGCCCACTAGCCTCAGGGACACCAGCAGCAGCCGGGCGCAGAGGCCATCGGAGCAGCAGCAGCAGCAGCAGTCCCAATCCGAACAAGGCCATCAAGCTCCTGCGGCGCCCCACCAACCGACAACAGTACCCCCCCGGCCTGAAGCTCTGCCTTCGAAATTGGGCGGAATCGGCCTTTGTGCAGCCGCCACTCGAAATATCGCCCGAGCGGTTCAATGCGCCTTTGCTCGCACTGTCCAAGCATTACGATCACTCGCACGGCAGCGGTGGTAGTACTAGCAGCAATAGCTGGAGCAGGAGCGGAAGCAGGAAAAGGAGCGACAGCGACAGCCCTGTCGGTAAGGGCAGTGGAAGTGATGATCCTGCAGACCCATCTGCAGCCGTGGCCTTGTTTGCCCTTGGTGAAAGTGCCTGGGGTTCGGATGGCGCCGTATCACCAGCAAAACAGCGATAAGCTTGGATCTTTTGTCGGAAGGAGAATCACCGCCGAAGTTTCGTAAAGAAGGGCATCTACTTAATCGTTGTTAGATGGCAACGCGAGGTCGGTTTGCTAGAAATTTACATGGCAGGGGCGTTTTGTAAAGCCAAAGAACACCAATAAAGCAGATAGGGTATTTTTGTCTTCGTTACTACATGATATCCCGGAGGTGCCCAGCGGATCTGAGTGCTGAGTGCTAAGTGGTCGTGGTCACGACCTTCTAACAATTCTTTCATGGCTGGGGGCCTTCAGAACGACGAATTTCCCTTCAGTATAATAGAGGGCGGTATAAATGAAAAAAAGAAGAACTTGAGTTGGCCATAAAGTCGTAAAGGAATCGCACGTCCCATTTCTCTGTGTGGTTACTTTTTCACTGGGGCCTATTTCACTTGTTACTTGATTTCTAGTCACCAGCCTGCATGGAAACTATTACTTTCCCTTGCCCCGGCGCTTCTTTTGCGATACCATGAGTTCGCTCTTGGCTCGAGCTAGCGGGCCACCTTGCTTCTCGTGTAAGGTTTGCTCTTCGTGCAGCTTGAAGTTGCAACTCTTGCACCTCAGAGCGTCTTCCGACGTCCAGCCACGGCGCACACTGTTGAGTTTTTTGGCGTTGAATTCGGCGCACGGCAAGGTTTTCGAGCAGAAACTGCATGTGTACTCTTTTTTGCCGCCGTCAGCGCCAGCGCTCGGTGCCATGCGTTCTTTCTCTGGATTGCGCCACCCGCCGCCCACGACTCGCTCCTTCGTGGTTTCGGCGTTACTTTTATCCATGCCTTCATCGTCGGATGCCTCGCCACCATCAGCGCCGCTATCTTCGCCACCACTATCACTGTCGTCGCAATTTTCTTCTCCTGACTCATTGTCGCTCTCCACTCGCCCCCGCTTGTTCAAGCCTTCTTCGTCGTCCGTTCCTTTCTCGCGCCCACGCTTGATTTCTTGCTCACCTCTTGAGCTTCCTTCACCACTTGCATTATTCTTTGAGTCGCGCGCACGTTTAGTATTTCCTAAACTTTGATCTTCATCGCTATCATCGTCGTCTGCCCTCTCACGTTCGCGCTTATTGTCATTCTTTTTGAACGCAGGAGCAGAGCCGTAAGCTGAAGCTGGCGTTGGGTCCTTTCTCACCTTCTTTTTCTTTGCCTGGTGATGGTTACCTTTGTCCTTGTAATTGTTTCCTCGCACCTAGTCAGATGATAAGATCGTTATCAGTTCCTTTTCTCGACGATCAAATGAACGATGCATCTAATGCACCTAGCCTAGCTAGCTAGAAGTGCTACGACGTATTACAAATCAAACTCTCTCTTCTAGCTAGTACTATCGTGCAATTCAAGGAAGGAGAGAAGTACGAACCATGATTGTGACCAGAAGAGGGAGGCTGTATTACTCCTATATTGTTGTGTTGAGTGACGACGCAGCTGAAGGCGGCAGCTGGTCGTTGCTAGGCACTTCCTAACTCGTAGAAGCTCCAGCTAAGAATCGGCGAGATTGGCGAAACGCGGAACGCACGTAAAAAGTACGTACAAAATGTGGAAGTATTTTTACAGTGCATCTTTACAGGGAGGAGGCTCTCCTATCTGTCTCTTTTTCTTCTTTGAAGGCAATACAATTTACAATTTACAAGCATAATTTTGCGAATAATAATAACAAGGCGTCTCGGGTTTCAGGTAAGGTCGAGTTCCGAGCCCGCAATGGAAAATGACAGCCATTCGGATTCTCGAGTTAATTCCTTCGGTCGGATGGCGATTCAGGCAGCTCCGAAGCAGAGTAAGAGTAAAATTGTTGATGTATGTGGGAGTTGTGGAGTTATTAAGGAATCTTCCCCTTTACGGGGAAGGGTTCGGCTCACCGTTAATACGAGATTTAGATAACCGGCGGGACGTTCTTACCGGGCAATCGACAGGGTGGGCCCTAGTGAACGCGACTTCGCGTCGCAGTCTAGCATTATTATAGACAGTAGGGCGCATTAGGCATTCTAGGTTTCTTCTTGAGGAAGCTCGTAACTCCCGTTCAGTTGCTGAGATAGAGATTTTTCGCAGGTACAAGAAACGCAGCGGAATAATAGCGCAGACATGAAGCCAAGGACGATCGTTCCCTCTGCTTCATTTTCACCTCGTTCTTGGAGCAGTTTCTACGGCTCGCACCGCAAACGCGCCCCAGTTGGCGGCCACTGCGCCTCCTTCAATGGCGTCCGCTACGGCCCGCCGGCTTCGGAACGGGGCAGGCCCTTCAGGCGCCATCGCTAGCCATGGTTCACTCATTGACTGTGGCGTTGGCGACGGTGGTGTTAGCGACGGTGCACCCTCTTGTGCGCCTTCACTACGCTCGCTGGTGCTTGTGTTTCTATCCACCCCCGCCGTGGCCAGCACTTCTGTCACAGCGTTCCAGTCGCGCGCTTGGTCGTTAGCGCTGTGCGACGTGACCAGCACAGGGCAGCGCGGTAAAGGCCACGGCATAGACGCAGCAGTAGTGGTACCGTCATAGGCATCTGCAGGTGCAGGAGTTGACGCAGCAGGTGGTCTGACAAGCAGGCTTGTGAGGTCGGGCGCCCACGCATCCATCACTGCTGGATGGCCCAAGCCCGGGTTGCTCAACCACACTAAAGCAGGCGCAGGTGGCGCAGGTCGAGGTGGAGGGCCATTAAGCGAAGCCTCTAATGAGGCACGCGACACCTTTTCAGCAGCCCCGATTGCTGCTAGCGGTACTCTTGACGATGATACTCGTGAAGCAGAAGTTCCAGCACCGACATCGGCAGCAGTCGCGCCGTGCTGCTCCCATAATGGCGGTGACGCCCAAAAGGCACCCAACGTGCTCCTGTGCGTGCTCCAAGCTATGGCGCCAGGCGAGCGCCCAGGGCCCAAGTCCACCGCCACTTCGCGGACGCGCTGGCCATCGGTCAAACCGGTCGCTTCCGGCCCCACGAAGTAGAGTTGAAGTTTGTCGACGGAAGGCCCGAGCATCAGCAAAGCTTCGCGCCACCAGACCTGACCAACGAAATACACGAATTAGGCTTATTGAAAGGCCTTAAAAAACAGTTACATGATAAGAGGCATGATGCTACTGCAGAAGACATGGATTTCAAAAAAGAATAAATCTTGTTGAAACCAATTGGGACTTCATCTGTTTCTTTCATCTGGCATATTTCGGTAAACTTCCTCCGTGATTGTGTAGTTCAAAAGTTCCCAGCTAGTCGTACCGTAGGTAAGCTAGCTTCTGCACGAGCTCCCGCAATTACTACTGCTAGCGTTCTTCCTCCTTCTTCTAGCTCTTTTTGTGGCAAGACATTCAGGACATTCGCATAGCGCGCCACCTTTCGAGCGTAACAGACACAAGTTTTACCATGCTGTACTCAATGCTAGATATACCACGGATAGAGTGTTAAAGGCGAATAGGAATATCAAAAAATTCGGAAGCAAGTAAAAATCAGCAGGATTTTTTTAAAGGAATCAAAGCTAGGGAGGAGGTCTCACCGTGAGTGGAAAGGTAAGCGTGTGGGACAAGACGCGAAAAGCAGGCGAGTCAGTGAAGTTGTCCGCCTCCCCGTCGACTGCAGTATATGAATTTGATCCACTTCCAGAGGCTAGAAGGCTACCCCATTTTCGAAATTGAAGCCACTGCTGCGTGCTCCCGCATTGAAGAATGTCGTGGCGCTGAAAATCATCCGAAAGAGGCCAATGATAAGTAGGTTGAAGGATATTGTAGCGAAGTAGCTTCAATTTTAAGTAAAAAAGTCGCTTGCATACGGTGACACAGCAGCAACAAAACAGCCTATGCTCTAAGCAAATGCACATAAACTACCCACGTGAGCGTCATCTAGCAATTCTGGAGGTGGTGGCACCATAATGGCTCGAGCCTCAGGAGTGCGCGACCACACTGCGTCAGCAGCGGCCGCTTTGAGAGCAGCATCAGCTTCGGCACGCCGTGCTGCTGAACTCAAGAAACGACGCATGCTCTGGATCTACGAATAGTACAATTTGTTGAGTGGAGATATTGGTTCCGTGGGTGATGTCTCTCTTTAGATATAGTAGCCGCTTCTTTGAGGCCAAAATACACTGATATCTGCAAAAACTTGCTAGCTTTATCACGCCAGAGGCAGATTCAGGTCAGACCACTGCGTAAAGAACCACAGCAAAGCGATAAAAATCTGGGCAGATACGATGGTCCAGCAAGAATTACGAGCTGGCGCTAGTCTGTCTATAGTATCGGTGAGTCGGCGAATTACTAGCTATCGTACGATTAAACTACGAGAGTAGCGTAACAGCAAGATATCCCTTGATATAACTTGATATCAGCACTATAAGGTGAGAAGCTGGGTGGTATAAGGAAGAAGCCGTGGTAGATATTTTCGCTACTGCAGTTCGGTCGGCGCAGTGTTTCTAGCTAGCTCATCAGCTCAATATCATTACCTATTTCTTACTACAGATAAGAACGCTTCGACGCTTCGTATAGCTTTGTCCTTACTGACCGACCTTCTTCGCATGAAGCCAAAGCCTGAAAGCCTGCCTGCCTGAAGAGTGAAAAGCAGAGTTTTAAAAGTAGATCCGTTGAGGTTCGACCACTCCTTATGTATCTCACCATCTCACGTCCTCGCCTTTTCTTCTTCTTGCATCTTTCTTCCTCTCGTCCTCTCATCCTCTCGTCTCATCACTTTCCATCGCCAAGAAACCAAAATGGCGCTCGTACGTGGAAGACAATGGCATTTCCGCTGGCTCGCAATCGCTTTCACTTGTCTACGCAATCACACCCTTTTTTTAGCCGAGCTTGGCGCATTGCTCACATCCTTCATTCCTCTTTTCCCCTCGATTACAGACTCTTTACACCTACCCTGGCAATTTCCGGGCGTTCAAGATCCTTGTGGCGGCCGAGTACAATGGTATTGCCATTGACGTGCCTGCGTTTGAAATGATGAAGGACAACAAGACCCCAGAGTTCTTAGCCATGTCCCCGCTTGGCAAGGTGCCCGTGCTCAAGACCCCCCAGGGCGCTCTCTTCGAGTCGAACGCGATTGCCCGCTACGTGGCCCGCATGCGCCGCGACACCGACCTTTACGGCGCCACTTTCTTCGCGTCGGCGCAAGTGGACTCGTGGATTGACTTCTGCACCCACGAGCTCGAGCTCGCGGCCACCATGTGGCTCTACCCCGTGATTGGCTACATGCCGTACAACGCGCAGGCTACCGCCAAGGCCAAGGAAGACGTGGTGGTGGGGCTCAAGACCCTCGAAGCGGCGCTGACCCAGGCCACCTACCTCGTGGGCGACAAGGTGACCCTTGCGGACATCGTGGTGGCGTCGGCGCTGGTGTACCCCATGAAGCTGCTCATGGACGCCAAGTTCCGCAAGCCGTTCCCCAACGTGATGCGGTGGTTCAACACCATGACCAACCAGCCCCAGTTCTTGGCGGTGGTCGGCCAGGTGGTGCTCTGCACCACCGAAACCCAGGCCCCAAGCGGCGGCGCTGGTGCTGCTGCGGCTGCAGCCCCTGCGGCGGCAGAAGGTGGCGGCAAGAAGGAAAAGGGCGGCAAGAAGGGCAAGCCCAGCCCGGAAGAGCTGGCCAAGCTGCAGGCGGAAGCGGCCGAGCGCAAGAAAAACGCGCCGCCCAAAGAGAAGAAGCCCGACGAGCCCAAGAAGCCCAAGGCGGAGAAGGCGCCTGCCGCACCAGCTGCTGACGAGGAGCCCAAGCCCGAAAAGAAGGCCAAGCACCCGTTCGCGCTCCTCGACGAGTCGGCGCCGTCCGACTTCGTGGGCGACACCTGGAAGCGCACCATTTCCAACTGCGGCGGCGACTACGACGCAGCCATGAAGACCTTCTGGGAGACGTACGACCCGAAAGGCTGGTCCATCCACGTGTGCCGCTTCAAGTACAACTCGGAGCACGGCCACTCGTTCATGGTCAGCAACGCGGTGAACGGCTTCATCCAGCGCAGCGGGGAAATCCGCAAGTGGCTCTACGGCACCATGTGGGTGACCGGCGAAGAGGGCGTGACTCCGCTCGAAATCAGCGGCTGCTACTTGATCCGTTCTGACTCGATCGACGCGCTTAAGGTGTGCAACGACGACGCCGAACACTACAACTGGTTCAAGGTGGACACCAACACCGAAGAAGGCAAGGCCATGGTCAAGGAAATGTGGTGCTCGGCCGACGGCCAGCACTCGTACCTTGAGGGAAAGAAGTGCGTGACTGTCTCCGAGTTCAAATAAACAGTCAGCTCCTAGCCTTGGTGGCATTGGCTAACCGTTCCATGAGCCGGCTTTTCTGTGAATGCTCGCGAGAGCATTAGAGTTACAGGGGGAAATATAGACTGGATTTATCCAGGGAGAAACGAACTGACTTCTTACACCATTGATTAGACAAACTTACTGCCCCAGAGTAGTAGCGGGATTAGCTAGGGTTTAGCTCGAAAGACAGGGAGTCTTTATAGCTTGGGAAAGGTAATATCAACAGGTAGTGGGCTCAGTTGA
>Ga0307982_1003183_pt1 | contig 13147 bp, 13 predicted proteins | sample OrgLakmetagen989_FD_201847 | JGI IMG/M metagenome (GOLD analysis project Ga0307982, IMG submission 201847) | Saline water microbial communities from Organic Lake, Antarctica - #989 | ecosystem: Environmental > Aquatic > Non-marine Saline and Alkaline > Saline | place: Antarctica: Organic Lake... | reverse complement strand
ATGCCCCTCTCCCTCCTGAATCATCCCGCACTTGCTTTGTTTGCGCAACGCACGCGCATTCCCACTTCTGCCCGCAGCATTGGCTTCTGTGCCATTTGGGTTTGTATTAGTTCGAGTTCGAGTTCAGAATCGAAGGCAAGGTAAAGGAAAAACATCAAGGATAATATTTCCAGGGTAGACGGAACAATAGTAAGTGATACAGACAGGAACACATGTATTCTTCCATTTGGAGTAACATCTTGTTAGATTGTACCATTGGGTGCCTTTGCAGTCAATGCTCACCGCTGTCGCCGTATTGCTTCCGGCGCACTCCATTTGATGGGGCCTACAGTCGACGTAGTATAAACGCCCTTCTGAGATCTTACTTCTTGCAAGCGCGCAAACCCGTAATCGGCTACTCGCACATGTAGGTCCGCATCCACCAGCACGTTGCGGGCCGCCAAATCGCGAAAAATGACCCCTTCTGAGTGCAAGTGTTTCAACCCTAACGCAGATTCTAGGGCCATTCGGACCAGAACAGTTTCTTTCGCTGGCGAACCGTAAACGGCTGGCAATTGAGAGAGGGCAGATGCACTAGCGAGAGTAAGAGGAGGTTTGCTGTCGCTGTCTCCATTGGTGTTATCATATAGGAGCTTCTGGAGAGATCCGTTGGGCATGAAGCTCATAATTACGGCGAGCTGATCAGGAACAAACCCCAGGAATTCTACCACAAACTTATGGTTACGCACCTGGTGAATGATGGGACCGACGTTCAAAATGATAATCATGGTTAGACAAAACTAACGTACGCAAGAGCCCAAAGGATAAGTGAGTAAAACACTCAAGTTCTTCATCGTCATTCCTTTTAACTAAAATCTGCCGGTTCCTTCTCTCCAAATCTTACTCTCGCTAAAATCGCCGCTTCGCGCCTCAGATCAGCAGCAGCTGCTTCTGAAGCAGCGGCATTATTGCTGTTGGGTGTAGTAGCTGCGGTAATGGTCTTGATCGCAACTTCCATCCCTCGCCAATAACCTCGCCGCACCTTCTCGTGAAACAAAATAAAGGATGGTGCGTAGGTAGCAATCAGAATGAATAGATGATACATCGAAATTAGGTCGTAGATCTTGCTGTTGCAGTTTAGCTTCTACAGTACGTGATAACATTTGGTGTATGTTGACTATAACTCTACATATGCTCTACGTGCATGATTGACCTGCCCAAACGAGCCTTGGCCAACCACGTCTCCCACTTGCAATTCACTCCACAGCAGCTCTTTGGCATCCCCCGTAGAGGATGATGAAACCGGCGCAGTTTCCGCTGCAGCACCGGTACTGCCTCCATTGATACTACTGCCATGACTTGGGGTCCCTTCGCTTGTTGCCATGACTCCAGTCGTACGATTCGTACTAATGTCCATGCCGCTGCCTACTCTTTCTCCTCCATGATCTCCATCGCCACCGTTGCCACCAATGTCGCTGCGGCCTGAAGTGCTCATGCTTACTGTGCTCGTGCTACTCGCATTACCCACACGAGGCGCATGCACGTGGTAGGTGTCAGGGCCGTTTGGCATCGAGCGCGTTTCGAGTCGACAGGCGCCCGCACTAGCAGCTTCGGCGTTTGAAAATGAGGCTTCGCGCTTCATACCATCGATAGAAATAGACAGAAAGGTCCAAGACAAAGAATAAGCACAGCCTATAGAAGTAATTTAGTTTATCAAGAATACGTGCCCGAGCGGCCAATAAAGTAGTAATGACCGTTTAGAGAAGCCTGCATGACATTCTCATGCGCAAGAGAGGATTTATCATTATTCAAAATTAGTCGATCAATACAAAGAAATTCCCAACCTTCGCTCGACCCTCCAGCAAGTCCTTGCACATGCACCGGACTGGGTTGCTCAACGCTTTGTTTTCGCTCAGGGCCACCAATGCTTTGAAGTGCGACTTCATGAGTTCTCCATGCTCGGGCTCTTTCGCAGCTGAGGTCCCAAGCTTGTTTTCAACGACCATCATTAAAGTGCAGAAGCACTGCACCGAATCTTCGTCCACTCCGTCAATACCGTCTCGGGCGCTCAGAAGCCGGCCTAACATGTAGTGCATAGTTTTGTCATTCAACAGCGAAACCTGATACAACTGCCCCACAAACTTCACGTGCCCGATGTAACGCTTGCGAGCCTTCCAGACTGCCATGTGCCGGACTTCTTCAGGAAGCGACTTGTACTCGTTGAGAACCGTTTGGCCCATTTCAAAAAAAATCTGTGCCGCACCACAAGAACAGAGGGGCAAATGGTGAAAAGAGAGGAATGAGACAGGAGAAGCATTCAAAATGTGACAAGATGAAAAAGTAGAACGGTGAAGCTATACGCGAGGCATAAAGAGAGTGCACAGATATATGGTTATAGAAAAGTCTAGTAGCTTCCAATGAGGAAAGAATAATCATTAGAATAAACGTAGGTTGATAGAGGTAAGTTGCACCTGTGCCTTTCGCAACAGGGCTTTCTTGAACGCTTGCGGTTTGCTGGGATTATCATCTCCTAGAGCCGCGTACTGAGTATTCGCCAGTTTAACGCACAAGTTCGCGCACATGGTCCCGTAATCCTGCTCCATTTGCGCTTTTTCCAGCACCAAGTTCACAGCAGCATTGAGCATGGAATGCGAAGTGAACTGCAAGCTTATGAACTCGTTGGACAACCGGTTGAACTTCTTCAAGCTGAGCTCGTTCAATAACCTTTGTGTGTTACGAATCACTTCTGCTTCTCCATTTAAAGGAACACCGGCCGCTCCACCCGGCTGGTTGTCACTGCGTGCTGATAGCGCGCTGCACCTTGAAGGAGGGCTGGTTTGAGGGGATGCTGCCGCTCTTAAAGCTGCCGCAGTTGTCGGTGGAGACGTTGCCTTCTTGCTAGGACTGATCTCCATGGCTTCAAATGCAAACGTAAAAGGGCGGGCAGTTGGCGATAGAGACTTTGGCGTACTTGGTTTAGAGGCTGAGTAAGCGGCTGCCGGGGAGGTTACTGCTGCTGGTTGCGCTGCAGGGCGAAGCTTCTCAGGTGTTGGACTGGCTGGAGCTGCTCCAGCAATCTGCGCAAAGGACATGGGTGCAGCTGCTAATGATGACGCATGCGCTCCACCATAAACATGACTAGTGGCAGCTGCTTTCGAAGGTGCTTCTACCTCGGCCTCACCCTCGTCGTCACCGAATGAAAGCACAAAGCTGCCGACTTCTTCTTCGTCGCCATCATTGTCGGAACCTTCCTTGTTCATGGGCTTGATGGCAGCAGCAATTTTGGGCCACACGGGGTTCTTGGGCGTGTCCACGGGTTTGGGACTTTCACTTGTAGCAGTGGTGGCAAAGGCAGCAGAAAAAGTACCTGCAGTCTCGGCTGCCACAGCTGCGGGTGGCGCACTCCTGTTTTTGCCTGTCTTTGTCACGTTAACAAAGGAAGGCGTAAACGCAGGTACGGCAGCGATAGCGGGGTCTAGGCGAGTGGCATAGGGGGGGGCTTCCACTGGGAAGCATTCGGCCTGAATGAAGATGGTGTAGCAGAGGCACCAGGTTTGTTTCCACCTGCCGCCCAAGCTGGCTTGTTCTTATTACTTGCTGATATCCTGTTGCTTCCCGAAGAAGAATTGGCTTCAGGAGATGCTGTAACTTTTAGAGCTGTCGCGATTGCCGGTGGAGACGTTGCCTTCTTGCCAGATAATTTCCCTTGGGCTTCAGAGGTAAACGTAAAAGGGCGGGCTGTCGGCGATAGAGACTTAAGCGTACTTGATCTAGAAGCTGCTGCAGGCGTCATCACAGCCGGCGGCGGAGACGGCGATGATGATGACGACGATGACGCATGCGCTCCACCGCGAAGATGACTAATCGCAGCTGCTTCCGAAATTGCCTCCGCGTCACCCTCGCCATCACCGAATGAAATTACGAAGCCGTCGCCTTCTTCCTCGCCGTCGTCGGCGCGACCTAGCCACAGCATGTGCCCTCCTGGACGAAGCGATGTGCCGGTGTTTGAGGTTGGGGGCGCGTCATTGCAGTTGCCTGGGCTTAAAGCGGGCCTAGCTGCAACATAGGATGGCGTAGGCACGGGCGCGGCAACGAGTTGGGGGCCTAGATGAGTAGCAGCTGCTGTGGCAGACTGGGTAGCAGAGAGAGGTTTCCACTCGGAGGCTTCCGGGCGGAGAGGAAATGATTTAGCAGAGTCATCGAGGTTGTTTTCATCTGCCATCCATCTCGACTTTTTGGCCTCCTTCGGTGGCGCGTTGCTCTGCATCGGATCTCGGTTTCTGTTGAGGGCCCGCGAGCTACTTTGACCGATAGTGCCACCGCTACCGCAACATACAATCACAGCCGCCGATCCGGGCTAACTCGCTCGTGCGCATGTTCACCTGAAAATTCGGCTTTCTGCCATCGCGCCCCAAGCGTCGAGGCCTCGAAATGATGCTATACTGTGATTCTAGCGTAGCTGCGGTAGCTAGCCAGCTAATTAGCTAGCCTAGCCAGCCAGAGATAAGTACATTGCCAATTAAAAAGTTCTGAAGTACAGCTTCTGTACGTACAGAGAATGTACTGTATCTTTAGCCACACTGTAATGCCGCAAATGCTGTTAGACAGCTCTGTAGAAGCTGTAGAAGTGTAGAAGTGTAAGTAGAAGTCCACAGTAGAGCTAGAAGAAGCTCTTTCGAAAGAGCTCGTCGCTACTCTCTACAACTCTCTATCTTTCATTCCGCAGCGCATTGCTAATTGTAAGAACTAAGAAGCGCGCGAGGGTAGCTTTACAATTGTACGGAATAGCCCTTCTTCGTTTATTCAAAAGCTCCGATCTCGAGCATTAGTGCGTTTCGGAACAATTTCGTGGGCATATACTTAATCAATGCTCTTTCTAGTGACGCCTGCGGCGTCTCGAGCAGCATTCTTGAGTGCACTCGGGTGCATTTATTTGTGCGCGTTCCTGTCATTTTGGGTACAATATGATGGCCTCTTGGGCACTGCAGATGGACTCTTGCCAGTGGACTCCTTAGTGAACCGCGAGCTGCGCCAGGTGCAGCACCGCAATCAAATGAAGGTGAGCAGTTTAGAGGAAGCCAACTTGACATGGGCGGCTGCCTGGCAGCTGTGGCGACAGAAGCCGTTGCTTGCCTGGTTTTCGCCTGCTATGGGAGGCTTGCCTTTTGATGCTTTGCACGACGCAGCGGCTTTGCTTGGTGCTTTTTTCGCAGCTCTTGCGGCGCTGCGGTGTTGCCAACACGGACTCGTATTCGCACTGCTCTTTGTGCTCTATCTTGGTCTTTATAATGCTGGCAGCACCTTCTTTTCGTTTCAGTGGTAAGATTTCTGGTCCTCTCACTTCATTCTACCTTAATTCTTCGTGTATTTCACAATATAATTATGGATTAAACGCACTCGAACAGCTGCATATTTAAAGTCTCTAATTGATTATGACTTAAAGGTATTATGATTGGAGCTTGGAATTCTTCGTAGAAGGCTTATCTCTGGCGCTCTTCTTTGACTATTAGTGCAATGTTTCTTCCGTATACTCCAGGGACATTTTGCTTCTTGAAGTGGGTTTCGCTAGCATTCTGTACGCGCCGTGGTCGATTTGGCCCTTTGCCATGGAGCCTTCTGGAGGCAGCAGCAGGTGGAACAGTGTCAGCGCTCCCGCTGCTCCCACAGTCTGGCCGCTGCGCTGTGTGCTCACGAAGCTCATGTTCATGTCGGGAGTAGTGAAAGTGCAAGCGCTATGCCCGACGTGGCTTCGCCTGACAGGTAGGTGTGGGTGGGCGGTGTATTTTGAATTGAGGCTTTATCTCTTCTAGCGAGTAGAAATGTTTTAGATCGCGTGAGAAAATCGCCGCCCTATTAGTCCACTTTCTCAACCTTTCAGGCACGGTTTCTTACCAGGTAGTCGCATTTTCTCCGTGCTCCTGACCCCCTTCTAATGCCTGCTTTCATCTTGTTCCTTTATCTCTCGCTCTCTCTGCCAACGTGTGTTGCGTGGCACAGCCCTCGAATATCACTTCGCGACCCAGTGCATTCCTACCCCACTCGCGTGGTGGGGGGCGCAGCTTCCGCCCTTGTTCCTTCGGCTCGGGGTGGCGGCCACCCTGGTGCTCGAAATTCCTGCGCCCCTGCTGCTCTTAGCACCCTGGGCGAGTGTGCGGCGCTTGGGTGCAACGTTGCAGTTTTTGTTGCAGGTCCTTATTGCGGCTACGGGAAATTACGGTTTCTTCAACGCCCTCACGGCCGCGCTGTGCATTCCGGTAGCTGCCCACGATTTTGACACGGGTAGCCTAGAAAAACTAGCCTTGAAGCATCGCGTGAAGAGGAATAGCTATTTAAACAGACGACGAGGCTTGGTTGGATGGTTGGCGCATATTTTACATTGGTCAGAAACTTCGTCTGTGGCCAAGTTCTGTTTGAGTAGTGTCACTTGGGCTGCTCTGGCAGCGGTTGCTGTGGCGATGATTGCCTATAAACCTTGGCCGAACGGACAATCGCCGTGGCAATGGGCTCTGAGGAACAAGAGTGGCAGCAATAGTGCTAACAGCGACAAGAGAAATGATGACGATGACATGGAAGGAGGTGGGTTTTGGCTGTCTATGTTGCCTTTAGAGCTCGACCAATGGGTGGCATTCGCGGTGCCGTGGAGTGTGGGCTATGCTTTGGCGATGACGCTGATTGCTGGATTGCAGTATGCTCTGCTGCAATGGGTATTGGTTGATGTTGAAGACGATGAAAACGAGGACGACGAGGATAGCTATGGAAGCAGTATCAAGAAGGAACATGACAATGGTAGCGAGAATAATAGCTCACAAGACCACAGAACAAACAATGAGGAGGACAATCCCGTGCTTTCTCAACGCGATAGCAGCAATAGCGGCAGCAGCAGCCACAATAAGAGCCGTGGCAATCAGCGAAACACTAGGAGCAGAAGTTGGGCGCGGTGGCTATGGGCATGGGCGAGGAAATGTGGTCGATTAGTGCACGCATGCATAGTGACCGCTTTAGCTCTCGCAGTGGTTACTTTAGTAGCCGTACCGCTGGTAAAATACCCTGTCTTTTTCAATTCCTGAGTCTTATGCTGTCTGACTTCTACTTCAGTGACCATGAGTGACTTAATACTTACATCCTTAGCTTTTTTTGTTTCTGGTTCCATGCGCCTTCATTCGTTTGCATTTCATGCCTCTGTTCCCATTGTTCCTTCTTCCCAGGTGCAACTGCACCCGTCCTTGCAGCCCAAGCTGGTTGGGCCTCGGACCGCGCGCTTGTGGCATTATGCTGCGCCTTACAGCGTGAGCAGCGGCTACGGCTTGTTTCGGCGCATGACGGGGGTCGGCAACCGGGACGCAGCCTTTCGCGACCAATGGCAAGAACAACAACAGGAAGAGAAAGAGCGAGCAGCGCTGCTGTTGGTGCAAGAACAAGGCGGCGCAGAGACCGAGGCTGCGAACGCGATGGCACCGACAATTACCGCGGCAGCAACCACACAGCCGGGTGAGTCTCGCCAATGGGCTTGGTTGTATCCCGGACCACCGTCTGTGGTTGGACGGCCTGAAGTGGTGCTAGAGGGGCTGATTCCTGGCACCGGCCATTTCGGCGTGCCCGAGAAGTGGGTTGAGATACCTTTTCTGTACAAGCCAAGTGACCCGTATGGGAACTTGCCATGGGTGGCCCCACATCAGCCTCGCTTGGACTGGCAAATGTGGTTTGCTGCCCTCAGCGCTTACCAGAACGAACCTTGGTTTGTGCATTTGGCCGCGAAACTCCTCTCGACTACCACTGCTACTGCTAGTGCTACCACCAATGCAGATACTGACAGCAGTAATGCGTTGAGCAGCACCAAGAGTAATGGGAGTGGTAACAGTGGCACGGATAAAAGAAGTAGCCGAGGATCTCCGTGCCCGTCTGTCTTGGATCTCTTAGACGCCGCCAACTATCCTTTCAATGCTTCTACTGGCCCTCCGGCTGCCGTCAGAGCGTCCCGCTACGCTTACGACTTCACTCGCTTGAACACGCCCTGGGCCCAGCACCAGGCGAACCCTTCCTTGGTGCCAGCTCCGCTGTGGCTGGATAAGATCTGGAAGGTTGTGGAGTCTTGGCTCAATGATGATGAGGACTACCGTAACATTGCCGATGCTAATGGTGCTTTGAAGAATCAAGATGCAGCCTCTGTGCCCATGAAAGGAATGTTTCCAGTGGATAAGGAGAGTGACAGAGGTCATGGCCAAAGCAGTAGTGTGCACCAATCACCAACCATGTTTAATTCCTCAAGTGCTGTGTGGACCCGCCGCTATGTGGGCTCTTACCTGCCTGCGATCTCACTGAGTGATCCAAGCCTCAATGCATTTTTAGCGCACCATGGGTTCCCACCTGCTGAACGCGGCTGTGCGCGACCCAACCTCAATAACTTCGCAGAGGCTTGTACTGGTGTTTCTAAGTCTTCTGTCGGCAGCAGTAGCAGCAGTAGCAGCAGCAGCCGCCGCCGTAGCAGTGGAGATGATGCAGCAAAAGTTTCGACAGCTGCACTTGGAGGGCGCGAAAGCGTGTGCAATGCGATTGTCGCTAGTGTGGCACGCGCGCGCTTGCTGAAGCACAGGCCAGGTTATGAGTGGCGCGCAGCGGCTGCTGTGATGGCCCTGCTCGTGCTGCTGAGGGCACGAAAGAGCAGAGATTCATAATGCAGTAGCTACAGTACTACTTCTTGGAAAGCTAAGTAATACATACTGCAACTTTTGCTCCATAGACCACGGACGGAGACCGGGCGAAATAGATTGAAGGCCGAGAAGCCTCGATAGCGCAGCCCATCTTAAGCTCAGGTGAGTTGAATTTGATGCATTTTACATAACACATTTCTATTGCACACTTGGAGGTGGCATTCCAACTAAATTAGATGGCTTTAAATCTAATATGAAAGTCCCTGACCGGGCCAAAGACCAAAGATATCTAGGACATCTCGGATTTAGGACCTGGAAGCCAGAAGGTTCTAATGTGGAGTACTTAAGGCCAGGGGCCGCTGCTTGTTAGAGCTTGCTATTTGCTATCGATAGCGGTAGCCCTCGTAAGCCCAATGCCCGCTTTCCAGTTACCATTCCCTTGCTAATCTCCCATCTACCATGTGCCACGGGAGACGGGGGAGCACTGAACATCGAAAGCGAAAGAACATCGTGGCTAATGCATCATGTTCTAGGTCGATTCGAAATTTGGGGGCTGACACGATTCGCATATCAAACCAAATGATCTTAGTCTAAGTGCTAAGTGTAAATTATGGAACTAGCTTTCAAACAAACGCATCTAAACTAATAAATGCGGCCCAAATCATCGCCTTGTTCCATGCGCTTCTTTTGCCACTTATGAATGTCGAGCTGCGAGCTGACCAATCTCTCGCGGGTGTTCCGCGGCGGAGGAGCTGGCGCGTTTTTCATTGCGGAAGGACTGGGGCGCTGCTGTTGCTGTAACGGTGAAGAAGAAGACGCAGCAGCAGCGCTTGCGTTCACAGGACCATTGCGAGGCGAGTCTGGCAAATTGAAACGAGCGTGCAAGGGAAGGCCATCGCGTGATTTCGAGGACATCGCGTTGTTGTTGCTCCCGTCTGATGATGACGCCACTTTGAGGGACGATTTGCGCGGCACCACTTCTTTTTTGCGCACTCTGCTGCCGCTGCTGTCTCCACCAAGAATGCTTCTGCTGCGGTCTCCATCGCCAGCACTCAGCTCTAATGGAGTGAATGGCGGCGGCAAAGGAGCGTCGAGGGAGAGGCCGGGCACTTTTTCTCTTGATTTTGAGGAAGGATTTAGCCCATCTTTGGACAACCGATCTCCGAGCCTATGGATACGCAAATAGAATAATGGTGCCAGTGTTGAGCACTCGAACACGACAAAACCAAAAGGCAACGAAATAATTGAGGAATTAATACAGCAGATAGACGAGATGGCGGAAGTTTGTTGAAAATGAAGATGGAGAAGAAAACGGTCTAAAGAAGACTGAATGGGTATTATATACCGAGTGCGAGCGCCTCCAGCAAACGTCGTTCGAACGGCTTTCCTTTCGCTTTGCGTGGGTTCCCCCTTTTGAGGGGCATGCTGCGACGATGAGTTTGAAGAAGAAGAAGAAGTCGTCACTACGCTCTCAACGACAGCTTCGAGTACAGGGCTTTCCATGGAGCTTGAGCTATCGGCTCGTGTCTTTTCGTTGTCTTCCGCGCTAGCTGCTACTTGTACTACTATTACGTCAGATTCTGGCGTTGGGTCAAACTTTGCTTCTTCTACACCGGAACGGCCATCCAAGGACAACAACGGCATTTCGTTTCGTAAACGGTTGTTGTTTTTGGTGGTATCTTGATTCAAAAGCATTGGAGACGACCATTGCTTTCGTGGCGAAGACGTCTTTGTCGCATGCGCTTTGATGTCCTTAGCCCGTTCTTGGTCTTCCAAACGCGCAAGCTTTTCTTTCAGAGCTTGCGCGGCGGCAATGTCGCTGCTCATTACTTCTTGGAATTTGTTAGCAGCAAACCGCAGTGCCACATAGCTTCCCTGTTTTTTTGTTTTGTTGTTTTTTGTACATGGAAGGTCAGCTCGTAAATACACACTTAAAAATCAAAGCCTTGTACTCCAATAGATTTACTTGGGATAGAGCTAATACACAGTCGAAAATTGAGTCCACGCCGAGATGAAGCGTTTTCACTGCATGCAAGATAATTTCCCTTCCGTGCGAACTCTCTGTCTCTCTGAAACACTGTTCTCACCAGAAGCATTGCCAAGGCAGCATAGAATGTCCAGTACAGCCACCGGCGGCTCCGATCTTTCGAGGAAGCTCCGTGGCTCGAACCGTTCAATGTGGGGTAATCGTTGGAGACTGCGAGCACGAGGGCGAGAAGGAGCGCGACGAAGGCGTGAAGGCGTTGCACAAAATGGTAGTCCAAAGGGCCTGTTAAACGAATGGTAGGCAGGTAGGAAAAAAGTGAGAAGCGGCACTAGTGGATGCAATAATAGTGAAGTTGAGCATCAAGCGGCTTATCGATCCTGCTTTGATTACGTAGTTTCACGAAATTGAGACAGTGTCACAGGGCAGTCGGAATGTTGACAAAATATCGCAACATCAACAGCCACAATAGCATTTGACATAACGAATTGAGGTACCTCGCGTGCAGCACAACAGTGGCAAAGTGAAGACCGCCAATAAGACGAGAGGTGGACCATAAGTGAGGGCCAGCCCTGCTCCCCCTGACGTGTGAACTTCGCTGACTTTGAGCCACTTGAGAGTTTTCACCTGCTTACAAAGACATATTAGGAACGAAAAGCAAGAGCGAAACATCGCTTATGTAAAAAGCCTCTCACCAGGTCAGCTTGCAAGCTCATGCTTTCGCGCGTCCATGCCCACCCAAATGACGTATCCTTTCCACCTTCTTCTTCATCATTGAGCGATGAAGGAGCCCACGCCACAGCGATAAGCGCAAATACACTCACAAACCACCCAATACTGTTGACTACTAAGACACAAGTGCCAGCTCGACCTCGGGGAGCAAAGCAAGGATCACCAGCACTGCGCTGGTGCACAACTTTGTCAACCTGCTCATGGTTGTCGAGGGAGACATTTAATGTAAAGGCCGCATCAAAGTCCATAAATGCAAACATCAAAACAGGATTGGTTCTTATTATGCGAGGCGAGCACACACCTGCTCGTTAAGCTCTGCGAACGCGCCTCGTCCTGTGTCTGACGCCATTAACGTGCAGAATTCACCAAAATCGATTTCTCCATTCCCTGAGCATACAGAAGATGAGAAAACACATGAAACTCTATAAAGTACCCTACAATGTAAGACGATTTATCGATAATTGCTCTCTTGGAATTAGACAAGAATGTTTTTCCATAGACTCAAAAACTATTCAAGCAACTCACTGAACCGACTACTGTCTTATAGTCATCCCTTTCTTTACCGCTTGAGTCAGCTTCCAGCATTAGGGCATCAAGTTTTCGGTCAGTTGTATCATGGCCAAATTTTGCCATTACTTGCGCTAGCTCATCTCGCGTAATTGCCCCCGATCTGACAGGATTGGTAGACAGCCCGAAACACCGGCATCACGAGAAACTTTGTGAGGGAGCGAGTCAAAAGAAATATGCATCTGCACGTATCACGATGCTTTCCCATAACAATCATCAAGCTCGTTGCAGAACACGCGCTTTGCCTTTGTTCGCATCTGTCATTTTATCATTCATCTATTTTGTTAATGTAAATTTATGTACCCGTCTCTGTCGTAGAAAGCGAAAGTGAGGCGAAGGCGGTCTGCTGCATGAGTAGTGAAGGCATACACAAGATGTTCAGGAATGGCGTACTCCTTCTTAGCCCTTCTGATTGATGTACGCGAGTGCCTGCTCCATCTGCGTTGTTGTGTTGGTGTATCTGCAGTATGCTGTGTTGCTTTTCTTGCGCCCACATTTGTTGCCATCTTGGTGTTTGGTACTCTTCCCTGCTGTTCAGTCTGGTGGCTTCTCGCTGTACCATGGCCGTGAGTTGGCCTACTAGTAGACTCCCCAAGTTCCTCGTCTGTTGAACCTTCTTCTTCGAAATCAAAGTTACCGACAAGAACAATGTCTCCGTTCTGCTCAATAGCATCTCCTACTATGGTAGTAGTGCCTACTCTGCTATCGAACACACTGTTTCTGCTGTTGGTGTTCCTGTTGCTCTTGGTGGCACTAGTGCTGCTACTATTTGCCGAGGATAGCTTCGGACTTTTACTTGCGCTATGGGAGGAAGGCACAAAAGGAAACAACCCCGACAGGGACGTGTTGCGGGCAATGCCAGGAGCTCTTCCTCCTTCTGCTTCGTCAGCTTTGTAAAAGTTATTGCTGCGGCGATCGGATGTTTCATCCTTGGGTGCTTGGTTTGAATCTTGCGTGTTCAAAGCTACACCAGTGGCTGCAGTCAAAGTTGCAAAGAAGTCTGTGTAGATTCCAGAGTCGAGATGCCCTGGCAAATCGCCGCCTTCAGTCGAGTTCGTTGATGAAGTTGACTCCGAGTTCCCCATTGTGCTGAACGTTCGATGATTCGTTATAGGGAAGAAGTTGAAACACGGAAAATAGGAAGAAACGAAACATGGACTTTTCAGGGATTGTTTCCCAGGTGCTACGGAGTGGAGGAGAAACCGGGGAAAAAGCACGTTATAATTGTTTCGTTTCT
>Ga0307982_1003181_pt1 | contig 13150 bp, 8 predicted proteins | sample OrgLakmetagen989_FD_201847 | JGI IMG/M metagenome (GOLD analysis project Ga0307982, IMG submission 201847) | Saline water microbial communities from Organic Lake, Antarctica - #989 | ecosystem: Environmental > Aquatic > Non-marine Saline and Alkaline > Saline | place: Antarctica: Organic Lake... | reverse complement strand
GCCGTGTCTCAGCGCCTCAAGCACCAGCTGGCAGCGCTGGGGGTGGATGTAGGGGATCACTTCCAGGCCTCCCGGGTGCGTGAAGGGCTGCATGACAGCGCCCTCACCCTCAAGGACTGCTTCAAGCGGGTGCCCCCCCTCACAGGGTTCAACATCGAAGTGAAGTACCCCAGTTCATCTGAACTGCGGGCCACTGGTGTGCGTGTCGTGAACCGCGCCGCCTACGTGCATGCCATCTTGCGTGTGGTGTCCACTTGTGCCCGGGACAGGCGTGTGTACTTCTCCAGCTTCGACCCCGACGTGTGCTGGCTGCTGGCCCGGGAACAGTGCCAGTACGCCGTGTTCCTGCTGACCGAGGCCGGAACAGGCATGTGTCCAGACCCCCGTCGGAACAGCCTGCGTGCCGCGGTGCAGTTCGCCTCCGCCCACGGCTTGGCGGGCATAGTCTCCGAGTGCGACTGCATCGTGCGCAGTCCCCGTATCGTCACGGCCGTGCTGGAAGCGGGCCTGCAACTGTTTACGTATGGCAAGCGGAACAACGATGCAGCTGCAGTGCAGCTGCAGGTAGACGCTGGGGTGCAGGGCATCATTGTGGACCATGTGGCCCACATCGCCAAGGCCATGGCAGGGGGGGCAGCGGCCGCCGCAGAGTAGACGCTTGTTGAGCACTCCCATTTTCAGGCCTAGCATTTTTTTCGGCCGGCCGGCCGACGGAAAAATGGGGGGTTCCTTTTTCACACGGTCCTGAAAGCGGCTTGCTTTTGCCGAAATGCAGGGGGTTTCTGTCGCATGCAGAGGCCCCTTGCAAATGCCTGACGTTTTTTTCACATGCTCAAGACGATGTTGGCTAAGCCAGATTTCATGACGGTGATGGCAGATCAATTGCCTGCATGTGAAATTCCATTCGTCCACCTCTGTGCGCATCATTTTTTCTCCTCTGCAAGGCATCGCTCCAGCCTCCGCGCAATTTCGTACCTTCGATCATGGCAAGCGCTCACATGCACCCGGCTGTAGCAGCTGCCGCAGCCGGAAAATGGTCCGAGGCTGTGGTCTCCGCTGAAGATTGGCCATCGGTTGCTGTCGCCAGCGTGGATGGGAAGTGTATTCTGCATTTGGCGGCCGCGGACTCTTCACAGGCTGCACAGACTGTGGCGAGTACACCGAGATGCACTCCACCAAACGCAAAAACCAATGACATTTATTTGCGCAGCTACAATCTGCACTGTCATCTGGAGTGGATATGTGCAGCATTGTGGACCCACATGGTCGCACTGCGCTGCACATTGCTGCGGAAACTGGCAACGGCCCTGCTGTGGACATCTGCAGTGCTGCCTCAGCAGCCGCGTGCGCTCAGGCAGACAAAATGGGCAGAGTACCGTTACACTGGTCGTGCTCCTCACTGGATGCTGCTGCAGTGCACAGCATTGTGCAGGCATTGGTCAGCGACGCTGCGTTGCTCGAGCAAGCTGCCCAGGCCCGCACAAGCACTTCGGGGGAAACCCCGCTGCATTGGCTGAGCAAAGCGGCTGCCAGTGGCAGCAGCATTTCAAAAGCATCCATGGATGTCTTGCTCCTTGCTGTTGCCCCCCTTCTGCAGACCTCCGCAGCCCAAGTGAAGTGCCGTGCGGGGAAGGTGCCAGCTGACTTGCTGGCGGGGGCCAGTGCACCTGCCCAGCTGCAGCTCCTGGAGGCATTGCAGGCCGCCCCTGCTGCAGCTGCAAGCGATGGCTCCGTGTCTGCCGAGGTGTCTGCTGCAGTGGCTCCTATCCAGCGCAGCACAGTGGGCGTCTCAATGGCAAGGGGGCGAGGGGGGAGCAAGAAGAAAACGCTCAAGGTCGCCCTGAAGCCGCGAGCCACATGACTGGCGGTGCGTGCGCAGTGCTGGTGGCAGTGGCATAGGCATGTGTGCATTGTAGGGGGCGCGGTCACGACTGGTACGCGATGCGCTTGGACAGGCGCCACATGTCGGGGGGGTTGAATCTGTCGTACAGGGGCTCGATCTTCTCCCGGCGCTTAGCCTTGGAGAGGGAGCTGGCATCCGCCCGCTGGAAGTACCTGGGGGCGAGCTCCACCAGCCACTTGGGGTCAATGGCCAGGACGCTGCGCATATACTCTTTTGTGGTCATGACCACTTCATTGTAAATGAGGTACTCGGGTTTCTTGCTGTACAGGGCGCTACTGGGGTGCATGTAGGCCACCTGCCCGTCCGACAGCTTGGCGTATCCCTCCTGCGCTGTCTTCTTGCAGGCGTGCTTGAAGTACCCCGCCGTGATGGCTTTGCAGATGAGGGTGTAGTTCTTGCCAGCGCTGACGATGTCCAGGCTGTACCGATCCATGATGCCCACCAGCTGCTTGCGCACGTCTTGTGCCCGGCGGATGGCGCGGGCCTGAATGAAGTTTTCGTAGCACCAGGAGCTGTTGAAGTTGCTACCTGCCCAGGAATTGTACACATTCAGAAACGTCAAGTGGTCTCCCTCGGGGGCGTGGAAGCGCGACTTGGCCTGGTCCGCCTGGGACTGCTTATCCCGCGGGCGGTAGAAGATGTTCTCCACTGACAGCATGGCGACGATGGTAAGGATTTCCTCGGAGCACCCCAGGTCCACTGCCGTCAGCAACATCTTGGCCAGGGCAGGGCTCATGGGGAACTCCGCCATGCGCCGTCCCAGGCGAGTGAGCAGCCCCTCGTCATCCAGCGCCCCCAGCACGTACAGGTGCTCCAGGGCAGCCACTAGGGTAGCGGGGGGGGGCGGGTCCATGAAGTCGAAGTGCACCAGGTCATTGATGCCCATGGCCTTGAGCTGCAGCACCACAGCATTCAGGTTGGTGCGTTGGATTTCCGGCACCGTCGCGTCCAGCATCTCATGCTTGAAGGCTTCCTCTGTGAACAGCCGATAGCAGAAGCCTGGCCCAGTGCGTCCAGCACGCCCCATACGCTGGTTGGCACTGGCCCGGGACACCGGCACCACCACCAAGGCATCCATGCCTGTTTTGGGGTTATACACCATTTGCTTCACGAAGCCTGGGTCCACCACATACCGAATGCCGTCAATGGTCAGGGACGCCTCTGCGATGTTGGTAGCCAGGATCACCTTGCGGGCAAATCTGGGCGCCGGCTCGAAGATGCGGCTCTGCACTTCCGACGGCTGCGCCGCGTACACAGGCAGCACGATGAGCTCGGGCACTTTGTTCCCCAGCGCCTTCATGCGGTTGTGAAGGGTCTCGCAGGCGGCGTCGATCTCCTCCTGTCCGGTGAAGAACACCAGGATGTCCCCCGGTTTCTCGTTCAAGTGGATCTCCATCACAGTGGCCAGGCTCTGGTCCACATAGTCCGACACTGGCGCCTTGACGTACATGGTCTCCACGGGATGCATACGCCCAGGGACCTTGAGCAGGGGACAGTCGAAGAAGTACTGCTGAAACTTCTTGCTCTCCAGGGTAGCAGAGGTGCAAATCAGCCTGAAATCCTTTCGGCGCCGCAGGACATCCTTCAGGAGGCCCATGAGCACATCCGTGTTCAGGCTACGCTCGTGCGCCTCGTCCAGGATCATCACGCTGTAATTCTTGAGGGAGTTGTCCATCAAATACTCCCGCATCAGCATCCCATCCGTCATGTACTTGATGATGGTGCGGGAGGAGGTGCGGTCGTCAAAGCGCACAGCATAACCCACTTCCTCCCCCAGGGTGCAGCCGAACTCCTCCGCAACACGCTCAGCCACAGAGGTGGCGGCCACGCGGCGAGGCTGGGTGCATCCTATCATGCCGCTGGCGGTGAAGCCCCCCTCGACAAGGTACTGCGACATCTGTGTGGTCTTCCCCGACCCTGTCTCACCCACCACTACCATGACCTGGTTGGCGGCCACGGTCTTCAAAAATGTGTCCTTCAGGCGGTAAATGGGCAATTCCTTGCGCTGCTCGTCCATGCTCTTGGTGTTGATCTTGCCCAGACTGAAGTTCCCCGCCTCCGCTTTGGCCTTCCACTCGGGGACATCTGCAGCCCCCCCTGCACCCCCCGTGGCGTTGGAGGCGGCGAGGGCACCCCGCATGTCTGCTGCCAAGAAACGGTCCCCTTTTTCCGGCATGGGGTCCATCCACCCCCTGTTCAGGTCCTTAGGGATGCTGTCCATCACCGCCTGCTCCTGCGCCAGCTTCAATTCTTTCCGTTCCTTGGCAAGGGCGGACTGCAACTGGGCGGCACGGTGCATGCTACCGTCAGGCTGCGCTACAACCTTTACAGGGGACAGCTGCCGGGTGTGTTCCGTCTGCCCAGCCAGGAACGGCGGCTCCTCCTCTGTAACTGCCACCTCCACTTGGTCGATTTCCTCATCTACCCCCCCCAACACCCCCTCCTCCTCGTCAAAGTCAGGCATGTCCTCGGGGGCAAGCACACCGGAGGCGGCCAGCTGCTTCAACTCGAAGCGCTCAGGGGAGGACAACCGCTTCATACGGCGACTGTGCTGCCCCAGCTCCTCTCGCCGCACCCTGGTGAGGATGTCGGTCTGGGGGGCGGCGGCGGGACCCCCCCCTGCCCCCGCTCGGGCGGCCGACACAGCTTGGCGGGAGGGCACAAGATCGCGCCCGCTGCGCTGGTCGCAGTCCTTCATACTGAGGCCCACACGCTGCCCGGCAATGCTGATGACCTTCACCCACACCTGCTGCCCCGTGCTGAGGGCGTCCCTTGGCTTGGAGGGGGGGGCTCCGGGGCGGATGTACGTGACATGCACCATGCCCTGTACAGGGGGGTGCACACCAGCCAGCGCCACCAGCGCGCCAAACTCCAACAGCCGTGTCACGCTGCCTTGGTAGATGCCGTACAGCTGCAGCTCTGTGGAGCGGGCCGCGGCAGCGGGGGCAGAGTCCTGGCGCTGCCCGAAACGGCCACGGCTGCCACCGTCATACCCGCCACTACGGGAGGCAGAGCCATACACTGGCCGACCGCTGCTGTCTTGACCAGTGCTGTAATCTAGACGGCCTCCCCTGACGGGTGACCGTGACCGACTTCGCTCGCAGCCACCAGCGGCCGAAACGTCTGTGAAACGCCGTTCTCGGCTGCTACCACTTGCAGCTTGACTGCGTTGTTTGGTCGGTTCACCCTGGTCAAATGCAATGGGTTTATTTGGCATACTCAGCCCCGGAAAGCTTTTGGACAAGGCATCTGCGGGAGCAGCTCGGGCAGCAGCCAGTGCCGCCTTGCTTGCGGCGTCGCCGGCGCCTTGAGCGCTGGCAGTTGCACGAATTGCGGATAGTAAGAGACCCTCAGGCAGTTCAATGCCTTTCTTGTTGAGGAATGCATTGACCTTGGGCAGTTCCTTCTTCTTGGCGCACACCTTGTACAGCAACTGCACAACATGGGTGTGAAGGCCAGCACAATAGACCAGAAGCTGAGGCGTCACGTACTGTTGCCATGTGCTTGTCACCCATTCCCAAATGCACCTCAAGCAGTGAACCAATCTGTGTGATGGCCTCTAGCTCCGCTAGTTTGTCCATATCGCTCGATGTATGCTCGCAGCAGTGGATGGAGTAATTGCCCCAAGCGGGCGGTAGATAACTCTCCCAATCAAGGTGGTGCAGGGAAGCTTGTCCGTGACCTCAGCAGGAAAGGGGTAGGCGCCAAAAAAGGCCCAGGTGCTCCCATGAGTGGATGCACTGCGTGCACAATCAGCTGAATAAGTATTGCTGCAATGCACCGCATCTGGTACCAAGAGGTATGCCCCCTCTCTATCCGTCAGACGAGCCCCCCTGCTACCCCAACTGCGAAAGCTGTGTAGGGGTGCAACACAGTACTTGAAAAGCAGCTGTCCCTTTCATGTTGAGCAAGCAGTCAAAATGATCTTGACATTCCTCAGGTAGGTGTATTTGTGGTTTTGTGTAGCGGCTAGCTGAGACGAAGTTTGTTTGTGGCCATAGAATCTTCACGTAGGGTATCAGGCGCCTGGTGGAGTAAGACTGTAGAAAGCCATGTAATAGCACTACCCTTGCACCAGTGAGCGATTTGTATTTCCTTCCTACTGCCGTCACCCATGTTTGAGTGCTCCACCTTGTGGCGATATTTCTGTGTAGTAAAAATCACTTCCGCAGCAAACTGAATCGCCGCATCAGCTCACGCCTCCAAGGCGCCACAAAAATGCTTCCGATTTTCTTCGTCAAAACTGCCTTTTACAGGTCTCACGCACGTTCAGCATTACTGCTTTCGCCCCTGTGTCACTCGTTGGCCCATACTCGGTTTCATACCCTTGTGCGCGAGAGCTTCTGTCGCCGCACGTGTCGGAGCCTCGACTTCCACTCCTGCTCGCTGCACAAACTGCACGCAACATGAGGTGTCAATCAATCATTTTGATGTTGGCCTCTGCGCTTGCCGCAGTCTCAGCTGCACCTGTTGCCATTGACTTTGCTTCGGGGCAAGGGCATTCCGGGGGCGTTTCTCGGGCCCTGCAAAGCAACAGCACCGTGTGTGCACCCGGCTTCCACGGCCCCCGCTGCCTGTCGTGCACTGATAGCTTCTTCCCGAAACTGGTGCATTCTGGCTCTTTCCAATTGGAGTGTGAGGCGTGTCCCGCCACGGGCACTGCATACCTGCAGCTGCTGGGCGGCATGCTGCTGGGCGGCGCCGGCATCCTGTACATGTGTTATATCGCCATCAAGTACGCTCTGGTGCGCGACTCCGCATTTGCCCCCCTTGCCAAGGTGGCTGTGGGGTTCCTGCAGACCGTTTCCCTTGCGCGCTTCTTGCCGCTGGTGTGGACGCCTGGCCTGGCGGGGCTGTGGGCGGCGACTGACGGCATGGCCAGCGTCAGCACGTATCTGGGGGGGGCGCACTGCCTGGGGTGGGACGAGACCTCCGGATGGCGCGCCACCGCAGGCGCACAGCTGCTGGTGCCGCTTGTGATCGTGCTGCCCGTCACCCTGGCTGTGCTGGCGGTGGCACGGGCAGCCTGCGCCGGCGCCTGCTCCGCTGCCAAGGCGCCTGTGCAGCCCACGCCTGCCACAATGGGACATGTAGGGCAGTGGATCACATCACAGTCTCCCCAAAACTACGAGGACGATAAAGCAGCCCCCCCCGCTCAGGGCAGCACTGCCGCAGCCCCCCCCTCCACAGCCGCAGACGCACCCAAGGCCAGCGCTGACAGCCTCATCGCGGGCCACGCGTACCAAAGCACCTTTGCAGACAATGCCATTGCCTGCTGTGTGGTGATTGCCTTCAGCATGTACGTCACCCTGGCGGCCACTGCGTATTCCTTCATGGCCTGCCTGCGCATTGGGGGGGAGCGAAGCCTCATCGCCGACCCCAACTTCCTGTGCAATGGTGACCATGGGGACTGGATGACGGGCGTAGGCATGCCTGCATTCCTCTTGTATGCCATCGGCATCCCGGCTGTGTTCGGCTTCCTCCTGTACCGCAACAAGAACACCCTGGACAGCCCACAGACGTTGCACCGGTACGGCTTCCTGTATGGTTCCTACAAGGACGCCGCTTGGTACTGGCCCATGACTGTGCACATTCGCAAGCTGCTTGTGGTTGTGTTTATCACCGCCATCGCCCCCTGCGGCGTGGGCATCCAGAGCATGAGCATCGTGTTGGACTTGGGCATTGCCAACATCGCACATGACCGCAGTAAGCCCTTCCGTTTGCCGCTGTTGAACCTGCTGGAGAGCCTCTCCCTGCTGTTCTCAGCTGTTGCCCTCACCGCTAGCACCGCAGTGGAGGAGGGTGCGGCTGTGAAGGGTGACATCCGCGTGCAGACCACGGGATGGATTGCAGGGCAGACAGCCATCTTCACACTGGCCTTGCTGGGCCTGCTGTCTTGGGCCCACCTGAAGCTAGAGCACGGCGTGGGTGCATCTGGATCCCTGCTTGGCCCTGAGGCCCCCCTGGTGCCCCCTAAGCCCCCTTCAGCCCAGGGCAAGGGGGCTGAAACCACCAGTGTCGTGCCCACGCCTGTGCAGCAGCAGGCGTAGAGCAGGCAATTGCATGTGTAAATTCAAGCACAATAATCGAACAACTACGCTACACACCAGTTAGTTCAATGCCCTCGCTGGTGTGTTCCGTGTCATCTTCCCCGCTGTTTGGAGCCACAGCTGTGGACAACTGCGCATAGCCCCCCTGCAGGACAGCAGACACGCCCAGGGGCGCCTCAAACGCCCCCAGCATCGGCTGGATATCGCGCTTCCATCGCTTGTATGTCCAGCCTATCCCCCCCAGCATCATGCCTGCAGCCGCCACAATAGGCAGGCCCTCCGCCCACCCATCCGACACCCGCCCTGGCAGCAGGACGCCCAGCAGCATCAATACGAAGTCAAATGTGCCGTGTAGCAGCACGCCCTGTGTGAGTCCCCCAAGCCACGCCCTGGCACTAGGCGCCCCCCCCTGCACCCCATCTGCATCCAGCTCCACAAATGCAAAGGCTGTCAGCAGAGCACACAGCAAATGCAGTGGCAAGGACAGAGTCACCCGTGCTAGTGCAAATAGCGCCAGTGAGCCGGCGGTGGGCTCGGGAGGGGGTGGCACGGTTTGCGTGGAGGTTTGCCCAGCAGCAGGCGACTCATCCCCCCCCAAGCGGCGCCGTGGAAGGGGGGAGGGCATCTGCAGGGGCTCCAAACCAGTGAAACGGTGAATGTGCTGCAGTGATTGCACCAGGGCGCCGCTGTGCACAACGGAGGCGCCGGTTGCAGTCGGCGCCATGTACGGTCCCAGAACATACAGAATGTTCTCGCTTGTGCTGAAACCGGCTGCAACAGCAACGAACAGTGATAAGGTGACACGTGGAACATACGGTCTGGGTTGGAGCACAAGTGTTCGCGTTGGCAGGTTTTGAGCCTGGGGCTGTGCAGCGAGTCCACTGTCGCCCCCAGGTGCTGCTGCTGCAGGCGATGCCGAGGTCGAGGCGGAGGCGGTAGACCGTGGTGGTGGCGGCGGCACAAGTGATGAACCCCCTGCAAGCCCCTGCTGCCTCGCAGAGCAGCAGCATGCACAGCACTTGTGCAGGTGTGCATATCGGACCGCCCACGCTTTGCCCAACTCTTCTGAGCCCGCTGCAACCACGAACGCCATGAAGAACACACCAGCAATCAATCCAAATGAGACCTCTTTGCCTTCTGTGGCTGTTGCTGCCTGGGCTACATCAGCTAGGCCCCCCTGCGGCAGCAGTGGGGACAGCAGCAGCGCAGCCAGCAGCACTAGCAGCACCTCCAGCAGCATGGCAGCAGCGGTCACAGCCCAAAACCCAAACATGAAGTGCCGAAGCACCTGGCGGTCCACCAGCTGCACAGATGCAGTGTCCATCCATCGCAGCTTGTTTCGTCCCCAGCAGTGCCCGACAGCAAGGGCGCCGCCGCCCGCCAGGCCAATAAGCAGCAGGCAGGGCAGGAACAACAGTCCTCGAAATGCCCAGGCAAGGGCGACCAAAGTGAAGGTTGTGAGGCCCAGTATACAAATTCCATCCGTAAGCCACGAGTGGCACACCGCCCTCCAACTGCGTTGCTCTGTCGTAGAGTCTGACATGGCTTCCGTGAAATGTCCGATGGGAAGAGATGCTGCCGCAAGGTAAAAATACAGTCTGTGCAGACTGAATGAGCCTGGCAGCAAGATGAAGTCAACGGTTTCTCAAATCAATTCAATCGGAGCCTCAAACAACTCCAAACTTCCACACTTCTGCCGCACTTTGACGTGCCACTGTATGCGCGTCAGGATTTGAAACGCTGCTTTCCCCAGCATCAACGCGCAACGAAGTGGCTGCATCTGCGTGTGAAATTGAACAGATATACCCAACTGGGACACATGTTGATCCATCACACGAATCTCGCCGGCGGCTGGGGGGCACAAGGGAGGGGGCACCCCGCCGGCCCAAAAACTGAGACACTGCTGTGACGGCCTCATTCAGCCTCGCCATGCTGTAAGTGGCGACTTCCTTTACACGAAGGCAGCCCACACTGCCCGCTCAAAAATGGAGCAAGCGATAAAACACACCGCAGGCAGCACCACAGCTCAACCTTGTGCTGCATGTGCCGCCGTGGCTTGTGCAAGCAGCCACTGGACGGCCCCAGCGATTTGCTGCCCCTGGCTGCCGGAGCTGGCGCCGAAGCTGCGCTGGGCAGTCTCTGCCCCCCCCCACACTGCTGCTGCTGCCTTCGCTCCCTGCACCACCAGGTATGGCGTGCCCAGGGCGGCGGTGGGCCCATGCGCCCCCTCCCCAGCAGGCAGGCCTGTGGCTTGCTTGTGCCCCAGGATAAACGCCCCCAGCCCCCGCACCAGCGCATCGCAGTGCGCATTGCACAGCTGCCGGAACGCACTGTGGAAGTCAGCAGTTGTGCTGCAGTCAAACACAAAGTCCAGCACAGCTGCAGCCTGTGCATTGGCGACGGGCATTGCAGCCGCAGTGGGCGGTTGCAGCGCCCCCCCCTGCGCTGGGGAGGGGGAGGGCTCATCGCGTGCACTACTCGTAGAGGGGGCGGTGCTAGTGGCACTGGGCTGCAGGTTCGATTCAGTACCTGACACTGCCGCTGCTGCCAGCACAACGTAACCAGTGGTGCTGTCGGTGCACAGGGCGGCCAGCACGGAACACGGTGACGCGAACACAATCGACGCGGGGGCCTGGGGGCTAGATGCGGGCTGCTCCAAGGCATCGCGGCACTGCTGCAGCATGTCATGCAGGTCTGCAGTGGTGACGCGGCTGGCAGTGTCTGCCGCCAGCCCCCACGTGCCGGGGGCCGTGGCTTGAGCCGACTGCAGCTGCTGCGCCGCAGCCTGCCGCCCAGCCGTGAACAGAATGGGGGCCACGTGGTGTTCCATGTGGTGGTATACACTGGCCAGCACCACCTGCCGTGTAGGCTGCATACCGTTGCCGGCCCCCTGGGCGCCCGCCTGCCGAGCCAAGCCCGCCTCGATCACAGGCAGCAGCAGCTGTGCAATGGACACGCAGTATAAAGTAACCAGCTGCTCCACAAAAACTGCGAGAAAATAATGAATACTGCAGCATGCTGTGCAGCAGACTGCGAAGGCTGCACGTACATTCCACCTGCAGGCGCTGCATGATGCCCTCACGCTCCTGGCCACTGCTGCCCCGGATGGAAACTAACAGCGTGCTGTGCTGGCTGAGGCGCCTACAGGCAGCCACGGTGTCGCATGTTATATTTTCTTGTTGAATGTGGGCTCGGCGACTGCTTTGGCTGCGCACTTTTTCCTTCCTGTGCGCGAAGCGGGTGACTGTGCTCGCTGCGGAAATTGTGCGAAGCGCTGCGGCTTCAGCTGAACTTACAGCTGCTCATCTGCGGCAAACTGTTCCATATGCTGCTGAAACGATTCCATTATATCACCTGATGTCCTGTACAGTGATGTCCCCGCCACAAAGGCTGCACCGGCAGCAGCTGCCGTGCCAGCCAAGGCCATCATGGCCGTACCTAGCGTTGAACCCGACATGGCTTGAAAAGGATGGCGCCACAGCGGATGCAGCCAGCGACTGCATGTATTGCGATACATTTGTGTCGGCAGCCGTGCTGTCACTGTTCACAGTCGTGCGATGCACACTGTGCCCCCTGGGGCATGCAGGGGGGTCTGATGCCACCGCAGGCCCACACAGCTACAAGTCATCCCCCGCCATACCGCAGCCGCCAGGGGCAGCAGACCAAGCCTACTTCTGCCCAGCCAGCAGCTTGTACACCGCTGAGAAGTCCTTGCGCCCCATGCCGTTGTTGCTCATGACGCTGTACATGCTGGCGGCGACGGCGCCGGTGGGCAGGGGGGCGTTCACAGAGCGCGCCGCGTCTGCTGCCAGGCCCATGTCCTTCAGCATGAGGTCAGTGCCGAAGCCCCCCTCGTACTCCCTGTTGCTGGGGGCAGTGGGCACCACACCCGGGTGGGGGTTGTACGTGTCACTGCTCCAGCAGCGCCCGCTGGAGGTGTTGATGATGCCTGCCAGCTTCACGGGGTCAATACCCATTTTCACTCCCAGGTTCATGGCCTCGGAGACGGCAGCCATGCTGATGCCCAGCACCAAGTTGTTGCAGATCTTGGCCACCTGTCCAGTGCTGGCGCCACCGCAGTGCACGATGTTTTTCCCCATGTTGCTCAGGAATGCCTTGGCGGCCTCAAAGTCTGCGTCAGACCCCCCAACCATAAATGTAAGGGTGCCAGCCTCAGCACCACCAACACCACCGCTCACAGGGGCGTCGACGAGGCGAATCTGCAAGTGGTAAGGGTGTAGAAGCTGCTTCAGGGGCACCCAGGTGCACTGCACTTGGTGAGGCAGACACTCACCCCTGCTTCTGCAGCCATCTTGGACAAGTCGCTCGTTGTATTGGGATCGATGGTGGAGCAGTCAATGCAAAGCGTGTTCTTGGTAGCATTTGGGAACACTTCCTCCGTGTACACCTTGCGGACGTGAGGGCTGCTGGGCAGCATTGTCACCACAGCGTCAGCGCCGGATGCTGCTTCAGCAGCGCTGGAGGCAGCAGTGGCACCCATGTCAACAAGCTCTTGCACTGGTTTGGGACTCACTGCGAGGAGGCATACTTTTGAACTGCACAAGTGCTGCCTGGCAGTGATCTACACACGGTCGTACACAGCGAGAGTGTGTCCAGCTTTGCTCAAATTGACTGCCATGTGCTTTCCCATGTTTCCCAGACCGATGAAACCAATCTGCGAAGATATACTGTGTGCGTAGATACAGCTGCTCGTGTTGTACGAAAATCCTCACCTTTGCAGCAGCTGCAGAAGACACTGAGATAAATCGCACGCCTGCAGCTTGACGCCCGGCAAATCTTGCACTGCGGCTCAGCATGTTGGTTGGCCTGTAAATATTTGTGGGGGGCGATAATCTCTTGCATTCATATGGGACCGCATTTATTTGGGTGACTTTTATGGCGCACTGCACCATCGTCGGCTGCGAAGCTGTGAGAGATGTGCGTGGCGTGGAGGCAGGGGGGCAAGGCGGCGGGGCGCAAGTCAAACAAGAAGGGGGCAGCAAGCCACCAAACAAACGTATGCACAAGAACGTAGACTCAAGACAACCGTAGCCCAAGACACTCGGAAGGACAACATCAACATCAAGTCAAGGAGAAGCCTCGCCAAGCTTCAACGGGTTGACGGATTTTTGATTCTCCCGTCCGGACAGCCCCTGTCCTGTCCCTCCCATTATTTTAGAGCGGTGAATCGTGCAGG
>Ga0307982_1003176_pt1 | contig 13153 bp, 9 predicted proteins | sample OrgLakmetagen989_FD_201847 | JGI IMG/M metagenome (GOLD analysis project Ga0307982, IMG submission 201847) | Saline water microbial communities from Organic Lake, Antarctica - #989 | ecosystem: Environmental > Aquatic > Non-marine Saline and Alkaline > Saline | place: Antarctica: Organic Lake... | reverse complement strand
GGTTGCAGCGGCGCGGCATTTATTTAGCACTTGTTTCACGGAGTCTGCGATGGGCGTGAGCAGGATCCTGTGAGTCACTGCTGAGCCCAGGTACAGTGCAAGCTGCCGACGCAGGTGCGGGAAGTCTTCTTGAAACACTTCTGTCCAGCTGCCAATAATAGCCTTGGCGTTGCCCCACTGGGGGGGGGTGGCACTGGGCAGCAGCGCACTGAGGGGCGCCGCCAGTGCGCTGGACTGCAGACCGATGAAGCGTTCGCAGGTGGACTTCAGGGAGCTCTCCAGGTCCCGCCTGCCGTCTGTGTCCACCTGCACTAGCGCCGGCATTATTCGTCCAGTGATGAGGTCGTACAGCAGATTGCCCTCGCCCCACTTGAGCAGCCCAGGAAGGCCCTGCACCAGTGTGCTCAAGGCGTCAGATGCGCTGGGCAGCTGCAGGTGGTGCTGTGTGTGTGCCAAGCTGACATCAAAGGGTGCCAGCTGCTCTCTAAGTATGAGCAGCTGGGATATTAAGAACAGTTGTCCGTGCAGCGGTCCGTTGTTAGCTGTGATGGTGGTGGCGGCGCGGCCCATGGCGGCGAGCAGCTGTGCCACGGCCTGCTGGGCGCACGTGGCGAATGCGCCTCGGGTCAGGGCGCGATACACACTGGATAGCGCTCGCAAGCAGCGGTACATGGGTGGAAACCACGTGTGCGTGACATCCCGGGCGGCCTGCAGCTGGGGGCTGACGGGGCCCTGCGCAATGCTGCGGCGGTGTGCTGCGAAGCGCCCAGGAAAGTCCACATCCCCTGCAGCGCTGGGCTGCCACGCTGCCAGCACATCCACAATGTCTCGTTCCGCCGCAAACATGAGGCGGTCCTGCACACCGTCCAGCACACAGCTCTCGCATGCCTGCGTCACGGCAGCCGCCGCAGACTGCTCATCCATACTGCTGCTGCCAGAGGCCATGACGGCCAGCTCGTCGCGCACAGATGCCATGAGCTCGGATAGCTCTGCCACTGTGGCTGGTGTGCTGGAGCTGCTGCCCAGTGGGCCCAGGAGGACCACAGCCAGGGCTGCCAAGCCGCTGGCCAAGGCGCCCTCCTCCCCCGGCACCAGCAGCAGGGCCTGCTCGGTGGCACACAGGGCAGACACCCCCATGGCTTCCATTTGCTGCCTACTGCGCAGGAGGCTTCCGTGCAGTGTCGCCTCCTGGCGCAGGGCCTCCCGGGCCTGCCGCACGGCAGCGCACACCTCCGGGGCGGAGGGGCTGCCCAGCGCAGCGGGGGCCCACTGCTGCAGCATGTCCTGTCTGACAGAGAAGAAGTGCTCTGAGCAGCTTACCAATGCTCTGTCTTCTGCCTCCAAGTCTGGCGCCGTTGTGCTGGACAGGCGGAGGAAGCCTACTGCATGGCCCAGCTTGGAGCCAAGCACCTGAGCCAGCAGGGCAGCGCTTTGGGCTTGCAGCGAGGGGGCTGAGCCTGCAGCAGCTGATAAAGGCCACTCATTCAATTTGGTCATGATGAATTCCCGCAATTGGCTCCTGTGGTGCTTGGCCAGCCGCATGGCCCGCATGCGGAACTTGGCTGCATCCATGTGCTCGGGTGCGGTAGCAAGCTGCTGTAGACCGCGCAGCAAGCGTATGTGTGCCTCACAAGCACCGCGATCCAATATGTTTGTCATTTCGCTGCATGCGTCAATGCTGGTGTAGGGCTCTAGTGCCTGCTTGATGGAAACTGCATCAGCCTCTGAGGCCGCGGTTGAGGCCAGCAGCTTGTGGCATACGGCTTGCAGCTCGGCAACGGCCTCTGTAGCACGATGGTGCCTTTTGCAACACTGTTCAATGACATCCAGTGCAGTTTTGGTGGCACTTGTGGACTGCTCCAGCCCTGTACTTGCAACACTGGTTGACTGAGGCAGGTCAGGGCTGTTGAGCACATCACCAGGCTCCACAAACAGTATTGAGGCAGATAGCAGATCCATGGCATCAATGCAGACAATAGTTGGCAGTGCACTAGCGTCGTTGTACTGAGCTGTCTCTCAGCTCATGTTACAAATTGAGCTCCTGCAAGGCTGTGGCACGAAGTACAAATATCAGGGTTCAGTGGGCAGCTGCGCATGGGGCCTAGTTTGGTGGAGCCTTACCCTGGCGTGCCGCCATGCATGCACAAGGCTGCCAGACAAAGCCCCGAGCAATTCCTCGTTTGCTGCGTTCATTCTCATCTTCTGTACCCTGAAGGGATGCCAAGTCTGTATATTCGGCCAGACAAGTTGCGACTTTTCAGCGAGGCAGGCAGCCGGCAAACGACTCAACATCATGGCATCAGGCAACAGTGTGGTTCCTGTGAGTCGTTTGCAGAACAGGGAAGAATACCAACGCGTGGAGTACCTTCTTCAAGTAAGTCTTGCAAAGCGTACGCTCATTGCATGGTTTCAGCGAGCTTGTCTGTTAGCTGCAAGCACGCAGCCTCTTGCAAAGACCCCTTCTGGTGCAGTTATGCTTGCGACATACTGGAGTACGAAACTTAAAAGTGTGGCGTGTGGAGAATGCACAGCTTGAGTTGCAATTCGAGCGTCGCACAAGCGGCATCTTGTGCCTTGAGTCTTGGGTAAATGTCGGCGCGCTTGAGTCGTACAACAAAATTCAAGATGTCTGCTCTCGTGGGTACTACTTGCCCGAAGATGGATCAGGATTAAAGCTCAAGACTGGTCACGTTGCCATCGAGCATCCTCCTGCAGGTGAGTGCTGTGCTGCACCTTGAAGGGCTTGTGATGCATTTTTAGCCAAATTCCGCAGAAGGGGGCATCCACCAAATGGTGCTGAACAAAATCGGTGTTGGCCGATCATTTGTTTTGGATGAAGCAACCAGTCCAAGTGGAGAACTTCCAGAAGGATACGACAGCTTTTATTTGCACTCAGATGCAGCTCTGTATGCGCATGAGTACATGCTCATGGACCCGGCGCAGGCACTCCCTCAGTACATTGTGCACTTCACTCTGGATGAGAGCATGACCATGCCACCAATCAGTGCAACTGATATATCATCCCGAAAGCGCCACTTCCGAGAGCATATGGCAGGCGTGAAAGACCGTGTGCTGGATGCCTTGAGCCAGTTGGGGCCTGCTGCTGGCGACCAAACGGAGCTGCTCTTGGCCGAAATCGCTGAGAAGTACGAGCAGGCACTCACAGCATCCTGTGCTGAAGACCCCTTGCTGCAGGAGCGCAAGCGCGTGATCTCCAAGGCTGTCGCCTCCATCGCCGCCAAGGTGGAGGTTGTGCAGAGCAACCACAAGGCAGTGGAAGACGCCATATACGACCGCATGCAGCAGGTGCTGCAGCAGCTCAACAAGTCCACTGAAGCCAAAATTGCCACTCTACTGGCTGAGGAGCTGGAGCTGCGCCGCCAGAAGCAGCAGATCGACTGGACGGAGGGCTTCGTGGGGGTGCTGGCGGACACGCTGCCCCCCATGTCCTTCATTTCTGCCTGGGACAAACACCAGGCCATGCGCAGCACCCTGTACCACCAAGCTGCCCACAGTCCCGCCCTGTCCTCCAGCTCAGCCGCTGTGCAGGCTGTGGAGGCTGACCTGAAGCTGGTGGGACACCTGGAGGTCATCACCGAAACAGAGGCCAGGGCGGCGGGGGAGAGAGATTCAGCCCGCAGCAGTGCCCACAGCAGCCCGCGCCGTATTCAAAATACGCAGGCGGTTGTACCGTACTCCCCCTTCAGCTCAGCGTCGGCAGCCATGTCTTCGCATGGTGCCCATACGCCGTACTCGGTGCAAGCCCAAGCCCCCTTGCCGCCACCAACGCCGCCACCCATGTCGCCGCCTGTGACTTCGCTGCAGGCGGCCCCTGCCCCCCGCAGCAGACAGGAAGCAGAAGCCGTGTTGAAGGCTGCTGAGCACGATCTGGCCGCAACCTCGCAGTTGGCAGCCACCCTTCCGGCTGGGCAGTCTGCTCTAGCCCGCAGCATGCTGACCACTGCGAGTGTGCGTCTGCAGCAAGCACAGGCCCAGCACGCTACATTGGTACAAACAGAGGCCTTCTCGGCTTTGGAGCGCACAGGCACGCCGGTCAGCCCAACTGCAGGCTCCGCCGGCAGCAGAGCCGCCCAGCGTGCGTCTACGCTGCAGCCGATAGAAGAGCCTGCAGCGGTGATTTCAGCGTCTAGCAGCCCCTCCCGGCAACTGGTCACGCGGGACATCAAGGACCTGCTGGAGCGCCACTCCCTCAGCAAGTACGTGGAGTCCCGTCGCCGTGGACTGACAGAGGAGGTGCTGCAGAGCATCACTCCAGATCGAGCATTTGCCGACTCAAAGGTGCTCACGTCTGCAGATGCAGCCATGCGTGTCTTCTTGTGTCTGCCGTTTGAGCAAAGCGCATACGGTGGTGGCGTCTCTGCGCCCAGCACCCAGCGCATCTTCAACTCAGAAGAGGCCTACCCGCCTGGCATGGGAGAGTTTGCTGTGGTTTACAGTCAGTGGGTTGCAAGCAACGGCCCTCCTGCTGGCACTGTTGTACTTGTCAAAGCAGGTGGCCACGTGTTCGGTGGGTATGCGGCAGATGCTTGGCGCTTCGACGGCGCCTTCCATGGAAGCCCAAAGAACTTTCTCTTCTCACTTACGCGGGACGCAAAGCTGCCCTACACAGGTCGTGCCAAGGGGCCGCAACAAGAGGCAGACAAGATCATGCGCAGTCAACACGAGGAGGAGAACATTCGCATCCAAATCAACTACGAGCAGGAGCGGCAGGCAGAGATTGAACGCCTGTCATATGAAGGCGTGACCTTTGATGATGTTGGCAACGTCATGCGAAATCCTCGTGGGGCTGACACCTCAAAACTAGACGTTCCACCCCCACGCAAGCGGCCATGGTTCAGGGTGGATGCCCAGCGGAGTACCCCTGATACGATCCAGTTCGGAGTCGGAGACCTTGTGCTGGCTGGTGATCTTTCTGAGTGTACCTGCCATATAGAGTCCTCGTATGGTGTAGGGTTGTCTCAGAATAGTGTTGAGGCAAAGACATTCTTGGGTGGGTCGGTCGATGGTGTATTCAGGGCTGACATTGTGGAGGTGTGGGCAGTGCAGCACGAGTTCGGCGGCTACGGCAACTATGCACCTGCAGCAGCAGAGCCCTACGATGATGCTAGCTATGCGGAGGAGTACTAAGTCGCTGGAACAAAACTTGGGGTATTGTCAACGAGAAAATGGTGTCTGTGTACTCGTTTGTTGGTCTTAGCACGTCGGCGGCACTGCCTGGCTGCTGAGCCAGGCCCTGCCTCATAAGCAAAGGTGTGAGTACGATGTAGGGTTTGCTGACAAGTATACATAACAGTTTGTCAACCATTTGTAAGGGTGGGTCCAGGTGGTGCAAGTTGTGTAGTGCAGGACAGTGTCGCCAGCCTCAGATCACAATATGGTCAATGCACAAAAATACACAAATAGACTCGAGTTTTGGTGGGCGTAATGCTTGCCTCTGGTGATGTGTAATTCGTTCGTGAAGGTTGGGCCTTTTCACAGCAATAGTGGGTTTCTGGGTTCCAGATAAGGAGCGTTGCTGGCCAGCAGGGCAGGGCATGAAGCTGAAATAAATGTACCGCTGCATCAGTCAACAGTCGAGCAAGGGCACCTGGGCAGCAGGTAGAGGTGCAACATGTACAGCCCCCTCCGAGTTGCACAGGAGGCCATGGGACCGGGGTTGGCAATTTAAGTTGATGTGATCAACTCCCACACCTCTTCACCACCATCGACGTTGATGTTTCGCATATGTTATCGTTGGTAGGTGCAAAATGACACGCTACGCAACTTTCAATCTCTCCTGCTGGCCTCTCATCGCTGGGCCCCTATCTATGGTATGAGCCCCTGCGAAAGTGGGGCCCCCAAAATGCACCTGGGCGGTGTAGCTCCTGATGTGTTGCTGCAGCAACACTGTCAGGCACTGAGATGGAGCTTGTGTGAGCAACAGCTACACAGTGCTCAGAGTCAGAAACGTTAGCCGTTGCAGCGTTGGGCAGCTTGACGTGGTGCGGACTGACGACGGCTGAGGTCTGCGGGACCGATGTCCAGGTGCCCAGGTGGTGTGCAGCCGGCCAACCAACTGCCAGACAAGATTCGAAACTACACTGGCCCACGACAGACAGCGCAACCACCCACAAATAGTGATGTCATTCGAGCTGCTTTTGTTCCCGCCTCATGGTCGCCCCCACGCACTTTGCGCCTCGGACAGCAGCCGGCGGAGATTGGACACGATTAGGTGTGACCGCCAACGTCGTTTGGTGAGACTACCAGGCACGATTTGTTCAACCAAAACAGAAGCGAAGGCAGTTTCTTTGTGCTCACCGCAGAGCCAACACTCATAATAAAGAGGAGCTCTGCACACAAAAACTGGGCTGGCTTTGAATGCTGACCGCCTGCAGCTCATCCTGGCCCGTGCCGCAAATGTTGCATGTCGCTGTCCCAATAAGAAGGGAATCTTGGCCTCACTCCCAACCGCACGCTCTCAAATGGCCAGCAGCGCCCCATCTCCGTCAGTAGCACGCCTGGCGCTGCAAAGGGCCCATGCATGCTTTTGTTGTTGTGACCCGCTGCAGTGCCTCGCCGCAGTAACGCCCCAGACAGCGCGCGAAGCATCACGACTCTGCTACGTTGTTTACTTGTGTGGAAACGGCGGAAGATTTGTTGGCCAGCTGCACGAACACTGTTCAGCACAGATGTGGACGTTGCGTTCGTCAGACGGCTCACCGAGGACAGCAGCGTGCTTGGGCTGGCACAGTCAACAACAAAAAAATGTACCCCGGGTGAAAGTCCCAATGCTTGTAAAATGACACCGAAACGCTCAGTTGTGAGTACAGCAGTGCCAGTCGCTCCGATCTCGAACACTTTGCGAACCAAATACATCGCCCCCTCGCATGTAGCCAGTGCGAAAGAAAACTTGCGGATGATTTGGTGATACTGCACCACATCATTTTTGCTTTGTGCGCCATTGCCGTATCCAGGGTGGCCTAGGCAGTGGAACGTGTCGGGGTTTGTGCTGCACAAACTTTTTGCCACCAACCGGCACTCATAGTACGGCTGCATTGCGCCTGATACAAGCACTGCCGATGCACTCCCCTCGTCAATTGACGTAAAGTTAGTGAAGGCCTCTGTAGCAGAGTGGGGCAGCCACGTGGTATGCTGCCTGGGATGACTCGGGTGGACGTCTTGTAAACTGTAGGCGTAAGTTGCCAGAACGTCCGGCAGGTACTTTGACAGAAAGCTGCGCACCTGCAGCATCCTCGCCTTGTTGAAACTGTGGAGATCATCCATAAGCATCAGCACTGCTGTATTGCCATCTGGGCTTAGCATTGGGTGTACGTGGTGGCCTTCCCACTCGATGGGCGAGCGGTGGTTCGCTTCCCAGACCACCACCGCATCCAAGGTGCGATTTGGGCCGCACATAGAGTGAACCCACTGCTCCAAAGTTTGTGTGGCCAATGCATGCTGCAAGGGAACAAACACATCAATGCTGAGTTCGCGCAGGCCTCGGTTGATAGCCGCAGGTTCCTGAGAAATGGACTCTGTTGCAGAGTTCCCACCATGCAGGTCGGCGACAGCGATACACAGCTCACGTTGCACATTGCAACCAGGACAAAGCATTTCTCTCGTTTTTAAATCGTGCTCTGTCCTGGCAGGTGATAGCCACGCCTGTACCTGAGGTGGGAGAGGCAGTGCTGTGTCGCACAGTGACTTTTCTCCAGCTGATGGCCACATGCTATCCTGCACCTCCCGCACAGAGATTGGCGGGGCAAGTTTAGAGCAGCCCTTATAACGACCAGCTTTGCATGCTGGCTCTGGTAGAATAGGGGTGATTGATGCAGCGGTCACAGGACCTCCAGACTGCTTCGCTTGCTTCTCTAGCTTCTCTTGCTGCTGGTGCTGCTCGCCAGGTCGCAGATTTGCAGGGCCTCTGATAGATGCAGTGTGAACCTTACATGATACGTTTCCAGAGCTTGATGCTTGAACATTTCTAAACGTCAGCACAACCGCTGCGGCGAAAGCCGCAAACGCGAATGCAGCAATAGCGGAAATCCGCATGCTGCTTTGCATGCGCTTGACTACTGCCGACCTTCAGTCGAAAACAAAACACCATAAACGTGCCAGAAGGAGATTCTGACCCCCAAGCTGCGATGTTGTTGTGACTGTTATGCATTTTAGCGTCTCCTTGCAAGCAAGGTCCGCAGCCCATTGACCCCACACAGGGGGGTATGCAGGACGGTGAAACTACCGCAGTGAGCGTTGCCGCCGCACTCAAAGCGTCAAAAGTGGTGAACTGTTCCTTTCAGATGCTGCGGTCGGCAGCAGTTGGGGGCTACGAAGCCGCCACCAGGCTACTGGGTTGTCTGCTGACAAGGCAGAGCCAGCTTCGGCCGATGCACCTTCGGCAACCGGGCCTTCCAGATGGTGCAGGTCAAGTTGCAGAGGGTTGTCTCGTGCAATAAGCATAATCAGACCGGTTGTTTTCCAGGCCAGGGAAAACAGCGCAGAGTTGAGGCGTCTGCGCCTGTCGGCGGAAATTGAGCGTTGGAAAAGTCTGTTGAGACATCGGAGGTCGCCCATTGCTGCCACGCAGAACACTGCTAGGAGCTCGGCAACGATGGAGCCAACTTCATAGAGGTAAATTTCGCTGCGGATGGCCTGGAGGTTTCACTACGGAGTCTGGCGGCAGTCGCTTGACTGCACGAGAAGAAGGCCTTGTGCTTGAGGCTGTCGCAGGCTAGCAGGCAGGCCGGGTGCTGGCAGAGCTTGGGCGGCTACACATTTTCCATTCGAAGAGCACCCCCTAGGAGGCATGTTTTGGTGTTGCAGCGGAGTTTGAGGCACGCCTGTCTTGCCTGGTGGTGTGGCGTCCCCGCCAGCGCTTCATTACGTGTCCCGTGCAAAGCGGCCACGGATGACCACGTTCGTGAGGACGCATGAGCACGGGCGACTGCCCTCTGGTTGTGACGGAGGCCAAGTATCTCCAGGGTTGAGCTTGTCGCTTGTTTGAGGGCCCGTTGGTTGTGTGCCAGGCAGCGTGAGACGGGGTGGGCTTCGTTCAGCTTGTCGATGTGGGCACGCAGCCCGGCCGCCAGGCTGCCGCGCCGCGCCCACGCCAGTTTGATGCTTACAGCCTCGCATAAGATGTGTCCAGGTAGGTACTAGCTAGCTAGCCGCCCCCGGCTGGCTGCTAGCTAGCTGGGTAGCTATTTGCAATTTGGTGCCCCACACCCGGGCGCACCCCCTTGGCCTGCGGGAAGTGGGGTCAGACACCCAATCTCTGCTGGATCGGGTGACGCCCCCCCAGGGGCCAGCAGCCCAGTACGCCGTGGCGCCGAGGACACCCCTGGAGGGACGGGGAACGAGGAGTCACAGCTGCTGCCAAGCAGGGGGGAGGGGGAAAGGGGGGTGCTGTGTCTTGCAGTGAGGGTGGCGTGCAGTTGGGCAGTGCTGTGCTGCCGGTGTTGGATGCCCAGGACGCCGCTGGCTGGGATTGGGAGGAGGCGGGGGAGGAAGCCTCCTTCCCTGCAGCTGCCGCGCCGTACACGGATGCCGCACCTGCTACAGTACACGGTGGCGGCGGCGGCGGGCTGCCCTCTGCACTGCCGTCTCCTGCAGCCGTGGTGGAGAATGTGGATGCGTGGGGGGGGGGGTGACTTGGAGCTGGGGCTGGAGGCGGCGCCGCAGGCCAGCGGTGCCGCTGAAGCAGCAGATGATGGAGACGGGTGGGATGACTGGTAGGAGCGTGGCTGTGTGGTGCACTGTCCGTGCATGCTGCGGGCAGAGGCACGCAGAGCCCCCAGCCCCCTGTGCGCCGACAGCAGCAGGTGGCCATGCCGCCGGCAGGATTGGACTGGCAGATTGCTGCCCGTCTATTTTGTCGCGTGGTTTATGAATATAGCCGTGGATGCTGCGGCCAGCAACTCGTGCGCAGCTGACGTGTACAGAGTGTGCTGGACAGGTCCTGAGCCCCCGTGTACCGCTATCATGGGCGACCTTGCAAGCCTTGGCCAAGCCTGGCAGCCTGCCCAGTTGATTGGCTCACGGAGATGCCCAATTCAAGATTCACAGTGTAGTTGCACTTTTTTGCATGTGTGATTGCTCGGCCTGTCTTGGCGTCAACTGATGATTCAGTCAGCATTGCTCGGCTCGTGAAACACTGGTGCCAACATGGGCCATAGCTGCTACGCTGTGGCAAAGCCATGCAGCTGCCAAAAACTGTCGCTGGGGTAATTTGAACTATTTCTGGGGTTGTTTTCGCCATTTGCCTGCTCGCCCCGGTTGTGATGATTCAACGGCCGTCGGGGCACAGACAGAAAAACCTTTCGTGCGCACACTGACGACTGAATTGCGCTGTTTCCTTTCGCATGTCATGGCTAGCATTATGCGACAGGTGTGGGGTGTGATAGTATGGGCCTCGAGTGCAGTGGATTGCAGCGGATTGTGAATTGTCCATTTTGCTGCCTGTGGCCTCCTAAATGGCCGGGCCGCCCACTTGGCGCCTCTCATACACCAGCTCACTCGGATTCAATAGTCGAACAGCACAAGGCCTGCCCTTTCACCTCTGGCGCGCATTGCAGCAGTGGCTCAGCATCTGCAGCATCACACCAAACGTTTGTGTGCATATACAAGCAGTCTTCCCCGAGAGGGCCAGTCACAATGCTCGGCTGGCACAGCCCGATCCCATCTGCCGCCATACGCTGGGCTTCAAAGCTGGTGCAGACACGCATCGCCCGTGAAGCACAATCTACAACGGCTTCAGTGAGGCTGATACTGTTTGGAACCCAGTGCACACACACATCGGGTCCGTCGCTCAAGTGGTGTACAGCTGAACACGACATCGGCTTGACACTGGCCAGGTTCTTCACAGTAGAACCAGTGATTGGGACGAATGGGCTGTCACGGAGGGTCAAGTCTGTGGCTTTTCTAACACCAAGGTTGTACAGCTTTGGGGCCCGCGATGGCAAGAAGCGCTCCTGCATGCCGTAGTAGTACACTCGTTGCTGCGTGAGCAGCCAATTGGATGCCGGCGGCTCCGGAAAAAGGTACTCAGGGCCAAGGATGACATCTGGTGGGGCAACAACATTAAACTCGTGGTTCAGAATGGACTCGTCGTGCCACGGCGGGAGGTAAGGCACGGGTTGGGACAAGAGTGCCCTGATTTGGGGGCAAATTCTGCCAAGCATCGACATGACTTCCGCGACCTTGCCACCAAAAAGTCCGCCAGCAAAATAGAGGCGTTTCATCGCAGATGGGATGTAGAAGGGGGACGAGGGATTCGCGTCCGTCGGGTGCGTCAGCATGCTGCGCCCGTGAAACCAGGCAGACAACGAAGCTACCCGGCGTCCAAGAATCTCCTGCCCGATTGGAGCTACAAATAACGCATCAGAATCAATGGCATAGAAATAGTCGTAATTCTGCGCCAGCACCTCTTTGAGACTGAGGTACATTTCGAAGCGCATCACGCTGTCGAAAGGCCAACCAAGCTTCTCCTGCCCCAGGAATGTGACGTTACCCCACGAAGCCAGGACGGCATCCTTGCGGTCCGTGAACAGAAACAAGTGCTTCGTGCACTGTGGGAGCAGGAACTGCCCAGCAGATCTCCAAAAGTCAGGCACAAACTCATTGTACCGCCCCGTGGCCATCGTGGCGACAGCGACGCGACATGGTGAAGGGCCCCTTTGTAAGGAGCCAGGTACTGCTAGCTGCGGAAGTGAGTCAGGCACGGGCACGGTTTTGTTCCCCCACGGGAACGGATACTTCAGGTCGGTGTACTCCATGGTGCAGGGCTCAGTGGAGCTCACATACAACGGCTCCAGCGCTACGTTCGATCCAGGCAGAGCTTCACACCGCATGCTGTACTTGGCTGCAGGTGTGTGCATGTCGGTCAGCGCATGTTTGCTGAAAGTGCGCTTCCAGAAGTTAAGCGCTCGGCTCCGAGCGGAGAGGAACGCCGCCTCGCCTTCTGGCGACGATGCGCGGCACGTGCGATCATTGACGATTACCAAGCTGGGCCAAAAGCCAACCTTCAACCGATCTTGGGCGCGGAGGAAGAAATCCTCGTGTTCCCCGACTTTCAGTGCTGGATCCCACAGCACCCTTCCCACGTGGGCAGTGCTGCCCAGGAAGAAATTGTCCACAGCATCCACGGGAGCCGGCTTACCCACAACAGAGCTCTTGTCACAATGCACGAGTGAAATGTTAAGGGTGGTTCTGAAGTCCCCTGACCTCCTGTACTGATACGCACACGCAGCTGCGCTGGTGATGCCACCTACGATGTGGAAGTCGCCACTTCTTACGAACGACATGGTGCTTTCAAGAGATGACATGAAGGCGGTATCCCCTTGGGAGACCACGAAGTCATCGTCCACAAGCAGAAAGTAAGGAGTTGTCACTGCTCGGATGAGTTCATTGCGCCCAACCGAGAGCCCTGCATCCACCGGAAGCTCAATCAGTTGCACTCGACCCGCATACGCAGCAAGCAGTTCCCTTTGCATGTCTTCTCCTGCAGGTCCTTCGTGTGCAACGACAAAACTCGCAGCACTGGACAAACGCTGTGGGATTGATGCGAGAAGTCTCTTGAGACAGCCACTGGAATTCAACAAATCCATAGTTTTCACAACCACAGTCAACTCTGAATCTTCATTTACGGTGCTGCCAATATCTTGGCGCAACAATTCGATTGGCAATTGCTTGGTAGGTGCTTGGCTAGGGCCACGGAAATGGTCACGACGCAAAGCGCCACCAGCAGGTTCCGCCTGCACCAACGGGAGCTTCTCTGGGAAGGCTAGTATATAGGCCAATACAAGGATGAGTTGACAAGCAGCAAGTATTGCGCACATCCTTCTGCCAGTACCGGTACTCAATTTGTAGTACCGTATTGTGCACGCGTACGATAGTTCGTTGAAAGCCATTGCTGGCGGCGCTGATGATGGCGAGGTGCCCATGTTGCGTAATCGGCCCCGGGTTATCTGGTACAGTTGCTAGCATGCACTTGTGACACTTTTCGTGTGTGTGTGTACTTCTGGGGTCCACCATCGTCGGCTGCGAAGCTGTGAGAGATGTGCGTGGAGGCAGGGGGGGCAAGGCGGCGGGGCGCAAGTCAAACAAGAAGGGGGCAGCAAGCCACCAAACAAACTTATGCACAAGAACGTAGACG
>Ga0307982_1003175_pt1 | contig 13154 bp, 6 predicted proteins | sample OrgLakmetagen989_FD_201847 | JGI IMG/M metagenome (GOLD analysis project Ga0307982, IMG submission 201847) | Saline water microbial communities from Organic Lake, Antarctica - #989 | ecosystem: Environmental > Aquatic > Non-marine Saline and Alkaline > Saline | place: Antarctica: Organic Lake... | reverse complement strand
CATTGGGCTTCTGGTGGCTGATGAGGGTCACCGCCTGAAGAACGCCTCGGGCAACCAAACCATCACAGCGCTGTCCGCCATCCCCACCTGCCGACGGGTGCTGCTCACAGGCACCCCCGTGCAAAATAACCTGCTGGAATTCTACGCGGTGTGCTCATTTGTGAACCCCACGGTGCTGGGCGATCCCGGCACCTTCCGACAGCTGTTTGCGAACCCCATTCAGAAGGGGGGGGACAAGGGGGCCACCCCCGCAGAGCAGGAGCTGGGCGCTAGCAGGGCCACGGAGCTGTCCCGTCTCACCTCTCAATTTGTGCTGCGGCGCACCAACGAGCTGCTTGAGAAGTTCCTGCCCCCCAAGACGGAGCTGTGTGTGTTCGTGCGCGCCTCCCCCCTGCAGGAGCGGGCATACGGGGCGCTGCTGGGGTCATCCGTTGTCCGCCGCATCATGTCAAGGGGCAACAAAGCGCCTGCCGCCGCCACAGCATGTGCATTGCAGCTGATCACAGCCCTGCGCAAGGTGCTGGGTCATCCAGACCTGGTGTACTCTGCTGCCTGCGCCGAGGCCAGTCCACAGGCCGCGGCTGCCGTGGCCGCCCGAGCCATGCCGGCAGCGGCCTGTCTGGCGGCGGCTGCAGCAGCATGCCCCGGACAAGACGGCAACGCCAGCAAGCGGTGTACCTCCCCTCCCCGAGTCCCCGCCGAGGCATTGGCCGCCGACACGCCGCCTGCTGCTGCCGTCGGGCGCGGCCTGCACCCCACCCGCACCACCCCAGCGGGGGACAGCAGCGACGACTTGGACGGGGCGTACGCCGCATTGACGCCTGTGTTTGGCGATGAGTACGTGTTCAATGCCCTGGGAGGGCGCTTGGCCGCGCTGTACGCCCGGCAGGCGGCAGCAGCAGGAGTTCAGCCCCTGGCGGCGGCACAGCACAGCGCCACGCAAGCCATTGCAGCCAGCGGGAAGCTGCAGTTCCTGGACGTATTTCTCGCACGCATGCGGCACGACTGCCCTGGGGAGAAGGCTGTCCTTGTGTCGAATTTCACGCAGTTCCTGGATGTGGTGGCGGTGCTGGCTGCAGCGCGGGGGTATCCCTTCCTGCGGCTGGACGGCAGTACAAGCAGCGACAAGCGCATGAAGATAGTGAACGACTTCAACAAGAGCCAAACTGATGGCCCAGGTGGAGTGTTCCTGTTCCTGTTGTCCTCCAAGTCTGGGGGGGCAGGGCTCAATCTCATCGGCGCCAGTCGCCTGGTGATGTGTGACGCAGACTGGAACCCCGCCACAGACCGGCAGGCGGAGGCCCGAGTGTGGCGCGATGGGCAAAAGCGACACACCTTTGTGTACCGCCTGTGCACTGCCGGCACTCTTGAGGAGAAGATCCTGCAGCGGCAGATGCGCAAGGGTGACGTGGCGGGGGCGGTGGTGGAGGAGGACGCAGACGTGGGGCGCAAGTTCACGAAGGATGACTTGAAGGACCTATTCACAGACCTGCGGGAGCCCGCAGTGGACAGCTTGCTGGAGCAGGGCACCGGCAGCTGTGAGACCTACCGCCTGCTGAGCGGGGCAGGCAGCGCCTCCCGCAAGCATGACCGCACCGGCCTGGGGGCGGCGTGGCCCGCATACACAGGCGGGGAGTCCCTGCAGGCTGTGGACCCAGTGCTTGCCCACTCCGTCTTGCAGCTGGGCGACTTCATTGGTGTCCCCTATGTGCAGCACTCCACGGTGAATTTGCCCAGCGCAGCCCCCGCCCCCCTCACTCCTGGCGCCGCCGCCGCAGCAGCAGCAGCAGCAGCAGCAGCCGAGGCTTCCTCCGCAGGCCACACCAACACACTGCAGCGCAGCGGCTCGGTGGATGCAGACGTCGCTGAATCCCTTGCCACAGCGCAGGCCAGGGCCCAGCTCCGAACGGAGCAAGCTGCTGCCGCCTCTGCCAGCGCCGGGGCCGCACCACTCCCCGGGGCAGCAGGCATCTCGCTGCAGCTGCTGAGCATGCTGGCGCCCACTGACGGCGACCTATTGTAGTACAAATATACGGCTGTGTCCTGCTTCACTTGGGCGTGCTCATGCGTTTCTTCATCCACCCCAGCAAGCCCCCCCCACCCTCTTCTTCCTCCTGTGCTTGGGCCTCCGTCGCCACTGTCACGCGCAGGCGCCCCTCTGGGCCGCTGGCAGACACATGGGCCGCGTCAAATGCTGGTGGTGACTGGGGCAGCGCCGCTCCATGGGGCTGGGGGGAGAGGGAGGCGTGTGCCTCGGTGAAGGCCGGCGCCTGCAGCCACCCCCCCTCTGAATCCGCAACAGAGCGAGTGGGGGTGCCGTCGCCCCCTGCCCCCGCCGCGTCCGGCAGGGCCTTGCCCCTGGACTGGAAGGAGTTGCGTACCCTGGCCAGCAGCGCATCGAAGCCCCGCTTGCTCAAGGAGACACGCTGCATGGCGCACAGCAGCACCTCCCCCGTGACTGCCTCTGGCACGGCATTCAGCAGTTTCAAGATGCCGCCGATGTCTTCCTGCAGCAGGTGCGGCTGCAGCACTGTGAGCAGGGCCAGCGCCACCCGCCACAGGATCAACTCATCCTGCTTGGCGCTGGCCAGGTACACGTCCCACACACGGCACGCCACATCCAGCGGCAGGGCACGGGTGAACAGCGTCAGCAGCCAGCTCACGATGTACTGGTTGGTCTGCACACCCTCCTCCTGGAAATGCCGGAACAGACGAGGCAGCTGTTCCGCGAACAAGCCCTCATACGCTGCAATGTGCGTGTTCATGCGCTCCATGTCCAGGCGGTAAAAGTCAAAGTACACATTGTTGGCCAGCAGGTTGGCGAATGCCGCAAACGCTTCCTCTGGTCCCATGTTCAGCAGCAGCATTGCCGCCAGGAAGGACATGCCCTGCACATACCCCACGTCTGGGCGGAAGCAGGTGTACGCCTCCAGCACATCCCGCAGAGGGTCGTGCAGGGGGCCCCCTTCCGCAAAGAACGCCAGCTCTGGGAATGTGCGGGGGATGTCCAGCTGGATGAGCCCCAGGGTGCCCTCCTTCCCGTGCAGGGCGGCAGCGGGGGCGTCCGCCAGGGGGGGGGTGACAGGGGATGGCGCCCCCCCTGACTCCTCCAACGCACCCCTAGCAGCGCTGGAAGCTGCGCCATCTTTTGTGGTGTCGCCTTCTGCAGCTGAGGTGCCCTCCCCCGCTGCGCCCTCTTGCGCTGCAGCCGCCGCCTCCTCCCTGTTTGCCCGCATTTCCCGCAGCAGCAGCTCCCGCTCACGCAGCACCAGAGCCCGGTTTGTTGACGCGTGCTGCTTGAAAATGTGAAATAGTTCTGGGGTCACTTGCAGCGTATTGCCGATGAGGCTGGACCACACCCTGCCGCGCAGCTGCGAGGGCACTCCTGCTGCAGCCAAACTCCGCACGGTTTTGACATCGCGGAGCAGGCGGCCTCCATCCAAAAGCTTGCGCCAAGCTGTGACAGTTTTGCGCAAAGCATCTTCTCGAATTCTGGCCTCTTTGCGCTTTTCCTTCATTTCAGCTTCTCGGGCCTGGCGCTGCAGGATGGCCTCCGCCGCATGGGCAGCAGCAACAGCATATAGCTCCACATTGTGATCATCCCTGAGGCGATCACGAGCTGCAGTATAAGATGCACTATATGTGGGTGATGCAGAACCAGATGTTGAGTCCCCATCTGCATGGGCGGACTCTTGTTCGCTTGCTGGACTATTTGGCGTCTGACGATCAACGGATGCCTCGGCCGCTGCTGAAATGTCGCCACCAGCACCAGATGCTGCACCGGCTTCTGCTGCATCCGCTCCGACAGCAGGCAAACTAAGCTCCGCGCCTTCTGCATTTTTAATCACTTGGACGTCCATTCTGGAGTCGTCAGACGATGCAGTGTCCAGTGCCACAAAAGCTTGCCGGTAAAGCAGCCCACTATCTGAAGTGAGGTCTTCAGTCAACGGACTAGTACTATCTGGGGTGCTGGGCAGCCATTCGGTGGGGCAAGGGGCGCCTCGGTCGATGACTGCTATCACATGATTTAAATTAACAGATGGGAGTCTCGGTGTGGTTGTGGCTGTGATCGTTTCTGCGAAGCCCCCCAGAGCCTCACTCCAATTGTGCTATTCTGATTCACCTACATGCTGCGAGACAACAGCATAGACAAAAAGCACGTACAAATTGAGATCTGACTGCCACTGTGATTCATTTTTCGGCACTGAATAGCCTCGTGTTTTGTGCAGCTCTGTCCTGCCACGGTTCCTGATTTTGTGACTGCTCAACGAGCCTTGCTCGAGGCTAGCAGCGCGTGCTTACAGAAAACACTGCGCAAACTGGACGCAACACAACAATCAAGCATGGCTCTTTCTCCCCTCTCCAATGAACCTGCTATAAAGTGCGTCTTGGGAAAGCCATTGACCCCTGTTACATGCAGTACACAAGCACTTGACTGCAGGCGGGTGGGTATTGATGAAATCCTCTCGGCAGATGAGGTGGATTTGAACCAGCTGCGCCTAGCTTCATTTCATGGTATGTAATGCAGTATCCTTTCATTGACAGATTGGCACCTTGCTGCGCTGCAGGCTTGGATGAATCCCACCGAGCTTTGTCGTGGCAGCTGCTATTGTTTCATCTGCCACCCCAAAAAAGCGACTGGGAGGTTGTGCTTGAAGGCAACCGCGAGACATATCGTGCTCTATGTGCTCAATTCATTAAGGCGCCACTGCTCAGCCGTCTGCCATGCGAAGACAGTGACAGTGACGAGGAGCGTACGCCCTCCCCCGCTGCCCCCTCGTCGCCACCCAGCAGTGGCGACGCGGGGGCAGCAAGTGCAGCTGCTGAGGCCGCCACAGCCCCAGCAGAGCAGGCAGCGGCGGCACCCAGCGACCCCCTCTCGGTGCCCCCCCCACATGCCATCCAGATGCCCCCCTTCTCCCCCGAGGCCTCCCCTGACCAACTGCTCATTGACGAAATCGTCAAGGATGTCACGCGCACCCACCAGACTTACGAGTTCTTCCGCCGGGAGGCAGCGCAGTCCCTGGCCAACATCCTGTTCCTGTACGCCAAGCTGAACCCCGGCATTTCCTATGTGCAGGGCATGAATGAGCTGGTGGCACCCCTGCTGTGGGTGTGTGCCAAGCACACGGGGGGGGCAGCCCCCCCCCCCGAGCAAGTGGAGGCGGACACCTTCGGGCTATTTTCCCGCCTCATGTCGGAGGTGAAGGAGATGTACATGCGCAGCATGGACCAGGAGGGGGAGGGTATCCACGGGGTGCTGGGCACCTTCGGCACCCTCATGGCCCGCCACGAGCCAGTGGTTACGGCGCACCTGCTGGGGTTCGGTATCGAGCCTGCCTTTTACGCCTTCAGATGGCTCACTGCGCTGCTGTCCCGTGAGTTCGACCTGGCAGACACCATCCGCATCTGGGATTCCCTGCTGGCTGACCCCCGGCGGTACACCTTCTTGCAGTTCATCTGCGTCGCCATGGTGCGTCTGCAGCGCGCCCAGCTGCTCAGCATGGACTTCAGCGACTGTGTCAGCTTGCTGCAGAACTACCCGCCTGTGCCTGTTGACTCTGTTTTGGCTTGTGCGGAACGCATCCTGCAAACTGAGAATGCCCAGCTGCGGGGGGCACGCACCAAGTCCCCGCACGCCATTCCCGCCGGTGTGATGGACGTCATGAAACGCATGACGGGGGCAGTGACACGCACCATACGCCGTGGCACAGATGGCGAATCCCTGGCGTCTCCAGCGGGGTCAGGGGGGGGCGACTCCTCCCCCGAAGTGAGCACCCCTCACCCCCCCTCCATGCCCCACAGCACAGACTCCATTTTCAACTGGCTCACACAAACTGCGGGGTGGGGCAGTGCTCTGCAGTCGCCCCCATCTGGCCAGGCTTTTCTCGGTGGCACCGCCCCAGTGCGAGTGCCGCGGCGCGCCGGAGATGCCCCCCCCTCAGCAGCCGCGGCGGGGGGGGTGTTCACCTCCGCCTCCTACGGCTGCCACAGCGGCATCGAGGGCGATCAGGAGATGCAAGCGCCGCGCGCCCGTGGCGGCAGCGAGGCCAGTGCAACGCGCCTGGGTGCACCCCCCCCCCCTGTGGGCACTGCAAGCCCCTCCTCGCCGGGGGCTGCCAGCCTGCACACACCTGTGACCAGCGCCCTGCCGGCCCTGAGCATACCCAGGGCAGGCAAGCATGCACTGCACATGCCTGTTGCGCTGCCCTCAGTGCCTGCCACCCAGGCCACCGCAGATGTGCGCGCCACTGCCGCCTCATCCAGCCTGTTCAGCGTGCAGGCCTGCAGCAGTGCGGGGGGGGGCAAGGGCCTGTTCGACGACCCCACCCCAGGCAACACGCCCACCACGCACAGCAATGGGGCAGCGCCCAAGAGCAGGCTCAGCTCACTGCTGGGGGGGGGCAGTGATGAGGAGACACGCGCCGCAGACGGTGGCGGGGGGGGGCTCTTCGGCGCCAGTGACGCCCCCGCCAGCAAACAGGGAGGGCTTTTCGACGATTAGTACCACCAGGCACAACACCATGGAAAGCTAAAAGTAAATTCACACTGAGCACTGTACAAAATCACTTCAGCTGCTGGGCGGATCACGCCACCGGCAGCTGCTTTACTCCTGTGAAGGGGGGGTGCCCCGCCACCACGCCAACTTCCCCACAAACACCGGCACCAGGCGGCGCTCTGTGGGCACTGCTTGGTTGCAGGCGGGGGTGACACCCAGCGACAGTCGCCCCAGCACCAGGTCCCGCACCCCCAGGGAAATCATTACAGCCGGAGCCACATTCATGAGCCCGGGGCCCAGGCCCGCGTACAGAGCACGCCATCCCTCCTGGGAAACCACCCGGCGCAGGACAGCAGAGGGCGTCAGGGCCGTTGCTGTGCGTGTGCGCAGCATCATCATGCGCCGCTTCACTGTGTCGATGGGGTGCACCGCCATGTGGGCGATGCAGCCAGCAGCCAGCCCAGCCCCCCCCGTCAAGTACATGTCCTGCTGCTGCCAGTGCAAGCCAGCCACGCCTGCAGGAGATCGTGCTCGGCTCACAATGGTGTCGAATGCTGCCTGCATGACGCCAGTGAACACTGTGGCGCCCAGCAGCGCCGGCCCCAGGCCCCGGTAGAAACCAGAGAAGCCGTCGCGCGCCCAAATACGCCGGGCAGCATCTCGCACGCCATCGTAGGCCCGCGCACTGCCCCCCACTGCCTGTCCCAGGCGCTCCGTGTGGCTGCTCACAGAGGTGTGCAGCATGGACACGAAGGTGGAGGGGCCGCTGGGACTGAGACCCGACCCCGCTGCCGCCACTGCCCGCAGGTGTGCTGGGCTGGAGCCCTCTGCTGCGGCAGCAAGGGCGCGAGCTGAGGTGTGCAGGCGCGACTTATGTCCCCCGTTCATCGCACTCGCCCCCACAGGTGGGCGGCAGTTGCTGCGTCGCACACAGGGCATACCCACTGGTTCACCGGCGGTGCCAGAGGGCGCGCTGAAGGTGCGACCAGTGCCCGCACCACCCACCACACGCTTCAGCGGCATGGATGTGATACTTCCTGTGCTGCCTACAGCACCAGACGCTGCCCCAGAGGTGGCGCCCTGTGGCAGACGCTGCACATTGCCCCCCCCTGCACCCCCTGGCATGCTGTCCGCAGGGGGCTTTCCGGGGGAACGAGACACGCGAGAGACATTGAACATGCCACTTGCTGCTGCATTTGACGCCATGCGGTGCGCGGCGGCATTGGCGGGGCGCATGACTGAGGGTGCCGCTACAGCGGAGACCGGGTCGGGCGCCCCCGAGCGCTGCACAGCCATGCGAGTACGAATGAGCTCCAGGGGGTGTGTCACGAGAGTGGCTGTAACACCTGCAACAGCCCCAATGCCAACACGCTCGTGTGCGTCCAGTTGCCGTCCCAGCGCAGAGGTGGCAGCTGCGCTCAGTGTGCCGTAGGTCAGGCAGATGGTGGCCCCATGCGGAAACACCTGCAGCATGGAGGCCCAATTGGAGCGCCAAAAGGCAGCCACACCGTCCCTCTGCAAGATGCGGGCAGCAACAGCAGTGAAGCTGCCGGACGCCTGCCCCTGCGCCTGCATGATGAGGCGCACTCGAGCCAGGGGCGCAGTGACCACGCGGGAGGCCAAGGCGCCGCCCCCGCCTGCCAAAAACATGCGCCACCACTCAGTACTGCCCATACTGGCATCAATGCTGCCAAAACACCATGGAAGGCCGGCGCGGGAGATCCACTCCTGGGCGATCTTGGCACTTGTGGGGTTTCGCACATCGGAGAAGGCGCTGCAACGCAAGCGGAGTGATGAATGCACCTGGTGCTGAACAAGGCAGAAACTTACTCAACAAACTCTTCAAAATCGATTGTGTTGGTCTTGTTGGTATCCACGACTCGGATGAGATGGGCAGTGGACTCTCGAATCGCTGCCTCATCCAGCTCCAAATCTGACTCCGCAACCTCCTCCACAATGTGATGCACAACTTCATCTCTTGTAATCTCACCGGAATTATCTGTGGACAGAGAATAACACTGTGCTTCAAACTTTGCACGAAGCGGCCGAGGCCCAACGGAAACTTCGATTGTGCAGCACGTCTGCAGACCCCAGCGAGCAAAATCCGCAGCGAAAAAAAACGGTGAAAAGACGTGGCTGCCGCACTTGCCACATCCTTCACATCGGGTCATCTCGCTGCTTCGTCTGAACAAAAAGGAACTCACTGGCATCAATTTCATCAAATACTTTATAAAGCTTTGGGTGCTCAAGTCGTAAATCTTCGGGAGCCGGAGAATGCTCACGAGAGTTAGCACCGAAATGGCGATCTAACAAGGCTGCTTGAGCCGAGCTGGAGTGCATGGCTGGTGATGCAGAGTTCCACATGGTTTGAGTTTCGTATCCTGAAGGTTTTGTGGAAGTTGGCGGCGCGGGCCATAAGTTGCTGTTGCGTGTTATATCGCTCAGTTGCGCACGTGTACGTGAGGACTGAGCAAGACCAGCAGCTCGCAGCTCCGGAACAATTGGTACAGCTGTGTGTGCAGGGTATGATTGCTTGTTTCGTTTGTGTTGGGTGGCGTGCATTTTTTTCGTGAAGTAAATTTGTATAAAAAATGTCTTCGGGCACGTCAGGGCGTTTCTCGCGCGACTTTCAGAAGCGCCCCCCTGAAGGCCCTCACTCCCCCAACAAGTTCGCAGAGCGCGCACGGCATGCGCTGCCCATGCGCAACTGCTCCACTGCAAGAATTTTCAAGCACATTCAATGCGCACTTCAAGCTTTTTCCAGTGCCCTCTGCAGCGACGCCTCCCACTCCTCCACGCCCAGCCCTACAGAGGGCCAGGGGGGCACCCGTGTGGTCACCTCCATGGGGCCGTGCGCGAAATCGCAGCGCACCCCGCGCCCACAGTGCCCCCCATTGCCCGTCCAATCACTGCAGATAGCGCACTTGTACTTGCCCCCTGCCGAGTTGGCACCTCCCCCAAACTTGGTGTGCATGCCCCCCAGCCTGCTGGGCCACGCACAGGTTACCGGCTTCACTGCCCCTCCCTCGCCCTGCACAGGCCGCCCAGTCGCATCCAGCCGTACCCGGTGACCCAACATTGGCACCCCCCCTGCACCCCCTGCCCCATCACACATCACCCACACCCGCTGCTCTTGGGCCCCCTGCACTGCCCTGGCCACCACGGCACCGAACTCCATTGCACTGGGCAGCCACGCAGTTTCGCCCACGTGCAGTGCCGAAGAGGGAAGACCTTCACAAGCCCCGCCCCCCGCTGCTGCAGCAGGCGGGCTGCTCTCTTCTCCCGGGAGCTGCACCCGCACATACTGCCTGGAGGAAACGGGGGCCCACTGCTCAGCTGTGCCTTTGCCAAGCACCGCTGCGAACTCCGGCTCGTGGGCGAAGAACCACTTGGTCAGGGCGTGCCCTGCCAGCAGCAGGCGGGGGAATCGCGTGGGGGCGGTGAAAAAACGCAGCAGGGCGGAAGGCACGTCAGGAACCCCCCCTGCACCCCCTTTACGGGTCTCCGACACATCTGTCCCCAGAGACCCTTGCAGGACTTCCTGCAGTGCGTCAGCACTCAGGTCTCTGTAGTGATTGCGTTGGTTTCGAAACACTCTCAGCAGGTGCGTCAGCTTGTTGTAATCGTACGCCCGGCGCTCTGTGAACTCCTGAAGAAGGCGCTTCGGCAGGCGGCGGTGCCACCCCCCCTCGCCACACACCGCCACAGTCAAGGCATCTGCTGCCGCCAGAGCGGCGCTGCCAGGGGCCTCCTCGTCCAGCCGGTCCGACAGCTCCTTCAGGAACTCGCACCGCTGGGCATCGGGCCAGAAGAAGGGGTGCTCCGCCACTAGGGCGGCTCTGGGGCGGGCGGCCGGCTGTGCCGCCAGCATCCCCTGCAGTAGCTCGTGCGCCTCGGGAATGTGGGCGATGCGCCCTAGGGCCGGCTTCCCCGCCAGGATGCGGGCTTGCCGGGACAGGTCCCCCCCGTACGGGTGTGCCCCTGCGTCCAGGACGTAATACAGCACGCACCCCAGCGCCCATACATCCACAGCACGGGTGCGGGCTGCACTCAACAAGTCCTGCATGGATGTCCCCCCCCCTTCCACCCCCTCGTCCCCCACATGCAGCATGCGCTGAATGTGGTTGTGCAGACTCACCACTGCAGCCTTCGCGGGCTTGGCCACAGCCTTGCCACGCAGCAGGGGCGATGGGCCCACTGGGAGCCACGAGTCACTATCGGCGTTCCACATCTCCACAAGCCCTGCTGGGCTCATGTGTTGCAGGGGGCGTTTCTTGCTGGTGACTGCGTCTGGGCCCGGCCATGAGGGCGGCGCCACCACGGGGGAGCCTGCCCACTCAGCGGCGTCCGCTCCGTACAGTGCACGCAGAATTTCGGGTGCCTGCCAGCCCACAGTGCCAGGGGCCCCAGCACCCCCCTCTGTGCTGTACGACGCCCCCCCCCCCTGCAGCCCCAAAAGCCGATCTGAACTCGCGTCTGGCCCAGCCCCCCCCCCCAGGGATGACCCAGCAGTGGACCCCCCCGCCAACTGCTTGCCCAGCCCCATGTCAGAGATCTTGGGTACCCACTTGTTGCCCCAGTCCTGGCACTCGGCACTCCACACGGCATCCCCCACTGGCGCAGACGAAGCAAAGTGCGATGCGGAATCAGGGGTGTGCTTCGGGTGCATACCCCCCTTGCCCCCCTTTGTTGCCAGCAATATGTTGCCCGGCTTCAAGTCCCGGTGCACAATGCGACAGGCGCCATGCAGATGGGCCACACCGCTGGCCAGGCTGAGTAGAAACGCCCGCGTGCCATCTGAGGGCAGCGGGACCGGCAGGGCACCAGGCGACCGAACTGGCACTGCAGAAGCAGTCAGCACCGGCCCGATAACCCCGCCTGCATCCTCCAGGTCGCTGTGCAACTCCAGGTCTTCGGCGAAGGGGTTTGTGTATACAGGGGCCTGCCTGGTGCTTTTGCCCCCCTTGCCCCCCTTTGCATTCTTGGCGCTGCTTTGGGCCAAGAGCGCTGCATAGCGGTGGCCCAGCAGTGCCCTGCGCTTGGCAGCAGCCTGCACAGCCTGGCCCAGTGTGCACACACAGCGCTCCAGTGCAAGATACACAAAGTCACCTGCGGAGCGGGAGGCGTAATACCGCACAATGCCTGGGTGCCCGTCGCTGCGGATGAGCAGGTCCACCTCGCGGGAAGCCATGTCGAAGAAACTACGCAGCATTTGCTTCACAGCCACAGGCCTGCTCTTGAGCATACCAGCGTACACCCGGGTGCCGTGTGATCCCTTGCCCAGGAGCTGATCACTCACCAGCAGCTCCTGCCCCGGGTCCACGCTGCGGTACGTGACCCCCCCCTTGACGATCTCAAGGGGGGTGGCGGGGGTGCTTAGCGGGCTCTTTGGTTCCACCACTGCCGGTGCCATAAGTGGCGCAGGGGGTGTAAGGGTGGCATCAACTGGAGCCACGGGGCTGGTCACTGCGCCTTCTGCGGCAGGAGCACGCTCCCTGAATGCGACCCACATGACCCCCCCTGCAACGGCCAACATCAGGAACAGGGCGGTGGCCAGCGGCGCCTGCTGCCCCACATCCCTGGATGCAGCGGTGCCCTCGCTGGGCAGCAGCCGCGTGCCTGCGTGCGGGAACAGCACCCCCCCTACATGCTCCCTGGCCTGGTGGCGCCCCAGTGCAGACATCGGCCAGGGCAGGGACAGCAGGAGGCGGATGCCGGAGGGCGCCACCAGCGTCACCACACTGCCGTAGGCGCTCATGAGGTGTTGCTGCAGCAGCTCCAGCTGCACATTCCCCGCCATACCCAGAGCCCGGCTGCTGGCACCTGTGGCCTGTGATGCAGAGTCCCCCCCCCCTTCACCCCCCTCGTCGTCATCCAGCACCAGAGATTGCAGCGCGCTGGAAATAGAGCCGCCCTTAAAAGCAGGAGACCACACCACTTCAACGTGGCCAGCCACCCGCCCCCCCAAGTACTGCAATGAGCCCCCATGCACCCCCCCCTGCACCCACAAGTATGCTTGAAGAAGGCCTCCCTCTCCATCCATCAGCAGGACGGGGCGTGGGCTGTGTGCTGACATAGTTGTGTCGTGTGGCACAGTCGTAAACCCCCCTTGTGGCGGCTGCAGCCCCCCCAAGGGAGGCAGCGGCACCAATGACCAGCTCACCGAGTCGTTGCTACCGTGGGCAGCACTGTGCACCCGCACCTGCACCTGTGGGGACCCAGTGTCGCCTGAGTTTGGGGGTGAGCTGCTGCCACTTGGCTTGGGTAAAGCCTGTTGCCCCCCTTGACCCCCATTGCTGGGAGGCAGTGGAATATGAAAGGCCCCTTCAGGCAACGACCCAATCCCCCTTACACCCCCCTCACTGAACGGCACTAGCGCTGATCCGTCCTGTGTGCTGGGCTGTTCAGGCTTATGGGGGGAGTAGGACCCCAGCACTGAACGCAAAAGTGCCCGGACATCGCGCCCCCCCACCCCGGACGGCAGCGCGGGCAGGGGGGGGGCACAGCCCTCAGCGGAGCAGGATCCCTGCACTAAACTGCGCATTGAATGCTCCGTGAGTGACTGCACTCCATTGCTGCTGTCAGTGGGCCGCCACAGCGCCACACCACTGCCCAGGGCCTGCTGCCCCCCTGCACCCCCCCGTAAAGCACCGCC
>Ga0307982_1003172_pt1 | contig 13164 bp, 16 predicted proteins | sample OrgLakmetagen989_FD_201847 | JGI IMG/M metagenome (GOLD analysis project Ga0307982, IMG submission 201847) | Saline water microbial communities from Organic Lake, Antarctica - #989 | ecosystem: Environmental > Aquatic > Non-marine Saline and Alkaline > Saline | place: Antarctica: Organic Lake... | reverse complement strand
CAGCACCCGTCGTTTCACGGGTCGGAGTACAACAGCCCGAGGCCCTCCTACATGCCTCCTTCTTCCTCTTCTGGAGTGGGCTTAGGCGGCAGTCACACGAATATGTTAGGAAATATTCCCGAAGAACCAACCAGCCCTCATAGGATGTTTTCTACAGACTTTGTGCCGACTAGTGACGGTGGCTACGGAGGTTTTCCGCCCACTTCAGTGGGGGGTTTTCCTCCACCTCCTCCTGCACATGTAGGAATGCACCCTGGTGACTTCTCCCACGCTCCACCTCCTCCTTATCCGCATGCTCCGATGCCTGGCATGCATCTCAGTGGAGGAGCATACGACATGAGGTCCTCACTGCATGACCCTAGTACCTATCATCCGCCACCCTACGACCAATCGCTTCTTTACCCGCCGCCGCCGCTATCCGCTTATCCGCCGCCACCTCAGGACTACCATCACCCTCCACCGCCCCCTGTATACGACCATCACCCTCCACCGCCCCCTGTATACGACCACCTACCGCCGCCGCCGCCGATGTACCCCAATCCCCCTACCCAAGGGCGAAACAGCTTAATTATGTCGGCGATGAGTGACTCGGATCGTTCCGCGAAAGCGTTTGAAAAGCTCGGGCGAGCGATATCCAAGTGGGAGAAGGAACACCCTTCGTTGCACTTTCGTGATTTCGCCATGACGTTTGACGCATCGAAGAAAGGCAACTTATCGCAAGAAGAACTGTTGAAAATGCTCAGCAAAATGCGCACTGCCACGAAGGTCTCCGACAAAGATTTAGCGTCCATTTGGAGCCGTTTGGACAAGTATCGAGACGTCAACTCCGGCCTCGTGAAGGTCAATTTAGAAGAGCTTCTGGCTGTGATGGCGTCGTACGAAATTAGTGAATTGGCCGAGAAATCAGCTTCCGATGCCCACAATGACGACCTCTTTCAGTCGGTTCGCAGTGGCAAGAAGCGCTTGTCCACCTTCGCTACGGCCCTCGCGCAAACATACGGCAACGGCCAGCAATACGGCCACGCCCCCGGTAGCCTCGGACACGCCTTTTCGAGTCCTCGTAACGCTACGAATTCTTCAAAGTCGAAGAAAGAGGGCAAGGGAAGAGGAACGCGAACGTCCACTGACTTATCAGAGAAACACCGAGGAGGCGTGCCTCACTATTCCCAGAGCGGAGATCCTCATGTCAAGGACACCGATCGAGCTTTATACCCTGCAGAACGCGCACGCCAAAAACACAATGCGGTATACAAACAGTGTAGATGGAGAAAACTCGAGGATGCTACCAGTGTTGCCGTTCATGTGTGTGGTCTATTTCACTTGAAGTGTCCTTCCATTCTTTTGTTCCCCCATTTTGTGCCTTTAATTTCTTTCCCGCGCACCTTTACCTACACCCTACACGTGCTTCTTCTTCTTCTTCTTTTTCTATGGCCAGGCACTGCGCGAGAAGTTGAAAGCCGGAAGAGAAGCTTTACGAGAAGAAGACGAGAAGCGGGAAAGGGCGTTACAAGCAGCACGCTCAGCAGCGGCGAATTCGTTACTTGGAGACCAAGATCGCAACCGCACCAGGTGGTGAAGAGATACTCAGAGGATAAGTTGATATACTTGACATTTCTAGAGGAAGCAATGCGATATCTTTCTAGTCATTTCTCCAGCTCAACTTCTCCTGTATTCCTCGGTATTCTTCAATTATTCCAGAGCGGCAGCCGAATTTTTGACCACTAGGAATGAGGCGGCAGACCGGCAGACGATGGCAGCTGAAAGCGAGAGGTTAAGGCAGAAAGAGGCCCGAGTAGCTGCGAAAACAGAAGAAAGGCGGGCAAGGTACGGACAGCAGCAGCAACAGAGAGGAGGCGGTGAGGACCTTCATTATGAAGCTGCTGCTAATGAAGCAAACGATGCACTGGCTCGGCACAAGCAACGAGCTCATTGACACAGGACACTAGGGCTGATGAGGAAGAGAAGAGCTTAGAATTTATCCTATATGTAAAATTCCGATCAAGAATTTTAGGTTTAGTCGCCTGGCGCGGGGCCAACGCTAACCTAGCCTCTGTGCTTGGTATTCATTTGTATCCAGCCCTTCTGCCGATTGTAGGTAGAAGGGATTATCTATTTGGATTTCTATATCCCTAATCACAATAATTCACTACGCTACTATACTTACTACTAGCTCCGGAGTGGAGCAGCGCGACAGCAAACAGCGAATCGCCATAAACGCATAGAATAATAACAACAACGACCGAACGGCGACGGGAATTCCTACATGTGCGCCGCGGTTTCTAAGTCATTGTGGTACCGGTGAGCGTCGATCTGCTGCTGCCGTCTGGCGTCCTCCAGCTCAATGATCCGTTTGGCCAGGTCCTTGTGGCCGGCTTTTCGCGCCACCTGCATGCAAGCACGCATGGGGGGCAAACAAATACCAGCAAGACGATTGAGCACATCTACAGGGGTGCCTGTCATTGATCATTGAGAGTTCTTACACTGGCCCCTCTCCACACCTACTGTTCAACCTGATCGGCGGTGTCACCAAAGTTGGTCTTCACGTTTCCCTTCGCCCCGTGTTCCACCAGCAGCGCCACCACAGCCTCGTCTACCCCAAAAGCCGCAGCCGAGGCGAGGGCGCTGCGGCCGAGAGCGTTGCGAAGGTTGGGTTTGGCGCCCTTGCTCAAGAGGAGCTTGGCGGTGGCGAGGTGGCCGTTCTGAACGCACAGGTGGAGGGCGGTGTTTCCAGCCCGTAAATCCGGCATGTTTACCATGCGCCGCAGGACCTGTCGTTCAGAGCGCATATGAGCAAGCGAGTAAGTGGAATTGGATCAAAGAAGGACAAGGAAGAGAAAGAAGAGGAGGAGGAGAAGTACTTTCAAGCAAGAAACCAAATTATAATCTTTGGTTTCTTCTGTTGTTCGTATTCTACCGGGCCGGCGTCATCGCTCGCGCTGCTTCCTGGCTGATTGGTAGAGGAGGAGGAAGACGAGCTTTGGTCGTCTACATGTGCGGCCATGCCTGCCACCTTGGTGCCCGCCAGTGAGAACGCGTCGGCTCGGGCGTTGGCCGCCTCCACAGCTGCTTCTTCGTCTTCGTACCTTGAAGGAGGTGCGCGCAAACGCACATAACGGATACATGGTTGAAGCTCACTTTATTATCACTCAACATATCTTGCTCTACTAGCATCACCGATCGAGGAGTGAGTCGGGCGCGCCATCGTGCACGGCTTCCCAGTGGTCCAGCAGAAAGATGGCCGTGAGCATTTGGCCGTTGGAGCACGCGTGGTGCAGGGGGGTGAAGCCGTCGCGGTCGCGAGCGTGCACGCGGCGTCCGCTCGGGTTGAACGCCAAAGCCCCACCTGGAGCTCCTTGGTTGGTTCGGTCCGCGGCTTCTTGACGGACCACTGCACGCCGCGCGTACCTATAGATCGATTAAGCGAACGATTACACCACCACGAGAGCAAGGGGCCGAGAAGATTGGGTTTGGACTATTCATATGGCAAAAGTACCAGCGCAGTTCGAGGAGGTCTCCAGCAGCGGCGGCGGCGCAGATGTTGGTGGCGTTCAAGCTGGCGTTCATGTTGGCGGCCTTGGCAATGGTGGCCAGAACCCCGCTGTACTTGACCCCTCTCAATTTGCCCCGTCCTAGTGGGGAGGTGTGTGCTTGGGGTGAGCGTCGCGTTTCAAGCATTCAAGCATCGAGCACAACAACTACCTATAGCTTTTCTGGTCGACTAAGTATGGTAGCCCACCTGGGATTTTGACGACGTCCATTTTGAAGCCAAGGTCCATCAACAGCGAGACCTACGAAGGGACACGCAGCAATTCGACACAACAAAACTGCACGGAAAGCTCCCGAGAGTAGCATCTCTACCATCCCATCAGAGCAATTAACATTATCTATTTCTCATGCCCGAGGCCTTCCCAAACAACTACGCACTACCTTGAGTGCTTCTGCGTGTACTTCTTCGCCGGAATTCACCAGCTCTTCAGGCGTGTTCCAAGGCGTGTGTGCGACTGCATCCAAATACTCGAGCGCAGGCCCATTTGAGAGCACCAAAGCACTCACTGCAGGCGCGGTTGGGAATTCTGATAGCTTCAGAAGCTTAGTTACGAGCTCGCAGCAATGCGCCACGCTGAACCACATGCACGCACATGTAAAACTTAGGTGAGGATGTCTCGCACATTTGTAATAGAATAGAAGATGCAAGGATAAGAAATCGGATGGTCGCATTGAATATTAAAGCTTACCTGGATATAGTGGTTGCCTCTGGGTCGCCCCGCTCTCGAAAGAATGTCTGCACAAGTGCAATTGCATCACAAACGAGTAAGAATACTTCACTACTATAAGCACATGCAAAAAAGGTTTGATCATAGGGACCCACCTCAGCACTAGACGAGGATCCCTGCAAGTTTATAGCTCCCTGCAAGAACTTTTCTGGCCAGGATTCCTCCAAGATAGAAGTCGCCATGTCAATACGAAAGATCAAATGATCAATCAAGTCTATAGTAGCAGTTCGTCTGGCAAACCTATTGTGAATCGGAGGGCGGCGTAATGTGTTTTTTAAAAGATATATTTCTCTTAAGATCCTAGACAAATGAGCGTATGAACAACTTATTAATAAACTTCAGCGCTCGTCTCGAGGATCACAGGTTCTACTGCAGCACCTGCAGTCAAGTCGGTAAAAGTAAAAAGTAATGCGAATAGCGCAATAGCGCTCCGTGCGTTTGGCAGTTTAGTTGGCTGTTGGAAATGAACTGTTGGAATGCTCGGAAGCATTGTCATTGTGCTGTGTTGTTCTGAGTTCTGATGAGATTCTGACTCTGACCTTCGGATCTTCTCGATTCTCGATGAGTTGAAGAAAATGTACTGAACGGGGATAGCTTTGTTCTCTCAAAAAGGATTAGTGCAAGAGCTATTGGCCACTTAAGCAGAATGTGCACGTATTGATTGTTTAGGCTCCTTGGTGCAGGTGATAGCACTTCGACAACTTTTAGTTGTAGTTGCGCGATCGCTTTTTTTTTTAAAGCTTTGCCCGAACTAAAAGCTCTAAAGCTCTAGTACAGCTACATTACACATACTCCAGTTCTGTAGTCGGTGGCAAGATCCTAGCTAGTTAGCAACATTAGACGCTGCTCCCTCTGAAATAAGCTCGAGCAGATGATTGATAGAACCTCGGGGCATTCCACTTCACGGCTGTCAAGATCACATGATGAGGGAGCTCATTTGAATCCTTTGATGGCGCTGGCGCATGAAGATCTTGGCATGATTCCAAATACCTCAGCCACAGCACCCAGACTCTCCAAAGTGTTGATGTTGCGGCTTTGTCTCGTAGGTTTTCTCTGCAACTGCCAACCGAGCGAACCATTCCTGGCGCGATACCTCCTGGAAGATAAGGTGCGCCCGCCAAATCACACATGTATTTTTTAAATCGTAAATTGGCATGTCTTCATAATGACTTTTAATCCTAAAGTAATTATAACCAATCAGTTGAAGTATTTGGGCTCACTCTCATTATTGATATATTCCTTTCCTACAGGGCTTGACTGAATCAGAGCTTGACAACAGCGTATGGCCAGTGGACACCTACGCTAGCTTAGCCTTGTTAGTACCTCTCGGTCTATTAGCTGAGAGCAAGTATGTTGGTTACCGCGGCGTGATTTTACTAGGTTTACTGAGCCGCCAAGCCACGAGAATGTTGCTGCTCTTCAGCAGCGGCCTCGGAGCCATGCAGGCGATGCAGATGACCTATGCGGCTGCAACCAGTGCCGAAGCAGTTTACTTGGCGTATCCATTTGTGGTGGTACCTCCGAAGCTCTTTTTACCTGCGAGTGTTGCGGTGAGAGCTGCTGGCCATCTGGGAAACGCTCTGGGCTCGGCTATCGGACAAATATTGGTGTCTTTCTGGCCTGACATGCCTCTTAAGGTGCTCTTTTGGTTGAGCTGGTTCTTTGCTACCACTGGGCTTTTTGCCATGTTGATCTTGCCGCCTCCGAGGTCTTCTTCTTCATCATCGTCACCACACGCCACCCCCTCGACACCACCGCATTCACCCACGAAGGGAACTAGTACCAGCAGTAGTAACGTCGTCAGTGGGAGTGGGTCGTGCCTCGGCTTGGGGCATTTGCTTTGGTCCGGCCCCGTAGCAGTGGTGCACGGGGTCTATGAAGTCTACAAAGCAGCGGGGTGGGCCTCGGCCCTCTCTGGATGGTCGGCTTGGTGGATGTTTGGGACGGCGGCCAGCCAGTTGTTCTTGAACTACTACCAAACCTTGATCTACGACGCGAGTGCGGTGCGTTTGCTCTTCTCGCTTGCGTACTTTCTGACTGTCATTCTTCATGCAGTATTCATGAGACCTACTTATAGTTTCAATTATTTTGCGGATGATTATCCTTCTCTTGTTACCTTCTTGGCCCTGGTTCTTATTGTCTTGTAACAGTCGGCACCCTTTGGTCTGGTGGAAGTGCTCATGGAGGCCAGCGCTGCGATTGCGTCGACTTTACCCCTTTTCGGGGCCAGCCGATTGCCGCCTCACAGCAATGGCCGTCACCTGCTGCCCACCGACAGTGGCACAACTGGTAGTGGTGCAGCTGGCAGCGGTGGCGGTGCTGTCAGTCGCTTGTGGGCATGGCAGCAGCGCTTGTGCTTAGGCGCAGCGGGTGCCTTCGCTGTGGTGTGCGGTTTTGCCGTGGCGCCCGTGTGGCCGCCGCCGCTGTTGTGGGCCTGTGCGTCCTCGGTAACGCCATGCAATTGCCATGGATGTTTGTGAGATCGACTCATCTCGAAAGCTTGAATAGGCTTCCTATCTGCTTTTATTGTATTTTGCCGTTGCTTGGATGATGATTCGTTCATATAACCGCTCGTGCTCTTCCTTTTTTCTAGGTGGGTCTGATGGCAATTCTCACCTTCCAACAGGTAAAAGACGCGAGGAATGATGCGAGCAAGTGCGCCGAAGTAGAGTGACTTTGCATTGCTTATGTTCAATACCATTTGATCGAACGCCTCTTCCTACATTCCTTACTTCTGCTTTTTTTCTATTGTCCGTCAGTCGTTGGCCAGTATCTTTATGGCGCTAGGAGCAGCCGCTGCTGTATCTTTAACTCCCTCGCATTCGACTCTAAGACCATCCTCAACCTCGGAGCCTTCAACGAGCACGAAGAGAGCAGGCTCGCCACTGAATGAGGAGCCTCTCAATAATGCGTTGCTAGAAGACGGTGATGATGATGAAGTAGAGCCGCTGGAAGTGCGGTTTGCGGCGCTGTTCACCGGGTGCACCATGGCGGGCCTCGCGCTGGCAGCGGTGATTCAGGCCACGGTACCCTTATTGGGGGCGAACTCCACGCAGGCCTACATGGCACTGGCAGCAATCCTGCAAGGAGCCACCCTGCCGTGCCTCTTTGTGTTCACAGCCTTTACATCAAGTGCCAAAAGGAGTGATGGCCCCAGCACTGAGGAAACCTGAGCCGAAGCTCGATGGGAATTGGGAATTGGAAGTGGAATTTATTCTGCTTTTTCTCACTTCTAAACCAGGCGACGACCTTGTATATATGGCTTTTACTGAATTGGCGCATAATTCATCTTACTGTCGCTGCCCTTCTTTACCTCTGTATTCCATATCCTAGTAGGCACACAGCACTTAGACGCTAGGCACTGGCAACAGACAAGAGTGGCTATGAGCCTGATTGGATGAGTCCTAATTTAATATTTGCGCAGCACTTTCACACTTTTTCCAAGGGTATCTAGCTACTATCCAAGTAGATACCCTTGCTTTTTCGCTCGTTCTTATTATTCTTCTTGAAGTAGTCCGTCTTGAAGTCGTCTTCTCGCTAAGTACTTACAATGAAGCTACCGCCAGCTATACTCGTATTGTTATCCGGCTTACTCGTGTCAGCAACGGTACCAGGATGCAGCAATGTTTTAGTTCCACGCTCGCTAGCCGGTGCTAGTGGTCAAAACTGGGTTATTCAGCCTTCCTGGTCGCGAGTGCATCACGGTGGCGCCTCGGATGGAGGTATCAATAGCAACTCATAAGCTACCACATAACTCCCATATATTACAATCTTGGCTACCTTTCGACTCACACTTGCTTCTTGATTTGTCAGTGTTTAGTAGATTCATCAAAAAAGTTCTGAACTTCTTTGGTTTTAGCCGCAGCGAAATCAAGCCAGGTTAGCATGGTCGGTTCCTTGCAACTGTCTAAGTGACCATGTTCAAAAGTAGCCATGTTTTTTAATTCGGCGTCCTATGCGTACCACTTGAATTAAACAGGCACGAAAACGAGTAGTGTTACACCTTTTGCAGCAACCATTAACGGTATGATTGAGTCCTCCGACGGTGAAGCCTTCCGCGGTGGATCCTATTTCAAGGCCTTACTGTTAGCACAGCAGAAAGGCGTTCCTTTACTAGTGGTGTTGGCGCATAACCGCGGTGGCAAGAAGGCTGACATCGAAAAAGACGATCTTTGGGCAGCTCTTACGCACAGTGAATTTGTGGATCTTTGCCGAGACGAAAGTGTGGTGGCATGGGGCGCGTGGGTTGGTTCACAAGAGGCACAGGCAGTAGGTAAAAAGGTACCGGATCTCAAGCGTGCAGCAACAGGCGGTCTCGAAAAAGGTGCACCCTCAGGGACCGTGGCCCTCCTGAGACCGAGGCAGGAGTCTTCGAATGCAGCCACGTCGCTTGCATCCTTCCCACCTCGTGTATCAGCCAAGAGCAAAAAGAAGGCGCCCAAGGTAAGATCACTTATTGAGCATCCTTTTTCATCAAATGAAATGCTTGAATAAGTTCGACTTCCTCACATGCTGATACCCTGTGTCTCACATCAAATGTTGTATTCTCTAATATTTCGATCTGTCGTTACGGTTGCACCACTAGACCAGCGGTCCTAAGCTCGTGGCGTGGGTGACGTCATCCAAACGGCGCTACGCCTCGGAGCTCGCGAAAGACGCTTCCATGGCGAAGGACCGGGCCATCATGGCGGAGGTGTCAGATGGCTTCAAAGCAGGGCTGGCGGCCGATCAAGCGCGCGAAAGAAGAGAAGCGGAGGAGGCCCGAGCAGCAGCGGAGGCAGAGAGAGTGGCCCAAGCGAAGGCAGCGGCGGTGAAGGCGCAAGTGATGGCTGAGAAAGCGCGCCGAGCCGCCATTCTGGTAAAGGAATCGGAAAGACTTCATGGAGACGAAGCTATCGATAATTACTAACCTGCCTTGGTTGTGTATCTGTGTATCCATAGGAGCGCCTAGGAGAGGAGCCTCCTGCGCCAAGCAAAGGCAGTAAGTCCATGCAAAAGATAAGCGGTGGTGACGCAGCGGATCCTGTTGCATTGGTGGCGGTGCGTCTGTCTGACGGCACGCGGCGAAGGCGGCGCTTTTACGCAGCCAAAACTACGGTGCAGGACTTGATTGACTGGCTGGACGCTGCCTATGAGGTGAACCCAACGCACTTGACCTTGAGGGAGGCAGGCATGAGCAAAGCGTCGGAAGGCTTTACATGTGCGGGCTGCGGAGGGGGAGATCTCGACGTGAAGCAGAAGGCCAAGACACTGAAGGACTTAGGATTCCACACCAAGCAAGTGCTGCTGAATGCAGAGACCCATGAAGAAGAAGAGGCGAAAGATGACGAGGAAGCTGATGCAAAGGATGAAAGTGAGGGTGATGACTAGATGAACAGGATGCAGAGTTTACTTTTACTTGGTTTATGAATTCGTTCGTGGTGCGAGTTATTGGTATTGGCGTGTGGGTCTGCACTCGCTCTCTCCTTTGCTAGACATGTGAGTTGTTGTTAATTGTGGTGGCCTCTTAGTGGCCTCTTAACCTTTATAACCTCATGCTCTAGCTACTACCTACGGAGGATTATTGTCCCATTGCTTCAAGTGAATACTATTTAAGTACTCAGTGATCCAAAATTCATGACTAGTCTAGTTAATACTCTCCCAATAACAAAGAAAAACAGGTAAACTTTAGTCACAGAGGCACATAAAGAAAGTACTTGTGCTGCTTGTGCTCCAGCAAATATGCCCCAGAAGGCCATTTCAGGCTCCAACTGGCGTCAACTAACTTAGAAACACTTAACAGAAACATAAATACTGAGATCCTTTCACTTGGATTTCAGCAAATCCGAGGACCATGCAGCATCAAAAAAAATTTACGTTAACAGCACTATTTGCGAGCCCATTTCGGATTACTCCTGTAAAGCGCCCGAATTCTAGAAGCACGAAGCATGAATCATTCGGGACTACGCGACAAATCGACAAAAACAATCAGTTATAAACCCTCAATAAACCCTCAATAAGAGCCCCCTATCATTCCACCTTCGTGGGCGGCTTGGTGGACGCATTTTTGTTGCATCTCTTCGCTCGCCAGGCGAGGTAGGGTTTTTCACTACGAGAAAAAGTAAGAGGAAGGGATGACAAGGAAGAGGAAGATATATGAGGGTGTAGTACTAGTAATAAGAGCTGAAAAACTTTAATCGATAACACATTGGAACATTCATGGAATCGATCTAGTTCGTTTTAAAGTTTGCATAATCCTTCGCGGTGAGACATTAAGAAACAAGTGATGTTAGGACCCCAATACCTGTCGAAGAGTTGGTCGTAAATGGCTAATTTCGAGGCGAAGCAGCCCATGTTTTTGCTGTGGTGAAACTCGTGCTGGTCGGTGTTGGCAGAGAGCGGGAACCATCGGACCGGCGACCATGGAAACGCATAGCCGCAGTGGTCGTCTGCAAGAGAACGGGAGCCAACAGCGGCCATAGACAGAGGAGAGGCACGTGTACAGAAGGCAACGAACGAGTGACAAGATGCTGAGGTGCAACTAAATGCACGCGTTTGAAAAAGACGAGAAAGGATAGATTGCGCTACCTAGGCAAAACAGCATTCATGCACGAATAGACGCCAGTGCAGGTGTATTCGTTTGATTCGTCCGTCAAGTGCTATTTTAGTCTCACCGATATTCGCCACCAAGAGCCAGGCAATCCATTGGAACAGAGTCACGCTGTGCGGGTGCACCACAATGACGGCCAGGAGAGCGGGCGCTGCCAACGTGATCACGTAATCCACGGGGTGCTCGTGCATCGAGGCCAGGATTGTGTTCTGCTTGTACTCGTGATGCACCTAGTAGTAAAAGAGTGAGAACGCACACAGAGGTGAGCTCATGTCGTAACAGGCAAGCTGAATCGCGTATAAATTGGCAAGCAGCTAGACGGAACCCATGAATGAATGCTGGCACTAATCGAGCTCGATGCCAGTGATTGAAGAAGATTCCGATAACACAAGAGTTGCTTATCAATACTCGTAGTGTTTGGGGGCTCCCATTTGTCACCTTGTGGAACTTGTAAAAGCGTGGCCAGTGGGCTATGCGGTGGCACCAGTAAAACCCAAACTCGTGCACCAGGGTCAAAGCAGCATTGTGGGCAGCGAGCAACGGATACGACGGCCAATCAGAGGTTTTGAACGACATGTTATCACCGAGGATGAGATATTTCCCCACTGTGAGTAAAGGCACCAGGCACCCATAGTTGACCGTAAAAAGCACAACACTGCGCTTCGTGAGCGCCCAAAAGTCAGCACGAATCTGAATGACATGCGACCAAGCACGCACAGTTAGCAAACGAGGGATGGCGTAGGATAAGGTGGATCTTGAGAAGGTGATCTCGAATTAGTACATGAGGTGTAATGATATGACACAAGAGGTACTATACATAACGTAGATACGAACCTTCGGATTCTCGCTACGCCAATGCCATTCCTTCTCGCTGATTTTAAATCTTTCGAAGAAGGCGTAGTTGCCAGAGTAGATCGGGATCACGAAAAGAGCTGCTATCGCAAAGTAGGCCAGTCCCATCTCATTCAAGAGCACCTGAGCTTGCAACGGAGAATACTCTGACCAAAACCCCTCCCAGTGAGGTTCGAGCAACGGAGGCACAGCGAAGAACCAGAAAAGCGACTGGAGAGCCGCTGCAGCCTTCCAAATGGTGTCTTCCTTGATCATTCTATCGAACGATTGAGTTCACACTCGTTAGTACTCGTACTTGACAGCCTAGCTAGACTAATTATTATATCTTTGGAAGGGTAGCTAGTCTTGACGACTGTGAAACACTAGAGGAAGACACCTCTGGGAAGACACCTCTGGGTCGAACACACTATGCTGCTAGAGTATGATTTTAAAAAAACATTATTATCGGAAAAGAGTATGAAAGGAGTATTGAAATAGGAGCTCGGAGGCAGAAATCAGTGCTACTAGGGTTACGAGCTGTTCAGCTGTTCCTGACATTCTTGACTAGGCCTCCGGGAAAAAAGCTCGTAAAATTAAAATAAAAGCTCCTAAAAAAGCTCCTAACGTATTTGCCGTATTTTTACCGTTTTCTAACCGTATTTCCACCTCCGAGGGGGGAAATTGATGATTCCCCATTCAAAATATTTGTCCGTTGGGTGATAATTTGTCCGTTGGGGAGCTTTTTTTGAGTTTATTTTTCTCAGGAATCTCCAATAAAAAGTTCGGCTTTTTTCCCGGAGGCCTATTCCTGACGCAGAAAAGCGCAGAACTACAGGGGGTCAACTGCATAAACAACTTCCCTTATTCGCACTGCACAATTGCACTGCACGCTGCACGCTGCACGCATGCCATGCCGCAGCCATGCCGCATACCGCATTCGCATCGGATAAAGGCTGCAGGCAACTGCTGCTGTGCTCTGCTATGCTGAGGTCAGGTGCTATGTATTCGATATGGAAATGACCAAGGAGTATATAAGGTTTTTTAAATCCAGAGGAATCTACGATCTCACGCTTTGTTGACATTTGTTTTGATGTAACCATTTACCATACTAAAGGCTAATTCGACACGCGAAATTCGGGGATTCAAACACCAACATGCAGCACCGCAGCGATATAATTTCACGGAATTCCAAATATATTTGTGCCGGATCCAGGAATTGTGAAGAAGTTCCTTGATACTTTAATGTGTCGATTGTCCGGTAAGAACGTCTCGCCGGATATCTTAATCTCGTATTAATGGTGAGGACGAACCCTACCCCGTAAAGGGGAAGATTCCTCAATAATTCCACAACTCCCACATACATCAACATCAAGCCCGCACAGCACCCAAAAATTTCTTGTGCACGTCCTCTCCTGTGATGCATCTCAGACTTCCACTGGACCCCGATGAAGGGGTATTTCACTTCAAACA
>Ga0307982_1003171_pt1 | contig 13165 bp, 12 predicted proteins | sample OrgLakmetagen989_FD_201847 | JGI IMG/M metagenome (GOLD analysis project Ga0307982, IMG submission 201847) | Saline water microbial communities from Organic Lake, Antarctica - #989 | ecosystem: Environmental > Aquatic > Non-marine Saline and Alkaline > Saline | place: Antarctica: Organic Lake... | reverse complement strand
GCCAAAAGAGGATAATAAACACCTAAGTAACTCAACCCTCCCCCACGAAAAAAAAAAAACACGAGATGAGCAAGCCAGCAAGATTGACATCATCTGATGATCATGGGATGCAATAGCTGTAAAAGCATCTTTGTAGTCTTGAACGACTTTGAGTATCTTCGCAGTGGAGGAGTCAATGGCTGCGCGGTGCTTCAAAAGGACAGCGCGGGATGCATTTGGGCTCTCTACCATGGCAGAACGACACTTCGCCAACGTTGCCATTCTCATTACGATACCGTCACCCGCTTCAACTTCGCCTTCGCTGTCGTCTTCTATCGATGCTCGAGTAGCTGCAGCACCGCAGTCTGTTCTAACAGAAAGCGCGGCATGTGAGTCAGCTTCATCATCCTCACGCTTGCGCTTCGCTGTCGAGCTGCTCGTGGGCTCTTGAGCCATGCAGCAGCTAAAACGTCTGCTCGTGTACTCTCTTTTAGCTAATGGTGATAACGAGTGCAGGCACGAAACGTTGCTACGCAACAAATAATAAGAGCTAACCTACTACACGATAGCTTCTATAGCTAACTCAGCTAGCTACGACGGCAACAAAGTTCTGGGCAGTGCAACGCAGCCAAATCACTCGAAGTAACCCACGGTATCCCAATGTAAGTGAAACTAGAACGGCGACAGCTTCTTTTGAACTTATGAGGCTTCAGGCTTCAGCAATGCTTCTATCTGAAGCTATTACACTAAGTTACTTACTGTAGCTAGTAGCTAGCTAGCTAGCTACAATAGTAGTCTGTCTGTCTGTAGTACTTAGCTCTAGTAGGCCTTCTTACAAAAATACGTCAGAAATTTGATGCATGACATACGCCGTATATACGCGTATATTTGATATTTGATATTTGGCGCCGTGTTTACGATGACGATGCCGTCAGCAGATATACGCCGCGACGTATTTGCCTTATATTCGGAAGAAGATACGTCATATGCTTTATTTTGGGCCCTATCGTGTCGATCTCCAGAAATACCCGTCGTCTTCGGCTCGGCTCCAAAAACCTGGGACGTCTCTTGCTCGGCGACATGAATCCTCGGCGTCTTCTGAGCCATCCTGCGCTGAAAAGCCTCCCCTTTCTGTTCCGCTCCTTGGCTCGTGCTGACGTTTTCTGCCTGTAACCCGTCCCGGCAGTGCAATTTCTCGTCGTCCCGACGGCACGTGGATCGTTCTCCATAGTTCCTGCACCAAATGGCACATAAATTGTTGCGCTTAATTTACCCAAATTTAGCACACCATAATCTCAGACTGCGACGTGAAGTCGCGTTTACTAGGGCCCACCCTGCCGGTTGTCCGGAAAGAACATAACCAAGTTTCTTTTTTGTCTTGCTTTCTACCCTTCCTTGATGGAAACGCCCCACAAAGTCCACAAAGGCTATCAAGGCATCAAAGGCGCATCAATGACTGTAACATGTAGAGCGAAGGCATCAAGGATTAGCACAACACCATCCCAACTGTGTTGGATAAAAAACTTCGTTAGGAGATTGTCCTACCGGGGTGTTGGGCCATTCCATTGGACTACGCACAATTCAGCGACCACGCGCCACTGGGTAAAGTAGAAAGAAAAGAAAGAAAGCGTCGTAAATACGTGAAGATATTCGAAACCGTAGACCTGGCGACGTTGCTTCGCAGCTCGCTTGCGGTCAAAGCACTCTATTCCTTCGTAATATCGAGATATCACTCGAAAAGGGACACAACTCGAAACTGGCACCTCTGTTGGGCATGGTCCAGAGCCGATTTGCCTCGCTGTAACGAGAACAGAGCATCGTGATAAGGAACAATCGCAGGGATACGACAGAGAAGAAGCGAACTAGCTAAAACAATTTAGGTTTCAGAATCTAAAAGGTCTCAAAAAAGGAGCACAAACAAAAGGCTTTAAATACAAAGAATAAATTAGACGAAGGCACATGAAAGCATGCGTGGAGGAGGCTTGACTGTAAGCACACAAGGGCAGTCCTTTCGAAAGTGCAAATGACTCACGTTATCCACCGCATCTTTGTTTGCCCCTGCTTCCAGGAGAAGCTTCACAGTCATGTTTTGACCCTTAGCGGAGGATTTAATTAGAGATGTGCTGCCAAGCTGCCATGACAGTTGAATGAATGTAGATTTGCTGAGAAAGGTAAGTGCGGACAAGGATAGAATGCACTTGTAGTCTTCAAGAATAATTCCGAGTCATTCATGGTTTAAAAAAAATTGTGTGTTATGAGAAACTCACCCGATCGGTTGCATCTTTGTTGGCGCCAGCTTCAAGAAGAAACTTAACCATATCAGTTTGGCCATTTTCAGACGCACGAATAAGCGCTGTCGCACCGCTCTAAATGAAGAAAGCAAAGAAAGTAGAAGACGGTGCAAAAAGACAACAATGATGTATGGTCGAGAACGCATGCACGGAGAAATACAATTGCGTTCATACGAGTTTGAATTTCATAACATCGCTTTTGACCATCAATGTTCTTGATTGCTGCAGTACGATGCGCTGCATCTATAGTACAACGTAGTCAATAGGTGTGCATGATAGTTTTCTCACCACGTCTCGGCCCTCAATGTCAGCACCAGCGGAAAGGAGCGTTTCAACTGTGGCGATGTAATTCTTTCGGCCGAGAGAGGCCGCCACGATTAGACCTGTTTCACCATCCTTATAAAAGGGAAGAGAATGCAAGTTATAGAGCAATGGGCAACAGAAGATGAGAAACTAAGCTCAGGCTTTACACGAAATGTCTCGTTTTATGAGCCAAATTCCACAGTGCGGTAAGCAAAAAAATAGACATAACTCACCCTATTTTTGGCCTCCATGTTGGCGCCATTTTCGATAAATAACTTTGCAATAGCAGCATTGCCGCAAGCGCAGGAAGAAATAAGCGGTGTGTCCCCGAGCTATAAAAGATTGAGCACAAGAAACGTAAGAAAAATGTGCAAAGTTTCTGAGTAGATGAGAGAGGGAAGAGACGCTTACCGAGTTCTGAATATTCATATTAGCTCCTGCTTCAAGGAGAAGTCGCACTACGTCAGCGGGGCCATTTGATGGATGTAACGTTGGCTCTAAAAATGGCAAGGTCCTCACAGCAACAAAACCGTCGGATATGGCTTCTTGGAGCGGCATTTCATTCCTCTGCAAAGCAAATAATATAGGTTGTGAACTGACAATTCGAGCAAGATAGTTCAACGGGTACATAAGTGAACCCCTAAATTAGACACGTACGTCGCTTTTGACTTCTATTTTAGCTCCAGCTTCCAAAAGAACTTTTAAAGCCACGAGGAGCGGTGTACGTTTGTCCTTTCACAAAGAAGATGAGATGAAAATGATTAATTATAAACGGCAGCGAAGCATGTGTTGGAACAAAAAGAAGTAAGTGTATATTGGATCTATTAAGTGACGACAACTATTCGATGTTCTTGTCCACTGGCTCCATGTACGTACTTTATCCCTGGCCTCCTTATTCGCGCCCGCTTGAAGGAGAAGCCTTACGACACCAGCACAATTGTAACTCGAAGCCACATGGAGCGGCTTGTCGTCACCCTGATGCGAGGGAAAGCCCGAGCAGTCAAATTGGGCAGAAAAATATAAGGAGATATATGGAAAAGATGCTCGAGCCCCGAATAGATTAAAGTACCATATACAGCCTGTATGTGCGCGCTTAAGCGTTACTCACAAAGTCTCTTAACTCAATGTCGGCGCCAGCTTGAAGCAGGAGCTCCACCACAGCCGCGTGGCCTAATTGTGAGGCCATACTGAGTGCAGTGCGGCCGTTCTAATGTGGAAAGGGACAAATGTACACAGTGACCAAAGAATGCATCGAAATGAGCATAACTGCTTAAAACACTGCATTGAGAACGATAAAGCGAAGCAATGGAGGATGTGAGCGGAAAATGCAAGCGGCGTGCGAAAGTTAGAACCCTAAATGGAAAAAATCACTCAGATATACCACGTGCTAGTTCAAAGTTCATCGAGGCACGCATGAAACCAATTGGAACGAAGTTTGCATGAACGGGTTCAAGAAGCATCATAGCATGAAAAGTTATTACTGGCAAGAGAGCTGAGTAGGCAGTATTTGTATACTTTTGGAACCGTTGTGTACATCATCTCTGCACTTTTAATGCTTGAAGTATCAACTTACATAATTCTCTATAGCATCAACTTGGGCGCCAGCTTCAAGAAGGAGCTTTACGACGTCAGCATGGCCTTTCATTGAGGCTCTCATTAGTGACGTTATGCCGTCCTTTGGAAAAGTGAGGATCAAAGAAGAATGGCAATTAGAAAACATATGTTAAACACCGACTGTGAAGGTGTCGATAACCTCAGCGCTACGTAGTAAGTCGTGTACCTCGTCTATAGCCTCCGTATTAGCTCCCGCTCGAAGGAGGAGCTCCACGGTAGCAGCATGACCCTTGACTGAGGCACCCACGAGTGCAGTAAATCCCATCTTTAAAAAACAAGAGTCGATGTCATGAAATTTAAGCAAAAAATAAAAGTCATCGTCTGTCCTATTCAAATGTTTCACAGTCGCTACTTTTCAATATTTCGACATGGAGCGTGTATTTATTGCTTACCCTATCTTTATTTTCCGTGTTGGCGCCAGCTTTCAGGAGAAGGTCTACGACTGCAGAATACCCATGCTCTGAAGCGTACATGAGGCCTGTTTTGCGACTCTTTTGACCAGAATTTTCGAGGTATTGAATCAAGAGCGAGAGGAGGTAAATTTATTCAAAACAGCCGACGAAATTATGTTTCAAAATAAAACGAATAATGAAGCAGTTTGATTGTGTTACTTAAAGACTAATGCCCTCTATCAAATCACCTCGTCTTTGAGTTCGGTGTTGGCGCCGGCTTGAAGAAGTAATTCCACGATGTCGGTGCAACCATTAACTGAGGCTGAAACGAGAGCAGTGCAATTGTGCCGCGATGAAGAACCCAATAACGTGTCACTAACCTTGATTTCCGTATCTACGCAGGCACCCTTCGAAATGTACTTTTGAATGAAGCCTAATCTGTTGAATTTCAGCTCGCATTTTAGCTTATCCTGAATACGGTGAAGGAAAATAGACAGAGAAAGTAAAAATGAACGTGTGATCGTGAGAAAGGAGATTCACGCGATGACTTGGCTGTATGGTACATGAACAGTATTTTGCTCACCGCGACAGCTGCCTTGAACATAGCACACACCCAAGCGCGTGCTTGAAGTGAAGTGCAGTGCATCGAGATATGTAACGACTCTCTGCGCGTCATGTTCCCCATGAGGTACTCCAAGACATCTCCAGCACAATCGTCAGGTAATTCTGAGTACGGATCTGAATTTGTTGCAAATACAACCATGAAAGCATCTCTTGCCCACGTAAACACCGCAGTGCGAGCTTCATAAGGAGCCCACAGGAAGGATGGATCGTAATGATATCCACTCAAGTTCAGCTCTGTGTCGGTCACAAGAGCACTAGAAGATGAAAGAGCACTAAAGTGCGCGATTGCTGCAGCAACGAGTGCGGCTGGGTCTTCTTCAAGGGCAGTGAGCACAGTCTTGTGATGCACGAGGAGGTCGCGGCATGCATCATCGGTCGCAAGGTCGATTGCATTAAACCAGTTCTACTCAATGAAACCGCAAAGCGCATTTCATACAAGGACCGAATGTGAAGATGTTGGCGTGTTGTTAGAGAGGCAAGAGTGATAAAAAGTATTGCTGCATCACTAATGTACAACAACTTTTTAAGATGCATTTAGTAGGCTATGGTTGCTTACATAGTCCCTGTCGTCAATTTCTGCGCCGGCACAAATCAAATACTGAAGAGTGGCGTCATCTCCACGCCGCACGGATTCATGAAGGGGGGTATGCTATATAACCAGCGAAGATACGAAATAATAGGAGTAAGCCGATGAAGATGCTGCCTAGTAACTGATTCAACAAAAAATAACAGCAACTACATCTTGTAAAAGGTTGCTAATGGATTTTTTTTTCACCTCATCGTTGTAATTTCCAACGACCTCGAGTACATTCGCCAGGGTGGGGTCAATACATGTGCTGTATTTTGATAAGGCGACACGAGATGCAGCCGGACAATTTATCACGGCAGCACGGCACGCCTCTAATACTTTTGGTGAAACATTCTCAGCCACTATCGCTGGTTCATTTGACACGGACAAGGATAGAGCAGATGCATGCCTAGTTCTTGAACGGAGTACTGGCCCGACGTCGTCAGTATTGGAGGCACACAAAAGCGAGCTGCTCGAGGTGGGCTTTTTCCCGCGCTTTCGCTTGGAAGGCACGATTGACGCCATTGATTGCCGGGTGGATATAGACGTGCTATAGCAACTGTTTAAGCACAACTATTACTAGTCGAGCAGCTAGCTAGATAACCTGTTGGTGCTGAGTGCTGGGGGTAGGGGAGCAACTTTATGCAAGGCACAAACCATAAAAGCTCTTTGAGAACGTCTGCAAGAAGCTGGAAAGCGAATTTGCTCTAGACTCAAGCTATAACAGTAATTTGAGAACTTCTGCAGGATGCAGCCTACCCACTTCTGAAATTGTGGACTGCGCACTCGCTACTCGCTGATCACTGCAGCACTCCAGCGTCGCAGTAGGGTTCGTAAAAATAAGTAACGGTTTTAACCCAAATAAGTAAATAATTAAGTAAATACGGTATATACGGTGGTAAATACCATATAATAGGGCAATAAAGTACCATTCTTGGAATTCCGGTTTTTTAAGGTCCCATTTTTGGGGAAAAGTGGGAAAATCTGTTACTTATTTACTTATAAAATTACTTATTAGGCACCAAAAATTCGCATATATAGGTAATACTTATTTTTACGAACCCTACGTCGCAGTAGGATCCGCAGCCTTCGGCATTCGGCATCCTTCGTTTTGATCAGATACGCCATTTAAATGACTAACATATGCCACCTTAAACATCAGTATCGTAAAAAATATAGTCCTGCACTTTACTGTACTATAGTCTATAGTACTTAGTACGGCGAACTCGAACTCGAACCACAGTAATACAAACCCAAATGACACAGAGGCCAATTCTACGGTTAGTAGTGTACGCGCGTGCGTTGTGCACAAATCTGAATAAGAATAAGTTTTTTCTGCGTCTGTTTCTGTATCGTAAAAGTGTAGTAAAAGTAAAAGTAAAAGTTGTGCGTATCACTTCGAGCATTCAGCATGAATTATCCTTTGCGCTTGATAATGGCCATGCCAAAAATAGGACATGATCACTCTCTGTGGTCGGTGGTGGAGTGCGATGTGCCGTATAAAGCGAACTGTTAGTGGCGTGTTATTTGCATCGCCAGGGCATAATTTGAGCTGACCGAGCGAGCAACCAAGTCAAGAAAAGTGGAAACTGTTGAGCAACTACAACCGGACAACAGCAAATAGGAGCTAAGTCAAGCTACGCTACTTGACAAGATTTGAATCAAATGAATTTTGATGCCAGTCACCATTTCAAGGCCAGCTTGAAGGAACGTGTGATTTACCCGATTTAGCCCGCAAGAACCACATTTGAGGTATGTAGCAGCAAAGCCGCAGCTGGTACCTTTACCTCAACCACCATTCATTCCGCTTTATGGCTTCAGCGCTGAAGCAGTTCAACCACCTCACTACAGTGCCCTTCCCGTGCGTAGTCCAAAGCTTCCTTGCCAATCTGCCGCAATAGAGAAAGAGGCAGAAAAGGATTATAAATAAGTTCTAGGTACAGTTTATGGCATGTAGAGATATTTTGAAGTGTACCTACATGAAGTTATACTCAACGAAATCATTTGGGTCACAAGAAGAGGAAAGAAATATACAAGTTATAAAGGCGGCAATGCAAGCAAAGAAGGGTCAAAGAGGGAAGCATGCGTCGACTTGAAGGTAAGGTAGATACGATGAAGGCAGTTGTGTGAGGCACGGTGAAGAGGGTGGCGACTTAGAGTCCCGCGCAGTCGAAAAGATGCCCATGTAAAATGAGTTGACTCACGTGATTCATTGCGTTTCTATTGACGCCTGCTTGAAGGAGGGTCTCTACGATAGCTGCGCTGCCTTCTTCTGCGGCTGTGATGAGTGCTGTGTAGCCAAACTACGACGTAAGCATGATTTCGAAAAATGGATGAAGGTTGTGTGGAAGAGAAGCAAAATAAAGAAAGCACATGATACACAGGAGTGAACAAGTACTTCACTGTCTCTGTTGCGTCACGTAGTGTAATTTGCGTCTATTACTAGCTGCTCACCCTGTCCTTCGCTTCCTTATTGACACCCGCCTGTAAGAGAACCTTCACCACCGCAGCGTTGGCATAGCGTGCGGCACACATGAGAGGCGTTTCGCCTTCCTGCACATTAGACGCAACAATGAAGTGAGCTTAGGTATACACAGCAAAAAGAAAGAGGCTTGATGGGTCAAGCGTAAGTCCAAACTCAGTGACTAAATCGAGAGATGGAAAGGGACATTTGAGCAAGAGGAAGATTCAAACAGCTTGTTCACGCTTTCATGAACTGCAACTCCCGTGCTGAATGCAAATGGCGAGAAACAAAAACATGTATGCAGGTAACACGTACCGAATTTCTGGCTTCTTTATTGGCGCCTGCGTTTAGCAAAATTTCTACAACAGCAGCGTGGTTGGTCCGGTGGCCACCACACGAAGCGTCGATGAGAGCAGTATTGCCATGCTGCATCATACAATAGAACACGATAGGAATAAACGACGCAAGATCTTGCCAGAGGAGAAGAAAAGAAGTGAAAGCCACGAATACGAATGGAAAGTTATCCTGGAGTCACATCTACCGTCCTACTACCATGTTTGTGCAGGTAGAAGGTGTTTGCGACTTCAACTTACATTATTCAGAATCTCCATGTCAGCACCTGCGTCCACGAGGAGTTTCGTTTTGCTGGCATCGCCGAGATGGCAGGCCCAAAAGAGGGCTGTGTAGCCTCGCTATTGCATCATGGATAAAAAAATGAATGTCGCTATAAGAAGGTACAAAAAGTTGAATAGAGAAATACACAATATGATTTGCCTCGTGTGTCTTACCCTGCCCTGGGCATTCACGTCAGCACCCGCTTCAAGAAGGGTCTGCATAATTGCAGTGTTGTTTCTGATCGAGTTGGTTGTTTTTACGAGCGACGTATCATTACCCTAAGAAAATGAAGGTTGTGAAAGAATAGAAATGATGATGGTACATACCACTTAGTCACTGCGGTGCAATATCATTACGCATGGGGCCTCACTAATCATACATGTTGAATACAGTATCGTGATATTACATGAGACGTCTTTAAAAACACACCACATTGTCTCGAGCCTCTAAATTCGCGCCTGCTTTGATAAGGAGTTTCAAAGCATCGATGTGCCCGAATGCCGACGCTTGCATTAGAGCTGTGTTGCAATACTGTGGTGGCAAAACAAGCCCAGATAGCATAATGAAGTTCAAAAAGGCGCGAAAGGGTGAGAAGCGATACGCAATCAATTGAAGGAGGGGGGCAATTCTTGTTTATTGTTGGCGTGGATATTGGATTAAAACTAACAGACATTATCTTTCGCCTCAAGGTTGGCACCAGCTTCAAGAAGCAGCTTCACAATTTCAGTAAAACCGTCCTGTGACGCAAAAATGAGTGCTGTTGAGCCGTCCTGTCATTGAAGGAAAGCGAAGAAAACACAATTTGAAGAAGCATGACCAAAGTTGATAATATATGATAATATATTGAAATAGAGTACAGCCCCCCCTCCCCCTATTAAACGAAATTATAGTTAAACGTGAATATGTGAGTATAACATGTACGTGTAACACTTACATCAGCTGTAGCATCCTTATCGGCACCAGCTGAAAGGAGAAGCTTTACAATTTCAGTGTAGCCTTTGAACGAAGCAATAATTAGTGCAGTGTATTCGGACTGCCATGAAATGGAAGCGAAGGGGGGTACACATTACGCAAAAAAGGTGCAATAGAAAAAATTGAAGAACGAAGTAAAAAAGTTCCGGCAGACAGATCGGGGGATTAAAAAGTGAGAGGCCATGGTTGTAACAAAATTGCTATTTATAGGTCCGCGAATACAAAACAAGGAACGTGCTGAGCCTTAGATAGAGGCCCATTCTCAATAAGTGGGTAATTTAGACAAAGATAAAGCGTACATCATCATTCAGAAAGACGCCTTGATTGCACGGAAGAACGCCGTAGCGTTATAAGTAGGTCACAATTCATACCACTTCTTGCGAAGCTCCTGTGCCAGCGCCGGCTTCGAGAAGGAGCTCCACCACAGCAGTGTGACCTTTGTACGAGGCATCGATGAGGGCTGTGCAGCCATCCTATTTTTAAAGTTGCGCCAAATGAGAAGGATCTACGAAAATGTCAACCGACGTGGAACAGCTCATGCACTCCATATTCAACCTCACTGCTTTCTATTTTCTTTTTGTAAATTTATCACTCGCCTTGTCCTTTGCCTCCTTGTTAGCGCCCGCTTCAAGAAGAAGCTTTACAATTGTAGCGTGGCCGTACTTCGAGGCATGCATTATAGCTGTCGAACCCATCTTTGAAGCGGAATGAATAAAGAAGTACATTCGAAAAGAAGAAGTTGACATGGCATGGAGCAGATGTGCGGAATTGTAGGATGATAGGATAAAAGAAATGTTTCATCAAGCACAGGCTCAATTTGAATTTATCAGCCTCAATGAACACATACAAATGTTTCATCAAGCACAGGCTCAATTTAGATTCGTCAGCCTCAATGAACACATGTCAAACCGCTTGAATCAATAGCTCTACAATAGCAGTATGACCTTTCTCCGAGGCATGCGTGACTGCTGTCTTACGGACCTTTCGAAATAACCAAATGATACAAACCATATAAGGAAAAAGGTGAGGAACTGTGGTTGTAGGAAAGTAGCTACTTACAAAATGACAATGAAGGCAATTCAACAAAATTGGGATAGACTTTATGCATAGATATTCCTGAGGAATAGGTATTATAAATCACATCTAATGAAACTGCAATTGTCGAGATTGTCATTGCAACGAACCATGCCTTTTGAATCTACATTGGCTTCTGCATCAAGTAGAAGCTTCACGATATCCGTGCTGCCATTGGCGGCTGCATTGACCAGCGCAGGATAGCCATACTGAGTACATCGGAAGGAGACAGAATGAGTATACGAGGAAAGAAATCGATCGTTCATTCATCGGTTAAAAAAAATACTTGGGGTATGCAAAGTACAAAAATGACAATAGTCAATAAAAGAACAAGAATAATTACATCCTCATAAAACTACTTATACTTTCTCACGCACCGTGGTGCACGCGTCAATGCAGGCACCTTTATCAATGCATATCTGAACGATTGCCAATTCACCATTCTTGGCTGCACATCCAAGTTCTGCCGTTGACACATCCTTGCAAATAAAAGTGTGAAGATATTGAGACCAAGCAATTTATATAAGGTGGCGTGATTTGAGCTAAATTACTCATGTGCAAATTTACACTTGAAAATTTAGAATGCTTGCTTACTGTTATGCCTGCAGCGATGATTGCGCGTCTCCAGGCACTCGACTCAGGCGATAAGCATCGCATCGCGAAATCTGGTGACTCCTTGCGAGTCATCGTTGTTTCAAGATAATCCAAGACGTCGCCGGCACAGTCGTCCGGTAGTTCCGAAAAAGGTTCGACGCTGGCTGCAAACTCAACCACGAGAGCGTCTCGTGCCCATGTAAAAAGCGACTTACGAGCATCTCGAGGAGCCCAAAGGAACGAAGGCTCAAGTTGGTATGCCTTCAAGGGCAGCACTGAGTCAGATGCGGGCTTATTGTGAGCGGAAAGAGCAGCACAGTGCGCGATCGCAGCCGTGACGAGAAGCGCAGGCTCTGCTTTGAGGGTGTTCAAGATGGTCTCATGATTCTCAAGAAGGGCTCGACAAGCGTCATCGGTAGCAAGGTGAAGAGGTCTTTTGCCGCGCTAGTCAGTGTATCCAGGCACAAGAGACGTAAATGTAAGTTTGACAACGTCTAAAAGTAAAGGATTGTGTGCTAGTAGGGCTCTGCCCCAAACGAGTTATAAGAAGAAACAAAACTACAGCGCACCCTGTCTCGTGTATTCACATCTGCTCCAGCAGTCAATAAATACTCCGTTGTAGCCGCGTCACCGTGTTTTGCGGATTCGTGGAGTGTGGAACGCATATCCTGTAAGTTGAAACAAAGCCGATCAAAAGTTAAATGGCATCTTTGGGTAGTCATTTTGAATATAGTTATTATGAGCAGATTACTAAGATTGCACTGACCTCGTCTGCGTAGCTCCCAACGACCTCGAGTACATTCGCCAGAATGGGGTGAATACATGTGCTGTACCTAGATAAGGCGACGCGGGACGCAGCTGGACAATTTACTAGCGCTGCGTGACACGCCGCTAACACTTTTGGTGAAATATTCTCAGCAAGTATGGCTGGTTCATCTAACTCAGACACGCATTGGGCAGCCGCATTACTACATACTGAAGCATTTGAACGGTGTTCCGGCCCAACGTCGTCAGTACCAAAGGCACACGAAAGTGAGCTGCTGGAGTTGGGCTGATTCTCGCGCTTTCGCTTCGAAGATACGCTTGACGCTCGGTTCATAAATGGGCAGTAGTACCAAGGATACGTACCCTTGGCTGTAGGGAGCTGTCTCTAACGACGATAGAGTGCGACAGAGCGCGTTGATTGTATGGACCTAGACTTTCTAGTGGAACTATTCCCTAGCTACTCTCGATACGCTGTTTGCTCTGCGTGCTGAGAGCTGGGAAGTATGTTTGCACGCGGCACAAGCTAGCTAGCTACTGTAGGAGCCAGCCTAGCTCAGCCTATCTGTAGCTACAGTACAATCAGTAGCCAGATAGATAGCCAGAACGCCAGAACTTACAAAAATACGTCTAGCTAGAATTTGACCTAAATACGTCAATCTAGACTTAAAAAATTGCTATTTTGACTTGTTCTAATGTGATGTTTTTCATTGTCGGAGCGAATGCGACAGTTTTTTCGGTGATGGGTGATTTTTTGGTGGGAAGCTGAAAAGGTGGACAGCAGCGGCGCTAGGTGGCAGAACAAGAGAACACTCTCGCAGAGGCACACGCGAGCAGATCAGCTGACAAGCGATCGCGCGTAAAGGCAAAAAAAAAAAAAAAAAAAAAAAAAACCCTGTAATGACCGTTTATT
>Ga0307982_1003168_pt1 | contig 13168 bp, 11 predicted proteins | sample OrgLakmetagen989_FD_201847 | JGI IMG/M metagenome (GOLD analysis project Ga0307982, IMG submission 201847) | Saline water microbial communities from Organic Lake, Antarctica - #989 | ecosystem: Environmental > Aquatic > Non-marine Saline and Alkaline > Saline | place: Antarctica: Organic Lake... | reverse complement strand
TAAGCAACCAGTATGACTTGAAAAACAAGATTAAGAGCTACGTTAAGTCCCTTGGAGAAAGAAAATCAGCAGTTTACTTTAGAGGCTTCATTGTTGGCTCAAATCATGTATGCTACCTTCGAATTTGAAGTATGCTCACCGTAAGATTTGACGCGCTGCAATTCAAGTCCAGCCGCGAGCAAAATCGTGAAGTCCGTGACGTAAGAAGGAGAAGAAGAGTCTGCTTCGGCGCTTGAAATGTCGCCAGAAGAAAGAGCAGCAGGAAGTGCCGCGGAAGAAACACTCCCTGCCCTGCTGCTGCCATGGTTGTTGTTGTTGGGGTTGACAGCAGCTTCAAGGGCATGTTGAGGGTCGAGCCGCCACCCACTGGTGCTCCTGTTGGTGTTCTTGGTGCCAATGGCATCTTTCTTCGAGCGCACGAAGAGGTTCAGCACTGCCGTTGCACTGTCCACTACCTGATGACCCGAAATGCAACACAACAGGTTTGCATGAAATGAAAAACAATAGTACATCACAACAGTGCATATAATTGAGATCATTGCTAGGCAAATACTAGCGTCAACGCACCAGTGGTTTGCCGTGTTGGTCCAAGAGCGATACCGCGCCATCTCCGCGCACGCGCACATCGCCGCCCAAAAACGACGGCACCAGTGAGAGGGCGAGCGCATCGTCGTCGTGGTCGTTGCTGCGGCCTCTCTCTCCACCTTCACCAAGAAGCAAAGTCGACAGCGCGGCGAGTTTTTGCTTGCTGCCTTCTTCGCTGCCATTACTGCTGCCTGTTTGAGTTGGATTGCCCCAGAGTGCTTGCCGGTGTTGGGCTGCCCATTTGCGCCCGTGCGTGCGGGCTTCCAATTTCGCCACCTGTTTTACATTAGGGCAAGGAACCACAGTGTTCGCATTAAAAAATGTTGCGTACTGATACGTCCTCAGTGCAGGGCAGGTGCGTAATGTAAGACCAGCAAGAGCCAAATACAAAGAGTGCATGCGTCAATCTTAAAGATCTGATTCTCATCATCATCGTCATCACAAGTTGACACATGATAAACCCACGCACCGCTCTCCGCAGCCCCGCTGCACGCGCCCAAGCCTCCTTGTCCGCCGCAGGGTAGGGCCAAAGCGTCTGGGATTCGAGCAAAAGCAACCCCCCGCAGCTGCCTGCCAAATGCGACAAAAACACAGCCCCACACACGTAGAGTAAAAACTCTTGCCGCTGCAACCCGCCTTCGGATTGGCCGCTGCTGCTAGTGCTAGTGCTAGTGCTGCTGCTGTTGTAGCTCTCTGAAGGAGTGCGCTGCGAGATCTGAAGCGCAAGGGCTATCGCCAAAGCACCAAAGCGGGGAATCCCGCCGAGCCACGCAGCCAGCAGCTCACGCGTCGACCAACTGCCAATGCTGCTGCTAGTGTCATTATTAGTCCCCCTTTGGCTGCCTTCGAGTTGGCTACCTTGATTACCGCGTCGGTAAGTGGACACGCGATTGAAGAGGACGAGAGCGACGCCGCGGAACACAATGGCTACAACCATGAGAAAAATAGCATTTACCACCAAATCCAACGCCGACAACGACGGTTCAATCCCATTTTCACTCTCGGCGGAGCCCTGAAAGTCGAGCCATTCGGTGCCAGCGGTGGAGCGCACAAAGGCGCGCTGAGAAGCTGATCCCGCTGCAAAATATAAGGCCCACTCCAAAGTAACCGCTAGAGTCCTAGCGCCGCTGTTGTTGACGTTGGCACCACCGTTGGTCCAGGGTACAAGGGAAGCCGCCCATCCTACACCTGGCCGGCGGAAAGTTCCGATGTTGTTGCCACCACTGATGATACCACTCGAATGAGCTAAAGAAGAAGGCGCAAGACCGGCGCCGTGCGCTACTCCAAGCCCGAGCACCACAACAGCTGCTACTCCTGACGCTTGCAAGAGTGCTTCAGCCGCAAAAAAGGCACCGTAGCACGCGATCGCTGCGGTGAGTCCGGCATGTGCACCCGAGGTGGTGTCCTGAAGAGGTGATCCCATTGGAGCTGCGCTGAAGCTACTCCTGCGCAATGGCGCTACAACGAGCCAGAGGAACAGCAGCGCTAGAAGTCCGCAAATTAGCCCGCCAACGATCAACCGCAGCAGTCGCAGCACCCAGAGTGCCCCTTCGCCGAATGAGTCTTCATCGCCGTAGATCCAGTCACCGCTGCCGTCGCTGCGGCTGGTGCTCCCACTCGCGACTGGAAGCGCTCTGTCAAGACTCTGATCACTCATACCCGCAGCAGCCGCCGCAAAGGCTAACGCTGCGGCACCTAAGCTGAGCGCTGCTTCAGCTTCAAGAAGGCCGGGGAGTCGGCTCGAGGGCGCACCGCGCTGCCGTAGCACTGCGACAGCAGCAGTGGGGTCTGGTACCGCGAGGCATGCACCAAGTGCTACGGCCTATGATACGAAAAATAAGAAAAACGTGCAGGATGTGGCAGAGATGGATGGCATACAGGCCTTTTGAAAATAACTGTCGCAGAATCAGCTAGCACGAAATCGAAGTAACAACAGTTCTCTGCTGACTCCATGATGTCAAGATGTTTGACTTGCATCTTTTCATCCCTACGAACGCAATGAATAGAAAACTACGTAGACACGATAAAATGAAGCACCTGCGCGCAAGACCACTCGCCCGAGTGAGGCAATAGCCATTTTGCAACCACGGCAATTGCGCCACCGCACACCAATGCCCCTGTTGCTGCAAATCCCAGCGCCGCCCAGGGGAATGCCCACAAATAGCCCACGCAGCTGCCGCTGTTCGACAACTGCTGAAGGGAGGCCCATGGCAAGCTCGCTGTCATAGTAAAGATAATGGGAGGCAACAGCAGCCAGTATGATAGCTGCGGTGACGCTACGCGCAATGCGTGCACAGCTCCTAGGCCCTGCAGTACAGGTGCACTACGAAACGCTTCCCAACGTGCCGCTGAACCCTCAGTCCCGTCGTCGTTGTCGCCGCCATCATCAATGCCAGCGCTAGAAGCGTCATCGCTACCGCCAGCATGAGACTGTAGTTCGGTGGAGCACCACGCTAGCAGTGCGCCTACAGCGAACAGAATCAACGGCAAGGGCAGCCTTCGGACGCCAACCGTGCGCAAGCACCGTGGCAAGCACACCGCAAGTCCGGCCACGGCCACCAAGGCGGCGACCGCATCGATGACCAAAGACGATGACCATGCCATATTAAGGTGTTGTAAAAGATTATTTTGTTAAGGGTTCGCCCCTTAGGGAAAGCGGGAGCGCGGGATTGCAAAGTAGTTCAGGCAAAAAGCAACACGCAGTACGCAGTACGCAGTCCAGTTCATGGAGAAATGGGAAATAATAAGGGAAGGCTGAGTTGCCAAAATTGACCAATCACGGGCCCTGGGAATCTGCATCGCAGTAGTAGAAAGAACCTTATTCCTCGGAGATGAACTGCGAAATGCGATTTAATCCCGTGTGGCGACTTCGCACATTTTTCTCATTTTTCTGAGGGGTTCGCCGAGAGAAGGCACCCCCTTTCATCCAATGGGCGGTTCCGCAAGCTCCCGCTCGATTAAGCCCGAGAGCCAAGGTTCAACTTCTACTAGTTCGATTGGCACCTCCGATAGTGCTGCTTTGGAGCGAACTGCAGTCGAGGCATTCTCCTCTGGAGAAAGCGACTACCACGGTGCTTGCTACCTTTGCACTATTTTGAACATTAAACGCCGAAATACCTTGCAATGACCTAAGTAGCCCAGCACCATAGCTCCATTCATTCGATAGGTAGTCTCTTCTGTTTCAGAGCAGTCGCACTAACCTTTTTCTGTCGTTCACCACCAATCTCCTAACACCCTAGTAAGCTACAACGACCGAGCGGAGACGCCACCCGAGAATGACATAGTCTTCTACAACAATAAGGTTCGTTCAAAAGTATCAAAATGCCGCATTAATTCCACCAAGCGCTAAGCTTCAAAGTATGTGTGACCATCTTTGTCATCTTCATCATCGCCTTCGGCGTTTTTAAACGTAGGTTGAAATGGTGCCCGTGAGACCCGCGGGCGTTGTTTCAGGGAAAACGAGATGGCGGCAGGCATCTACTGCCACTGGAGGTGAGACGAAGAACAGGAATGCTTTGAACTGTGAGATTTTTTCATAGTGGACTACATTTCACCACTTATTTGGTTGCCCCCCTCTGTTTAGCTTTAAGCGGGTTCGCAGCAAAGTTTTGGCGGAGAAGACGAGAGAGCGGCACCCCAACCAGCAATGCCAGATCAAACAGCTCAAACAGCAGTACTGTCAGCAGAAGTAGCACTGTAGCGGTGGAAAGAAATCAACCCAGTAGTATCTCAGTAGAAAGAAATAATGGCGGCCAAAAGGGGAGAGGCTTGCCTGCTGCGAAGGTGACTGCAGCGGTTGCCCTTTCACAGGGTCCAGGACCACGCAAGGGTAGATTACGCCCTCCCGGCAACCCACCTCCCCAGCAAAGAAACGGAGCTAGTCAGAGTACAGGACAAGGGGTGTCAGCTATGGCGGCCGACAACTATCTTAACCAGCAACAAAGGCAACGCAAGGCACAGCCAAAAAGAGCTTGGTGACGCGCAGCTTTTCGAGTCATGCATTTTGGCCTCGCCCCTTGTGGCCACGAATATGGGTAGTCCTGTGCTTCGGCTTGACTTAATGGCACACCAAAAATCTAGCATAAAAATATCTCAACACTGGGCTGGATACTTACTCTATCCTCTATCATGAATATTTATAGCACAGCCACCAGCGAAATACAGTACCATTAACATTGGCGATAATACGAGACAAACCCAGCTGAAGTACAGGTAGTTCCGGGTAATAAGAATGGCGAAATTCGCCCTCAGCCCTCGCGCTCTTAACGGCTTTTACTACTGCAGTACACGATGGAATTCGGTTTCTAATAGGAGAAGTACCAAAATTCAAGCCTCAGTCTCTTCACTCTTAACGTAACAACCTCTTAACAACCGAAGCTACCTTTAATTTCTTTCACACGTGAACCCTGCCTTTAGAATGGTCCAAGTGGTTAGGAATAATTCAACAGAAGCTTTCATAGTTCTATGTCCCGCGTTAGACTCTTGATTGGCGAAATCCTTTATGAGGTTCCTGAAATGGTGGACATAACGAGTTATCCAACATCTGACCACATCTTTTTAGTGGGAATCGTTGGGATTTTTGTTGACGTGGTCGTTGGCATCTGGGTTGATAGTAACGCCACGAAATTACTCCCTCCTCCTCCTCTTCTTCTTCTTCTTCTTCTTCTTCTTCTTCTTCTTCTTCTTCTTTCTCTTCCTCATCTTTCTCCTCCTCTCGCCCGGCCGGCTTGTCAGCTGGGAGTATTTGGCCTCAACCTTAAACCTACTCCTATGCAAGACTCTCGCAGGGTTTGTGTGTGTGTGAGAACTCGGGCAAGTTTCTACAGGACCTTTTATCAAATCTTTCATGACTTCTCGGTTAAATGTATGCTAGACTTATTCCTCGGTACTCTAATTTTTGCTTTCTTCCTATTCCGACTGTTAGCTCTCTAATTCTGGTTCTTTGGGGCCTGTAATTACTATCAAATTTTCCTTTCTCTGCTCTACTAAGAGAGCTCTCAACTAGTCAAGAGTGGTACATATAGCCGCCTTATTCTGTGAGTTGAACTCGCCAAGCAATGGTCGTGTAATTCAGCTGGTAAAAAAGGTGGTTCGGGCATGTGCGCCTGATTAGCTTCTTAGGTCTAGTTTGCGCTGCTTTGCTTTTCTTCTCTACCTGTTAGTCTTCTAATTCCGGCCCTTCGGGGCCTGTCTCAAAATTCACTGGATTATTTAACCCCGCTTTCAAGAAATTATCCATCGAAGCATGTGCAGCCATTAAAAATTAGTAAGTAACAGTGAAGGGCACCATTTTAGTTGGGTCCCTCATTATGGGAGTTTGGCTAATTTCTTGTCACCTGCTTACACTAGAGTAGAAGGCCAAGCTCGGCTGAGTTCTTATCACTCGCCTAAATTGGAGTAGAAGGCCGTCTAAGTAGTTGACTGCATTCATATTTCCGGCCGACTTGAAATTTGGGTCTGGCAATTGTGTGGCTGCCATGCATATTTTATTGTCATAAGCATCTCAGTAAGCTTTTACCTAGAAGGCAGCAATTAAGTGCATTGGCAGTGATTACTTAGTATGTTAGTATGCGATAATGCGATATTCATAAAATATGCGATAATGCGATATTCATAAGTGCAGTATTTTTGTACATATTGTAATAGAGGGAATTTGACGAATGAGCGAATGAGCAAAAATATCTTTAAATGAATTCTTGATTGCCACTCACAACTCTCACCTCAATCCTCAATCATCCTCAATCCTCAAAATAAATGCCTACGATGCACGAGTGTATGCATTGCCATGCTCCCTTCGTTCATCAAGACGTCGAAAGTATGGATGCGGTAGATTGCAAGACTTACCACTTTTGCAGCCGAGAATGCCGTCGTCACCACCATCGCACCGCCATCGAGATCCCAGTGAAACAACATTGCACGATCGCAAGTAACAAAGAAGGCTGCAACAGCAATGAGGCCAACAGTGTAAATTCTTATGCCGATAACAGCAATGCTGCATTTCATGATAAATGCCCTATTTGTTTGGATATTTTGTCACGAGGCGACGATGTGTTCATTCTACCGACATGTTCTCACGCGATTCACGTACGTTGCCTCGAACAACTGCGTTTGAATGGCCTTAGCCAGAAATGCCCTTTGTGCCGCACAATGCTTCCACCACCTCCCGATGAGTTATATTTCAATGCAATGGAAGGATACCGTTACATAAGCGGTCAAATAAGCGAAAGACAAGGAGAATTTTGGGGACTTCTTTCAGACGACCAGGCTCACGAGATGGAATTTGTTCTCAGCATGCTGCATTCGGCCGCTTTAGAAGGTCACACGAGCTCCCAATTTCAGCTTGGCATCATGTTTTTGCAAGGACGAGGAGCATATGACGTTGTTCAGGAGTACAACGATGCCGAGGCACTGCGCTTTTTAGGGATGGCTGCTAAAAGTGGACACCCGCGTGCAAATTTCAATCTTGGATTGATGCACCACCAAGGTCGTGGATTAGTAAAAAGCGATGACCGAGAAGCTGTTCGGTGCTGGATGGTGGCAGCGAACTCAGGGCACGTTAAGGCACAATATAATTTAGGATCCCTGTATGAAAAAGGACGCGGCATTGAACAGAGTGAACTCGAAGCTATGCGCTGGTATACCATGGCAGCGAACGCTGGTTGTACATCATCTATGCTATGTCTGTCCTTTCTATACCACGAAGGACGTGGTGGTGTACCTCAGAATAGAGCACGGGGATTTGATTTTTTAATGCAGGCTGCAGCAGCTGGTAATGAAGCAGCACTTGAGCTTCTATCGGAACTTCAGTCTCCCAAACATTTTCAAGTGGGTATGGAAGAGGTTGATACGGCTTCGGTACAGCTGAAGGTGCCAGCAGTTCCATCAAAACAAAAAAGTCAAGAAGTCTCGACAAGCAATGATACACAACCTACGCGTAAGAGTCATACCTTACCTTTCAACCACAGATCAAAAAAATTAGATAAAGTACTTCAACATAAGGAGGCTCCAAAGAAAAAGACGATCAAAGGGCGCCCAGCATGGCGTTGAAAATGTAGCAAAAGATATAGATATAGACAAGAATAATAGATAGACCTGAATTAGACATTAGCCACATAACATTTTGAATGTTGCTAAATAAGGTGGTGCTTTTGAATTAGAAATGTCTGAAGGAGCATAGTGATGCGAGTTTAAATTCAAAAGCACCACCTTTAGGTGAGCCTGGTGTACTGGAGTATCATTTGAACACGATTCCAGCGTTCGAGATTATTATTTCAAGGATAAAAATAAAAGTGCTACACTATGAGAGTAGTTTGTGAAGCAAATACCAAGTTAAGTATGTTTTGCTCTGTTGAGCACTTCTTTCATCATTCGAGGACTCGAGTACCTAATTTAAAGAAAAAGCCGGGTTGATTTCTCTGTATAGTCTTTGGAAGACTTGGTTGTACATGATTATTTAGCCAGACCCAGTTAAGTGCCAATCCAAATGTTACTTTAGGTAGCTCATCGGAGTGAAGTATGTGCACCCTTAGGTCTCGTAAAGGCAAAGTGCTTTCATAAAAAAATTGCCCTTTATGGGGACGTCCTCTTCACACTGTCCTGAATGCTATATGGGCAACAAAAGGGCTTCATTGGGATCGCCGTGCGTCGACCAGGGTGATCGCTTCACTGGCAGCTTCATACCTGTCAGTTCTTAAGTGCTAAATAGCTGCCGGCTACTGTAGCTGCACCGCCACCACGATACGGCCAAAACACTGCGGCGAGCCTGCTTTCTGCTGATCCCTCTAAAATCGTTTTGAGTGCGAGGGCCTATTGCGAGGTGCCCTTGTGCTATGTACTAACTAAGCAAGTCATAAGAACTTCCCTATTCCCCTAAGGCCGCGCTCCTAAAATGCTTATCAATCACGATTTGTAGATAAATTATAAATTTCTAAAAAGGAAAGACATGAGTAGTCACCACGCAGAAATAAAAGGCCTCATGTTAGTGAGCTCTGTTGCTGAATCACTGCAGCTTGGTCCACACCAACTAGCACGCTTGCGTCGCCACCGCCAGTTGCGCCGCTCGAGCCCACAGCATCCCACCAGACGTAGCTGCAGGAGTACGTGTGAAAAAAACAGTAACGGCAACATTGACGCTCAAGGTAAATTCCACGAGTTGTGTCCAAAGGGTAAGATGGGTTACAGTAGCAAACTTTAGATGGTGATGCAACTGTGTACGGTACAGAAATTTAAAAGCATTACAAGAAAGAAAAGAGGGCGAGAAAAAGTTGCGTATTTCAGATTTGGCACGTAGTAGATACCGTAAGAGCTCGTCGTTTGTCATGCCGAGCCGCGCTTTGACTCCAGCATAAGCGGTGGCTTCTGCGTGGCCATTTTGCAGTGCCATGGCTGCATTTGCTTCGGCAACTAAAAGGAGCTGCTGTGCTGCACCCTCCGCTGTTGCCACCTGCCGAAAATGAAGTCCGCGCAAACCAAGTGCACAAACGTTCGATGCAATGAAGAATTGCGACTGGCTTGGATTCATTGTTAGCCCTCAAGCAAGCTAAACAAAAAGCAGCTCAAATTTCTAAACTTATTTCCATGTCATCAAAAGTAAAAGAAGCGGACGCGTGCAATGAGTGTCTTATTCCACATCAAATCACCGTAGCATTGGCTTGTTTTCCCGCCACAAGCAAGTTGGTTTGAAGCGTCACAGTTTGCTGGTCGAGGTATTTGCTGGCACTGGTAATGTTCTGCCGTTGGGTTACCTACTCGTCATTACACAAGACGTAATGAATAACGTACAAATTGAGAAATTGAAGTCATATATCTGTTGATCTCATTATTCCCGAAAACAACAACAACGCTTCATGAAGTGGTGCCAAATAGAATTACCGTGTCAGTAATGGCGTCATTGAACTCGGTCGGCAAATGGCAGCTTTGGATCTGAAGGCTCACTACCGATGCGTGCAAGTTGTCCGTGAAGTACTCATTCAGCGACTGCCCGGTCAAGTACACATATTAGAGTCGAAGCTTGGTCACGAAATCAAATATTAGAGGAACAGATTCGACATTGAATACGTAAGTCAAGAAATCATTGCATTTGTGAGCAAGCCTGATAGTCTGAATTTATCATACATCAGAAGCATTGAGACTAGTACCTTTTGCATGAAAGCCGCGATAGTCTCTTTCGAGTTGAAGAATTGGTAAGCGGAGTAGCTCGTCGATGCTTCCGAGAGCAGGTGTTGTGCTACATCAAAGTAAACCGCTTCATACCTGATGCAAACGTATATTCACAAGAGAAAAGAACGCACAAATAAGAAGGATAATACATACGATGGAGTAATAGTAGCATCCGTATAAAGCGGTAAGTAATGTTGATATGCAAGTCTACAGCTTCCTTTTATAAAGAAGTACGACATACTCCACTTTCAAATCTAAAAGAACGATGTCTCCTGTGCTCTAATATTCAAGTACCCGTCAGGCCCGTAGTCACTAAAAAGCTCTTTCAGCTCATGGACGAGGAGCTGGTACTGAAAGGTCACTTCTAAGACAACTTGCAAGCCGTCGGATGTGCGGGTATGCAGCTCGTCCTGTGGAGAGTCTGCTGACGAGAACACCATGTTTTGCAGTGTGCCCGGGTAAATTACCACGCTGTGCCAGGGCCCTCCCAGGTAGTGCAAGCCATTACTGAGGGGTTCAGGCGCCACAGTTTGGGCCAGATGGTCCCAATCCAATCCGAATTCAAGAGTGCCCACCTGTACGAGAGAAGCGGAAACAGAGACAGCAGCCGGCATTCTCACCATCGACTGAACTGCACCCATCAAAGATGAAATGCTGGAAGCTACTACATTAGATTTAATTCTACATTATTTGTACTTCATGTATTGGACATGGCTAATCTCTATCGGATGACGCAGGCATTCGGAACACTTGGTTTATTTCCGCTGTTCATGTCTTCATTTGAATTCGAGTAACTTTGCTTACCCGCGCGAAGGATGTCGACACAAAGACAGCTGCAGCAGCAATTGTGGCAATCGCAATCTTTTGGCCCATTCTAGCCATTGCAAAAGGCGCGTGCAGGCGGAGCTCAGACCCTGAGACACTTTGACCTCGAGCTGCTGGCACTGCTGCTCTTCTCCTGCAGTGTTGTACAACAACAGTCCTATCCCTGTAACCGTATCTTGAAAGATTGAAAGAACACGCGGAGAAGCCGACTAGGTAAGGCTCCGCTCCTGAATGAACTCCTGAAGGCTTTAGATCTCAGGGAAGCGGGAACCCTTGCATTGCTAGGGCCAAGGCGAAACTTTCGAGTTGACTAGGAGACATCTAGTTAAGAACGTCTTCTTAGATTTAGGCCACGACGGGTGCCTATTCGGACGTTGAGGACGGAGAGAGCGAGGACGAAATGGCATCTGAGCTCTCGAGGCTCAATGCAACACGAAGCGGAGGCCATCGACTCGGCTCAGTAGACGACGACGAAGCAGCCGCAGTTCGCGCAGTGGCAGTGTTTGAGAATGATCAACAAGGAAATCTTCAGGTTGGTTCGACAGTTGACCTGTCCGTCTCCATGCACATGCATTGATGTACTCCACTATACGACAGAACTTTTGCGTTCAAGCTATCGAATATTATACCAACAATAGTGCCCAAAATGAACGATTGACATTTCCGTTTACCTTCAAGCACACCTCACCATTGTCTATTGTACCCAAGAATAGGCTCAGCGCCGCGTTCGTGCACCAGGACGCGCGTTTCCAGGCCCTGTAGGCGCCTTATACGAATCCTGGAACTCGAGCCAACGTTCGCAGTTTTGGCTTGTACTCGTGGTCGGCGGAGTATTCTTGCTCTGGCAGACTCTAGCATCCATCAACCCTCTTCAGGTGCAGCAAGCTAGATTTCTTCATGTTATTTGAGGATTCAAGCGCTGCCAAGATTCTTTCAGTTTTTGTCTCTGTGTCTGCGCATTATCTTCTTGCATACCGTAGCATTATTTCAAAGTTTAGGAGCCTTCTACCATAACCTTTATGACTACTTGAATGCTTGGTAGATTGGGCTTTTGCGCAACGACTGGACGTCATATGTGCAAACTGACCGTGCTTACGGCCCTGGTCTACATGTGGTTGGCATCGGCAGAAGTTTCGTGCTCTTTCCTGCCACCCAAGTCAATTTGGTATCGAATACAATATACAGTGCGACGCACATAAGACCAGGCCTTTTTCTTCACATAATCATACACCAATTTTGAAAGATGATGATTCAGGACAGTAGTGCATCGAAGGGTGCTTCTCATCATGCGTGGTCTTGAATTATTCTGCAGGTGTTCAGCGACACGCCAGCCAAGGGCATCCAAGCCGACAGCGGGCCGGTGTTGACCCGCACGGGCGACGGCGGTGGGGACGAGAACAGCGGCGGGCAGCCCATTACCATTTGCCTCAGCTTGCAGTGCGTAACCTCCCACTTGTTCAAGTCGCTGTTGTCCTACTTTTTGAATACGGCGTTCTCTTTGGATTTCTAGGCATGCTCTTTTTGTGTCTCGTGCGGTGCAACATACTTTTGTCAAACGGTACTACCTGTAGTCTCGTATTTTTTTAAGTACTTTGCATGATAAATATTTTCGTTTGCACGGCATTTCGCTGCTAGGTACCGCTTGCCGCAGGACCACAATTTGGGTGACATATACTCGAGTTTTGGCACAGGCTACCACGAGCGATTCTTGTTGATTACCCGGAACACCGTCTCGAATGTTGCCCAAGAGTTTGGGCCAGTGGACTTTTGGCAGCGGCGCACTGCCGTGGCAGACGCCATGCTGGCAGCGGTAAATAAATATGCATGAAGAGAGTATGGCGGCGCGTCCATTTTGCATTGGTCCATCTTTCTTCGATGTTCTCCTCGTATTTTTTCTTCGTTGTTGAAACCAAAAACTTATCCTTGGTTTGTCTGGCTTCCCCTTTGCGCCTAACGAAGCACCATGTTTCATTTGCATTTTCTTACTTGCATTTCCCACTTGCGTCCTATTTTATACTTCGTTCTTTGCTTGCTTACGCTTGGAGGTGAAAAAAGCGCTCGCAGCGCAATGCGGCGCCGTGCAAGTGACTCAATTGCAGCTGCTCAGAATTGACTTCCCCGACCAGGTTCTGATCCCCACTCTTTGCCTCCCTGATGGCTGGAGACATTATCTATTTATCTATAGGGCTATTTGATTTTCATCTTAAACTGCTCTTTTTAAAAAAGTAAACTTTTTCCACTTTAAATTTCTACGTGCGTTTCTGCGTCTCATGCACTACAGTACGAAAGCATGATTACCAAGATTCAGCTTCAAGTCCAGGCGAAAGCAACAGCAGAGTACACGCAACAGGTTCGTTTGTAATTGTTTTTAAGAGAGAGGAGGTCGTGAAAAATTAGTGATCTTTTCATTCAATGTTTCGAGTACTCACACCAATGATTTTGGTTTTGAAATTCCATCCTCAGACCTTTCTAGCTCAAATTTCATGATTTCGGGGGTTCATATGGCACTACAGGTGGTCGGCATTTTAAACGACTTGTCAGTTCTCACGGCGGAAAATGCGGCCAAAGTGGGGGTGATTGGGGCACGGGCCGAGCGGAA
>Ga0307982_1003167_pt1 | contig 13170 bp, 12 predicted proteins | sample OrgLakmetagen989_FD_201847 | JGI IMG/M metagenome (GOLD analysis project Ga0307982, IMG submission 201847) | Saline water microbial communities from Organic Lake, Antarctica - #989 | ecosystem: Environmental > Aquatic > Non-marine Saline and Alkaline > Saline | place: Antarctica: Organic Lake... | reverse complement strand
ATATAATTTCCTACCTAATTTCCTTCCTATCTTCCTACCTACCTACCTACCTACCTATATGATTTTATTGGGGATATGTTGGAAATTGTGGGTGGTATGGGTTGGTGGTGTTTGTAGGTGGTGTAATGGTATGGTTTTGTTATTGGTGTTTGTAGGTGGTGTTATGGGTTGGTAGTGGTTGATAGTGCCGCCGTGACATGTGCGGCTGCATATCGCATATCGACTTGTCTTTCATCTTTCAGGAGTATTATCCGAGGCACCACATGATTATGGGCTGAGCTCTCCAAGCTTCATGTGCCATGTGGCCCTTTAATTTCTCGGAATGGCTTAAAACTTCCAGTTGAACTAAAGCAAGTAGAGTCGGGAGTGGTTAGCAGTGGGGGGATGTGTGCGGATATTGAGAGGAGAAAGCTGGAGGATGGAAGTTTTTTTTTTCCGATTTTCTAGCCTCGTCAGGATCAGCTGTTTCTTTCGCTACCCCAAAATATCCAGACGCTCTAGGTATTCAAGTAGGTAGTTAGGTGGGCGGGTTTGCCCCTGTTTATGGGTCTAATTCATTCAGTATGCTTCCGTTAGCGTTCCCACCGAATTCCCCAAGCTATCTCATCTTGTGTGACTAGTGTGTGTGAGTGAAGTGTGTGTGTGTCATCTCATCATCTCGTCATCCCGTCGTCATCTTTCTCCACGTCGCGTAATGCTTTCTGAAGCAAGTCCAGTAGTTGAACCCGTTGGCCCAATATCTTCTGGTGTGGTGCCATCGTGCTCAGTTGTGCTCAAAATGATATTAATTTTCACCAGTGTATTCTGAAGCTGTCCCCCTCTCCCTCGCATTTGTGACGGTACTTGTTTGTATTTAGAAGCTCGTCACAGTAGTTTCAATGCCAGGACGGAATCATAAGACGAGCCTCTAAATCCTTTCGACAAGCAGGTACACTAGCCGTTCGAGAACATGTTCCTCGGTATCGCTCTAGTCCTTGCAGCTCGGCCTGCTGCAGGATTTGCCCTTTCCGCTTCGCGCAACGTCGCGCTGACGTCTCGTTCACTTGCGACGTCGGCACTGCCTCGAATCGTCGAAGATCCTCTACCTAAGCTCTACGTTTACGACCACTGGTCAGTGAAAGTCTCCTCATATTAACTTCATAGAGTAAATGACCTTTTGGTTGGGGCGTAGGGCCGCTTACACATTCGTTGTTTTTTTCTTGGCTCCTTGGCAGCCCGTTTTGCGTTCGAAGCCGCCTAGCGTTGGGCCTCAAGAACATCAAACACGAAGTGGTGTTCATGGCCAATGATGAGGGGATCACCACGAAGCTGATCGGCAAAAAGGCAGCACCTGTGCTTCAAATGGTAGCAGATGACATTGTGATGCCAGAGGTACGCTTGTACTGTGAAGTTTCAAACTGCCTAGAAATTGAAAGCTTTAGGTTAGAGTATATCGCCGTTTTCTGCCCCCTACTTTCGACTGGCGAACAAGAACACTTGTCTAAGACTCTTCGCTTGCTTGTTTCTGTGCAATGAATGGCACTGTGCAGAGCTTGGACATTTGCGAATTTTTCGACAAGAACCCTCGGTTCGGGCCGTCGATCATCCAGCCGGACTCGGGCCGGAAAGACCTCAAAGCGTGGCAGAAAGCGCTCCAGCCCACGATGCGCTGCTTGACGCGCCCGCGGTACATGAAGACCTGCTTGCCCGAGTTCATGCAGCAAGACGGCAAGGACGCCTTCGTGAACAAGCACCCCGTCAAACTTGAAAAGGTGCGCCGAAGGAGCCCACATAAGAAGCTGCTGTATTTAGCTACCCAGCTATAAAGAGTCTGGAAATGAAATGTACAACAAGCGCTGCATTGCGCGGACTCTGAGCATCATAAACGCCTTGCTTTGAGCGCCTATTTTTAATCTTGATACCGTTTCTTTGCATCTGGAATGTGTTTGTGTTTTGTGCTGTGGTTTTATCTTTTTGTTGGGGGGGGGGGTACGGTGAATTTGCAGGAAGAATGGATGCCTTTGCCGTTGGCGACGAAGTGGGAACTTTTCGAAGCGGAGCTCGCCAACACCGACAGCTACCTTCCCATTCTCAACAAGGCCCTGGCGGAGCTCGAGGACCTCATTCACTGCGAAGAGGTGAAGAGGATGTGTATATGTGTATAACCCGTGGGTCGTGTACTGCTTTACAGTCAAACGTTGGGAATTAATATGCTTTGGTACTCCCCTCCTTCATTCTTCTCAAATTATATTTCTTACTCCTGTACTCGCCCTCCCCTCAATGTTAGTGCTGCACGGAAGGCGGCTTGTCGTACGATGACATCGACCTTTGGTCGCGGCTCCGGTCGCTGACCCTGATCAAGGGCGCAGTCTTTGGGCCCAAGGCCACGGCGTACTTGAAACACTTCGAAAAAGCGGGCGACGTGCCTCTGTACTTTGGCATGCAGGTTTAAGTGAGCCGTTAAGAGTAAACTTTGGCGGTTCTAGTCGCCCTTTTTCAATTTATAGGCTAATCTGCGTAAGGAAAGATAATCAAATGATGCCTGGGACTAAAGGTTACAAAGCTGCACATGTCACGAAAAGGCGATGCGCAGCACGCACGCATGGAATAATCCAGCTTTTATCTTAAATTGTTAGTTGGCATTTCAATGCACCGGCTTCCGCTGCTGGCCTGGCCTGTTTTCTGTGTTTCTGGGTCCTGTTTGGCTTTTTGCGGGGAGGGGGTGGTTATGACTCTCGATGTGCCCGTCAGTCACTAGCTCTCGTTCGGCGTTCGAATTTTTTTTGGGGTGAGGGGTGTGGAAGTGGAAGCACCAAATACCACATGCAGATGTGTACCCGCATGAACGAGAAGCGGCCGTTTGCAGCCGATTCAAATGCCAAACAGATACAATTAGAAGGCCTGCAGGCTTCGAATTAGCACCGCGGTCTACTGAAATCGAGCCATTTGTTAGCTACACGAAGACTGTTCCATGATGATCTATGTTCGTCTCGTAGTCATTGTTGCTTGTTGCTTGTTGCTCGTTGCAGCCATGCTTGGCCCATGCTGCCATGCAGTTCTAAAGTTCCAAAAAATCCCCCCTGTACTAGCTTCGGTTCGTGTACAGTAGTCGCACCGCTGCTGCTTTCACACACTTCCGCTGCTGATACGAAGTAAGTCTGTATTATAAGTTACTACAGATATGAGATATGAGTATGTTGTTTTTTTGACGCCATTGACAGGAATCCGCTGAACCGCTCCCGAATGCTGAAGTCGACTGCACCTTTACCAAATTAGTTGCGGGGCTGCAGCCAGGGTCTCGATTATTGAGTAGCATTGGTTGCGAAACATAGTATCAAACCTTCCGACAAATCGAGGCAAAGTTCAATTTCAGGTCACCTGCAGTCGCGAGTACCTCTCTTCGAGTACCGGCAAAATAGATATTACCTTACGCCGAGTTTATCGTAGCACTTAATCTTCGATAGAAAAGAATCGGTGCCAATTTTTTTGCTATGAGATTCTCTATCTTGGCTATCCTGGTCGCATCGTTGGCTGCGTTTTCGCCGCTCGATCGCATGTCCTTGAACCGACCATCTCATGCCAAGCTTGGAGGTCATAGTGCAATTCGACGAGTTGTGCTCCATCGGTCTGTAGTTCAAAGTGCGAATCACTTTGATATTTCCAAGGCCCAAGTGAGTGAAGAGTCGTCAGAAGCACCTTACGAAGAAGTAAAGGAATTGGCTGAAGGACGATCGGCACAGACTGCGGTTCAGCAGCATGCGACACTCGCTGTGATGCGCGCTTTCGAACCTAGCGTCAGCAGCGATGGCCTTGATAGAGTTACAGTGGTCATGCCAAGCGGTGCTGGGAAGACTGTGGCTGGATTGAGGATAGTTGAAGCACTAGCCGAGTCGGGTCAACTAGAGACAGTTCTCGTGCTTCTGCCCACTTTGGATCTCGTGTCACAGGCCGTGCGCGAATGGCGTCGATGGGCCAATCACGAGGCGACTACAGCGTCATTTCTAGCCGTTTGTAGTCAGATTGACGAGAACGTGACTCGGACAACAGACCCAGAAGTGATAGCGGGGTTCCTGGAACGTACAGAGGACTTAAAAGTTGTGTTTTCAACTTACCACTCGTGGAGTGCTGTGTCCACTGCCCAACGATTGAGAGGCGAACAAAACCCTGCACATTCTTTTGGTCTCATGATTTGCGATGAAGCGCACTGCACTGCTGGGAAATCTGGCAAATTTTTCAGTCAGCCGCTCTTTGACGCCAATATACGCGCTCAAAGGCGCCTATTTCTGACAGCGACCCCGCGGGTGTACAACACGCGCGTGGATATGTTGCCGATGACCAATAATCTTGAAACTGTGGACGGTTCTCAGGCACTCATAGCGTCTATGGATGATGAATCCGTATACGGCCCTGTAGTCTTTCGTCTCGGTGTAACAAAAGCAAACGAACTTGGTATCACGGTGCCCCTCAAGGTGGTTACACTTGAAATTGGAGGATCTCTAAGTCGCCTCGAAAGAGACGACCCAAGTATGGCGTCAAGAGTAAAGAAGGCCATGGAACAACTTAGGAAACGCGGATCTTACAGCGCGGCAGAGTTTGAAGATTTGTCTCAGCTTGTGTTTGCCTTGATGGAGTGCCATAAGAAATATGGCGTGCGCAACGCCTTCAGCTTTCATTCAGATAATTCGCGAGCCCGGACCTTTCAATTGACTGCTGACGCCATACTTGCGGCGACTGCTACATCGTCCCTTGAATGCGATCGCGTGGATGGATATATGGCGACGAAAGCGCGGAGAGAGATTCTGCAAGATCGTGGAATCGCTGACCTTCGTGTCGTAGCGAATGCGCTAGTTTTGACGACAGGAGTTGATGTACCGTCGGTAGATATGGTGCTCTTTGCCGATGCAAAGCGCAGTCACGTGGGCATTTTGCAGGCCATGGGACGTGCTGCACGAGCTACTGAGGGTAAATCAATGGGGTATGTACTGGTGCCAGTCCAGCATAATGACCTCACCTCGTCAGCATCTTCATCCTGGAGTGGCTCTATGATCGATATCATGGGGGCATTTGTATCTATGGACAAAGAGCTCCGTGAGGCTCTCACTGGTATGGTGTTTCAAGCTAGTAAGACTGGGAGAGCTCCTTCACTCGACGAATGGCCAATGCAGCTTCGGCAGCGCTTTGAGCTTGACTCTATGGATCCTTCAAGCGTAGCCGCCTTGTTGGAGCAAGTTTACACCGCATCGTGTAGTCTGGTTGAGCTCTGGCATCAACGTTGCGGCCTGTTGGCGCGGTACAAGGAGCGTGAGGGACACGCCAACGTACCAGTAAGCCACGAAGAAGACGGGATCAAGCTTGGTTCATGGTTAAGCAATCAGCGCACAGACTTCAGAACCGGAAAATTGGGCCCGGATCGACAGGAGCGGCTGGAATCGCTCGGCGTGTTGTGGGACCCAATTGAGACGAGGTGGGAGCGAAATTTTGATTTATTAGTAGCGTACCATGCGCGAGAGGGACATGTGAATGTTCCACAGTCGCATGAAGAAGACGGAATTTACCTTGGTAAGTGGTTGAGTCATCAGCGAGCAAATCACAAGAAAGGTAATATGGATAGATCGCGGCAAGAGCGGTTAGAATCACTCGGTATGTTGTGGGATCTCATGGAAACGCAGTGGGAGCATAACTTTAGCTTGCTCTCAGCGTACCAAGCGCAAACAGGTGTTGCTTATCTGCCAATGGATTGCGAAGTAGAGGGAGTCATGCTTGGTGTGTGGTTGAATACACAGCGAATAGAAGTGAAAAAGGGCAAGTTGGACAAGTCACGTCGTGAGCGGTTGGAGTCGCTCGGAGTCATCTGGGATCCAGCCGATGCACAGTGGGAGCGTAACTTTAGCCTTTTGGCAACGTACCGCAAGCGAGAGGGGCACGCAGATGTGCCACAAAATTACGAAGAAGAGGGAGTGAAGATTGGATCCTGGCTTAACACACAGCGAAAGGAGTTCAAAAAGAACAAGATGGATCCAAAACGACAGGAGCAGCTGGAATCGCTTGGTGTGTTGTGGGATCCCAAAGAGGCCCTCTGGGAGCGTAACTTTGATCTTTTATTGACGTACCATGCACGTGAAGGGCACGTTGACGTCTCATTCAACCATGAAGAGGCAGGAGTCATGCTTGGCACATGGCTCAGTGCACAGCGACAAGAATTCAGAAAAGGCAAGCTCAGCGATGTGCGGCAAGAGCAGCTAGAAGCACTAGGAATCACATGGGATCCGGGTGAAGCGCAATGGGAACGCAATTACAATCTATTGAAATCATTTTGTGAGCGTGAAGGGCATGCCAATGTACCCCGCCTGCACAATGAGGAAGGATTAGTGCTTGGTACTTGGGTAGTGAAGCAGCGTAAAGACTTCAAAGAAGGCAAATTGTATCAGGCTCGGCAAGAACGGTTGAAGTCGCTGGGCTTTGCGTGGAATCCTCTGGAAGCACAATGGGAGCGAAACTACGCATTGTTGAGCTTGTTTCATGCACGCGAGGGGCACGCATACGTGCCAGCCAAGTACGAGGAAGAAGGCGTAAGACTTGGCACATGGGTTCGTAAACAACGCCAATATTTGGACGCTGGGAAGCTTGACAGGTCGCGCAAGGAACGAATGGAAACGCTTCTTGATTTATAGCGCGCGTAAAGTGCATGGCTGCGCAATATTTTTTACTTGGTTAGAACTGGATAACAAAGGAACCACGTCTAGTGGATAGCTAGCGCTTTTAGATGCCAGCTGGCTGAGACTCTGCGATGAACCTTCTTTAAGTTAAGAACCCTTTTAATGTAAGTGTAAGGATTGATGCAACCACATTAAACCGCAATACCCATCGCATGTAGGGAATTATACGAAATAAAAATTTGAGGGCCAAGAAAGACTAGTACAAGACAAGAACAACACGACACAGCACATAATACCATACACCACTGCACATCTACTGTACACGTAGCACATAGACATACATATCCATGTCCACATACAAGCAAAGCCATCATTACTTTCTGCGCCATTCATCAGAGGTCTGGGCCTCCGGTAATTCTGGAGTTAGTTGCCCCTCTCAATTTCCTTTCCTTTGAATCATTCTCAAGCTTTATGCTGTTTATGGCCTATCACTCAGTGAACGTCCTGTTGATTTCTGATCTCATATGCATGGAAGCACGTGCATTTGCTTCCTAGTAGGCAGGCATTGTTGCGTTGGCTGGGTTATTGCGTCGGGCCTGTAATCCAAAAGTATACATACGTCCATTACCATATTGCCATGCAGCGAGAGGGGGCAGCGTGTGAAAGAAAAGAAGAAAAGGTCTTCACCGGCATACTTACCCATGTTATTTGCGACGCACTAAAGCAGTTTTAAAAATTAGATAGCATGCAACGGGTAATATTAACCACTCTCTTATTTTTACCATGAGATCGTTGAAGAGGGCCGCTGCCGACTCGTAGCTCGCGATGTAAAATGCGTATGGGTCGGGGGTCGGTTTGCGCATTAAATTAGGGTCGTGCACCTGGAAATATTGATAACAACAATATAAAAAGACAACATGGACTTCTAAAAGTCCGGTTAAGACAGTCCAGGAAGAAAAACGAGAGTAGAAACACAAAAAGGGAGAAGTAGAATAGTTTAAGCATATGCATGCATCTATCATCCACAAATACCTCGGGGTTGTCCTTTACGAACTGTTGGAATTGCAGGGCGCGCCACAGGTATCTTTCAGGCACTATATCGGTGATTTGATGGGCGTCCCAACTTGGCGACGCTTGCAGCTGAGTGAAGAGCTTCGAGACCTGAAGTTGCATGTACGTGTTGCCTCCAATACCTGGCAAGCACATGCAGAAGAAAGATTACGGGGGTTTGAATGCAGTTGAGAAAACTCAAGAGGAGAGCGGAAGTGGCATCATTCGGCAATATGGTTTGCATACGTGCATGCTTGGGTCTGGATTTTAAAAAAATTATGGATGTGTCAGTGCATGAAAGATGCCAATTACAGTCACCATCATTGTCATCTGTACCATGGCAGAGCATCAAGCCTTTTACTAGGAGGCCACGCTCCCAAGTGCAGTCGGCCGCGCGTTGAGCGCTCTCCAGCCAGCTGCTCAAATTGACGTCGGGGTTGGCTACAGGGTCCACGTACACTAAAGCGGCTTGGGCCAGGACGGACATCACACCGGGGGCGCCGTGGTCCCATTGAACCTGCAGAATAGAATAGAAGAAGAAGAAGAAGAAGTTAGCAATTGTTTCGAAGGTCGTGTTGAAGCGTGTGTTAAGATAAATACAAGAAAACAGCAATGCAAAGTCTAGTCAACGAACGATGTAGACGTCAGGGAAACGCCAACAAAAAAATGCACTGCCGCGATTATACTTTAGCGCGCATTTTGGATGTTCTGTCTACTTGCAATTTTTTAAGCAAAACGAGCACCCACCAAAGCGTCTTCATCTGCTGAATAGTACCTGTACAGTAGGGTGTACGTTACACAAAGTAAAAAAAGTACCATCAAAACTGATTCAATGCACAGAGGGCACATGAGAAAGCATACAAGTACCATAAACAATTTGAAGCCGTAGTACTACTTCCTCTGAAATGCATTGTTTTATCCTTCTTAGTATGCTAAGACTGCCCGCACTCCTCTATGAAGACATCTTGGTTCTGTCTTTTTATCATATCTTATCACAGTGCAGCATCATTTTATCTTACTCCGTAGGGAAGTTTCCTGAAGGCTGCTGGGACGCTACAATATGGTTGACAGTGCCAATCACGAGAGATCGAGCAGTCGCGTTGTCGATTACCACTTCAGGCACCTGTACAGAATTGACGTACAACTTCTCTTAGATAGCGGTAGATAGATTGCTAAAGTAAAGGGTAAGTGCAAAAAGAATACGAAGACGAAGGATGACTGTAGGGTAATTGAGCGTTGTCATAAATCGTGACTATGAGGACTATGCGGTCAAAGAAAGAAAGAAAATACATGGTCACCATATTTACCGTCAGAAGGCCGTGAAGGACCCCCGCAGTCCCGTGTGACTGGCCCAGCCAAATGCCGTCATCCCTCGCGCTCAACCACTCGAGGTATTGCGTGGGAGCAGCACTGAGACGAGCCCCGCGATCGACCATCGCCTGTATTATAGCAGCAGCACGGCCCGTAGCAATCGATCAGAAGGTGCATTGAAGTTGCAGATGCAAGCACATATTTTTCTTCTCTGGGAGTTCTCAAACCTGAGCAACCGCTGTGACGAGATTGCGCGGAATCACTGGTTCAGCCCACCTCAATTTTTCTTGTAGATAAGAAGCTGCATACAAGAGCCCAGCGCGGCCGCTAGGATATCGAAGTAATGTCGTTCACGTGTTATGAAAGTAAGGAGGGGCGTGAATCAGGCCCGAAATCAATGCATGCGAAGGAAAGGGTCTTTCTGTCCATCGTTTATTCCTCTGATTTCCCTCAATGACGCACATACGTTAAGTCGTCAAGTTCAAGTTATAGTCGACAGATTCACCTGTCCCAATCGTCGTAGGGGCAATAGTCATCGTCCACCGACGCTTGAAAGACCTCTTGGAGCACGTCCACCAGGCTCTGCACCCCTGCTTGGTTGTTGGACCGGTCTCGCACTACTGCTGCGACGGCATAGATCCCCGTGCGCCCCCATAGGAAGCCGCAAATAGTGGTTGGAATGCGCCCTGATTGATCTAAAGCTGCCTCAGCATACATCTTGAAGGCGCACATAAAAGACATTCACATGTATTGTAAAGATTCTTTTACTTCTAAGTTGAAATCAATTGATCAATCATACATAACTTATTGCACCCAGTTAGTATACGGCTGCGTTCTATCCACAAAAGCCTGTGTAAACATGAGGATTACAGCTAAGTCTAGCACAGATCAGCTCATCGCATCGTGACACCTGTGCTGTGGCGAGGTCTGACTGATTGCCAAAGTTGTCAAACCGGCGCAAGTACATAAGTGCTCTCCCGCCAGATCCGAGAAACACCGATGGATAGGGAACAGCTGCATGTTCTGGGGGAAAGAGCTTTGCTACGCGAGCGAGGTATCTATCGAGTGGCGTCCGCACACAAATACATAGCAAAAAAATGGCAATCGTAAGATTGCGTGAGGGCACAACTCTTACAAGGATAACCAGGAGCTATGTATAATTGAATTATTGTAATGCCTTTCAAAACAGATACTTTGCCATAGTGGTGATGTCAACCTCTACCTCAACTAAATTGACATCATTCATAATCTAAGAATGTAGCTCACTCTTGCTCCGTGGTATCCATGAAAGCGTATAGAGAATTGTCGACAACGAGCTTGCTTGGGTCACTAGGATCGTAGTCGGGTAAAGTATTGTTGTAGCATGGTGGACACGTTTCAAGATCTTGGCACTCGGCCACTGTCTTGATCGCCGCCTCCGACGCTGATATCGCCTCCGTCATCCACAACGCACACACCACAATAAAAAATCGCATATTTCCAGTTAGTCTGGCCCGACAACGGAAGACGCGTTTCAAGAAGACAAAGCTTGTTGAAAAGGTTGGCTATCTGCTGCTATCTGCAGCAACAGCTCTCCACAACAACTCGCACAACATGGAATGACTGACACCAAATTCTGAGAATTCAGCATCAGTGCACACTCGCACACTCGGTGCACAGACAGTAGCACCAAATTCTGAAGATACCCTTGGTGCAGTCGTCTTGGCACAATAGGCCATGTCATGTCAGAAAAAAAGGAAAAGAAAGAGCTAAATGGAACCCTTCTCTTTTTGGTCACTGATACCTGTTCTTCCTCGGGGAGGCGCGAAAAAAGAAAAGCACTATTATGTCAGAAAAAAGAAAAGCACCATGCTCGCGGCTACACATTAACACGGAACACGGAAATTCAAGTCATGGTTACGGGCACGGGCAGGTGCCGTTTTTGGCACAGGCCCCGAGGGGCTGGAACCAAGAGAAGGCTAACAGGCAGACCGGGAATTCAAAGGAACTTATTGAAAGCCTTATCTTATCAGGCGCACAGGCCGGAGTGGCCGTGAAGGATGTGCCTTTTTAAAATATAGGCCCCAAGGGGCCGGAATTAGAAGACCAATAGAGTGGTCCGAAATAGCCCGCTCGCCGCTCGCCCACGCCCTGAACTGAAATATGCAGACCTGGTAAATTACACAGAACTAATGGCACCCTGCCTTTTAGTTACTTAACCCAGTCCCCCCCTCGGGGGGATCAGAAAGAATGAAGGCCACCTTGGCCTTAATGAGCCAGGCTGAATGACGTAACGGCCGAAGACTTTCTCCCATATCCCATATAGGCATATAGGATATGGATATGGAACTTTGCCTTCATTCTGAGTTACTGAGTTCCGATTCCCAGAGATATCGAGGTAAAGTTCACATAGGGCTAATTGCGTCGCACTTCGGAGTCAGAAATTTATAATGCACCAAGGAAAGCATTACAGAGAGCAACAAGTATGATACAAGCCGCCCGGTAGATAACTCAGTTCTGTTGCTTGAACATGCAGTTCCTTAGTTACTTCTTCTATTGCAAGGAGCTATTTGATGGCGCAAAAGCGGCAGTCGTTGGTGCATTGCAGCGCGCGGGGGCCGTTGCCAGTAGGAAATCGCCCTGCTTTGGAGGCATAGGTGATGGCTTCACCCCAGCGCCCAAACGTGCAGGTTTTCACGTCCTGGTCATCGGTGATCCGGTACGCGCGGCCCCAGAAGTTTGGCAACAGGTCTTGCTGGTGCGGCGACAGTGACGTCAGGGCTTGCGTCGAGCAGGTTCCGGGGCCGCTGCCTTCGTTGTCCGCGTCACTGCTGCCGAGGTCCTTGGCGGAGTACGCCGTCAGGCCTTCACGAAGGGTGTCGCGTGCGCGGCGGAAGCAGGTGCGGACGTCGCTGTGGATTTGTTGCGGCGACGGGACCGGCGTGGGCACCTGCGTAGGCTCTACGGTGCGCCACAAGGAGGGTACTGGCGTGGGCACGGGCGTGGGCGCCGGCGTGGGGAAAGGCGACGGCGCAGGCGACGGTTTGAGGGTCGGCACTTCCGTGGGCATCGGCGTGGGGACCGAGGTAGGAATCCGGGTGGGCACGGGCGTGGGCACGTGGGTGGGCACCGGTGAGGGCTTGCGTGTGTCATCGGGGGTTGGCACTTGAGTGGGCAGTGGGGTTGGGGCTGGGGTTGGGACAGGCGTTGGCACCGGAGTGGGAATGTGCGTTGGAATGAGGGTGGGGACTGCAGTAGGTTCATGCGAGGGCGGTTGGGTTGGCAGAGACGTGGGGACCCGCGTTGGCGTCTTCGTAGGTTGTTGCGAAGGCCGCACGGTGGGCACTGGCGTGGGCACTCGTGTGGGGTCTTTGGTTGGCACGTGCGAAGGTGGAATAGTGGGGGTTGGCGTGGGCACCCGCGTAGGTGCCTTGGTCGGAGCAGGCGACGACGGTACTTTGGTAGGTGCGTGAGTGGGGAATTTGGTGGGCACCGGAGTGGGTTTGGGCGTAGGGGTGAACGTTGGCAGTGGGGTAGGCAACCGCGTGGGCACGTGGGTGGGTGACGGAGTAGGCACTGGCGTGGGCCAAGGCGAAGGCACGGGTGACGGTCGCGGCGTCGGCACTGGTGTGGGCACTGGCGTGGGCGGTGGGGTGGGTACACGCGTAGGCAACGGAGTCGGCATCTTCGTCGGCTGCGAGGAAGGCATCGGAGAAGGCACTTTCGTAGGGCTTGGAGTTGGTTTATGAGTGGGCTTTGGAGTAGGCACTGGCGAAGGAACCCGCGTAGGCACTGGCGTAGGCAGAATTGAAGGCTTAGGCGTTGGCGCCGGCGAAGGCACCTTGGACGGTACCGGCGACGGTCCTGGCGATGGCACGGGCGAAGGTTGCGGCGAAGGCTCCTTGGTTGGCGCTGGCGTGGGCAAATTAGTCGGCACAATGCTCGGCACAGGCGAAGGCACGGAAGTTGGTAAGATGGAAGGAACTATGGTAGGTACTGGCGTAGGCTCTGGGCTTGGAGGGTGCGTGGGAGCCGGAGTGGGCATCAAAGTCGGCACTCGCGTGGGCACTGGCGAAGGCACCCGCGTAGGCACTGGTGTAGGCAGAATTGAAGGCCTAGGCGTTGGCACCGGCGAGGGCACCTTCGTTGGCACTGGCGATGGCACGGGCGTTGGCATCATGCTAGGCGCCGGAGT
>Ga0307982_1003165_pt1 | contig 13172 bp, 9 predicted proteins | sample OrgLakmetagen989_FD_201847 | JGI IMG/M metagenome (GOLD analysis project Ga0307982, IMG submission 201847) | Saline water microbial communities from Organic Lake, Antarctica - #989 | ecosystem: Environmental > Aquatic > Non-marine Saline and Alkaline > Saline | place: Antarctica: Organic Lake... | reverse complement strand
CCACAACCTTTAGTACTGCCTGTTTGTGCGGTCAACCATGCTCCCATGGAGCTGGGAAGGTTACCCAGGGCCTCCTATCATTATCTATCTCTAATTCAATGCAACATATAAGCCAGACCGCCTTCTACCGAGTTGTAACGCTAGATAAATGGTAATTAAGTGTACCAGTGCCATGAATCTCGAACGTTGAGGAAGCTTTCGTTCCAAATCTTCCTATTTTTTTACACATGTTCAAGCTTGCAACTCCACCTGCTGCGGCCTCGGCAGCTCGTCCATAATATTGCTTTTCGGCGATGCCTTTCTTGCGCCGCTTGCTGAACCGTTGAGCGCCATGAGTGTCTTGGTGCCGCACCGTGCCGGAGCCTGCAATGACCCACAAACTATTTGTTGCGTTCGTGATCTGCGATGATCCATCTGAGGCGTCTGCCGGGAATCTGCAACCGCAAGCTTCGAAGAGTGCTTCTAAGCCCCAGCCTAGCAAGCAATAAAGTGTGTTCAAACACACCAAAAATAAGTACAAACCTATTCTTCACGGCATCGTACTACATCGTATAATTACTTACCCGTCGTGAAAGTCTCGTTGCTGCTGAGCCGTGGCCAGATGCACTTCGCCCATAAGTTGCCGTCAAGGACTGATGATAAAAAAAATCAGTGAGAAAAAAATTGCGCTTATTTACATAGTTGCCAGTAGAAACCAAAATACTTCCTACATAGCGCGCATTCGATGCACCCGGCACATAAAAATGCTTTGCGAGGTTACAACGATTGTATTACTGGGCACTTACCGGGAGCCATTTGCTCTACGATTGCGACTCTAGCCGCATCGAAACCAAGGTCACTATTTATTGTGAAATCAGTCCAATCTGACAGTGCTAACCCGCTGCCTGCGAAGTGGCCATTGGCAGACACCATGGGTTGCGATACACGAATCTTGACGCTCGCGACCCACGAAGAGTAGCGACCGAAATTAAAGCCAGGATCAGGTGCGATATCGTCGTCCCTAAAAAATGTACGAACAGATCCAGCCGCAGTTTTAGTGTACACGCGGATGACCCTTGTTCATATTTAAAAAATGCTCCAAAGTTTGTTGGCTTTATTACCAGAGGAAAAGATGAGAATATCCTTCAATTACTTGGGGAGTGAGTAGAGTACGCCATAGCTGCACCTGAGAAGCAAAAAAGGAGGAAGTTAAGAATGCTTAGGCTAAGATGAGAAAGAGTGCCAGAAGATACATCCTATTACGTGTACACGCGACCTTGCTGGCTCTCAAAACAGGCGCAGTTTTTGGATCCGGCCTGAACATCTTCGACGCAAGAATTGGTGCTGCAGTAACGTTCACAGATAGACCGGGGTAAAAGTCTGGAATATTTCCACCGTTAGATGCTTTTGAGTGTTTCTGGCTCAGAACTAGAAATGAGTCTTGCTCTGGTTTGTACACTGGCTCGTCGATTCGACCGTGTTTTGATTTCTTGCTTTCGATGCTAGGGTTATCTCCAAGGCTACGATAACTCTGCGCGACATCATAGCACATGACCAAGGCCGAGAAGCTGCTCGACTGGGTAGTATTGCTAATGCATTCAAGCGACGTTTTAACCGCAGGGGCAGGAGATTGAAGGCATGACGTCGCGACTGCATACAAGAATCTCAATTTATTATGCATATCACAACTTCATATGCCGTATGCAATTTCACTGATCGAGAAGAGCTAGCTTCACAACCGCAAAGGCGCGATGAAAATCGATGGCACCACTTCGAAAGCAGAGAGGTTTATCCCTTCGTTGGTTAGACAGCGGCATGGTCACATTCCGGCATTATTGATAACCGTCATGCCAGTACTCTTAAGTAGCTAAGGCACGACCAACGAAATCGGGGAAATCGAACGGCCAAACGGAAAATTGAACTACTTTTGACCATCGAACCATCGAAACATTAGGGGCAAGTAAGAGTACCATTCAATGCGCAATGAAGAGGCGGAACTTCTCTCGCCAATGGATATTTTATTTTGGCCACTTGGCTTTCGTCAAATCAGTTTAACTGCGTAATCGAATTCACGAAGGTCGAGTGAAAATCGACGCCAAAAACATAAAAAAACGCGGAAATGGACGTAACTCGCCGAGTTGAAAACACAGATACGAAAACTTATCGCAACTTCGATAGTGTCGACTCGGAAGCTTGCTTTAACCACGGAAATCGGTAATAGTGGATACACCAACTGCTTCCTGAAATTAACTTCAACAGTCGAAGAAGTGGTCTAATTTAACAGATTGGGGTAAATAGGAACTACTGTCGGGAGCGGATTTTTAAATCGGACAAGGCCAACGCAACTAAAATCAAGGAGAAAATAATAATTCGTTTCGCCGCTACTACTCAGTGGTAAAAACGTGCCTTCCTGGTGCGATACAGGGAGGATTTTACACCCTCCCTGTAGAAAAAATACCTCCCCTGTAGTGGCAAAAAGACCGAAAAATAGGTCATGTCTCGGATGCTCATGAAAATAGTATAAATCGATGCCTCTCGCCGAGCTGAATCGAGTGGTATTATTCGCGCATGAATATTCGTTGATTCAGCCCCGACTTTTGGCCGATGAATTTTTGCCCGATTTCGTTGGTCGTGCCTTAGCATTCTTGCCAGTGAGTGTGGACGGAAAAGGAGGACAAAAAAAGATACAGCTCGTTCCGTCGCGTCGTTCGGGAGCGCGCATTTTCAGTGCCGGTCTTTCGTTAGTGCAGTTCCGGGAACTCCTAGGGAACCGAAGAATTAACGAACTTTTCCTTCGGTTCCGGGTTGGTTCACTAACTTTTTGTAGCGGAACTTTTAGTTCCGTTCCGTTCGTTAAGAAATGAGTAGCCGAACGTTTCGTTCGGTTCCGTTCGTTAAGGGTAGCACCCCCACTTCGAATTAAATGCAGCATCAAAGTTCAAATCCACTTGTAATACTGGAAATTTTCCTCTTTGAGATACCGGCAATTAGTAAAACAAGAAGAACAAATCGGCTCCAAATTTATTCCCCATTCGTAAAAAAGAAATCCGCGGTTTTCAAGACAGCTGCTCGGTTCCATCCCGGGTTCGTTTCTAGTTCGTTAATTCTATGGAACCGAACGTTTTTTTCGTTGTGGGTTCGCTAAGTCGGCGGGAAACGAACTTTTCTTTCGTGTTCGGTTCGTTAGTGTAGCAAAACCGAACTTTCCTTTCGGTTCCGTTCAATTCCTATTCACTAACGAAAGACCGGCACTGCGCATTTTCCGTTCTCCGTACAGTACGCCAACAAGTGAGTACAGATAGGACAGATAACTTATTAGTAGCCTTTGAAGACTCTCAAGATGGATAGCAGTACTACAGCTTCAGCATCTAGCAGCTTCCTAGGTCATCAAGTATATTGTACTTATTACCTGTAGTAGCTGATTGAACCTTTTTTAGTGAGGCGATTAGCCGTAGCAGTTATCTCGTGAAGCTAACTTCAGAAGTCACTTACTAGCTAGTAGTAGTAGTTATAATGCTGGGCCTTCTATTAGTTGCGCTACTGAGTAGTGTAAAACTTCCCGCTGTACGAGCCAAGTCTCCTTCCGAGAATGACTGTCACGCGCTGAAGTGCCACCGGGCAGTGCAAGCGCACGGCGTATTTCCCGGTAAAGTAACCCGGGCATTAGTAGCACCTGTAAATTCTGAGCACCATTTCAGGATCGGGATATGGGTTCAAGTACTAGAAGGCCGCCCGAGCACTATCATAGCACCGGTGTTGACACTCATTGACACTGACCTTGGCATGCGGCTTCGTGGATGTGCTAATACAACTTCCGGTGATTAGCCTCTCTATTACCAGCTACTTTAAGCAGTTAAAAAATGAATTTTAATCATGTGCTCATCGTGCCGAGGCTAATGTATGTATGGACCTCAGCTGTTATTCATTTCAATGCGTGCTCGTCTAAACAGGCTGGAAGTGCGTCCACGGACGGCACATGTGGTGGGACGATGGGGACTGGCACCACATAGCCGTTGATACTGCACCCATGAGTCATGTTCAGGGCACCCATGGCAGTAGCAGTAGCAATGGTGCCGAGAACTCAGCTGCTGTGGTGATACGCTTGTGGCTTGATGGTGCCATCATTGGCGACAGTGCCAGTCCTGGAGCAGGTCGTTGGAGCCAAACGTTAAGCAATATGCCATCCCGCTCTGGTAAAGCTCGCGCTCTTCTCGGTGACGATCCATCGAGTGGCCTGTACCCATTGGCGGGTCTCGTGCGTGACATCGAGGTGGATGTCTTCAACGGAACGACTGCTGGCAGTCGGCGGGTTTGGCCGCCGCCACCACCTTGCGTCGAAGATGTCAGCACTGACATGGGCTATACTCAAGCCGATAGGAATGCACCGAGAGTCGCGGAGAGGATAGAAAGCAGGTGCAGTGCGGCAAGAACGGGAGGCCAGTACTGGCTGTGGCGTCTAGACAACAATTTCAATGAAGCATGCGGGTCAGGGCTGCCTCTAAACTGGAAGAGCCACAGCAGTGCTTCCACAAGCGACGGACGACCGCAAGCGTTTGTGCGTGTCCTGCGCAAACCGACCAGCCGACCACTACAGCCAGCGTCACCTGCACCGCCTGTGCCAAAGGCTGCCGGAGATAAACCGAATGAAGCAACCACGGCCAGATTTGGTACTGGTGCGTCATTGGCAGCAGGCTCAGTTGCATCTTTTGCTGCTGAAGCTGAAATCGATGAGGTGGATATGCGCACAGTAACACCTAAAACGAGCGACGCTAGCCTAGTAGAGCTCTTTCGGAGCACACCGGCCACATCGGCAACCAATTCCGCACAAGAAAGCTTGAAAGTCAACAAAGGCAACCCAGCTCGCCCCCTTGTAGTGCTGTACTTCAGCGACCACTCGGGTGCCTGGGACGCTTATTGGGAGCTCTATCACATTTGGACGGTAACCGTGCTCTTGCGAGACGTGCGACGCAAGAGGCCAGTGTGCGTCTTGCTGGTGCGGTGCCCACCGACAAATTGCACTCTGCCTAGCCTGGCAGCCAGTGCAGCCATTGCAGCGACTAAAGCAGCGCAGGAACTGGTTCTAGATTTGCCAGATATAGTCGGGAACACAATCGGAGGTACCAGCAGCGAGAAGAGCTCAAGCAAGAATGATCCCAATGGCAGTAATGATGGGGACGCTGTGACCGTTTCCTTTGATCTGCTGGCTACCGTAAATGCGCACGGATTACCGCGCCTGAATTTAGCCTCGTTGGCAGCTGCGCTGAGAGCTCATTTTCCAAAGCAGCACTCGCGCCTTTACTTGTTCCACCAAAACCACGAGAAACCTTGGAAACTTGGTCGTGCCACTAGTAGTAGCAGCATAAGCGACAAGAAGCGACGAAACGACAACGGCAGCAGTAAAAGTTTGCTCGGGCCGTTGCATCCATCCTTTGACCGTACCTACGAAAGTGGTGGTAACGCAGACCTCGACTGGCGCAACGGTTACCCTGGGGGTTTGCCTGCGCTCGCAGCGGGGTACGCGTGCTGGGATGGCGTCTTGCGGCAGTACGATGCACCCGAGTTGGCTGCGGCCGCCAAGAAGGCTGTTGATACTCGTCAAGCAGCACTGCATCCTACCGACAAAACCACTTCCATTAAGCCAGTGGTGATTGGTCGCAGCGCCAAATATGCTGGCAGCTCTCTCAAAGCCGATGCAGCTGAGGCCAAAATGTTCAACACAAGCGAAGCGGAAGCTTCGACGAGTTCAAGGCAAGATATGTGGCGGTTGACCTACGTGCCATTGGGCCCTGCATTTGACGGCGATGTCGACTTTGCCATCGACGCATCTTCCAGCCCTAATGGGAACGCAGGCAAGAAGAACGCTGTGCTGCCCGCGTCTCAGCGGCCCACGCTGTGCTATTTCGCTGGAGCTGAAGCTCAATGGGGCGGCAGCCCAGACCGTGCAAACCTCCTCGCAGCTTTAGCGCGGGCAGAAGCCGCCGCAGAAGCCGCCGCAGAAGCCTCCAAAGACCCCAGCGTTAGCCTTAGCCTTAGCAGCAGTAGGAGCAGAAGTAGCAGTAGCACAAAAGCACCGCTCTGTGAGTTGCATTTGGGGGCAAGCCCTCGCTCTGAAAACGAACCTGCTGGCCGCCCCATGCCTCGCCCAGCGTATCTGGATGGACTAGCACGTGCGGTTTTGGCTCCCGTGCCCCAGGGCAACAACGGCGAAACTTTTCGCCACTTTGAAGCGCTCGCGCAAGGTGCACTGCCAGTCGCAGTTCGACCTAGCGGTTCATCTGCTTCTAATGGAGACCATAGTAACGATGGCGGTGATAACGACATTAACAACGGAGAAGGGCCTGATGTGAACGCAGTCAGAAACGCTTATTTGGACGAGTGGTGCCCGAACTATCACACCCTTCCGAGTAGCGCGCATGTTCACGTAGAGGCGCCAAACATAGTCGACGAAGGCCACGCAAGAGCAACGAATAGCAATGCTTCGAAAGTTCTTGCAGCGCTCGATGCACACTTGGCGACCAGCAGTTGTCCCATTTTGCTGCTCGACTCCTGGGATGACTTACCGCCGCTCATCTTCGCGCTTGGCAGCAGCAACGGAGGGTGGAATCGAGCAAGTGCAAATGCAGAAGGGACCTTAGGCGACGAAAGCGACCGATCCGTAGCTCCGAGCGCGGCTGAGGTCGTGGATCGGTGGCAGCAGCTTGTACGAACAAGATACGAAGAAATGAAGTGCAAAGCGGGGCGCGATGTATCAGTTGCCTTCGGCGAATGATACTCGAGGCAACCGGCACAATTTTGGACGGATGAATATATGCCAAGCGGCTTGGAGTTGATTTGATAAAGGCACCAGGCGGTCAGGCGCCATGAGCTTTGGAGATTATAGTCCGGTTGGCTTGTGTAAGTGACAATGAACAGGATTCCCAATTGAACTATAATTTGATTAGATTAGATCAGATATAAAGCTGCGTTTTAATAATGAATCCTCCAGAACAAGTATGATAATAAACTGACTTAAAACATTTAGAAGTAATGGCATAAATCATGAAACAGATGAAAAGCAAACCATAAAATTGGAGGTCTGGATTCCATTCAATTAATGGCAGCGGTCAATGCGAGGCGCAAGTGCACTGAATTATATAATACCACACTTTAAGATTATTTTTATTTAGATTTATGATTTAGATATTACGAAAATTGGCGTATGTAGGTCATTGCATTGTCTTATTTCTGAGGCTACACTACGCTACGCAACACTGCAAGCTCTGCAAATTGCTAACCTAAGCCTATAAGCAATTGCCCGAAGTGGTCGTGGCTTCGCTCTTGCGCTCTCCCTTCTTCTAATATTCCTTGTGCTCTCGCCTTTTTGAATGGCCGCGTGGATACGTCAGTGCCTACTGCTTGTTGACTGAATGCGTTGTGAGCTATCACAACAGTTTTGACTACATTCACTACGGTATAGCCTGGAGTCTCCTGGAGTGCTGTTTTAGCAAATCAAGAATGTAATTGTAGCGTTCCAGTAAGCAACTAGCTATTGTAAAAATGGATTTAAATGAACCGGGTGATGCTGCGTTGAGCACAGGCGACTTTTCGGCCGCTCACCGACATTGGACAGCGGCAATTATTGATGACCCTTCCAACGCGCGAGCGTATTCGAACCGCAGCATGGTTCGGCTAGCATACTTCAGTGACGTCACTGGCGCACTCCAGGATGCTGAGGCAGCTGTAGCAGCCGATCGTTCATATGTTCCTGGTTTCGTACGATTAGAGGCGGCTTTACGCCATTCCGAGGGTGACGGCCAGTTTGGCAAACTGGCGGAGATCTTCCTTGAGAAAGACTTCAATGGCTCAAATTCAAAACGTGTAATCGACCACTCTGGGAATGACCCTAATTCAGCGTGTGCACATAGCGTTGCAAAGACCTCTGAGTTATACACCACTATTCAAGCAATCATTGCATCAGGCGATAGGGATAACGCGAGCGAAGCCGATGTTGCCAATTCAAAAGCGTTGAAGAACCTACGAGAGCAAGTTCTAGTTCGGACGAAAGAGCACATCAATGTGAAACTTCCTGCTGTGGAGAGCTGGGTCGAGCGCATATCGCGACGATTTGAAACTAAGCTTACGAAAGAAAGCAGGCAGCCTCCAGACGCCATAGTTGCTGACCCTTCTGCGACCGATTTGGCGTCGGGTCTACTGGCCCTACCCACCGCATTGATTCGACTCATAATATCTTATTGGGATTTTGTGCAACGAACAATTCGGACTGAGCAGCAACATTACTGCAGTTATGTTGACAAGCTACCACTTATCGCAATGCACAGCCTTCGTGGAGCGAGTCGGATGGGTTTCCATGTCGTGACTCGCAAGATGCTTGCTCCTCTGGTTTCATCGTGCACTTTCACGTGGGAGCGACTAGCGCTTACTCCAGCAGACGTTTTGGGCAGTTTAGAGAAATTCGATGTCGCTCTGGCCTCAGAGCGATCTTTTCGCGACGATGACGACGATTATACGCCCTGCTATGGCTTCGGCGGTGGCGAGGATGGAGAGGACGAAGAAGATGGTTATTATCAATCCGACAATGCCCTTCTTGTGGGTTGCCTCTTGAAAGCCTGTGGCGGCAACCGTAAAAACGCATGCGCAGTGCGAGTCTTAAATTTCCACGGCAACTTGCGTACAAAGACGGCTTGCGCAATTGGGGCTTTCTGCCCACGTTTGCAGTGCCTCATCTTTAATAATGTAACCGTGAGCTCGAAGTCATTCGGTTGCATTGCCAGTGGCTGCCCCCTTCTCAAGACCCTGAAGGTGGGCCGGTATGGAGCGGATGACGAAATGCTTCGGACCCTTAGTCGAGCTTGCCCGCTTCTGCGCCACTTGAGCTGCGAATCTTGCAAACGTGTCAGCGACCATGGCCTTTTTGAGCTTAGCGAGGCTTGCCTGGATCTATGTTACGTCGACGTTACTCGCTCATCCGTTTCTGACGCTGGTGTCGCTCACCTTGTAAATCGCTGCAGGGGCCTTAGAACGTTGCACCTCAGCGGCTGCACCAACGTCTCTATTGTAGCATTTGAAGCGCTTCCATTGCTCATAAATGATCCCGACATAGGACGGCGCTCTGAGCTCATGGACTTAACTGTTACTTCCACGGCGTGCCAGGGGGAAGATATCGAGCGTTTGAAGATGGACTGTCTCCCATATGATGTAAGAGTGAAGTGCGATAAGACTACTTAAGCAGGGTCGACACCGACCGCATAAGATAGCCGAAGTCCAAATAAATAATGAAAGCGCTTTGATTTGCAGTTCCATCAGCGTCAAGCATCAAGCATTGTCCCAAGTCCCCGGGAATATGGCCGATCAAGCATGATTCTTCTCTCTTCTTCAATAATAAAACCCTGCATGCTTCAACCATATGAACAAGAATTACAACTGGAGTTCTTTATAGCTCGATAGAAACCGATTCCAGTTGCTCTTCTTTTAGTAGAGCCCAATTACCTCCAGACCCGCTTTGAATTCTGAACTAGCATTCTTAACGCAACAAACCCCAATCCCAATCCATTTACTTCGCGACTTCGTAAAATAACAAAAACCAGTAAAGGTAAACGTTAAGCCATGTACTTCGCGAATTCGTAAAGTAACACAAACCAGTAAAGCTACACGTTACGCCATTTACTTTGCGACTTCGTAAAGTAACACAAACCAGTAAAGCTACACATTAAGCGGTGAATAGCCCCATGGGGTTGTGGGGTTATCCTTTTTCTTAGACAAAAAAAAATGAAGTGGGTCTTAGTTTTTTTATTATACCACAATCACAGGTCCATAAGCCACCATTCAACGAATTCAGCATGCGACACCGATCCGTTTTGGTCCGCGTCCAGCAGTCCGACTGCCATGTCGAGGCCAACAGATGAAAAATGCACTCCCATCTGCCGGAAGCGACAAAATCCAGTCGAAGAAGAAGAAGAAGTCAATTCAAGGAAAATAGCACTGCTGAATCATTCATTCAATCCGGAAATTTATAGACTTCACACAAGCAAAGCGTTGGATGAATAGGATACACTAAGTCACATGATTACCTGGCTGCAAAATTGGCGAAATTCTTCGGGCTCGAGCTCTTCGGGCTCTTTGCTCGGCATTTGTGCCAGCGCGCGCCGCGTCAGCATCTCAGACGCAAAGGTGTTTTTCAGACGCTGTAGTTGCCACGCCTATCAGAGGTATCCAGACACACAGAAGTTGCGTTTCTTAGAACAAGCCTAAGAGATTGGAGTATTCCAGCTAAATTCCTAAGAAATGAAATACACTAAGTTATTCCTTGCATGTCTAAAGTTCCGGTAGTTCATTTGATGATAGCCCTTCCCACCCCCAAAGTATCAATCGAGGACGATTGTTGATTGTCTGATAAATGACGTACCGTATAATGGCCAACAGCAACGCTGAGGCACGCTAAAATGGCCACATAAGCCCCCAAGAACAAATCAAAATCTGTTAGCGAAGTGCGTGCTAACAACAGCGTCGCGACGAGCATATACCAATCTGATTACATTTTAACGCAAAATAGAAAATGAACGATGAGGGATGGAAAGAACTACTTTTCACAGGGTGTGCCTTGAAGGGATTTAGAACGCAAACTAAGTTAGATCATTTTATCAAGCACAAGGCATTTACGCAGAAAGAAAAACTAATGTTATACCAAGCAAAAAGTTGCTCATAGGAGATATTCTTACAGCCGCGGCCAGGTGGCAAAAAGAGAAATCTGCAGTAGTAGTAAAGCCGACGCCTGGTTAGTCCGCGCCGAAAGTCACCCGAAAAGCGAAAGTCTTCGATCAACACCATGACCAGGCCGAATAAAAACACCCACGCTGTGCATTGGAGCATGGAAAGAGATATGACCGAAGTCGCTTCTTTTTCTTTCACAAGCTCAGTGTGATAGCAAAGGCTAGACAAACAAACTGCATCCAATTTGGCAACATTTCGCTTACAGTCGATGATCATTTGGCGCGGTAGCCCCGCGTCCGTGTCCATATTGTACAGAGCTGAAACAATTTTGATAGCTGTAGCAACGGAACAAGCAACCGCGTTTTACATTCTAAAATCAAAGTCTTCATTCAAAACGAAAGAATGTGATGCCATGATTCGTATAGAACTATTGAAGGAGAGGCCTGTAGTGTGTCTAGCTAGGATCCTAACTTCGAACCATTTGATGCTGCGACCGCACCACCCCCGATAAGTCGCAGCACTTTCCAACTACGCCGAATGAATAAGTCTGTGTGATCAACTGAGATGTTTTGGTCAGAAGTTACTGATAAATACATGGCCAGCGAGGTGCAATATCCCTGAACTCTGGTAGTGCCTGAGGATATTCCACTTGATTTGCTAGATAGTATCGTAAAAGTATTGACACAATCTGGTCTCGTTTAATAGTTCAGCAACGCAAAAAAGCCACCTACAGCTAAATTTTACTAACTACCGCAGGTCTGCACTCGAGTATCTATACATTCGTCTGTATAGCTTTCACGCGCGCGTATCAGCATTCATTTTTTTGACGCATCATTATCCAAACCAGAAGCTACAGGGACACTTCTTATTACTTATTACGTACGCGTACGCGTAAAATATACGCACTCATCACATCAGTTTAGATTCCTGCTGGCTGCTGGCTCCGCTCCCTGGCTAGCTTGTAGCTTAGTAATTGCTTTCATCAGTCTAGCTTGGTGCCATATTGCGGTCATAATTGCGGTCACATAACATCTCGGCTTCTATCCGTCGTATCATGTCTACTGCTACGAATCGGCTCTCAGGCAAAGTTTGCCTCGTCACCGGCGCAAGCAGGTGAGTGAGATGATTTTACTTCTCAAGACATTGGTCTCTAATTCTGCACAACATGCTGACAGTATATCTCGTTCAAAGAAATCCAATACGAACAAAAGCCCCATTACTGAAAGATGCGAGTCGACTTCAAGGCCATCGTTTTTCCCCCTTTGTTCGTGTCTAGTGGCATCGGTCGAGCAACGGCTTTGTTGTTTGCCCGCGAAGGAGCGCTCGTGGCAGTGACCGCGCGGCGGGATCAAGAGCTTGCCGCCTTGGTGGCCGAAATTACTTCGTCTGGAGGCACTGCCTATGCTTTTCCAGCAGACGTTACCGACGACACTGGTGCTCAACCCCATTTCCGAAGTTCTTCCTGTCTTGACTGTTTTTTTTTCTGTCTGCACATTTACTCTAAATAACACAACCCACAAAATGAACTTTATATACTCTTCACTCTTCTTTTTTATGCCTTTTGGGAAAAATAAAGCTGTGGCTAAAGTTGTTACCGATGTGGTCGCACACTTTGGCAGCCTTGCTGTCCTCGTTAACAATGCTGGGGTATGTACAAACTTGTGAACATTGTGCAAGATTTTGAGCTTGTATTCATGAAACAGGCTCCTGTTTTGGGTCTTTCTCTTAGTTGTACACACAAATGGTTTGAATAATCCGCGTAAATAACACATCTTACCCTACTACTTAATTATGCGTGCCACTGGTGTATTTACTTTGTACTGCTTGCTTGCTTGCTTGCTTGCTGTGTCTCATCGTTCTTCCTCTCCTCATCTTACGCAATTACTCCAACGCATACGTCATGTACGTATGTACGACCTCCCAGGTCCTTCGAGGCGGCGCCACTGGCGCTGCGGACATGGCCAACTGGGACGCGAACCTGTCAGTGAATGCCCGGGCAGCGTTTTGCTTCCTGACGCACGCCACGCCGCACCTTAAAGCTGTTAACGAAGCAGCAGGCGGTGGCGATAAGGTATTGGGGAAAGTAGCACGATGCAGCGCTTGTTGAATGGTCGAGACTTTGACCGGTTGAATTCTCTTTCTTTTGCACTTGCAAATCATCCATGTCCATTATCAAGTTTGCTCCGAGCGCAAATATCTCTTCAGAATCACCCGCATTTGAAAAAGAATAGTTTCTTGTGTGTCTTTGTCTTTGAAATTGCGTCTGTATTTTTTACGTGTGCACAATTTTGTGTGCTTGTTTTTGGGGCTGGACTTGTTGGGTTTTAATGAATAATGCATTCCACAGGGCGGAGCCTGCGTGGTAAACGTGTCCTCGGTGAACGGCCAGCAAAGTTTTGGCGGGTGTGTGGCCTACTGCGCTTCCAAGGCTGCCCTCGACATGGTATGAGTGCTGTTTTATCTATGGCTACGAAATTCGTTTACTC
>Ga0307982_1003164_pt1 | contig 13173 bp, 3 predicted proteins | sample OrgLakmetagen989_FD_201847 | JGI IMG/M metagenome (GOLD analysis project Ga0307982, IMG submission 201847) | Saline water microbial communities from Organic Lake, Antarctica - #989 | ecosystem: Environmental > Aquatic > Non-marine Saline and Alkaline > Saline | place: Antarctica: Organic Lake... | reverse complement strand
GACCAGTCCAAAAGGTTGTTGCTCACGGAAAGCGATACGACTCCACTGCCAGCATTTACTCCATCGCCACCACCATCGCCTAGACCTCCTTCAGCCGCCACACCCGCCAGCTCGGCTGGAGGCGCAAGGCAACGCAAGACTCCCGAATGCACCCACACCGCGCGCACGGGGGGTGCCGTACCGAACCGGCAGCTCAAGGACTCGTGCGGCAAGAAGTGCGCCCCTGTAACCGTGACCACCGACCCCCCACCGGGGGGACCGCTCCGCGGCCATACCGTGCGAGGGGCTGCAGGCAAGTGATAGGTAAACGCCACACTACGACGGCTGTAGTCCACACCGTTGTTGGTCACTGAGACCTGCACCACTCCACCGCTTCTGCTGCTGCTACTGCTGCTTTGAGCTGCGAGGTCAAACCACGAAGGGCTCAAGCACCGCACATGGTTGGAACTAACAAACTCGGCCTGAACATCAACCACGCCACTCTTACTATTACTGCTGGTGCTGTCGGCGCCAGAATCAAATCGGCACGCAAGGCTTGAGGCGTTGGCGAAAAGAGTCCCAAAAACATCCACTGGAGTTCCACCAAGAAGCGGCCCCACGTCAGGCAGCACCCGCCGCACGCTCAGTGCTGCCACAAAGCGAAACGCAAGGCCTCCGAAAAGAGGTGGTGCGCTTTCTTTTGCAGTAGTGTAGGGTGAAGATGAGGAGGAATTCAAAGATGCTTCAACGGCGTGCGTCCGTGGCAGCGGAGGCGTTTCTGAGGTGCTCAGCACGAGCGTAACTTCTACATCACTGGAACCACTACCGCTGCCGCTGCTGTGCATGCCATCTGCAATAGCAACATTCTCGATGTTCTCGTCCTCGTAGTTGTCGCTCAAGGCAGGGCTCATGCAGGCAGCGTGGGTCATGTTCAGACCTACGGCCGGCACCACGCCGCCAGTTAGTCCAAAATGGCAAAAGAGCGGCTGAGGCGACGGGGGCACGTGCGCGGCTGTGAGAATCACTAGGGTACCACCCCAACGAGGGCCTGAAGATGGGGTAATCTCAGACACCCCCATCGATGGCAGAAAGCTCAATTGGCACGACGACGACGACGACGACGTTCCTGCTCCACCTACTACTGCAGCGAGGCTAGTCCTGTCACCCGTAGCGGTATTCGTGCCATTGTCGTCACCAGTGTAGCACCCTCCAAAATCGATTCCATTGTTGGCGATTTCAACGCTCACAGCTTCGGCCACGGTTGCTTGGTGCAAAGGAAGAGGGCACTTCACTGCCTCAGCTGAAAGCCATTCTCCACGTATTGAAGATGCCACCATGCCACCATCATGGTGGCTGCTGCTGTTGGTGCTACTACTCTGCGCACCGAAACGGCAACTCAAGTGTGGCGAGCGCACAAAGTTCTGACCACGCACCACGACGAAACCAGAGCCACCAGTAGCGGTAACAGGAGCATCGGCAAACACGACCGACGGAGACACGCTCATCACTACTGGTAGAGGTTCATACGTGAAAAATAGACCTGACGCCGTGTAGTCGATTCCCTCATTGATCGATACGTCCACCAAGACCGCACCCAGCGCACCTCCTGGCGATGGCGGTGCCTCGCAGAACACCGCTGTGTCGTTCACAACTGACCCAGGAACCACCACACTGCCTACCCGGCAATGCGCACTCGACGGTCCTTCTCCGAAGCCATTGCCTTCGAGCACTAAGTAGCTGCCGCCCGTCACCGGCCCTGACTTCGGGTACACACTTCCGATACGCATCATCGCATGGTATGCGAAGTCCAATTCACTCTCCGTGAAGTCCACCCCATTGTTGCTCAGCGATACAGCTACCACGCCCTCAGACACTTGGCTTGGTGCTATGCATCGTGCCAACTCTGACGACACAAACACTGCTGGCACGATCTTCGAACCAAATCGGCATGACAATAATTGTGATGATGCCAAATTCACAGCCCGCACTTCTACTTCCGTTCCCCCACGCACACTCCCTGAGCCTGGCTCCAGCGACAACAGCGTCGACGTCGCCTGATACTCGAACGCCGATGGTGCCTCCACAAACTGCTGCCCATTCAAGCTCACTTTGACGCGTACCAGAGCAGGTGCGTGCTCTGGCGTGGTGCAGGTCACTGCTGCACTGCTGAGCCGCTCAGCAAGCACGCGATATTTGGACGAGCCAAACTCGCAGAGAATGGACTCAGGAGCATTGAAGTTGCTGCCAGTCAGCGTCACAATGGTGCCGCCACCCTCGGGGCCGGTCACAGGAGTTAAGGTGGTCACATCAAGAGGTGCTGTGTAAGAAAATATTTCATTGGTAGTGGAGAAGTCGACTCCGTTGGCTGTGACCGCAACTTCCACAGGACCAGTGACGTTCGTGAGTGGTGTACGACAAAGGATTCGAGTTGACGACACAAACACCGCAGGAACCAGGGCAGAGTCCTCCAAACGGCATGCTAGCAGTGGCGAGTCGACGAAGCCTTCGCCCGATACTGCCACTGCCGTGCCACCGCTGGTGGGGCCGTGCGGAGGCTCGAGGGCCTTCACGACTACTGGTGCACCGTAAGTGAACACAACACCGTTGGCAGTGAAGTCTTTGCCGTTCATGGTGACTTCAACAGGCACTGATCCAGGTGAATCTTGTCCAGGCGCCCGGCAAGACATAGCCGTTGAATCGGCGATTGTCTCGGCGGCCACAAAGACATCGCCAAATCGGCAACCGCCAGACATGTCTAAGCTCTGATAGAAACCAGTGCCGTGGACAGTTATGATAGACCCGCCTAGCACGCTGCCCTGCGTTGGTGCCAGTGCGCTCACGGTAGATTCACTCTTGAATTCATAAGCTGCGTCGTTCGAGAAGTCTACCAGATTGTAACTCAAAGACAAACGAACAGTAGACGGCCAGCGCGCAGGAGTGCGGCAGCGAACGGAGCGCGTATTAAGGCGCACGGCGGGTGTATAGTCTGAAGCTCCACCAAACGAGCACACAAGCCCGTCAGAGTGCACAAACCCAACACCCACTACGAGAATTGAGGTGCCACCACGTTCAGAACCGTTTTCAGGGTAAATGCTGTCAATAACGACATTTGGAAGGTAAGAGAAGGTATGGCCAAAGGCTGAATAGTCTGCTCCGCCATTGATCGACACGTCCACCGACACCGCACCCATAATGCCACCTGGCGATGGCGGTGCCTCGCACAGCACCGTTGCGTCGTTCACAACAGAACCAGGAACCACCACGCTGCCTACCCGGCAAAGCGCACTTGACGGCCCTACTCCAAAGCCTTCGCCGACCAACATCAAGTGGCTGCCGCCCGTCACCGGCCCTGACTTCGGGTAAACACTTCCAATGCGCATCATCGCGTGGTACACAAAGTCCAATTCGCTCTCCGTAAAGTCCACCCCATTGTTGCTCAGCGATAGAGCCACCACGCCCTCCGACACCTGGCTTGGTGCTATGCATCGTGCCAACTCCGACGACACAAACACAGCCGGCACAATCTTCAAACCAAATCGGCATGACAATAATTGCGATGATACCAAGTTCACAGCCCGCACTTCTACTTCCGTTCCCCCACGCACACTTCCTGAAGTTGGTTCCAGCGACAACAGCGTTGATGTTGCCTGGTACTCGAACGCCGATGGTGCTTCCACAAACTGCTGCCCATTCAAGCTCACTTTGACGCCTACCAGCGCCGGAGCGTGCTCTGGAGTGGTGCAAGTCACTGCAGCACTGCTGAGCCGCTCAGCAAGCACGCGATATTTGGACGAGCCAAACTCGCAAAGAATGGCCTCAGGAGCATTAAAGTTGCTGCCAGTCAGCGTAACAATGGTGCCGCCACCCTCGGGGCCGGTTACAGGAGACAAACTTGATACTAGAAGCGGATTTGTGATCAAGAACGGGATACCATTGCTCGAATAATCAACTCCATTTGTAGTGACGGCCACTTGTACAGTCCCGGCTGTTGCAGTCATAGGTAACTGGCAATGTAAGCGGTCCGTGGAAAGGTACAAGGCGGTTGCTGTGAAACTGGACCCAAAACGACATGCTAGGGAAGAGGTGTTGACAAAACCTTGCCCAGATACTTCGATAGTTGTCTGTCCACCAACCGAACCCATATTTGGCTCGAGAGCATCAACAATTACCCGTGGCAAAAACTTAAACTGCTGGCTAGAAGAAGTAAAATCTTTGCCGTTCACAGTTACTTCCACAGAAGCAAGCCCAGTGCTGGCACGGCCCGGTGTTCGGCAAATCATATGAGTGGAGTTGACATGATTGGGAGTCACAAGTACAGTGCCAATGCGGCACGCAGCAGCGGCATGGTCGAAGAAATGAGCACCTGTGACCGTGAGCATTGTGCCACCCGCTCCATAACCCGACGTTGGGCTGATTGCGTTGACTACTGGTGCGTCAGTGAAAGTAAAGGACACTTCAACAGAATGATTACGAGGAGACCCAGCAAACACAACTGCCAGAAAAGTAGCCCCAGCTGCGTGCGCAGGAGTTATGCACGCAACCATGTCGTTGGAAACCCACTCAGCCGAGACCACTTCAGGCGCTACAGTCATAGCAGTCTCCCTGTAAAAATGGCACTCAAGAGGCTCAGTCCTCGGAAAGGGCCCACCAATGACGCTAACGCTGGTGCCACCCTCAACACTTCCGGAGTTGGGAGACACCGTTTGCACTTCTGCCGGCGAGACAATTGAAATGCGACCAGCGTAGGTGTCAAAATCCACCCCACCATTGAACGACACGTCTACTGTAGCCAAACCCAAGGGCAAAGGCGCTGTAATGGGGGAGCATGCCAACATCGTTGAACGCGTCACCGTGGCGGTGGTCTGAAAGTCAATTCCGGTGTCGAACGTGAAGCGGCAAGCGACCCTCGTTGCGTTGACTGGAAATCCCGCGCCGCCAACACGGACTGAAGTTCCACCAACATTTGATACCGTCGCCGGGGAAACAGGTCCGACTCGCGATGGCGCAGCAAACACTGAAAAAGTAGCATTCGACAGGTCGGACATCAAAATGCCAAACGGCGTCGCAATGTGAACTGACCATGTCCCAGCGTCCAGTCGAGGACGGTTGCAGGAGGCTGCAGTGTTGTTGATGACAGTGAGCGGAGTTGAGACAGGTGGATCAGTACCAAAGATGCAATCAAGGCTAGCGTTAGACCAACGTTCAAGCGTGCTGTTTACTCCCAATGTCAGCGTGAGATCTTTTCCGCTTGATCTCGACAGGCCCATCGGAGGTGATACAGCAAGCACTTTTACAAGATCTTCGAACAAAAAGTGGGATCCGCTCGAAGAGCTGTCACTGAGTCCAAAATGCGGGCCTACATTACTAACCGAAAGACGCGCCGTCACTTGTGCAGTCGGCAAATCGAGTGACAAGGGTGAATCGCACGCGACAGCAGTTTCAGTCAAATAATGTGTTTGCGAGGAGATCGAAACGCCGGATTCAAATGCCCAAACACACGCGAGATTTGAGGAATCAGCATTGCCATCCGAATTGTCAACAAAGTTTGCTCCGGATACTGTCACCACGTATCCACCAGATGATGGCCCTGACGCAGGCTCAAGGCCCGATACAACTGGGACAGGAAGGTACACGAAAGCCGTGATGTCGTCGGAGACTAAAACATCGTCAGATAAGAGCGAAAACGACGCTGCGACACGAGCTGATGTCGGCTGGCGGAGCCGAGGAGCAACACAGCTCACAGAGTTCACAGATACTGCCTGAGCTTGCACCACTTGATCACCAAAGCGGCATGTAAGCCTGGAATCTGCTGCGAATCGCCCAGAATGCGTAACCAACACTGTTTCACCCCCGGCCGAAGAACCACTCGGCGGCGCCAAAGCAAGGACCTGAATCATGGGTTCAAAGGTCATGCGAGCGTTATGAATCTCAGTGAAGTCTTGCCCGTTGTTCGACACAGCTACAGCCGCTGATACTGGAGCTGTGGCTACGGCTGCTGGGTTTGCCTCGCTCAACGACGGTGTAGTGCACAGCACGTGCGTAGTGTTGAGAAACTCGGCAGGAATTGCTTGAGCTACTCCGACCCGGCAGGCTAGCTGAGACGTGTTGAGGAACGGCCCGCTTGAAATTACGAAGGCTGAGTTTCCATTTGAGGGGCTGGAGGCAGGGTATAAAGTGCCAGAGTCCCTCAAAGGCACATGATACGTAAACATCGCGGCCTTTGACGTCGAGAAATCCACGAGATTGCGGCTCACTTCAACTTGCACCGCCCAGGTGGCTGTAGCAGCGCTTTCGGGTGCAGTGCCTGCTGGAGCTACGCAGCGCAGCATCTGCGCGCCTAAGGAAGTGGCAGGCACGGGCAGAGAACCGGCGCCGAAGCGGCAATACAGGGGGGCGTCGCCGCCCACCGCTGGCTCAAATTCTGTCCCTACCACTGTGACCACCGTACCTCCAGTTGACGGCCCGGACTCTGGAGCTAGACCAATCACAGTGGGCGCGGAATAAACCCGTACAAAGAGTGGAGCCATCGCTGCGCCGCCACTGGCCGGCACCGTAATGGGCTGGAAGCTTGGTGCAACTGCGGCCGCACTCTCGAAAAGCCCCGTGTAGGTCTCAACAGAGAGCACGACTGCACCGTCGCCGGAAGCAAAGTCCAAGCGCGGTGCCGGACAGGTGAGCTGTGACGGAGACACCCAGGTGGCTACTGTAGTCGCCACGGGTGCAGAGGCAGCAGATGCGCCAAATTGTGCGGCAGCATTCCTGAAGGGACTCCTCGTGGCGTTGGTAAGAGCACTTCGTCGGCGCCGAAACACGCAAGCCAGGCTGCCTACGTCTTCGAAGTGTTCGCCGAGCACGGTGAGCAGCGTGCCACCTCCCATTGGTACAGCAGCAGGGCTCACAGTGGCGAGCACAACTGGCGGTTTGAATGCGTAAGCGAGGCCGCTGGTGGTGTCTGCACCTACGTTGAGCGACACTCGAAGGTGCACCACAAAGTCGTCATCACCTTGGCTGCTGCCGTAAGTCTCGTCGTCAGCAGGGCTGGGTGGGCTCACCAGGCAGGCTACAAGCTGCGGCGAGAGGAAAGTCGCAGGCCAAGGCGCAGCCCCGTCCCGGCCTAGGCACAACAAACCACTTTTGCTGCTACGTCCACTGGTTGTCGTCATCGTGTCGTTGCGGAAGTTGCGACCGTGCACGAGCACCGTGCGAGGCCCACCTATTCTGGCTCCACTCCGAGGCTCCAGCCGCAGCGCCACTGGCTTCTGAAAAGGCTGTAAGCGCAAAGGGGCTGAAAAGTCGGCGCCGTTGGCGGTGGCCCGAACTGTCGCTGCCATTCCACTCCAGCTGGTGCTGGCACCCTGACTGCGGAGGTGTGTATCATCGTCGTCGGCAGCCGTGGCGGGCCATCCCAGTGGTGTCACGCACGTGAGTGTGTCCCCCGCAGGATTCGTGGTTCCCGGCACGGCCTGAGGCGACGCCACGCCGCCGCCCTCAAACAAGCAGCCCGGGGCTAACCCATCCGCGAATCCCACTCCTTTCAGCACGAGGCGCGTGCCGCCGCCCACCACCACCGCCGCGGGGCGCACGGAGCTCAGGAGCGTTGGGGGCACGAAGCGAAACTGCACGGCGTTGCTGGTGAAGCCCACGCGAGTGACGAGGGACAGGGCGACGACGGCAGGCGCATCGGCCGTCGGCCACGCAGGCACCGCGCACCTCAATTTCGCGCCAGAAGCGCTGCCTGCCAGAGAGCCCGGCAAACGCCAGGCCTTGTCGGGTGGTAAGGACCCAAAACGGCAACTGAGCCCACTGTCCACCAGCCCTTCTCCAAGGAACACACTGCTAGTGCTGCTGCTGCTGTTCGCCAGGGCCAAAGTTGAAGCAACAGTGGCTTCATCCAAAGCGTCAACGTTGGAGACGTCCAGATCAACGGCAACTCCGCTGACAGCACCGGTAGCCACGGCTGACGCAGGAGACATGTTCAAAATGATCGGCACGGAGCCCACACGATGGGCGAACCGAAAGTCAATTGAAGCGTCGGCTGCTCCCGTACTACTCCTCCCACTGCTGCCGCTGCCGCTGCCGGTGCCGGTAGCGTCACGCACGTTGATGTTTACAGTGGTGTCGCTGGTGCCGTGGCGCGGGTACGTGACGAGGTCGACCGCAGTGAGGGCCTCGTTGACCGCAGTCGCTGACCCTGAAAACGCGACTGCGCCATCACGCACGCCGTTGCGCAGGCCTGCGTTCGCGGCAGTCGCTCCACTGGTTCCACCAGATGCAGCGCCTACAGATTCCGTCTCGTAGGCTGCCGCAGCGAATTCAATGCCAGGAACGTCCCGTTTGGGTAAGGTGAGCAGTGAAGCATGTCTCCCCGCAAACGTGGTGGTTTCTAAACGCGTGTCTACGGTAGCGGCCGCCCTGGCGCGGTAACTGCTGCCGTCTTCGGCCGCTGGGAAGTCGAGCGCGTCTGGGTGCGCAACTTTGAAGGCTCCAGCCAACTGCGCGGTCAAGGACTTCACGCTGAGCCGAGGGGCGTCGTTGGTAGAGCGCACATAGAGCCGCACCACGCCGTCCAAAGCTGACGATTCCACCTCGTTGGCACTTGCACCACCGTTCGCGGCCGCTTCTTTCATTCCAGCCGCCGCCACTGTCTCGACCAACGCGTCTACGCGGTAAGTCAAGGAGTCCGCACCACTCCAGCCCGGCTGTGGCGTGAACTCAAGGAGCTCTCCTAAAGCGACGCGTGACCCAACGCGAAGCGCGGGGGCACCGCCAGCAGCGGGCAGTAGCACCGCTCCCACTGCTGCTGCACTGTCGGCTCCTACACCCTCTCGTGCGTCTTTGTCTTCAGCTCCTTCACCTTCGCCACTGTGGCTGTGGCTTGCATGTGGGGTCAGCTCAACGCGCTTGGTGGCTCGGCGCAGGGTCCCATGCAACGGCACTGACGTCAGCACAGCTTCCAACAACCGCCCACTGGCGTCTGATCCGTTGAGCGAGATCATCACGGGAGCACCTTCCAAGGTTTCTACAAAATCCTCTGCCAGCCTTGGCGACGTTACGGTCCATACGCCAGCGGCAGGGAGAGGCCGGAGAAGACCAAACAGCGGTGCGGAATCTGCACTGTTTCCGCTACTACTCCTAAGACTGCTGCTACGGCCACCCACGCTGCTCTGGCGGCGGCGGCCTACACAAGTAGGGCGGGCGACGCTGCCACGGCCTTCGTTGAACGACCAATACGCCGCCAGGTCGTCACTGTAAGCGCCATCATTGCTGCTGCTGCTGTGGCGATAGCAGCGAGGCGCAGTCCAGCCCAGGGCACTACGCGCCAAGGAGGAGTTGCCGTTCAGCCGAGGCTCCGACCTCCCAACTTGCCACACTGCGAGTTCGTCCATTGCCCCATGGAAGAAATCGCCCAGCATGCTGCTGCCACTACCGCTGCTGCCACTATCGCTATTAATGCCGCTAGCAGTGTTGGCGGCAATGTGGCTGTCTTCCAAAGTAGCAGCGCCCACAGTGAGGCCGCCGGGACCTGCAGTGACGTCACCGGACCATGCTTCTTGCCCCGCCAGGGAGTTGCCGCAAAAGACGCGCGCCATGGCCCCGTCCCAAGAAGCCGTCAAGTGGAACCACCCCGACTGGTCGGTTTCTGACGCATTCCACGGCGCTGACTGAGGCTGCGTTTGCTGATGTTGGGAGGTTGGGAGTGGCGATGGTGGTGGTGCCGCCTGGCATTCTTCTGGCAGCAGCACGGTGAGCTCGAACGCAAATCCAGTCGATGAATTTGGATTGTTCCCCAGCCGAAGGCGCGCACGCAGCCGCCGCTCGTTGCCGCTTGAACCGCCAGTACTGCTGCTGGCGTCGCGATAGTCCCCTGAAAGCAAAGAGAGGCGCCATTCGCGCGCTCCTGGCTGGCCCTGGTCCGCCACGCACATTTCTCCCAGAGTGCTCATACCGGCAGCAACACCTGTAGAGCTAGCGGTGGCAGTCGTAGTAGCAGTCGTCAAGGTGCCAAAAAAGGGCGACTGAACTTGAAGCCACACTTCGACGGTGCCTACTTGCAAGCCAGCCAGCAACGAGTGCGGTCCCACGGCCATGTGCTGTTGCTCGACAAGAGAAGCACGAGGGTGCAGCAAATGCGGCTGCGACGCGCGTGCTAGCAGCGCAGCATCACCCTGGCTTGAGCCGTCAGACTGATAAGCGGCGCAGTTGAAGCACAAGGCGTAGCCGCCAGAGCCCGCCACGGGCGGCAGAGGCAAATCGTGACTGCTGCGGAGGGCATCGAGCTCGGCTGAGGAGAGCGCAGAAGAGAACACGAACACGCCGTCGACGGTGCCTCGAAACGCGCTCCAAGGACTCAAGCCGTCTGTGAAAAGGGCCATTGAAATGGACGTAAAAGACAAAGAAGGTATCATCGCACGTCGAACGGACTAAAAGAAATATACATGACCTTATGTGTCAACAGAATCGAGAGATACACGCAAGGTAGTGCCGCATACACATGGAGCATGCATTACAGGCTTATCTTAAGAATACTAGCCAATAACTCCACCGCATTGAAGCGACTTCGTGCAGTGTCCCTAACCGTACCTGAGCCCCCGACGAGCAACCCGAGGCCTCGCCCCTTGCCAACTAACGTGCGCTCGTAGGTCACAGAATGGCCATCCACGTAAAGCATGGCCGAGCGGCTAGCTTGGTCGTACACCGCTGCTACAAACGACCACTGCCCGTAGCGCACGGGCAGCACGCCTTGCTTCTCGTTGTCGCTATTTCCTGCCACGGCCCCTTGTGCCTCCATGTTTTCCTCATAAGCGCGGCCAGTGTTCAGTGACCATCCAGCAGGCCCTAAACTTCCACCAGCAGATCCTGCAGTACTGCCCGTCGCACGCAGCCCCAGAGCACGGTCAAATTCAGACGCCGCTGATCCACTCAGCAGGCTCCGCAAATGTCCGCCTTCCTCGTCACTGTAGCTGCTGTCACCGCTGCTGCCAGCAAAACCCGCGCCAAAACCAGCTTCAGCCCGCACCCAACAGCCCATGGTGAGCGCGGGAAACGCCTCGGGGCCTACGTCAATCCCTGATATTTCAGCCCGGCTGCCTGCGCTGCCGCCAAAGTACAGCGCGAGCCCGTCGACAGCAGCAGTAGTCGGAGTGACGCTCGCGCCATGCACGTTCCACCTGAACGATTTTGTACGCACCAGGTGGATAAAGAGTTAGACGAGAGAAGACAAATAATGCTCATACGAAAAAGATAAGTGTAAAACAATTAGGAAAACTTCTCTATGCAGTTCCTAAGGTCCTAGCGTAGCTCGAAGGCGTGCAAACGGGGTGCCAAATTTAAATCTAGGCAGTCTCGGGCTCCTCGTTTCGCGCCTCAACTCCCTACTGCTACAAAGCAATTTTAGACAAAGTTACCTTGCGTTATTCTCATAAGCATCGTCGAAATCCAAGTATGCTCGCAAGCTGTCGTCGCGTAAATATTTGTAGGATTGGGGCGCACCCTCGACAGCTTCGTCCTCTCCAAGCACACCAATGGCGATGCATGCCCATGCACAAAAGAATGCAATACCGGTTAATTGCCGCACCATACGCAATGTGCAGCAATTGCGTTGAAGGTACCCGCGAACTAATATGAATCTATGCTACTCTGAAATGAGAGGGCTAGCTTCTTCCCTTTGTACAATTGAGCTATGCCGACTCTAACGCAATGGCATAATATGAATCAGAGATCATCGTTACCGGACACCGGAAGAGATGAGAAACCAAGCCACTCCTCATCATTCGCGTAAACCTACGTCTCAAGTTTCCTTCGGGTACTTTACTGAAGAAACTTGAGACGTAAGTTTACGCGAATGATGAGGAGTGAAACCAAGCGAGTTGGTCTGTGATGAGTCGCGTATTCGGAGCCCGTCCACTCACTACCTTTCACAACACTATTTCACAACATTTTTCACAAGAAAGTTTCTATTGATCGCCCTTGGGGGTAATGGCTACGCATTGGGTAGCCTTTCCTCCTCTCAGAGTGGCCTAGAATGGGTGCTAGGCTCAGCGCACCTGCGCTTCCGAGGGAGCGCTTGGGCAGTAGTCAAGGCTGCTTCGATGAGAATTGTTGTCAAGAATGCCTGGAGAAGCTTCCTTGTGCACAACTCCGCTGGGACCTAACACTCGTGTTATACAAGAACCAAGTGACGGAAAAAAGTTGATAAAAGTGAAAGTTAAGTTTTTCCTATCCGCTACTTTTTGTCACTTTTCGCCTGCTCAAATAAATTCTGAGAATTCAGAATGTATTACCCAGGAAGTTATCACATTTTGGGACAAAATCATTTACCCAGTAAGTTATAACTTTTTTGACAAAATAACCTATACTGTAGGATGTGGCAGCAATGATTGAAACGACATCAACAAGAGTTTGCGAATAGATTATTGCACATGTGGCATCGTTGTGATTGTGAAGCGTTGATTTTTCATCTCATTGCTTCCACCATTGGTACCATGTTTCGCTGCGCTTACTTAAAGAAAGAATCATCTTTAAAAGTCGCGTTTAAAGTGATTTGCATATTTATTGCATATCTCTCGCTTATGAGTTGCATATCACCACGTTTAACTTATGCATTGACAACTGCTGATATTCGTCGAAATTACATGCGTTCGGAGTTTCATTTATTCATGCAAAGTTGCGATGTACGTGGATGGCTGGACACGACTTGTTGCTTTCTGAAAGAGACGAACTGTACAGCTGATACATTGCGTCATATTACCCAGAGTGGTTCGTTGTATTTTCTGAATAATATTCGGAGTTGTGTATGCGCCACTCGGACGCGCTTTTGCGGGACTTCTCACAGAGGAGAGGTATCTGTCGAAACAGCAAGGAAGGGAATTCGTGGTGCAAGGAGTGCGAAGCAGACTTGTACGCCTTCGTATAATTGTGAAAATGCGCCTGCAGATGCTCGGATGCTCGAGCAGCGATATGCTATGTATGAACCGAAGATTATTCGTGGTGGTGGTGGTGACGTTGGAGGTGGTCAAGATAGCAGCGTCGAGCATCATCGGGACTCGATGAGGGTTTCAAGATTTAAAGAAGCATTTGTCGCATTTATGAAACGCACAAGTCGAATACTCGTTGACAATCCTACTGATGGCCATTGTGGTATTCACTGCCTTCAAGAATTCATGCGTCCTTTTAGTGTTATGCCGTCGTATCTGC
>Ga0307982_1003162_pt1 | contig 13175 bp, 8 predicted proteins | sample OrgLakmetagen989_FD_201847 | JGI IMG/M metagenome (GOLD analysis project Ga0307982, IMG submission 201847) | Saline water microbial communities from Organic Lake, Antarctica - #989 | ecosystem: Environmental > Aquatic > Non-marine Saline and Alkaline > Saline | place: Antarctica: Organic Lake... | reverse complement strand
CTCGTTTACACCAATACCACTTGAAATACCGCTTAAACTCTCACATTTATTAAGCTGTCCGAAACTTAAAGCAACCAATTGATCGTAGGTCTTGTATTTATGAGTGTATTTGTCAGTTTGATACTTTTGGATACAACTCTGAAAAAGCCAATGCGGAATTAAATCTAATATTTGACGAATAACTGGTAATTTGGTATTTTTGCTACGCCTGAAGAGTCCCATATTTTAAAATTTTTTTGCCAAAACAAAAATAAAGGATTCTGAGGGCTTTTTAAATATTAGACTTTCGGATGCTAGTGATCAAAAGACAAAAAAGTAACTGTAACCACATCACCAGAATTGTCTGGAGAAATGGTTGTGGTTATATTTTCATTATTAGAATAACTTCCGCCTACGCCTCCGCTATCAACAAAATTATCACCTGCGCAAAAATCGGATTGTGTTGTAAAACTCGACACACTAGACCAATCACTAAACTCTCCACCATCACAAATTGACCTTACATAAGCATCGTAAGGTGTACCACTGCTTAATCCAGAAACCGAGTGCATAAATGTATCTGATGCTGTATTTCCTGTGGCAACTTCAGATCCATCAACAACCGGCGCATCGCCAGAAGCCATTACTACCCATTGGTAGCCTAAAGTTGCAGTAGGTTCTTCATCCCATGATAAGTCAACTGATGTGGTACCTAGATTTGACGCGGTCAAATTACTTGGCAATAAACAAGATGGTGGTGGCAAAACAACAATCTCTAAAGATGCTTCTAACTCATCTTCTGGTGTTTCCCAACCAGATGTACTATCATCGTTAGAAAAATTATTTGGTGAAACACCACCGTTGTTATTTAGTAAATTTCCAAATGATGTGACTGAAATTTGTGTGCCGTCCCATCCGTCTGAATACCTATCGTAGCAATTTACATAGTATGTACCCGGTGCTAAACAGATGTCTTGATTAATTAAACCTTGACCATTGCCATATGTTCCATTGCCTTGTCCCCAAACTTGGGTGCCTGTTCCGTTAATACCTGTGGTGATGTTTACCCATTTCTCACTTGTAAAACTACCGCCTGTGGTAGTAATATTGATCTCTGTTTCTCCAGTTGGACATTGTGCATAACCAACAAAGGCAAAACACAAGAGCGTGAATAAAAGGCTTAACTGTTTGAATGTTTGTTTTTTTAAACGCGATTGTTCAAAAAAACCTGAGTAATCTGTTTTCATGTTTGTTAGTTTTATTGTTTAGGGTTTAAAGGTAGGAAAAACAAATCACTATTTTTAAGAAAACATTAATTATTTTCGTTAAAGTTTAACTTTAATTAACTTTTTTGATTGAATTTTTGATAATTAATAAACAAAATGTCTTCGTTTGCTAAGCTTTGCACATACAAACATCCCATGAAACTGTCATCCTACGCAAGCGATAGCGCTACAGGGAATCTTATGATGTATCGAAATATTGTATGTGATATGTACATATCGTCTCTGTAATGATAAGATTCCGCATAAAATTTCCTTCTGAAATTTTTGCGAAATGACAGGTTTGGGTTTTTTGGTTTGTCTTCCATGCAATCTAAAACGGTGGCTGAACGAAGCCGAAGTCAGCGCGACAGGGAATCTTTTGTTTTAACTTAAATGTACAATAGGAAGCCTAATCTAAAAACACCTCACAGGTTTTCAAAACCTGTGAGGTGTGAGTTTTTTTAAATTTTTTGCGGAATGACAGCGCTAATTTTAAGCACTATTTTTTGATGATTTTTTTGTAATATATCCTAGTTCCATCACTTATTTTTACCAAATACACGCCAGAAGGTATGTTTTCTAAAGACAGACTTTGGGCTTGGTTGGGAGATAGGTTTGCTTTCATGATTTGTTGCCCTATGCTATTGTAAATTTCAAGCGTAAGGTTTTTGTTAAGCTGACTTTTAATATGTAAAATCTTTTCAACAGGAATAGGATACAGGGTAATGGTATCTATAATACTATCTTCAATACCAAAGGTTTCATTTTCAAATACCAGTTGAAAACGACTTTCTGAAATGCTTTCTGGAATGCTGGTATCTGTGGTAAATTCAATTTGATTTGTACCTTGGTCGATTGCAATTGAATCGTTGGTGTAATGATCAACTAAGGTGATGTTTTGGTCAGCATCAAAATTTTCAGCTGTTATCAGAAACGTGTAAATATCCGTTTGTAAACCAAGAATAGACAATGGAATAATTTCTCCATCTTGAGGAATAGCTCTGTGTTCTATGCTAAAGGAATCTGAGCCGTTGAGGCTTGAAATATTCGCACCTTGATTAAACATTTTTAGGGCATCATTTTCATCTATAAGGTTGTTTCCGTTAGCAGTAAATCGAAGCGCCATGGCATCTTCTTCAGATTGGTTATTTAGAAATCGTTCTTGTGTGTAAATTCTTAGATTTACATATTTTAAACTGGTATCTGTAGAAAAAACTGTAGTTTGAGTCCCGCCAGTAGCTTTATCATCCTCATTAAACTGAATGCTAAAATCTGAACCTGTTGGACTCGTACTGTTTCGAATAAACACGGCTTGTCCAGGTCGTAAAAACTGATTTGCATTGGAGCTGCTCGGGTCTGTATCACCATCAATTAAGGTAATCTCCACATAATCGCCATAAGTGCCAATCTGTGGATCCCAATAATGAGCATGGGTATAATTGACATCAGCGCCATAGGTTAAGTTGTTTAAATCGACTACTGCCTGATAGGGATTGCCAACTAGCGTATAGTTTCCTGGGTAATCCGAGGTGACTACATCAAAATTTCCGGTATGCAAAGTGCCTTCTGCTACTAAAGTAACATCTTGCGAAGGAGAATTATTATTATTTAAATCTACAATATCTCTATCGCCTCTAACCATTAAAAAATAAGGAGTTCCAGCTTCCAAAAGATAATCTGTATCTGGAATAGACACCCAAGGTAAGCTTTGGTCGCTCAGTAAATGGTCAAACTCAAACATAGAAGGATTATTAGTTTGTGTAACATCAAAACCATTGGTAGCTCCACCAGCACCCGTAACATGAGTTTGTAGTTGCCAAGAATCTGCAACACTTACGTCTCCAACCGAAGAAGCAATAGACCGAAACGCTCGTTGAGCAGGAATAAAATTTTCTACCCTTGCCGAGCCAGTTATGCTATGGTTTTCTCTATTGGCTAGCTGACCAGAACCTAAGGCTGTACTTTCAAAAACAAAATCTGCGCTAACATCTGCATCGGGGTCAAGTACCGCGCCAGGTTTTACGGTAATGCTACCTAAAGTAGTTGCATCATCTAAAACAGCTGTTCCATCTAATACGGTAAGTGTACTTAGGGGCTCGTTTACCCCACTTGGGTTAGATGGGTCATAACCACCTGACATCGTGTAGGTATAATCTGTTCCAGTAGGAGGTATTTCAACTAATGAAAAATCATCGAAGCCGATGGCTAATGTAAAGCTAGAATTACTAACTCTGATAGCAAAATAGTATATATCTGTTGTGCCTGGGGTAAAGCTAAGGCTAAACTCTTGATAAGAAGTATTTGAAGCATTTGTTACACCATCCAAAAAAACCGGGTCACCTTTAAAAGTTGGGGAGAAGTAGTATTTTAGCTTCAAAAAAATTGGGAACATTAGTATCATTATTTTTACCTGAATCATTATTAACTCATTTTGAGTTTATCAAATTAGAAAAGCTTTGTGAGATCTCTCATAAACGTGAGATTTATCATATCCACTTATCCGAAAAGAATAATCTTCCTGATGGTTATACAAACACATTGTATGAATCTAAAGGCTTTTATAAGGCTAAGACTATTCAAGATTTTCCAATTCGAGGTAAAGCTGTTTATTTAATTATAAAACGTCGTAGGTGGCGACATAAGGAAAGTAAACAAGAGATTAAAAGTGATTATACATTTATCGCAGAAGGTTCTAAATTAACACAAGAACTTTCTGATTTTTTAAAAGGTACAGGTAGAGACCCGCGAAGACACCATTAGTAACATAGGGAGTTATTACTATATTGCACCAGATAAACTAAGGCGACATTACAAAAAATACAGTAGTGGTTTTAAGCAATGGGATCAAAAAGATCATGCAGAGCAGTATATGCTTTTCCCTGAGAACATGGGTAGTCATCTCAGCATAGATGAAGTAAGTCTATCTAAGGGAGAACTCTATACCTTTGTGACTAATAAACAAGGTAAAGGTAAAAAGTCAAGCCTCGTAGCTTCTGTAAAAGGGACACGATCAAGAGATATACTTAATGTACTAGAAAAGATACCTTTAAAGCTACGTAAGCAAGTCAAAGAAGTTACCTTAGATATGGCTAAAAATATAGAATCTGCCACAAAACTAGCATTCCCAGAAAGCCAATTAGTAACAGACCGTTTTCACGTGGTAAAACTTGCAACAGAATCATTACAACACATTAGAATAAAGTTACGCTGGGCTGAGTTAGATAAAGAAAACAAAGCCATATTAGAGGCCAAAAACAATGGAACAAAATATAAACCTATACAGCTAGCTAATGGTGATACACCTAAACAGTTACTAGCTAGAAGTAGGTATATTATTGCAAAGAAAAAACACCAATGGACTGAAAATCAAAAATACCGAGCGAGTATTTTATTTAAAAAATATCCCCAGTTAGAACAAGCATATAATCATACAATAGAGTTCAGAGAAATTTATGAACTTAAAAACAAAGCAGAAGCTAAACAACAATTTGATAATTGGATAGAGGATGTTTTTGATAATGAATTAAAGACCTTTTATACAACAGCCAATACTATAAAAGTTAACTTTAAAAATATCCTCAACTTCTTTAATAACAGAAGTACTAATGCTAATGCAGAATCTTTTAATGCCAAAATAAAACTATTTAGAGCTAATCTTAGAGGTGTTACTGATACTACTTTTTTCCTATTTAGACTACATAAATTATTTGCTTAATCCCCATAAAATGTATGTGACCCAAAAAACCATCGAACCTATGTCTGGACTAGTGCCAACCCATACTTCAAAGGATTGCCCAGAAAGTGCAGCTGAAGTTCTGTGCCAAAATGAAAAAATGTATTCTTGTGAAGCGGCTAAATTAAAACCACGGGTGTAAACTATGCTAGGAAGCCCAAATAAATGTGTTAAAAAGTTATCTCCTGTACGTGCAACGATACCCAAAAATTCATTATCGTCAGATGAAATAGTCCCTACACCATCAGTCCAGCAATCTGGATATATTGTTGAACCAACTGTTGTTAAACTTTCAAACCCTTCTGACCAAGGCAAAACGGATATTGGCAAACAAGGTGTCGTAAACGTCCTTTTTATAGACCAATCACTAAAATCACCAGGGCTACATTCTGCTCTTACATAGGCGTCGTAGGTTTCACCATCGGTTAAGCCTGTAGCGTTTGCAATAGTAGTACTGCTGTCTGTTGTACCATTATATAATGAGTTGGATATATCGGGAGCGTCACTTGGTGCCATAAGCACCCATTCATATCCTTCTGAGATCGTAGAATTTGTAGCGACCCAATTCAAGTCCGCAGTTACGGCAGTAAGGTTAGAGACGGATAAACTTGTTGGTGCAAAACAGGAAATGTCTGTTGTAAAAGGTACAACTTCAGACCAGGCGCTTTTATCATCTGGTGAGTTTGTGCAAAAAGTTCTTACATAAGCATCATAATCTGTTCCCGCATTTAAAGTAGTTAAGCCAATAGAAGTTACACCTGTGCCAACACTTCCTGTAATTGGCGTATTCATATCAGGTATAGAGCTGTCTGTAATAAGAACGTATTCGTAACCTTGACTTTCGCCAGGCGGATCTATTGTGGCATCCCAAGATAAGTCTGCAGTAAAGGCTAAAACATTATTTATTTCAGGATTTTGAGGCGGAAAACAGGTTGGCGGTGGACCGCAAGAGACTTCTGCTTCCCAGCCTGCGGCTTGACCAAGCCCGTTTGATATAAAAACAATGGTTAGTGAACCTGAGGGATGACTAGAGGAGAATATTTCGCCATCTGCTGAGAAAGCTCCTGTACCGTGCCATGCGCCACTAGGTAAAAACTCAAAACCTGAATTTACAAAACCAGAGCTAAGTAATGGTGCTGATGCGTTTGGACCATCGTAAATTAATATTCCGTCTTCATTAAGGTCTGTCACGAAACTTAAGAATTCAAGTGTTACTTGTTCTCCTGCAAGTACAGGAGAAATAGTTTTTGTTTCAAAACTTCCATTTAAATAATTTCCTAATTGACCTCCATTATCATAAAAGTTGGTCGTTCCACAATAATCTAATGAAATGGTAAACCGTTCTCTTACTGACCAAGAGCTATTACTTCCGCCGCAATCGCTCCTTACATAGAAATCATAAGTTGTTCCTGGGGTTAAACCTGTAAAAGAAGTAGTTGTAGTTGTTGTTGTATCTGTAAATAGAGCGGTGCCAACATTAGGAGATACACCTTGCCCCATTAACACCCATTCGTAACCGTTTGTTGCGTTAGGTTCCGTATTCCAAGATACACTTGCAGTGGTTGTAGTAAGTGGAGATGCTTCGACGTTTATAGGGAACGGGCAAGTTGGTGGAGGATCAAAAGTTATTGACCAGTTTTGAAGAGTCCCTTGAAATAAAGGATCATCATCAACTACAAAAAGCCTCCAATTTCCATTTACATTTACTCCTTCAAAAGCATCAAGAAAACTGCCGCCCTCAGGTTGGTAAACCCCTGTAAAAGGTCCAAATTCTGTACTAATATCAGCCCCTCCATCTTCAAATTGCGTATTTGTGTAGTTAGGGGAAGATTCACCATTTGATGAACTTAAAGTTAAATTTGTCGAGCCATCAGGTGCTTGTAATATAATAATTAAATCTGAAGTCCAACCATGATTAATGTTTAAAGTAACCCTGGTGATTACGAAATCTACTCCATGTATTCCTATCAGATTAGAGTTCGCAATGCTATTTACTGTTCCAGGATCGGGTATAATAATAGGTGTACCAGAACCATTAAACGTAGTCTGCGCCTGCCCAACAGAGAAAAACAGAAACAAGCAACACCCTAAAAGAGAGGCTAACCTGTTTTTAAGGAAATACTGATGATTGAATTTTATTTTTGGATAGTTTTTTTTCATAAGCTAGGATAAATCAAAGTCAATTAGGAAACTAAGTTTTCAAACACATTAATTTTATATTTGATTCACAAATTTAACTTATTTTTAAACTAAAAATTATATTATTAATATTTTAACATTTTAAGTCTGTATTATATATTGTTTGCGGTACTTATGTTAAAAAATGAAATAAATTAATACAAGAAGTGAAAGGATGTACTTATTGATACAATTCAATGGCTTTTAGCGCCATTGAATTACTCGAACTGACATTTTTTTTTCTCTTTTCGACTTGTTTGTTCGAGTGATTTTTCAGCTTGGTAAAAGCTGAGTAAGTCGTATCGAGAGCTTGTTCTTGTTTTGGAAAGGAGTCTTCGTGATAGAAAGGGTTCTCGATACAATACAATGGCTTTTAGTGCCATTGAATTACTCGAACTGACATTTTTTTTTCTCTTTTCGACTTGTCTGCTCGAGTGATTTTTCAGCTTGGTAAAAGCTGAGAAATCGTATCGAGAGCTTGTTCTTGTTTTGGGAAGGAGTCTTCGTTATAGAAAGGGTTCTCGATACAATTCAATGGCTTTTAGTGCCATTGAATTACTCGAACTGACATTTGTTTTGTTTTTAGTAAAGGAAGGGTTCTCGATACAATTCAATGGCTTTTGGCGCCATTGAATTACTACCAATGATGTTTTTTAACTATTTGTATTTCAATAACTTATTTTTTGTTTTTTCCCTTCCTGCATCCGACGAGTTTTTCACGAGAGGAATGCATGATGCCGAGAGGCAATGGGTGTTCCAGTTTTCAATTCAACATGAACACCCATCCCTAGCCCTTCCCTCAATGCCTGCTGCAGTCAGGCCTGCCTGCTGCAGGCAGGGAAGGAAACTTATTTTTTTTAGTTAAGGAATTGTTCTCGATACAATTTTAATTCTGCATATACATCCCAAAACCACATTAAGATGTGGTTGTCCATTCATATTCTTAAACATAAATTAGCTGGCATTAGATTTTTATACTATTAAAGAGCCGATGTTTAGCAGCTATTGCATTATGATACATTCATAATCAATCAAAAAAATGCACAATGCTGAGCTTGCTGAAAGAGGAAAAATCATGAATTAATGCTACATTACTTCCTTATCAAGTCTTTTTCTGCCAGTCTACTACAAAGGCTTCAGGCAGGTTTTTCATATTATATAACGTCCTGCAACGGGCAGGAATTTCAACCGCACAGATGTCGAAATCATCTTTATGTTGAGTGGTATTTCAAAAACCAATCAGATTAAAAATGAAAATAAATAGTAACCTAATAAATATAAAAGATGCGCTTAAAAATCAATGCTAAATATCCACTTATGAAAATCTGTGATAGCCTTATCAACATTAACTTGTATTACTTTAACATTGTGCTGCTCGTTATATTTTTTACAACTGAAGACAAGTTGAATACCCAATTCAAATTTGTTAAACACTAGAGACAAAACAAAAACTAAAAACTATTTTAAATCTCTTACATCATGAAAGCAAAAATCATTTTACCAACACTTATCGCCCTCTTTATGATGAGTTGCGTTGATAAAACAGAGAAATCAACAGAAATTGAAACCACTAAAGAATCCAGCTATTTTGATTATTCCAATAGCAAAGATCAAGCAACCGGTGGCATCAACATGATTCCTATTGAAACGGAAATAGGCACTTTCAACGTATATACCAAACGCATGGGCAACAGTCCAAGCATGCGGGTTTTGTTGTTGCACGGTGGTCCGGGTGGAACTCATGAAGCATTTGAAAATTTTGACGGCTACCTGCCCAATGAAGAAATAGAATACATCTACTACGACCAACTCGATTCATACTACAGCGATAAACCAAATGATCCATCTCTTTGGACTACCGAACATTTTGTAGAAGAAGTAGAGCAAGTGCGCAAAGCTTTAGATCTCAATAAAGACAATTTTTATTTGCTAGGTCAGTCTTGGGGTGGCATTCTCGCTATGGAATACGCCCTTAAATACCAAGATAATTTAAAAGGACTTATCATTTCTAATATGGTGGCCAGTGTTCCTGAGTATAACAAATACGCCCAAGAAGTTTTAGGTCCACAATTACCTGAAGAGGTTTTGAAAGAAATCAAAGAAATTGAAGCTGCAAAAGACTATGCAAATCCACGTTACGAAGAACTCTTGATGACGCATTATTACACCGAGCATATTTTACGCAAACCACTAGAAGAATGGCCAAAATCTATCTATCTCATGTTCGAGCATCTCAACCATGACATTTACGTCCACATGCAAGGACCAAGTGAATTTGGGATTACCGATGAAGCCACTTTAAGCGATTGGGATGTTTCTGATAGACTGAAAGAAATTGAAGTCCCAACTTTAATGCTGGGTGCAAAATACGATACCATGGATCCTAAATATATGGAATGGATGGCGACTGAAGTGCAAAATGGCAGAGGTGTAACCACAAGCGGAAGTCATTGCTCACAATTTGATGATCCGGAAACATTTTTCAATGGATTAATAAAGTTTATTAAAGACGTAGATGATGGCTCATTTTAAATACAATTTAAGCTGTTCAGGTATAAATCAATAATTTGTAATATAAAATTGACTAGGATAAATATCAAATAAAATGAAAACACAACCTCGAAAAACAGAACGCCTGCACTCATTGGATTCCTTGCGTGCCATAATGATGCTTCTAGGGCTAGTTATACATTCTGCTATTACCTATGGTATTGTAGATTATGGAGGTAGTTGGTCTTTAAAAGACCCGATTGCAACACATTTATCTAATGATCTTATTGTTGGTTTTATCCACTCTTTTAGGATGCAATTATTTTTTCTTGTCGCTGGTTTTTTTGGTGCGATGCTGTTTTATGAGAGAAAACCAATCAAAATGCTTAAAAATAGAGTTTCAAGAATTGTTTTTCCATTTATCGTTTTTGTAGTTTTATTGTGGCCTAGTATTGTTTTTACCTTTGGTTATACTCGTACACTGTTTGCAGGTAACACTAATGCCTTAGAAGATACATTAGCTAAGTTTTCTAGTTTAGAGATTTTAATTCCAAAATCTACATTCCATTTATGGTTTTTGTACTACTTGGCTATGATCACATTTGTTTCAGTAGTTGTTGCTTTGGTGTTTAAAAAACTTCCTGTTTTATCGAATACTATTTCCAATGCTTTTAGCTGGGTTATTCAAAAAACAGTATTACGCATCTTGATTTTTGGTTGTATTACAGCTGTTGTTTATTTTATAATGGGCACATCTTCAGTAGATACATCAAATTCATTTATACCAGATTACAATACCTTTATGTACTACTTTGTATTTTATATGATTGGTTGGGTGTTGTTTAAATCCAAACACTTACTGGAAACTTTTGTTAGTTATGACTGGCTAAATATAGCAATAGGTATGCTATTATTTTTTACTTACGCTATTATGAGAGATGACTTTAGTTATGAAGCTGCAATTGTACTAAAATCAATTATGGTTTGGTGCTTAATATTTGGAATTACAGGATTATTCATACGCTTTGGGAGTCGTCATTCTGCAAAAATGCGTTACATTTCTGATGCTTCCTATTGGGTGTATTTGCTGCACTTGCCCCTTACAGCGTTTTTACCCAGTTTATTAGTGGATTGGGATATACCTGCTACATTCAAATTTTTAACAGTAGCAAGCATATCGACACTGATTTGCTTTGTTACTTATCATTATTTTGTAAGGAGTACGTTTATTGGTAAATTTTTGAATGGCAGAAAATACTCTAGAAAACTTTCTGAAATAAAGGCTTTGGAGCAACCTGTCATACCAAACATGACTTTAGTAAATGATAAAAAATGATGAAAATAGGTTTAGTTGAAAACCTTAAATACAAAACAATTAAAAACTAACCCCTAATGAAACTAAAAAAATCTCTTATCACCGCCTTTATAATCAGTCTTATGTGCATTACCGCATGGGAATTATACTGGCGTTCTCAGGGTTACTACCCTGACATGGACGACGACAAATACCTATGGGCAAAAACCCGCGCTAAGGTTGATAAGGCCACAGAAAACGATGTGGTTTTAACGGGTTCCTCAAGAGTGCTTTTCAACATTCAAGTAGATAAATGGGATGCATTGACTGGCGTTAAACCTATTCAACTGGCTAATCCCGGTGCTACACCTTTACCGACATTTCATGATATTGTAGAAAACACAGACTTCAAAGGGACTGTGATTGTGGGTGTTACACCGCCTTTATTTTTTTCAACAACTTTTGAACAAGCCCCACCCTGGAATAGAGCATCGTCTAAGTCTGAGTTTTATAAAAATCGAACTTATGCGCAACGTCTTAATTATGTGCTATCTATTCCCTTTCAAAAATCACTGGCTTTCGTCTCCAATGATGAAGAAGCCTGGGCAGATGATATCAACTTAAAAGCCCTGTTGAAAACCATAGACCTACCAAGCCGAACAGGAAAACCAAAATTTCCACCATTTTATAGGTTTCAAGACATTGATATTTATAGAAATGTACGTATGAAAGAACGCATGGTGACCGATACTAGTTTTGCCAACACCGTAAAAACCGTTTGGAAAACAATGCTGACTTCAGAGCCTAAACCACCTCCACCGGACAAAGATGGTACAATAACATTTTTCTTAGAAGACTTAGAGAAATTTAAAGCCCGTGGAGGAAAAGCCATTTTATTACGATCCCCTTCTGATGGGTTTTTAAACGAACTGGAAGGGATAATTACTTCTAGGGCTGCGTTTTGGGACGAACTGGTTGCTAAAGCTGGTGTACCTGCATACCATTATGCAGATTACGAAGGTTTAAGTGCTTTTGAGACCATCGAGTGGTCGCATTTGTCAGCCAAAGATGCCGATCAGTTTACAGAAAATTTTATCAAAATTCTTAGAGAAGATGAAGTAATCACTAATCAAAAAACCAACTAGCTATGTTATTCAATTCCTTAAGTTTCGTCGTGTTTTTGGTTGTGGTCATGATTCTTTATTACGCAAAAATATTCAGTTGGACTGGCAAAAAACGAATGCTTTTATTATCCAGTTATGTTTTTTACGGGTTTTGGAATCCACCTTTGGTCATTTTACTTTGGATTTCAACGGTGGTGGACTGGACAGCCGGAAATAAGTTGGCTGTTGAACAAAACCAACGCAAACGAAAATTATGGCTGTTGCTCAGTCTAGTGGTCAATCTTGGGTTTTTAGCGTTTTTTAAATACCGAGATTTTTTATTAGACAATTTTACAGCGGTTGCCAACACTTATGGTTACGGCTACCAAACCCAACCTTTAGATATTCTTTTACCGATGGGAATTTCGTTTTACACTTTTCAAACCATGTCTTATACCATAGATATGTATAACCAAAAAACCGAACGCGCCAAAACCTTTTTAGATTTTGCGCTTTACGTGACTTTCTTTCCGCAGTTGGTTGCGGGTCCTATCGTTAGGGCTGGGGATTTAATCACACAGTTTTACGAAGAAAAAAAAGCTACCGTCAAACAATTTATTTGGGGTACTTTTCTTTTAACCATTGGCTTATTTCAAAAAATAGTTTTAGCCGATACTTTATTGGCAGACACTTCAGACAAAGTCTTTGGGTCATCATCTATTCTTCACGGGTTAGATGCTTGGACAGGAACTTTAGCCTTTTCAGGACAAATATTTTTTGACTTTGCAGGTTATTCTACCTGTGCCATTGGTATTGCTTTGATGTTGGGCATCATTTTACCAGATAACTTTAAATATCCTTATGCTTCCATCGGTTTTTCAGATTTATGGAGACGTTGGCATATCACATTATCCACTTGGTTAAGAGATTACATTTATATTCCTTTAGGTGGCAACCGCTTTGGCGTAACAAGAATGTATGCCGCATTGATGATTACCATGTTGCTGGGCGGTTTGTGGCATGGTGCCGCATGGACCTTTGTAGTTTGGGGAGCTTTGCACGGCACATTCCTAGTAGTAGAGCGACTTTTGAGAGGAAAAATCCATATCAAAATCAATGCTTTCAATGGTGTT